>Ga0268257_1000328_pt1 | contig 64361 bp, 59 predicted proteins | sample AgamicAtPrz_FD_200249 | JGI IMG/M metagenome (GOLD analysis project Ga0268257, IMG submission 200249) | Agave microbial communities from Guanajuato, Mexico - At.P.rz (v2) (version 3) | ecosystem: Host-associated > Plants > Phyllosphere > Phylloplane/Leaf | place: Guanajuato, Mexico | collected... | reverse complement strand
ACAACCGCGCGCGGCTGTTGCTGGAGATCGTCAAGGCGGTGCGCGCGGTGGTGTCGCCCGGTTTCGCCGTGGCGGTCAAGCTCAACTCGGCGGACTTCCAGCGTGGCGGCTTCAGTGCTGACGATGCCCGGCAGGTGGTGCGTCTGCTCAATGAGTTGGCAGTCGATCTTGTGGAGCTGTCCGGTGGCAGCTACGAGGCGCCGGCGATGCAGGGCCAGGCCCGGGATGGCCGCACGCTTGCGCGTGAAGCGTACTTCCTGGAATTTGCCCGGGACATCCGCACGGTGGCGAAGATGCCGGTGATGGTTACCGGTGGCATCCGCCGTCGACCGGTCGCCGAGCAAGTGGTGCAGAGCGGCGTCGAGATGGTCGGCATCGGCACCGCCCTGGCCATCGCGCCGGCCTTGCCCCGTGCGTGGCAGGCGGGGGAGACGGTGGTGCCGGAACTGCGCCCGATCACCTGGAAGAACAAGGCGCTGGCCTCGCTGGGCAACATGGCCATGGTCAAGTTCCAGCTGCGCAGGCTGAGCGAGGCCAAGGCGCCCGAGCCCAGGGTATCTCCATTGTGGGCGCTGCTGCGCCAGCAATGGACCGACGCCGTGCGCGCCAGGCAGTACCGGCGGCGCATGGCGCAGGCCTGACACCCCAGGGCGCCAAGGAGATGCGATAATGGCCGCGCTATCACAAGAGGCGCACCATGCTGACCATCTCCAACAACGTGCATCTGCCGGATGCCGAGATCGAACTGACCTACATCCGTGCCCAGGGCGCCGGCGGGCAGAACGTCAACAAGGTCTCCAGTGCCGTGCACCTGCGCTTCGACATTCCGGCCTCGTCGCTGCCCGCGTTCTACAAGGAGCGGTTGCTGGCGCTGCGCGACAGCCGCATTACCGGTGACGGCGTGTTGATCATCAAGGCCCAGCAGTACCGTACCCAGGAACAGAACCGTATGGACGCGCTGGAGCGTCTGGCCGAGCTGATCATCGGCGCCGGCAAGGTCGAGAAGAAGCGCCGGCCGACCAAGCCGACCCTCGGTTCGAAGACCCGGCGCCTCGATTCGAAGTCCAGGCGCGGCACGATCAAGGCGGGGCGCGGCAAAGTGGACTTCTAGGGTTCAATGCCAGAACAGCTACGCTCACCTATAGCATTCATGAATAAAAAACAGGATTGAAATTACCAATTGCACTGATCAGCAGGATCAATTTAGTGATCGGTCACGGGCTCCTTACCCTTTTCGAGGCGCATCAAGACGCCTGAAAAGAACCTTTAGGAGTACCCCATGATCCCTTTGCTCAAGCTGTTCCAACCCGGTCGCCTGCTGGTGGCGGGCAGCCTCGCCGCCAGTCTGCTATCGCTGTCCGTACAGGCCGCCACCCTGACCCGAGACAACGGCGCGCCGGTCGGCGACAACCAGAACTCGCAGACCGCCGGCCCCAACGGCTCGGTGCTGCTGCAGGACGTGCAACTGCTGCAGAAGCTGCAGCGTTTCGACCGTGAGCGCATCCCCGAGCGCGTGGTGCACGCCCGCGGCACCGGCGCCCATGGCCAGTTCACCGCCAGTGCCGACATCAGCGACCTGAGCATGGCCAAGGTGTTCCGCCCCGGCGAGAAGACCCCGGTGTTCGTGCGCTTTTCCTCGGTGGTGCACGGCAACCACTCGCCGGAAACCCTGCGCGATCCGCGCGGCTTCGCCACCAAGTTCTACACTGCCGACGGCAACTGGGACCTGGTCGGCAACAACTTCCCGACCTTCTTCATCCGCGACGCCATCAAGTTCCCGGACATGGTCCACGCCTTCAAGCCGGACCCGCGCAGCAACCTCGATGACGACTCGCGCCGTTTCGATTTCTTCTCCCATGTACCGGAAGCCACCCGCACCCTGACCCTGCTGTACTCCAACGAAGGCACGCCGGCCAGCTACCGCGAGATGGACGGCAACAGCGTGCACGCCTACAAGCTGGTCAACGCCAAGGGCCAGGTGCACTACGTCAAGTTCCACTGGAAGAGCCTGCAAGGGCAGAAGAACCTCGACCCGAAGCAGGTCGCCCAGGTCCAGGCCCGCGACTACAGCCACATGACCCACGACCTGGTCAGCGCGATCAACCAGGGCAAGCTGCCGAAATGGGACCTGTACATCCAGGTGCTCAAGCCTGAGGAACTGGCCAGGTTCGACTTCGACCCGCTGGACGCGACCAAGATCTGGCCCGACGTGCCGGAGCGCAAGATCGGCCAGATGGTGCTCGAGCGCAACGTCGACAACTTCTTCCAGGAGACCGAGCAGGTGGCCATGGCGCCGTCGAACCTGGTGCCGGGCATCGAGCCATCCGAGGATCGCCTGCTCCAGGGGCGCCTGTTCGCCTATGCCGACACCCAGATGTATCGAATCGGCGCCAATGGCCTGAGCCTGCCGGTGAACCGCCCGCGGGCCGAGGTCAACACCGTCAACCAGGATGGGGCGATGAACGCCGGGCACACCGACAGCGGCGTGAACTACCAGCCGAGCCGGCGCCAGCCGCGTGACGAGCAGGCCGATGCGCGTTACGTGCAGACCTCGCTGAGCGGCAGCACCCAGCAGGCGAAGATCCAGCGCGAGCAGAACTTCAAACAGGCGGGCGAGCTGTTCCGTTCCTACGGCAAGAAGGACCAGAGCGACCTGATCAACAGCCTCGGCCAGGCCCTGGCGACGGCGGACGAGCAGAGCCGCTACATCATGCTGTCGTTCTTCTACAAGGCGGATGCGGACTACGGCACCGGCTTGGCCAAGGTGGCCAAGGCCGATCTCGAGCGGGTCCGGGAGTTGGCGGCGAAGCTCAAGGACTGAACGGCTGCCACTGTGCAGATTCATTGACCTGAGACGGCTCTGCAGGGGCGGGTAGACCCGTTCCTGCAGGGCCGCAATGCAATCCGGTTGCTGTCGGTTTGCCGCATCGAGACGCATCTGTTCCCTGGGTTTTTTCCCAGCTTATGGCCGTGCGGGTGGTTTGCTTCAATGGCGTCGTGTTCGAACACGATCCCTATCCACCTCAGTCATGGAACGATGTTATGGCGACCGTAGTAAAGACGCTGACGCTGGTAGAGCAGGAACAACGACACATTCGCGGATTGCTGGCCGAGATCCTTGGCGAGCCCGGCATGACCGATCAATATCTCTTCATGGATCAAGCGGCTTTGTACGCTCAGGAACTGCCACGGCGGGTCCGGGAGGCGTTCTACAGCTTCAAGCGCCGGGAGGAAGCTGCAGTGCTGCTGGTGCGCGGCAACCCGGTATTGGAACAGGGGGCAGGGCCGAGCCCGGCCCGGCACATCGAGCTGGACGCAGACTACCGACTGAACGATGCCAAGATCCTCCACGGGCTCTACGGCTCACTGCTGGGGGAAGGCATCGGCTTCACCTCCCAGCGCGGCGGGAGCCTGTACAACAATATCGTGCCGCTGCAGGGGTACAGCACCATCGCCAATTCCAGTGGCGGGTCTTCCCTGGAGTTCGGCTTCCATGTGGAGGACGCGTTCCATCCGGCCCGCGCCGAGTACCTGGGGCTGGTGTGCATGCGCAATGACGAGCGTGCCGCGACCACCATCGCCAGCATCGATGGGATCGCGCTGAACGCCGAGGAAAAGCAAGTGCTCTTCGAGCCTCGCTTCCGGATTGCGCACAACCCGATACACAGCACCTCGGACGTGGTCGAGGAAAACTACCAGGCCATCCTGTTCGGGCACCCCGATGCGCCGTACGTCAAGATCAATGCCGCGACGCTGGACCTTGATGACTACCAGGGCATCGAGCGCCAGGCGCTGGAGAAATTGCTGCGTCATTTTGCCGAGCAGCGGGTGGCCCTGGTGCTCGAAGCCACGGACTGCGTGTACGTCGACAACTATCGATGCGTGCATGCACGGGACTCGTTCCAGGCCAACTATGGCGAGGGCGCACGCTGGCTGGCCCGGGTCGTGTTCGCCTCCAGCCTGAGGAAATCCCGTGACATGAGGACCTCGGTTGGTACCCGGGCGATCAATGCATAAGGTGGGCGCCGATGGAGTCTGTAATTTCTGCGACCGAGCGCCTTGCGTGGTTCTGGGCGGCTCATGAGGCTATACGTGAAGGCGGCAGGCGGATACGTCGGCAACGGCCGGTGGTGATCCTGGATTCCGGGGTCGGTGGCCTGACCGTGTCCCGGCATCTGGAGCAACTGCTGCCCCAGGCCAGTGTCCTGTACGTGGCTGACAGCGACTGGTTTCCCTATGGCGACAAGTCTTCCGCGGCCATCGCCCGGCGCTTGGAGGTGCTGCTGGCCGGGATCGTGGAGCACTTCGATCCGCTGGCGATCATCGTGGCCTGCAACACGGCCTCGACCGCGATGGTCGAGCATGGCGTCGAGAGTCCCGGGCCTGCCTGTTTCCTGGTGATCCCTGAGCTGGAGGAGGCCATGCGTCGCTCCGCGAACAAGCAGATCGCACTGCTGGCGACTCCGGGAACCCTGGGAAACGTGGCGCCGAAGCTTGAGGCCCTGGCCAGTCATGCCGTCATCTGGCCGATACCGTCCCAGCGGCTGGTGGAGATGGCCGAGGATCGCATGGCAGGTGTCGATATCGACATGACGGGCTTCGTTGCCGGGGTCGGCGCGCACCTGACGGTCGAGCAGCGTCTGGCAGTGGACACCGTCATCCTGGGGTGCACCCACTTCCCACACCTGGTCGACGACCTGAGAGACGTATTCCCGTCCGCCAGGCACTGGGTGGACCCTGCATTGCAGGTCGCGCGCCAGGTGGCTTCCTTTGTCAGGGGCAAACTGCGTGGCGCCGGGCCGCCGATAAAGGTTGCCGCCTTCACCAGCAGCCAGGGGGCGGTTCGATACCAGGGCGTCTTCATGGGGCTGGGCTTCGGTGTAGCGGCGTGCGAGCGCAGGGTGACGACCGAGCAGGAAGCACTGATCTAGGAAAGCACGGACCGGACGCGGCGCTCGGAGCATCGAGCGCCGCGTCTTGATTTCTACGTTATTCGTTTTGGGGGTTCAGGCGTGGCGTTCATTGAAAGGCAGTACCGGTGGGTGATTCTGATCGTGGCGACACTGGCCCAGTCCTGTGCCTGTTTCTTCGTCCAGGGCTTCGGCTCGATCGCGTTGAACGTGAAGGCGGCCTTCAGCCTGGACGACTGGCAGATCGGGGTGCTGGTTTCAGCCGCACAGCTGGTACCGTTGTTCGGCTTGCTGGTCGCTGGCGAGTTGCTCGATCGCTACAGCGAACGCTTCGTGGTGGCGGGGGGCACCTTGATCGTCGGGGGCGCGCTCTGCGCGGCCGCCTTCGTCGATACCTACGCGGCGTTGCTGATACTGCTGATCGTACTCGGGCTTGGCTACAGCACGGCGCAGCCTGGGGGCAGCAAGTCGGTATCCAATTGGTTCGCCGGCCATCAGCTGGGCTTCGCCATGGGCATCAGGCAGGCGGGATTGCCGCTGGGCGGCGCCATGGCGACACTCCTGTTGCCTCACATCGCGGTCAACTACTCCAGCCAGGCGGCGTTCCTGGCCAGTGGCCTGGTGGCGTTGGCCGGCGCGGTGCTGTTCATGGCCCTGTACAGGGAGCCACAGGGCAAACCGGCGGCAGGCAGAAAAAGCATCGATCTTAAGGCTGCGGCGCTTGATCGGTTGTCGATGGCGGCGGATCCGGCCATGCGCAACATCATGCTGTCAGGTGCCAGCCTGACGGCGACCCAGTACGCCATTTCGGTCTTCCTGGTGCTGTACCTGCATCTGAGCGTAGGCCTGGACGATGTCGCCGCCACAGTGATGTTCTTCATTGTGCTGGGCGCCGGTGTCGTGGGGCGGATCGTGCTGGCGGCCTGGAGCGACCGTTGCAAGGCCGGCAGGTACGTTCCCGTGTTGATCTGTCTGGGCGTGGTGGCGGTGGCGCTGCTGGGGCTGCCCTGGCTACAGACCCGCAACCTGGGGGTGCTGGGTACCTACATGGCCCTGGTGGGGTTCTTTGCGTATGGCTGGTATGGCCCCTGGGTGGCCTACATCGCCGACACGGCACCCGCCGAGCGCAAAGGCTTTGCGCTCGGAATGGCCATGACCGCCAACCAGATTTCGGTGGTGATCGTGCCTCCCGTGGTCGGCTTTTCCAATGACCTGGCAGGTACCTATGCCTATGCCTGGGGGGCACTGGCCATGGTTTCCCTGCTGGTGCTGCAGAACACCTATCGAAGGGCCAGGGCCAACGCGCTGGCCCTGCGATGACGCAGCGCAAACGCAAGAGGATCAGGCCAGTGTGCTGATGATCTCCAGCAGGTCCGGGGTCAGGACCAGAATACCCAGGCACATGGCCTTGGAAACCGCATGCGTGCGGTTTCTGACGTGCAGCTTGCGCTTGCAGCTGTCCAGGTGAAACTCCACGCCCTTGTCCGACAGGCCGAGGGCCTGGGCGATCTCCGCAGTGGACAGACCATGCGCAGCCAACCCCAGCACGGAGTGCTCGCGGGAGGAGAGGAGCTTTTCCTTCTTGGGCGACTGCAGGGTCAGCAAGGCGTTAACCAGGGCGGGGCGAGCCCGGGAGACGAAGTCCTTGACGATCAGGTGCAACGTCTCCCAGCACATTGCCAGGGGCCGAGCGGCGCACTGGTGTTCGATGAGCGCATGAAAGCCGAGGATGCCTGTGTTGGTGATCGTGAATGGGATCGGCAGCAGGAGTGAGTGCAGCGCTTCACGGGCATCGAGTGGTGTCTGGTGGAGCGTGGGGCGTGACGGCATCGACCTGTAGGCGTCGAGATGGTCTTTCAGGGCGGATGGCAGGCTGGTCAGCGCCAGCACCTTTTCATTAGCCTGGTTGTGTCGCTGTTCCTGATAGGAGTAGTGACTGAAGCCGAACAGCGCGGTGAGCTCCAGCAGCATCTCGAGCAATTGCGCGTGGGTTGGCGGGGCGCCTGCCGGCATTATCCTTGCCACTGCCCCGAGGTAACCCTCTACGTAGTCATTCTCTTGCGGCGGGACGATAGCGCGAGCGCTGGACAAGCCCGTAATCATGCATGCACTCCTTGTGCTTATCATGCTCGTCGATGACGACTTCCTGGTCCACGAATTCTATTTTCCCGGCCAATGGCGCTGCAATGGCACTGGATTAAAGATGTTTCACGAGCGCAGGTAGCGGATTTCACTCGACAGGCAGCCCAGCCTGTAATGCCTGATGGCAAAAATAAATGTGTCAGATTCTGCGCATCAGTGGTTGCGTGAGCAACTGGCCCGGGGACCATCGACCACGTGACGATAGGCGCAAAGCGCGGCCAGCATCGCCACCAGCGAGGTCAGCATGCCGATCAGGAATACCACAGGTACCCCCTGCTGGCGGGCGAGCAGGCCGGCCAGCGGTGCCGTCAGGCCGATGGAAATATCGAAGCAGGCGTCATAGAAGCCGATGGCCAACCCCAGGCTGTGCAATGGCACCGCACGCAGCGCCACCAGCGCCAGCAAGGGATAGATCATCGACACGCCGAAGCCGCTCAGTGCCGCCCCCAGCATCGCCTGGGCGGGGCTCGCCGCCAGCCACAGCAACAACTGGCCGATGGCCTCGATGGCCAGCATCGACAAGGCCATGCCCGGCCCCGCGGTGCTGTCCACCCGAGCGCCGAACAACAGGCGGGCGCAGACGTAACCGGCGCCGAACGCCGCGAGGGCATAGCCGGCGCCGTTCCACTGATGGTGCGCGTAGGTAAGGGTGATGAACGACGACACCGACACATAGCCCACGGTTGCCAGCGCGAACACCAGGCCGGGGCGCCAGATCCGGGCCAGCAGCGCCGCCAGGGGCATCGACGCGCTCGACGCGTGGACGAGGCGGGCCGCCGGCGTGCGCAGTGCAACGAGCAGGCCGAACAGCGGAATGATCGCCGTCACCGCCGACACCCAGGCAAAGCTTGCGACTTCACCCAACTGCGCCGCCACCGCTGCGCCGCAGGCGATGCCGGCGAACATGGCGATACCGATCCAGGACAGCGCCTTGCCAGCCTGCTCTGCGCCGAACAGGGCGATCGGCCAGGTACTGCCACCGGTAAACAGCAGGCTCTGGGCAAAGCCCATGGCGATCCGCCCGGCGATGATGGCCGCCAGGCTGGCCGCAGGGGCATCCTGCAGTTGCGCGGCTAGCAGGTAGCAGAGGCCGGAGACCACGCTGCCCAGCAGACCCAGGAGCACCGCCCGTTTCGGGCCGCGACGATCCGCGGCGGTCCCGGCGAAATGACGGGTGAGCAGGGTGGCCAGCGACTCGACGCCCATGACGCACCCCACCATGAGCATGCCGTAGCCCAACTGCCCATGGACCCACAACGGCACGCTGGCCAGCGGCATGCCCATGGTCATCAGGCCGAGGAACACCGCGGTGGCCACCGGTAGCAAGCGGCCGGTTTCCGTGTGCTGTGCAGGTTGCGTTTCAATGGTCATGGTCCAGGTTCCTGGGCAGGTGAAGAGGGCAGGTAGACGCTTGGGGCCACCTTGCTTTTGCCGTAGCCTATTGGAGAACCCAGGATCGATCTGGGCGATAAATTCCGCAGGTAGCGGAATTTTCGTCATCAATGGAGTGGCTGATGTACGCATCCGAACGGTTGAAGGGAATCGACGTCTTCGTCGTGGTGGCCGAGATGGGCAGCTTCAGTGCGGCCGCCGAGCGCCTGAGTCTCAGTGGCTCAGCGGTAAGCAAGGGGGTGGCGCGGCTGGAGGCGCGCCTGGGGGCACGATTGTTCAACCGCACTACCCGCAGGCTGTCGCTGACCGAGGCGGGCGCGCTGTTCTACAAGACCTGCACCGGCGTGCTGGCCGATCTGGAAGAGGCCGAGCAGGCCATCTTCGCCGAAAGCGACACCCCCCACGGCAAGGTACGCATCGATCTGCCGGCCGCCTTTGGCCGACTGCATGTGCTGCCGCTGATCGTGGCGTTCACCCAGGCGCATCCGCGGTTGCAACCGCATGTGTCGTTTTCCGATCGCTACATCGACCCGGTGCAGGAGGGCGTGGACATCCTGGTGCGCATCGGCGGCGCGCAAGCTTGGCCCGCGGCCCTGGGGCACCGGTATTTCGGTGCCCAGCGCCTGGCGTTCTGCGCTTCGCCCGACTACCTGGCGCGACACGGCACGCCACAGGACGAGCAAGCCCTGGAGCACCACCTGTGCATCGGCTATGGCGAGGCCACAGGTCTGGTCACGCCGTGGTACCTGGGCGGTGGGTTGCCGGGCGAGATCAGGCAGCGGATCGTCCAGCCACACCTGGCCATCGGCGATGGCGAAGGCATGCTCGACGCAGTCCTGGCGGGCCTGGGCATCGGCCAGTTGCCGACCTGGCTGACCCGAACGCATATCGAGGGTGGCACGCTGGTCGAGGTGTTGCCGCAGCTCACCTCGCAGGGGTTGCCGATGAATCTGGTCTGGCTGAAAAGGCGGGAGGGATTGCCCAAGGTACGGGCGTTGCTCGACTACCTGTTGCCCCGATTGAGTGCCGAAGGCTGCTCAGGGGGAGTGGAGTAAATTCACGGGGATCTACCCAGCTGCCTGGCGCACCTACTTTCTGCTGAACTTGTCACCTGGCACATGCAGATACGACATCACGCTTTCGGTGAGTTCGGAATAATTGTGTCAGCGCGATGGTCGACGGTGTTCGCCGACAGAGTTGCAGCGGACACCTGGTGCCTCTCGCTAAACCGCTGTTGCTGGCACGTCGTCGGCAACATGCACCCCCAAACCATCCCGGCCAGGCGCAAGCTCAGCCCGCAGGGTCAACGCCGGGATCACATAATCCCCGCCGTTCTGCCGCCGGAACGGTATGGGCGCATCACTCCACAATCCATCGAGCCGCTGACCCAGCGACTCGCACGCCGCCGCAAAGCCCGCCTCATCGACCCGGCTGGTGCGGTATACCGCAAACGGCGGCAGCACCTCGAACCCCGGGTAGAACAGGATGCCGTGCTGGATCGGAAACAGGATGTCGTTTAGCGGCCCATTGATGCCGCGCTCGCTGTAGTGCGAGGCCCAGCCACCCATGCTGACCATCAGCATGGCGCGCTTGCCCGCCAGCCGGCCTTCGCCGTAGCGATCCCCCCAGTGCCGGTCGGAGTGCTCGCCGACGCCGTACGCAAAGCCATAGGCGTACACCCGCTCGACCCAGCCCTTGAGGATCGCCGGCAGTCCGAACCACCACAGCGGAAACTGCAGGATCACCGCGTCGGCCCACTGCAGCTTGGCCTGCTCGGCGACGATGTCGGGCGCCTGGGTGCCGTCGGCGAACGCCCGGCGCGACGCGTCGGAGGGACTGAAGCGCTCATCGGCGGGGTGTTCGAGGCTGTCATCGGCGTCCAGCACGGCCTTGAACTTCATCGCATAGAGATCCGAGACCTGGACATGGTGGCCCTGGTCTTCGAGATGACGGACGGTGAAGTCCTTGAGGGCGGCATTGAGCGAGCGGGGTTCGGGATGGGCGTAGACGATCAGGATATTCATGGTCGGGCTCCGGTAGGGGATGGCCAAAGCATGCGGATACCCGACATATTGTTGAAATGAATAGATGAAATTGCAGGTATTGCGATGCATGATTCCTTGCGAAGTCTGGACCTGAACCTGCTGGTCACCCTCGACGCGCTGCTTGCCGAACACAACGTCACCCGCGCCGCCGAGCGCCTGCACCTCGCCCAGCCGACGGTCAGCGTGCAGCTGGCACGTCTGCGCGATGCACTGGGCGATCCGTTGCTGTTGCCGGGGGCTCGCGGCATGCGCCCGACCGCCCGCGCCCTGGCGCTGCGCGAGCCCTTGAGCCAGGCCCTGGAAGCGTTGCGCCTGGCCATCGCTGTCGAGCGGCCCTTCGACCCGGCCCTGGCGCGGCTGACCTGGCGGGTGGCCGCGACCGACTACACCGAGTCGACCATCCTGCGTCCTGCGCTGGGCGCACTGCGCGCGGCCGCCCCCGGCACGCGCCTGGCGATCGTCGACATGAACCCGCCGACGCTGGTGCGCAAGGCCGAGCAGGGCGAGCTGGACCTGGCTTTCCACATCGCCATCGATGCACCGCCTGGCTTGCGCCAGCGCCCGTTGTTCGCCGACCGCTACGTGCTGGCCGGGCGTGTCGATCACCCGCGGCTCAGGCGTCGACCAACGCTCAAGCAGTTCTGTGCGCTGGAGCATGTCATCGTCTCGCCCGACGGTGGAGGTTTCACGGGGCCCACCGACGACGCCCTGGCCAAGCAGGGCCTGGCGCGTAATGTGGTGCTGTCGGTACCGCGTTTCTCGGGGCTTGCGGCGATGCTGGTCGACAGCGACCTGGTGGCCATGCTGCCGCAGCGCCTGGTGGCCGGGAATCCGGCCCTCAGGGTGGTGGAGGCGCCCTTGGCGGTGCCGGGCTTCGAGATGCTGATGCTGTGGCCGGAGCGGGTGCACCGCGATCCTGCGCATCAGTGGTTGCGTGAGCAGTTGGCCCGGGCAGTGCTGTTGCAGGCGCCCTGAGCGGCTATGCCGGCACCATGGCAAAGCCCACGCCGAAGCGGTTCCAGGCATTGATGGTGGCGATGGCCAGGGTCAGGTTGGCGATTTCCTTGGCGCTGAAGTGCTCCAGCAGTGCCTGGTATTCGTCCTGCGGCGCGCCGCGCTCGGCCAGGCGGGTCAGGCTTTCGACCCAGGCCAGGGCGGCCCGCTCGCGCTCGCTGAAGTAGCGGGTCTCGCGCCAGACGCTCAGGGTCTGCAGGCGCGCCTCGGTTTCACCGGCCTTGCGCGCATCGTTGGCGTGCATGTTGACGCAGTAGGCGCAGCCATTGATCTGCGAGGCGCGCAGGCGGATCAGTTCGAGCAGCGAATGCTCCAGGCCCGAGGCGACCAGCGCCTGCTCGAGGCCGATCATGGCCTTGTAGGCTTCCGGCGAGTGTTTGGCCCATTCGATACGGTCATGCATGGTGAAGCTCCAGGTCTACAAAAGGAAAGTGGCACTACCTTAGCGCCAGGCTGGGCCGCGCCGAATAGCCAATCCCGCGCTTTGCCAGGAGGCCAATCCGTCATTCGGATGGGCACTGACAGGCATCCAATCTCTTCATTTCTGCCAGGCCGGCCGAGGCGGGATAATGGGCGGGTCTTCACCTGAGAACCGTTTCATGTCCGCAAATCGATTCATGCGCGAGGCCCTGGAGCTTGCCCGCGCCAATATCCAGGCCGGTGGCCGCCCCTTCGGCGCGGTGCTGGTCCACCAGGGGCAGGTGATCGCCCGTGCCGTCAACCAGATCCACAGTACCCAGGACCCCACCAGCCATGCCGAGATGCAGGCCATCCGCCAGGCCGCCCAGGTGCTAGGCCGGGCGCGCCTGGACGGCGCCGAGATCTACGCCAGTGGCCATCCGTGCCCGATGTGCCTAGCCGCCATGCACCTGTGCGGCATCGAGCGCGCCTGGTTTGCCTACGACAACGACGAGGGAGAGCCCTATGGGCTGTCCACCGCAGCGGTGTATGCGCAGATGGCCCGCCCGCCACAGCAGCAGAGCCTGCCCCTGCGCCCGCTGAAACCGGCAGGTGAAAGCGGCCTGTACCGTGAATGGCAGCAGGCCGGCGAAGCATGAGGGGCGCGTTGAACCTGTTGCTGGTGGTGCTGCTGGCGTTGAACCTGCGGCCGATTCTCACCAGCATCGGCCCGCTGCTTGAGCCCATGCGCCAGAGCACTGGCCTGGGCTACCAGCAGGCAGCGCTGCTGACCGCATTGCCGGTGCTGTGCATGGGCCTGGTGCCGCTCCTGCAACCCTGGCTGCGGCGCTGGTTGAGCGAGCATGGCGGCATGCTGGCGGGGCTGGCGGCCATCGCCCTGGCGTGCCTGTGGCGCCTGCAGCTGGACAGCGCCTGGGCGCTGATCGTAAGCGCGGTGGTCGCAGGCCTCGGTGTCGCCGTGGTGCAAGGCATGATGCCGGGGCTGGTCAACCGCTGGTTCCCCGGCCGCCTGGCGGCGACCATGGGGTTGTATTCGGCGGCGTTGATGAGCGGCGGTGGCCTGGCGGCGGTGCTTGGCCCAGCGATCACCGCGTACTTCGGCCACTGGCAGTTCGGTCTTGGCCTGTGGGCGTTGCCAGCGCTGCTGGCGATCGTGGCGTGGACCGTCCTGCGTCCACGCCAGGACACACCGGCCCTGGCCGGTGGTGGCGGCGGGCACTGGTTCGGCAACCGCCGGGCTTGGCTGCTGGCGCTTTACTTCGGGCTGATCAACGGTGGCTACACGAGCATGGTCGCCTGGTTGCCGGCCTATCACCTCGAGCACGGCGGCACGGCTCAGGGTGGCGGCGAGCTGGTCGGCCTGATGACCATCTTCCAGGTCTGCGGCGCCCTGGGCTTGCCGTTGCTGCTGCGGCGTCTGGTCGATCGGCGGCCGGGCCTGTGGCTGGCCCTGCTGATCCAGCTCGCGGGCTTCCTTGGCCTGCTGCTGGCGCCGGCCAGCTCCATGGGCCTGTGGGTGGCGCTGATCGGCCTGGGCCTGGGCGCGTGCTTCAGCCTGAGCCTGACGCTGACCCTGGAGCATCTGCGCACGCCCGGCGAAGCCGGCAGCCTGGCGGCTTTCGTCCAGGGCGTGGGTTTCATCGTCACCGGTATCGTGCCGTATGTCACTGGGTGGCTGCGTGATGCCAGCGGCGACTTCCAGGCCTCCTGGACGCTGCTGGCCTGCACCGTGCTGGCGATGCTGCTGGTGACCGTGCGCTTCGCCCCGAAAGGCTATGCGCGGGCCATCGCCCGTGAGGGGCGAGTCGCTGAGGCGCTCAACTGAGGCGCTGCAAGGTGTCACCGACCCGGTCCAGCGCCGGGTCGATGTCCAGCAGCTCGATGGCACCGAAACCGAACAGCAGCCCCGGCCTGACCGGCGCCTCGCTGAAGAACGGCGCCAGGGAGTAGAGGCCGACTTCCACCTTGCGCGCCAGGTTGATCAACAACTCGACATCCACCCCCGGCTTGGCCAGCGCGCTCAGGTGAAAGCCGGCGCTGGCCGGCACCGCGTCGAACCAGGGCGCCAGGTCGCCACCCAGGCGCGCCAGGATCCGTTCGCGGCGGGCGCTGTACACCTCGTGGCAACGGCGTATGTGCTTGTTCAGGTGACCTTCGCTGATGAACCGCGCCAGGGCCCATTGCTGCAGGCTCGGGCTATGCCAGTCGCTCAGGTGCTTGGCCACGCAGGCGGCCTGCAGCACGGCCGGCGGCAGTACCGCGTAGCCCAGGCGCAGCTCCGGCAGCAGGGTCTTGGAGAAAGTACCCACATAGGCCACCAGGCCATGTCGATCCAGGCGCTGCAGGGCTTCGGCGGCCGGCCCCTGGTAGCGGAACTCGCAGTCGTAGTCGTCCTCGATGATCAGCGCGCCGAGCTCGGCAGCCCGCGCCAGCAGCGCCTGGCGCCGCGGCTCGGCCATGGGCATGCCGAGCGGAAACTGGTGCGAGGGTGTCACGTAGATCAGCCGGGTGCCGTCCTCGATCTGCTCGACGCACAGCCCCTGGTCGTCCACCGCCACCGACTGCAGGCGCGCGCCCAGGGCCAGGAACAGCTGGCGCGCCGGTGGGTAGCCCGGGTCCTCCATGGCCACCTTGCAGCCGGGTTCGACCAGTACCCGGGCGATCAGGTCGAGGGCCTGCTGGGCACCGTTGCACACCAGCACGTCACTTGCAGTGCACTGGATGCCGCGGGTGAAGGCAGTCTGGTGGGCAATGGCCTCGCGCAGCTCGGGCAGGCCCTGGGCGGAAAACTGTCGGTCGGGGTGGCGCTGGCTGCGGCGCAGGGCGTAGTTCATGCAGCTGCGCCAGTGGTCGTAGGGGAACTGCGCCTTGCTCGAGGCGCCGCCGATGAAGTCGTAGCGCGACGGCGCGTCCAGCGCCCGCCGACCCAGCACCGTGGCGCGCTGGCGCCAGCGTTCGAGGGTCGCGGCGGCGGCCAGGGGGATGTTGTCGCTGTCGCCCTGGCGCGGCGTGTGGCGCGGGGTGATGAAGGTACCGCGGCCGACCACGCCGCTGAGCAGGTTGTCATAGGTCAGGCGCGAGTAGGCTTCGGCCACGGTCTTGCGCGAAACGCCCAACTGCTCGGCCAACAGGCGTGTGGGTGGCAGTTGGGTGCCGGCCGCCAGGTGGCCGCTGTCGATGCCGGCGCGCAGTTGCTGGTAGAGCTGGTCGGCCAGGCCTTTGCGGCCTTCGAGGCGGATGTGCAGTTCCATCGGAGGGAGGGTGTCCGAAGCGCAGGGGGTGTAAAAGCTTCGGGGTTTATCGACAAAGCTGCAAGGGGCCCTGGAGGCGATCGCTCAGGGAACAATACCCGAGAGCGAGTTGCATACCCTGTGGGAGCGGGTTTACCCGCGAAGCAAGCAACGCGGTGGATGGCACCGGCTTTGCCGGTGTTCGCGGCTAAAGCCGCTCCCACAGGTTCCTGCTAAATCAAAAAGTCATGTGCAGTTCCATGAGAGGGACAGCGTGTTCACAGGCGAGCGGTACTGATGGTGATGTAGCCTTTTTCCGGCAATGCGATGCGAATCACCGTCTCGTTCTCGCAGGCCTTGCGTTTTTGTTGGATGCATACGCCATCCACCGCTGCTTCGCGCATGCGCGCGTGGATGGCGCGGCCCTTGGCGTCGAAGAAGGCTTCGCTGGCGAGCAGCTCGACACGCTCGATCAGCTGGCGGGTGTGCTCGTCGGTGGCGCAGAAGAATCGCACCCCGGACAGGTGTGGGTTGTCGTCGGGGTTGCTGACCTCGTGGGCCAGCAGTTGACGCAGGGTGTGGCGCAGTTCGCGGGTAGGGCGATGAGCATTGGTGGGCATGGCATGGCCTCGTCTGGATGGGGTTGGCCGCGCCGGGGCGGCGGTCACGTCTCCAGTCCTGATGATGTTTTGCCGAGGGTGGGGCAACAATCTAGAAGCTTCCGTACTTTCGGTAGGAGGGTTCCGAAATTACAGGCACCAGGTTAAACATCGCCTTGATCCGCGTCAGGTGCGGGGCACAATTCCCGTCGCCGCGACAGCGCCGGGCTCAAGCGCCGCCTCGACGATTTCGATCCAGTGCCGCACCGGCGTGCGACCGGCGCCGCCGAGGTGCAGCTGGCAGCCGATGTTGGCGGTGGCGATGACCTGTGGGTTGTCGCTTTCCAGGGCGTTGAGGCGGTTGTCGCGCAGCTGGCGCGCCAGCGTCGGCTGGGTCAGTGAATAGGTGCCGGCCGAGCCGCAGCACAAGTGGCTATCGGGCACCTGGGTGAGATGGAAGCCCAGCCGGCCCAGCAGGCCCTCCACCGCGCCGCCAAGCTTGAGGGCGTGCTGCAGGGTGCAGGGGCAGTGCAATGCCAGGCGCTGCTCGGCGCATAGGCCCAGACGCTCCAGTGGCTCGGCCTGCAGCACCTGTACCAGGTCGCGAGACAGGGCGCTGACCCGAGCGGCCTTGGCGGCGTAGCGTGGGTCGTGTTGCAGCAGGTGGCCATAGTCGCGGACAAAGGCGCCGCAGCCGCTGGCGGTTTGCACGATGGCCTCGGCGCCGGCCTCGATGGCCGGCCACCAGGCGTCGATGTTGCGTCGGGCGCGGTCGAGGCCTCGTGCCTGGGCATCCAGGTGATAGTCCACGGCGCCGCAGCAACCGGCCTGGTGGATTGGCTCGACGCTGATGCCTAGCCGGTCGAGCAGGCGCGTGGCGGCGGCGTTGGTGTTGGGTGAAAGGGCCTGCTGCACGCAGCCTTCGAGCAGCAGTACGCGGCGGGCGTGGCGCGACGCCGGGCGTTGACCTGGGGCGACTACCTGCGCCGGCAGCTTGTCCTTGAGGCTGGCCGGAAGCAGCGGGCGCAGGGCCAGCCCGGCGCGCACCAGGGCCTTGAATGCGCCCGGCCGTGGCACCACGGCGCGCAGGCCCGCGCGCAGCAGGCGTTGCCCCGGTGGCCGGGGGACTTGCCGGTCGACCACGGCGCGGCCGATGTCGAGCAGGTTGTGGTACTCCACCCCCGACGGGCAGGTGGTCTCGCAGTTGCGGCAGCTCAGGCAGCGGTCCAGATGCGCCTGGGTGCTGGTGCCCACCGCTTCGCCTTCGAGCACCTGCTTGATCAGGTAGATGCGCCCGCGAGGCCCGTCCAGTTCATCGCCGAGCAGCTGGTAGGTGGGGCAGGTGGCGGTGCAGAACCCGCAGTGCACGCAGGAACGCAGGATGCGCTCGGCCTCGTCGGCGCGCGGCAGCTGGCGGGCGGAATCGCTCAGGTGGGTTTGCATGCCGTGGCCTCACAGATCGGGGTACAGGCGGCCAGGGTTGAACACACCCTGGGGATCGAGTTGGCGTTTCAGCGCCTGGTGATAGCGCAGCGTCAGCGGATCGAGTGGGGCGCTGCTGTCGTCGCCGGGCGCGTAGGCGGTGGCATGACCGCCGGCCTCGGCCGCCAATGCCCGGATGACGGACGCCGGGGCGTCGGACTTGAGCCAGCGCTGGGCGCCACCCCAGTCGATCAACTGCTGTCCCGGCAGTTCGAGTGCACCGCAGGCAATGGGCAGGGACAGCCGCCACAGTGTTGCGGGTGCGGCGAAGAACGCCAGGCGCTGCTCGCGCAGGTCTTGCCAGAAGCCGGTGTCGAAGGCTTCGCCACCCAGGCGCTCATGGGCCGATCGCACCGAACCTTCGCCGCCCTCCAGGCGCAGATGCAGTGCCTCGCCGTCATGGCAGGCGGCGCTGACCGGCAGCGCTTGCCGGCCCCATTCGGCGAGTGCGGCCAGTGCCTGCTGCGTGCTCATCTCCAGGCGCAGGCCCAGGCACTGGCGTGGCCGCGGCAGCACCTTGAGCGACACTTCGGTGAGCAGCCCCAGGCAGCCGAAGCTGCCCGCCATCAGCCGCGACACGTCGTAGCCGGCGACATTCTTCATCACCTCGCCACCAAAGCGCAGGTGTTTGCCGTGGCCGGTGATCAGGCGGGTGCCGAGGACATAGTCACGCACCGATCCGGCCCAGGGTCGGCGTGGCCCCGACAGCCCGGCCGCGACCATGCCGCCCAGCGTCGCCTCGGGGCCCAGGTGCGGTGGCTCGCAGGCCAGCATCTGCCCAGCCTCGTGCAGCGTCGCCTCGACCTCCCGCAGGGGCGTGCCGGTGCGGGCGGTGAGCACCAGCTCGGTGGGGTCGTAGCCGACGATGCCCCGGTGGCCGCGGGTGTCGATGACCTGCCCGGTCACCGGGCGACCGAGCATTGCCTTGCTGTTGCCGCCCTGGATGCGCAACGGAATGCGCCGGTTCAGCGCCTGGTTGACCTGCTCCAGCAGGTCCTGGCCGAGGTCCCTGTCCATCAGAAGCGCTCCAGGTCGGGGAAGGGCAACTGCCCGTGGTGCACATGCAGCGCGCCGAACTCGGCGCAGCGCTGCAGGGTTGGGATGTTCTTGCCGGGGTTGAGCAGGCCCCGTGGGTCGAAGGCGGCCTTGACCGCGTGGAACAGGGTGATCTCGTCGCTGTTGAACTGCGCGCACATCTGGTTGATCTTCTCCCGGCCCACGCCGTGCTCGCCAGTGATGCTGCCGCCGACGGCCACGCACAGTTCGAGGATCTGGCCGCCGATGGCCTCGGCGCGCTCCAGTTCACCGGGCAGGTTGGCATCGAACAGGATAAGCGGGTGCAGGTTGCCGTCGCCGGCATGGAACACGTTGGCCACCCGCAGGCCGTACTGCCCGGAAAGCGCGCTGATGCCCTTGAGCACCCGCGGCAACTCGCGGCGCGGGATGGTGCCGTCCATGCAGTAGTAGTCCGGGGAAATGCGCCCCACCGCCGGGAAGGCGTTCTTGCGCCCGGCCCAGAAGCGCACGCGCTCGGCTTCGTCGCAGGCCAGGCGCACCTCGCGGGCGCCGGCCTTGCGCAGCACGGCATCGACCCGGGCGCAGTCGTCCTGCACGTCGGCCTCGACGCCGTCGAGCTCGCACAGCAGGATCGCCGCCGCGTCCAGTGGGTAGCCGGCATGGATGAAATCCTCGGCGGCACGAATCGCCAGGTTGTCCATCATCTCGAGTCCGGCAGGGATGATGCCGGCGCCGATGATCTCGGCCACCGCGCCCCCGGCGTCCTCGACGTTGTCGAAACTGGCCAGCAGCACCCGCGCCACCTGCGGCCTGGGCAGCAGCTTGACGGTGACCTCGGTGACGATGCCGAGCATGCCTTCGGAGCCGGTGAACAACGCCAGCAGGTCGAAACCGGGGCTGTCCAGGGCGTCGCTGCCCAGTACCAGGCGTTCGCCCTCGACGGTGAGGATCTCCACCTTGAGCAGGTTGTGCACGGTCAGGCCGTATTTCAGGCAATGCACGCCACCGGCATTCTCGGCGACATTGCCGCCGATCGTACAGGCGATCTGCGAGGACGGATCGGGCGCGTAGTACAGCCCATGGGGCGCCGCCGCCTGGGAGATCGCCAGGTTGCGCACACCGGGCTGGACCCGGGCGAAGCGGCCCTGCGGGTTGACTTCGAGGATGCGCTTGAAGCGCGCCATCACCAGCAGGATGCCCTGGCTCAACGGCAGGGCGCCGCCGGACAGGCCGGTGCCGGCGCCGCGCGCCACCACTGGTACGCCGCGCTGGTGGCAGAGCCGCAGCAGCGTCTGCACCTGCTCCAGGCGCTCGGGCAATGCCACCAGCAGCGGCAGCGTGCGGTAGGCCGAAAGGCCATCGCACTCGTAGGGCCTGAGGTCTTCGCGGTGGTGCAGGACCTCCAGATCGGGCAGGGCCTCGCGCAGGGCGGCCAGCAGTGCCGGCTTGTCCACGGCCGGCAACGGTCCATCGACACGTTCGTCGTAGAGGATATTCATGCAGGCTTACTGCGCCAGGTGCCGGATCATCGCCACCGTCAGGTACAGGCGTGGCGCCACGCTGGCGATCTCCATGTACTCGTCGTCGCCATGCAGGCCGGCGCCGACCACACCCAGCGTTTCCAGCACTGCCGGCTTGTCGCTGTCAGGCACGTAGGCGTAGCCGGCGTCGGTGCCGAAGCGCATGGCGATCGGCTGCAACTGTCGGTCGATCTTGCTGTAGAGCTGCCGCGCGGTTTGCGCAAGCGCCGTGGAGGCGTCGTTCTTGGCCAGCGGTGGGCGGCCTTTTTCCACGACCAGCTCGACCTGGGTATCGGCTACAAGCTGTTTCTTGATGATCCGCAGGGCATCTTCCTGCACCCGCTCGGTCTCGCTCAGGTCGGAGTAGCGCATGTCGGCCTCGGCGCTGGCCTGGGCGGGAATGATGTTGGCCTTTTCCCCGGCCTTGGCCAGGGTCCAGTTGACGGTGGTGCCCTTGCTCTTGTCGCCGAGGTCGTTCAACTGCAGCAGTTGGTGCGCCAGTTCCATCAGCGCGTTGCGCCCGGCTTCCGGGGCGGAGCCGGCGTGGGAGGCGCGGCCCTTGACCTCGAGCTTGAGGCGGTTGATGCCGTTGGTGGCGACGGTGACCGCGTCCTTGTCCGGCGGCTCGTAGGAGAAGACGAAATCATGCTTGCGCGCCAGTTCGGCAATCAGTTGCCGCGAGCCGGCCGAGCCCATTTCCTCGTCCGGGTTGAACAGCACGGTGAGGGTGCGGTAGCCCTTGTACTGCTGGTCCTGCAGCAGTTTCAGCGCATGCAGGATCATCGCCACGCCGCCCTTGGCGTCGGCCACGCCGGGGCCGTAGGCGCGGTCGCCGTCTATCCGGAACGGCCGCTTGGCCACGGTGCCGGGGCCGAACACCGTGTCGTAGTGGACCATCAGCAGGAAGTCCTTGTCGCCGCTGCCCTTGAGGGTGCCGACGATATTGTCGCCCACCGAGGGTGTGGCCGGCTGGGTGCTGACCTTGGCGCCGAGGGCCTCGAGGCGTTTCACCAGTTCGCTGGCGACCTGTTTCAGGCCGGGTTCGGTACCGGTGCCGGTGTCCACAGCCACCAGGGTCTTGAGGGTCTCCAGGTAATGAGGTTGTTCGGCCTGGGCCTGGCTGAACAGTTCCTGGGGCGTCGGGTCGGCGGCCTGGGCGGTGGCACAGGCCAGGGCAAGGGCCAATGAGCAGAATCGCAAGGGCATGGGCAGGGATCTCGTTGTCGTGAACCCATCAGCGTAGACCCTGCCACCCGATTACCGAGTCATTTGCTCCCGGCGATAACGCTATTGCACAGCCCAGGAGGGCTGGCAAGCACGATACGTCATGGTGATATTCAACATTCAATAATGTTAGTAATTTATTGAATTATAAGAATTTATCTTTTTGCTACTGCATGCTGTACGCACTGCTCGTAATACGTCTGCTTGATCGCCGCCGGCTTCAGCCGAGACCGGCTGTTGTAGGTCTGCTCGGTGATGCCGAAGGCCGTCATGCGCATCCAGGGCTTGGCGAACTTGCGCGCCTGCAGCTTCTTGCGCGTGGCGTACAGGGTGACGCCGGAAAGCTTGGCCTGCTGCGCCTCGGCGGCGATCTGCGCGCCCCAGCCGCACACCTGGCGATCGTTCTGGCTCAGTGCCCGGGCCTGGGCGCCGAAGGCGGCGGTGGCCAGCAGGCAGCCGGCCACGGTTGCTAGAATCACTCGCATGTTGCTGTCCTAAGCATCTGAAGGAAAACAAAGTTTGCCTTTGCTTCCGGCGCCTGGGGGCCAGCAGTTTGCCGTCAGGCGATGGCCATTTGCAGGCCACCGTGCTGGCGCGTGCGCAGCGACTGCAGGGCCAGGGCCGCGATCCACAGCACGCCGACGCCGTAGTTCAGGCGCTGGTAGAGACCGAACAGTTCACCGCTGTGCACGGCCTTGGCCATCAACACCACGGTGACCACCGCCAGCAGCGCGCTCAGCAGCGACCCCCAGGCCAGCCACGGGGATCGGGCCAGGCGCGTGCCCAGGCCGATCCACAGCACGCTGGCGAGGGTCAGCGAGAGGAACATCAGCAGGCCGCCGAGGTTGTGCATCTGCTGCGAGAACGATGCTTCCAGCGGCGCGCAGCCCTGGTCACAGGCGAACCCACCGGTCACCAGGCTGCCCAGGCCATGCAACAGCACCAGCAGGGCGCTCAGCCGCGCCAGCTTCGAGCGCCGCCAGCGCCGCGCCAGGCCCCAGGCGAACAGCGCGAACAGCAGGGCCAGCGGGAAATTGTTGATCCAGGGCGACAGTCCATGGGTGGGGGCACCGACCGCGCCGAGCTGGCTCATGGCTTGTTGCAGGTGGTCGTAGCCGGGGTAGGCCAGCGCTGTCAGGGTGACGCCTAGCAGCAGCCAGAGGGGAATGAGCAGGCCGCTGGCGAGCAGCAGGCGGTCGAACGTCTTCATGCAGTGCCTTCCTTGGTGAGTGCAGGACGCAGCCTACCGCGTCGCCGTGGCCATTCGCCAGCCTCAGCGGCCGTTGACCAGCATCACCAGCAGCACGCAGGCCAGCAGCGCCAGGTAGGCCCGGGCATGCACGCTGTCGGGGATGCGCCCGAGCAGGGGCGCGGCCAGGTGCATGCCGAGCCAGGCGCCGACGGTCATCACCAGGGCCGCGCGCAGGTCGATGAAACCCAGCAGGCCCGGGCCCAGGTCGAACTGGCCGGCCGGCAGCAGCGCATAGACCAGCGTGGCCGCCAGGGCCATGGGCAGTGACAGCGGGTTGGCCATGGCCGTGGCGGTGCGCATGCTGGCGCCGCGGCGGCGCATCAGCGGCACGGTCATCACGCTGCCGCCCACCCCGAGCAGCGCCGCCAATGCGCCGATGGGCACGCCGACCAGGCTGGCGCCGGCCCTGCCCAGGGGCGCCAGGCAATGTTCGCCAGCGCGTACGAAGCCTGGGCGCAGCCAGGCGTCCAGCAGGCTCAGCGCCAGGTAGGCGATGAACAGCCAGCGCAGCCAGGCGCTGGCCAGGTACAGCGCCGCCCAGGCCCCGAGCAGCGCGCCGAGGGCGATGGCCGGCGCCAGTGGTCGCACCAGGTCCCAGCGCAGGCTGCCCGCGCGGTGATGGCGCCAGGTGGCCAGGGCGCTGCTGAAGATCATCACCGAGGCCGAGGTGGCCACGGCGATCTGCATGGCGTGCTGGGCCACGGCCGTTCCCGCGCCGTGGCTGGCCAGCAGCAGGGCATAGAACAGCGGCACGGCGAAGAAGCCGCCGCCGAAGCCGAACAGCAGGGTGGTGACGCCGGCGCACAGGCCGAACAGGCCAAGCAGGGGATAGAGCATGGGGCGGGCCTCGGGCCAAGGTTGAGGCGGTCAGGGTAGGGGTCGGTCACTTGGCTGGCTTGCGCAACCTGGCCAATAATCATCGCGTTCCGGCCAGAGCCTTCCTTCATGCGCAATGTTCCCTTGTCCGAGGTCGATGCCAGCCCCCGTGCGGTGCTGGCCATCGCCACCGACTATCCGCCCGGTACCCTGCTGCCTAGGCACGTCCATCGCAGGGCGCAGTTCCTCTATGGCATGAGCGGGCTGATGGAAGTGCTGACCGATGACGGGGCCTGGGTCATCCCGCCCGGCAGCGGGGTATGGATTCCGCCCGGCAAGCCGCACCAGGTGCGCATGCGTGGCGTGAGCACCCGCAGCCTGTACATCGAACCGACCGCGCTGCCCAGGCCGGGCAGCGTGTGCGAGGCACTGCGGGTCGGACCGCTGCTGCACCAGCTGTTGCTGGCCAGCGCCGAGGTGCCGGCCTTGCATGACGAGGCGGGGCGCGACGGCCTGCTGCTGCGGCTGGTGCTGCATGAGCTGGGCCAGGCCGAGCGTCTGCCGCTGTTCGCGCCGCTGCCGGCCGAGCCGCGTCTGGCGGCCCTGTGCCAGGCGTTCCTGGCGCAGCCATCAATCCACACCCGTGGCGACACATGGGCGGGCCAGCTCAACTGGAGCCCACGTACCTTCAGCCGGCGCTTTCGCGAGCAGACCGGGCTGTCGTTCGGCCAGTGGCGCCAGCAGGCCTGCCTGATGGCCGCGGTGACACGACTGGCGACCGGCGAGCCGGTGACCACCGTCGCCCTGGACCTGGGCTATGAAAGCCCCAGCGCGTTTTCCAGCCTGTACCGGCGAGTCATGGGCCAGCCGCCGTCGGCGGCACGCCAGGGCAGGTGAAAACCCCGTTGGACGTATGTGATCGTACAACTGCTTGCGCTATCATCACGCCTGTCTTTCGCAACCAGACATACAGGGCATGACAGAGCAGCAGGTACAGGCACGGACCCGGCGCAAGCCGCGCAGTCTGGCCCAGGAACTGGTCACGGTGCTGACCGAACGCATTCGCAGCGGCCAGCTCAAGCGCGGCGACAAGCTGCCCACCGAGTCGCAGATCATGGTCGAGGAGGGGGTCAGCCGCACCGTGGTGCGCGAGGCCATCTCGCGGCTGCAGGCCGCCGGCCAGGTCGAGACCCGTCATGGCATCGGCACCTTCGTGCTGGACGCGCCGAGCACCGGCGGCTTTCGGATCGACCCGGCGACCATCGTCACCTTGCGCGAAGTGCTGGCGGTGCTGGAGCTGCGCATCGCCCTGGAAATCGAAGCCGCGGGCTTGGCCGCCCAGCGTCGCAGCGATGAGGAGCTGGCCGGCATGCGTGCCGCGCTGGACGAGCTCAACGAGGGCGCAGCCCACGCCTCGGATGCGGTGTCGGCGGACTTCCAGTTCCACCTGCGTATCGCCCAGGCCAGCGGCAATCACTATTTCGCCGACATCATCAATCACCTGGGCACCAGCATCATCCCGCGCACCCGGCTCAATTCGGCGCGCCTGGCCCATGACGACCAGGCGCACTACATGAGCCGGCTGATGCATGAGCACGAGGCGATCTACGAGGCCATCGCCCGGCGCGACAGCGAAGGCGCCAAGATGGCCATGCGCATGCACCTGAGCAACAGCCGCGAGCGCCTGCGCCAGGCCCATGAAGAGGCCGAGGCGCAAAGGGGCTGATCACCTTGGTAGGGGCCGCTTCGCGGCCCATCGCCGGCAAGGCGGCTCCCAAAGGTACAGCGTCGGGTTACGCAATTACGTACGGCCTGTGGGAGCCGGCTTGCCGGCGATGGGCTGCGTAGCAGCCCCAAGTGACGCTTTCAGGGCGCTCAAATCGCCCCTTCAGACCACTGCCCATTCACCAACCGCCGCAGCCCCAGCGGGTTGCCATCGCGCAACGCCTCCGGCAGCAGCGCCTGCGGGTAGTTCTGGTAGCACACCGGGCGCAGGAACCGATCGATGGCCAGGGTGCCGACCGACGTGCCACGGGCATCCGAGGTCGCCGGGTAAGGCCCGCCATGGACCATGGCATCGCACACCTCGACCCCGGTCGGGTAGCCATTGACCAGGATCCGCCCGACCTTCTCCTCCAGCAGCGGCACCAGCCAGGCAAAGGCTTCGAAGTCTTCCGGCTCGCCGATCAGCGTGGCGGTCAGCTGGCCGCGCAGGCCGAGCAGGGCGGCGCGCAGTTGCTCGTGGTCGCTGACTTCGACGGCCACCGTGGCCGGGCCGAACACTTCTTCCTGCAGCAGCGGATCGGACTCCAGCAGCAGGCGGACGTCGGCCTTGAACAGCTGGGCACGGGCCTGGTCGCCCTGTTGCGCCTGACCGGCCAGGTGCTGGATGCCGGCATGGGCGTGCAAGTGTTCCAGGCCGGCGACATAGCTGCGCAGGCCGCCGGCGGTGAGCAGGGTCTGGCCAGCCTGTTGGTCCAGATGCTGGCCCAGGTCATTGAGCAACTGGCTGAAGCCAGGCGACTGCAGGCCGATCAGCATCCCCGGGTTGGTGCAGAACTGCCCGGCACCCAGGCACACGGAGCCGGCCAGCTCACGGGCGATGGCCTCGCCGCGCCTGGCCTGCGCGGCCGGCAGGATGATCACCGGGTTGATGCTGGACATCTCGGCGAACACCGGGATTGGTTGCGCCCGCTCGGCAGCCATGCGGCACAGGGCGTCGCCGCCCTTGAGCGAGCCAGTGAAACCGACCGCCTGGATGGCCGGGTGCTTGACCAGCCATTCACCGACACCGCCACCGAATACCATGTTGAACACACCCTTGGGCATGCCGGTGCGTTCGGCGGCGCGCAGGATGGCGCAGGCCACCAGGTCGGCGGTGGCCATGTGGCCGCTGTGGGCCTTGAACACCACCGGGCAACCGGCGGCCAGGGCTGCGGCAGTGTCGCCGCCGGCGGTGGAGAACGCCAGTGGGAAGTTGCTGGCGCCGAACACCGCCACCGGACCGACGCCGATACGCATCTGGCGGATGTCCACCCGTGGCAGCGGCTGGCGTTCGGGCAGCGCCAGGTCGATGCGCGCCCCGAGGAAGTCGCCGCGGCGCAGTACCTGGGCGAACAGGCGCATCTGCCCGCTGGTGCGGCCGCGTTCGCCCTGGATACGGGCGGCGGGCAGGGCGGTTTCGCGGCAGACGATGGCCACGAAGCTGTCATCGAGTTCGTCCAGTTCGGCGGCGATCGCTTCGAGGAATTCGGCGCGGCGTGCCGGGGGCAGCTGGCGGAACTCGCCGAAGGCACCGGCCGCGGCGCGGGCGGCGCGGTCGACTTCTCCCTCGGTGGCCTGGGCAAAGCTGTAGGGCAGTGCCTCGCCGGTGGTGGCGTCCAGGCTCTGCAGGCGTTGCGGGCCGACGGCGCTGCGTTGGCCGGCGATGAAGTTGTGGCCGAGGATCTCGGGCATGGGGTGCTCCTGTCGGGGGACGTTGGGGGGCGCTTTGCGCCCCTTTCGCGGCACAAGGCCGCTCCTACAAGGGGTATGCGATCTACTGTAGGAGCGGCCTTGTGCCGCGAAAGGGCTGCGCAGCAGCCCCAATATTCATCAGGTAATAGGTGCCGGATTGAACAAGGTGATGTCGTTGTGCAGGCCATGCTGCTCGGCCCAGGTGCGCTTGCGACCGCTGGCCACGTCGAGGTAGTAGTGGAACAGCTCCCAGCCCAGCTCCTCGATGCTCGCCCGGCCACTGGCGATGCGCCCGGCGTCGATGTCGATCAGGTCCGGCCAGCGCTGGGCCAGTTCGCTGCGGGTGCACACCTTGACCACCGGCGCCATGGCCAGGCCGTAGGGGGTGCCGCGGCCGGTGGTGAACACGTGCAGGTTCATCCCGGCAGCCAGCTGCAGGGTGCCGCAGACGAAGTCGCTGGCGGGGGTGGCGCAGAAGATCAGGCCCTTGCGCGTGACCCGCTCGCCCGGGCCAAGCACGCCCTGGATGGCGCCGCTGCCGGACTTGACGATCGAGCCCAGGGATTTCTCGACGATGTTGGACAAGCCGCCTTTCTTGTTGCCCGGCGTGGTGTTGGCGCTGCGATCCGCCGCGCCCTGCTGCAGGTAGCGGTCGTACCAGTCCATCTCGCGCACCAGCGCCTCAGCGACTTCCGGCGTTTCGGCGCGGGAGGTGAGCATGTAGATGGCATCGCGCACCTCGGTGACTTCCGAAAACAGCACCGTGGCCCCGGCGCGCACCAGCAGGTCGGCGGCATGGCCCAGGGCGGGGTTGGCGGTAATCCCGGAAAAGGCGTCGCTGCCGCCGCATTGCATGCCCAGGATCAGCTCGCTGGCCGGCACGGTTTCGCGGCGGCGCTGGTCGAGCTTCTTCAGGCGGGTTTCGGCCAGGGCCATGATCTGCTCGATCATCTCGACGAAGCCCAGCGAGGCATCCTGCAGGCGGTACAGCCAGGGCTCGCTGAGGTCCACGGACGGGTCGTCCTCGTGCATCACCTGGCCGGCCTGGAGTTTTTCGCAGCCCAGGCTGATGACCAGCGCCTCGCCGCCCAGGTTGGGGTTGCGCGCCAGGTTGCGCACGGTGCGGATCGGGATATAGGCATCGCGGGCGTTGATCGCCACGCCGCAGCCGTAGCTGTGGGTGAGGGCGACCACATCATCCACGTTGGGGTATTTGGGCAGCAGCTCGCTGCGGATGCGCTTGACCGCGTGGTCGAGCACGCCGGTCACGCACTGCACGGTGGTGGTGATGCCGAGGATGTTGCGGGTACCGACGGTGCCGTCGGCGTTGCGATAGCCCTCGAAGGTGAAACCTTCGAGCGGCGCCTGGGCGGCGGGCACGGCATTGCAGCGTGGCAGGCTGTCGAGCTCGGGGGCGGCCGGCATCGCCAGTTGATCTTCCTTGACCCAACTGCCCTGGCGCAGGTCTTCCAGGGCGTGGCCGATGACCTGGCCATAGCGGCGCACCGCCTCGCCCCGGCGGATATCCACGCTGGCGACCTTGTGACTCTGCGGCACGCCCTCGACCAGGGTCAGGCCGTCGGCGAAGCGCGCGCCTTCGCCCAGGCCGCCGTCGTTGACCACCACCACGACATTGTCGTCGGGGTGCAGGCGCACGTAGCGGGGCGACTCGGAATGTTCGATCAACTGCATGGTCAGGCCCTTCTTGTCGTTTCTTTCAGGCTTCTGGTACGGCGGCCTGCGCCCGGGCAGGGCGCAGGCGTGTTTCACTCAATGGCGCGACGTGGCGAGTTCAGCGGTGGGTGCCGCTTCCTGCTTCGGGTCGTCCTTGAGCTCGATACGCTTGATCGGACCGACGATCACCAGATAGCTGAACACTGCCACCAGGGCGTTGGCGCCCACATACACCAGGGCCCACTTGAACGAGCCGGTGGCGCTGATGATGTAGCCGATGACGATCGGCGTGGTGATCGAGGCGATGTTGCCGAAGGTGTTGAATAGCCCACCCGACAGCCCGGCGATCTGCTTGGGCGAGGTGTCGGCGACCACTGCCCAGCCCAGCGCGCCGATGCCCTTGCCGAAGAACGCCAGGGTCATGAAGCCGACCACCATCCATTCGGCCTCGACGTAGTTGCAGAAGACCATGGTGGTCGACAGCAGCAGGCCGCAGACGATCGGCAGCTTGCGCGAGAAGATCAGCGAGTTGCCGCGGCGCAGCAACCAGTCCGACAGCACGCCGCCGAGCACGCCGCCGATGAAGCCGCACACCGCCGGCAGCGAGGCGATGAAGCCGGCCTTGAGGATGGTCATGCCGCGTTCCTGCACCAGGTACACCGGGAACCAGGTGAGGAAGAAGTAGGTGATGGCGTTGATGCAGTACTGGCCCAGGTAGACGCCCAGCAGCATGCGGCTGGTCAGCAGCTGCTTGATGTAGCCCCACTTCGGGCCGTCATTGCCGCGCTTCTGGTCCATGTCCACCAGGCCGCCGTTCTGTTCGATGTGCTCGAGTTCGGCCTGGCCGATGCGCGGGTGCTGGCGTGGGTTGTAGATGGTCTTCAGCCACACCGCCGAGAACACGATGCCCAGTGCGCCCATCACCACGAACACATGTTCCCAGCCGAAGGTGAAGACGATCCAGCCCATGATCGGCGCGAACAGCGCGGTGGCGAAGTACTGCGCCGAGTTGAAGATCGCCGAGGCGGTGCCGCGCTCTTGCGTCGGGAACCAGGCCGCGACGATCCGGGCGTTGCCGGGAAACGACGGCGCTTCGGCGAAACCGACCAGAAAGCGCAGGGTGAACAGGGTGACCACCGCCCAGGCCACCGGCAGGCCGCCGACGAAGCCCTGCAGCAGGGTGAACAGCGACCAGGTGAAGATGCTGAAGGCGTAGACGTTCTTCGAGCCGAAGCGGTCGAGCAGCCAGCCGCCGGGGATCTGCCCGGCCACGTAGGCCCAGCCGAAGGCGGAGAAGATGTAGCCGAGGGTGACCGCGTCGATGCCCAGGTCTTTCTGCAGGCTGGAGCCGGCAATGGCGATGGTGGCGCGGTCGGCGTAGTTGATGGTGGTCACCAGGAACAGCATCAACAGGATCAGGTAGCGCACATGCGTCTTTTTCGTCGCTTGCATGCTGGTTACTCCCACTCGTTATTTTTATACGGGGATCGGTTGTGGGCCGGAGCAGGGTGGCCCTGCTCCGGCGGCGGCATCGGCAGGCCGCAGGAAGCTCGCTTATTGCGGGCCCATCTTGTCCATCAGCGCGGCGAGCATCTCGTACTCCGGCGCGGTCAGGTCGGTCAGCGGCGTGCGCACGGGGCCGGCGTCGTAGCCGGCGATCTTCGCCCCGGCCTTGACGATGCTCACGGCGTAACCGGCCTTGCGGTTACGGATGTCCAGGTACGGCAGGAAGAAGTCGTCGATCAGCTTGGCCACGGTGGCGTGATCGTCGCGGGCGATGGCGTGGTAGAAGTCCATCGCCGTCTTCGGCACGAAGTTGAACACCGCCGAGGAGTACACCGGTACGCCCAGGGCCTTGTACGCCGCAGCATACACCTCGGCGGTGGGCAGGCCACCCAGGTAGCTGAAGCGATCACCCAGGCGGCGACGAATCGACACCATCAGCTCGATGTCGCCCAGGCCGTCCTTGTAGCCGATCAGGTTCGGGCAGCGCTCGGCCAGGCGTTCCAGCAGGTCGGCGTTCAGCCGGCAGACATTGCGGTTGTAGACCACCACGCCGATGTTCACCGCCTTGCACACCGCCTCGACATGGGCGGCGACGCCGTCCTGGCTGGCTTCGGTGAGGTAGTGGGGCAGCAGCAGCAGGCCCTTGGCGCCGAGGCGCTCGGCCTCCTTGGCGTATTCGATGGCCTGGCGGGTCGAGCCGCCGACGCCGGCGAGGATCGGGACCGATGTGGCGCAGGTGTCGACGGCAGTCTTGATCACCTGGCTGTACTCGCTGGCGACCAGGGAGAAGAACTCGCCGGTGCCGCCGGCGGCGAACAAGGCGCTGGCGCCGTAGGGAGCGAGCCATTCCAGGCGCTTGACGTAGCCGGCCGGGTTGAAGTCGCCGTGGGCGTCGAAGTCGGTGACGGGGAACGACAGCAGGCCGTGGGAAAGGATGGATTGCAGTTCTTGTGGGGTCATTGTTGTAGGCATCCTGTGGCGCTTGGAAGGAGGGGAACCAAGGTGAGAGGTAAGTTATCGTACAACTTGAATCGTGACTAGTCCCTAGCGGTAGAAATTTTGAATCCATCCCTCCATGACAGCGCCAATCCCTGTAGGAGCGGCCTTGTGCCGCGAAAGGGCTGCGCAGCGGCCCCGGGATTCGGCGTTGAAGCCACGATAATCGGGGCCGCTTTGCGACCCTTTCGCGGCACAAGGCCGCTCCTACAGGGGGAAGCGTAAACCCGACAATTCGGCGGAGGAATGTTGTCGTATGACTTTCGGGGGGAAGAAAAAAAGATCGCGGAGACAGGCACAAGCCCGCCGCCCGCTTCCACGGGAAGTGTTCTGGGACCAGCAGAGGGTGACCGGGGAAACGGGGGCGGTATTGCACCGCCCCGCGATCAAAGCTAACGAAGCTTCAGTGGATCAGGCTGCCTGGTGGTGCTTGACCTGGGACTTGCGGACCTGGGCGCGGCAGGCGTCGCCGAAGGCCTGGAACATCTTGATCGAGTCGGGATTCTTCGCCGCCTGCCACTCCGGGTGCCACTGCACCGCGAACAGGAAGGGCGAGAGGCTCGGGGCGTGGATCGCCTCGACCAGGCCGTCTTCGGCATGGGCGATCGGCTCGATGCCGGCACCCAGGTTGCGCAGGCCCTGACCGTGCAGCGAGTTGACGCGGATCTCGTCGGTGCCCAGGGTATCGCGCAGCCAGCTGCCTGGCTTGATCTTCACGCTGTGCACCGGGGCGTACTGGACTTCGACCGGATCTTCCGGGTTTTCCCGGTGGTCGTTGAAGCCGGGCTCGGCGTAGACCTTCTGGTAGATGTCACCGCCCAGGGCCACGTTGATTTCCTGCATGCCGCGGCAGATGCCGAAGATCGGCAGGCCGCGCTTGATCGCAGCCTTGACCAGCGGCATGTCGAACAGGTCGCGGTCCTTGTCCTGGCCCTTGCCGGGGGTCTGGTTTTCCTGGCCGTAGAGGGTCGGGTCGATGTTGCTGCCGGCACCGGTCAGGTAGACGCCGTCGGCCATGTCCAGGTAGGTCTCGAGGTCTTCGACGCCACAGCAGGTGGGCACCAGGACCGGGACGCAACCGGCGAAATCGACCAGCGGGGTGATGTATTTGTGGGTCATGACCTGATAGTCATGGCCTTTGCGCTCTTGGCTGCCCATGGTCATCAGGACGACGGGTTTGCGCAGGGAGGGTTGCTTGTTGCCAATGTTGCTGTTGGACATATGTCACCTTGAGACAGGTCATGCCTGTCGTTGTTGTGCAGGCGCACGGCCGGGGCCTTGAGTGCTGCCTGGAGCCCCGAGCACTGCCGGCTCGCCTTGCAGGCGATGTCGGTCGGGGCCTGACTCATAGCTTGCCAGAGCCGTTCGATATGTCAAACGAGTGGCGGGGCGTCCAGGCGCCGGTTTCCGGGGGCTTACGATGTTCGAGGCCTTGGCTGGCAAGGGTTTGGCGAGGGCTGAGGTCAATAATATTTAACGATGCAGTTGGCTCATTGCATCGGTGCAATGATCGCTCGTGCACATCGGCTTTTCGCTGACAAGCAGGCTCACGGCTCAATCCGGGCCGCGTCTGTCTGCAGGCATGCAAGGGGAGTTGGATTTATTCGGCGAAAGGGCCGCAGAGCGGCCCCATTTACAGCAGGAGGCGTCTCAACCGATCTGCTTGCGCAGTAGCGCCATGGCCCGATCGATCTGCTGCTCGTCGTTGAGCAGGCTGGGCGCAAAGCGGATCACTGGCCCGACATCGCGGTCCACCGCATCGACCATGACCTTGTTGGCGTTCAGGTAGGCCGCCACGGCGTCGGGGTCGCGGTCCTTGATACGCAAGAAGGTGAAGCCGGCGGAGAACTCACGGCTGGCCGGGGTCACCAGTTCGATGGCGCGGTGCTCGGCCAGGCGTGCCTTGAGGTAGTCGTTGAGCTGGTGGATGCGCGCCTGGACGTCGGCCTTGCCCAGGGCCAGGTGCAGCTTGAAGGCCTCGCCCAGCGCCCAGCGGTGCTCGAAGGCGTGGTAGCCGCCCGGGGTCATGATGGTGCCGAAGTCCTCGTTGCGCGAGAAGGTGGCGAAGGTGGGGGTCAGGTGCTGCATCTGCTCCGACGCCGCACAGATGATTCCCGTGCCCCGGGGGCCGAACATCCATTTGTGGGTACCGGCGATGAACCAGTCGCAGTTGAAGTCGGCGAAGCGCACGTTTTCCACGCCGAAGCCGTGCACGCCATCGACCACGTAGAGGATGCGCTCGGCCTCGTCGCGGTTGCGGTTGTGCTGGCGCACCAGCTCGCCGATGGCGCCCACCGGCAGCTTGACGCCGCTGCCCGAGTGCACCCAGGTCATGCCCAGCACCCGGGTCTCGGGGCGGATGCTGCGGTCGATCAGGCTCAGGACCCGATCGGTGGAGACCTCGCCGGGTTTGTCGAACAGGCGCAGCTTGCGCACCTGGGTGCCGTGCTGGCGCTGGCGGAATGCCAGGCAATTGTGGGTCGAGTAGTGCTCGTGCTCGGTGGTGAGGATTTCCTGGTGCGGCGCCACGTGCAGGCCGCCGTAGATCATGCCCAGGCCCTCGGTGGTGCTGCCGGTCAGGGCGACCTGGCGCGGACGCACATCCAGGTAGCGGCCCGCCCATTCGCGGACCTCGTCCTCGCGTTGCCATTCGTACTGGCTTTCCCAGTCCATGCACAGGGCCGGGTTGCGGTCGAGGATGGCGCGGTGGCGGTCGATTGCCTCTTGCACCGGGCGGGGATGGGCGGTGATCAGGAAGTTGGCGAAGTGCGCGACATCGGGGGCCAGGGGGAACAGCTGGCGCAGTTGCCGCCATTTGTCCGGGCCTTGCAGTGTCGGGGCTGCCGGCTCGCCAGCCAGGGCACCGGGCAGCAAGGGCAGGCTGGCGGCCAGGGCGGCCGCCTGCTTGAGGAAGGCGCGGCGGTCAGTCATGGCGAGCTTCCCGGGTGCTGCTGTCGTTCTGCGCCACCGGGTTGGCGGCTTTCTGCACCTGCCCCCACACTCGCAGGAAGTTGCCCGCCCAGAGCTTGGCGATATCGGTCTCGGAGTAGCCGCGGGTCAGCAGCTCGGCGGTGACGTTGCGGATCTCGCCGACGTTCATGAAGCCGGTGACGCCGCCGCCATCGTTGAAGTCGGAGCTGATGCCGACATGGTCGATGCCCATCTTCTTCACGGCGTAATCGATGGCATCGACGTATTCCTTGAGGCCGGCACGGGGCTCTTCGTCGACGATGGCGTAAAGGCTACTGGCGTACTCACCGAAGCGCGCCTCGGGCCAGATGGCGATGATCGGGTCACCCGGCATCAGCGCGTTGGTCAGGCCTTGCAGCGGCTGCAGGTCGAAGCGTGCGCGCAGGGCCTCGAGTTTTTCCAGGGTCGGCTTGCTTAGTGGCTTGAGGTAGGTGGTGAAGGCCACGACTTGCAGCACGCCACCGCTGTCCTTGATCAGCTGCATCTCCTTGTCGGAGAGGTTGCGCGGGATGTCCACCAGCGCCCGCGGCGCCGAGTGCGAGGCGACGAACGGGGCGCGGCTCAGGCGGGCCACGTCTTCCAGGGCCAGGGTGGACATCTGCGAGACGTCGATGATCACGCCCAGGTCGTTGAGCCGCTTGACCGCCTGCTCGCCCAGCGGTGAAAGGCCGCCGAAGGCGTCGGGGGTGTCGTTGAAGAACGGCAGCGGACGCGAGGAGTCGGCCCAGGCGTTGTTGCCGGTGTAGCTGAAGCCGAACATGCGCATGCCGCGCTTGCTCCACAGGTCGAGCTGCGACAGGTCGTTGCCCAGCGGGTAGGCGTTGAGCATGCTGATGAAGATGGCGAACTTGCCTTCGCCGTTCAGGCGGCGGAAGTCCTCGGGGGTGTAGGCAATGCCGACCTGGTTGGGGAAGTCGCGCACGATCCCGCTGATGATCTTGTAGCGCACTTCCTGCTGGTTGCGGGCCTCGTCGACGAAGCCTGGGGTCGGACGGTGCGGCGCGTTCGGGCCGTTCCACAGCTCGGGCCAGCCGAAGACGGTGAGCGCCGCGCCCGACAACCGGCCCTTGGCCGCCTTGGCCAGGTCGAACTGCCCATGGCCGTCCTTGTCGGCCTCATAGCCGTCGCTGCCGTAGCCCAGCGGCACGGTGACATGGCTGTCGAAGGAGAGCATGTGTTCATGCAGTTCATTGGCCTGCTGCACGATGGCGCGGGGATAGCCGCTGTCCTGCTTCCAGAAGTAATAGCCGGCGGCGCCACCCAGGGCGGCCACCAGGGCCAGGGGCAGGCCGATGTACAAGGCTTTGCGGGATCGGGTCTTGGTCATTGCCATCTCGTTGCGGGGCTGGTCGGGTCGGCCTGTCGGGTCGCCAGGGGCGCCAGGGCATGGCTCGGGTATGTGGTGGACGAATGACGAGGGGGCAAATTTATCGGCACATGGCCATCAAGTCTGCCGTGGCGCAGCCGATAGCGCTGGTATTGAAAGGACCCACCACGGAGGATTAGGGAATGGTAGGTATCAACAGTGCGACGATGGGCGTGATCACCAGTGTGGCTAACGCCCAGCCCGCAGAAAAGAAAGAAAAGCCGCTGACGAGCGTCGCGGTGGACCTGTCGGGTGAGGCCACCCCGGGCAAGGCCGAGGAGGCCAAGCAGGCCGAGGGCGGTGAGGGCAGCGGCGAGCCGGGGCACATCACCCAGCTGCGCGACATGATCAAGCAATTGCAGAAGCAGCTTGCCGAGGAGCAGAAGCAACTGGCGATGATTGCCCAGCAAGAGATGGACGAAACCTCCAAGCTGGCCATGATCACCGCCAAGCAGGCGAGCATCGCCACTCTGAGCGGGCAGATCCTGGCCGCCACGCAACAGTTGCTCGAAGCGTTGACCAAGTCTGGCGGCAGCAGCGCCGGTGGCATGATCGCCACCCAGGCCTGAGGCCCACACCGGTAAAGCAAGACGCCCCGCATCATGCGGGGCGTCGTCGTTTCAGCGGTGTGTCAGTCCTGCGCCAGGCGCGCTCGCTGTCTTTCGCTCTTGTATTGCATGGCCACCGCCGGCGCCGGCTTGGCGCTGCCGGTCTCCAGCCACTGGCGCATGCGGCTGGCATCGGCGAAGTGGGTGTACTTGCCGTAGGCGTCGAGAATCACCATGGCCACCGGACGGTTGTCCATCTTCGTCAGCAGCACCAGGCAATGCCCCGCTTCGTTGGTGAAGCCGGTCTTGGTCAGGGCGATGTCCCAGTTGCTCTTGTTCACTAGGTGGTCGGTGTTGCGAAAGCCCAGGGTGTAGTTGGGCTTGCGGAACGCCACGGTCTTCTCGCGGGTGGTCGACAGCTCGCTGAGCAGCGGGTACTTGCGCGAGGCCATCAGCAGCTTGGCGAGGTCGTGGGCGGTGGACACGTTCAGGGTCGACAGGCCGGTCGGCTCGACGTAGCGGGTGTTGCTCATGCCCAGGCTGCGGGCCTTGGCGTTCATCGCCTTGATGAAGGCGCCATAGCCACCGGGGTAGTGGTTGGCCAGGGTGTTGGCCGCGCGGTTTTCCGACGACATCAGGGTGATCAGCAACGTTTCGCGACGGTTCAGCTCACTGCCCAGGCGTACCCGCGAGTACACGCCCTTCATCTCCGGGTTGTTGGCGATGGTCATGCCGAGCATTTCGTCCATGGGCAGCTTGGCGTCGAGCACGACCATCGCGGTCATCAGCTTGGTGACCGAGGCGATGGGGCGCACGCGATCGGCGTGGCTGGCATACAGCTCCTTGTTGGTGTTGAGGTCGATCAACAGGGCGCTGCCGGAGGCCAGGTGCAGCTTGCTTGGGTCGCGCTGGACCTGGGCCGGGGGTTGTGCAGCAGCGGTCGACGGTAGGGTCGCGGTACCTGTGAGCAACAGCAGCAGGCTGAGGATGGACAGGGAAGTTTTCACGTTGAGGCTCACTAAATGTTGGTATGTCGTTGGCTGTGCAAGGGTTTCCCCCAAAAAACCGTTGCATTCTGGAGTATGGTCGAACGGCTGTCGAATGCCTTATATCTAAAGGGCGCAACGTGAAGTAAATTTAATCCGCCGCGCTTTGCGCCGCCTTCCTACATGGTCAACCGGACGACCTGCCATGACGCTCACGATCGATTTCACCGACCAGGCCACCGGCCTGCACCACGATGCGATTCTCAAGCCCCTGCGCGCCTTCAACGACAGCGTGATCGGCTCGCCCGGCGCGGCCACCGTCGCCTGGACGCTACGCGATCCCGACGATGATGAGGTCGTTGGCGGGCTCTACGCCAGGCTCGGAGGGGGCTGGTTGTTCGTCGAGCTGCTGGTGGTGCCCGAGCGCATGCGCGGGCAGGGCACCGGACGCGAGCTGATGGCCCAGGCCGAGGCGCTGGCGAGGGAGAAGGGCTGCTGCGGAATCTGGCTGGACACCTTCAGCTTCCAGGCGCCGGACTTCTACCGCAAGCTGGGGTTCGAAGTGTTCGGTGAGCTTGCCGACTTCCCGCCCGGGCACAGCCGTTACTTCCTGCATAAACGCTTGGCTTAGCCTCTGGCGTTGCGAGCTGACGGCTGCGCTCAACCCACCCGCAACCAGATCGCCGAGGCGTCGTCGCTCATCTTGAATCGCGGGTAGCGCAGGCACGCGGCATCATCGTGCTCGATGCCGCGCAGTGTCCGTGCCAGGTCATCCAGGCCGTGGCTTTGCAGGCGCTCGATGAATCCAGCCGGGTCATAGGCCCGGTAGGTATCGAACAGCGCCGCGAAGCCATCGCTCATCAGCAGCACATCGTCACCCACGGCGACTGGCGCTCGGCTGTAGAAGGTGCCCTCACGGGACAGCTCGGCATCGACGCCGAGCACGGCCCGGGGCCGCTCGCGAGCGCTGCGGCGGTCGGCCAGCACCGCTGGGGTGCGCACGCCGTGGGCGCCGGTGCCGGGGCCGAGTGCGGCGGCTTCGGCTTGCTCGGCCTCGCGATCGGGCTCGGGGGTGAGGAAGCGGATGCCTTGTGCGCTGCGATGCAACACCACGCAGTCGGCCAGGTGCGCGCAGACCAGTTCTTCACCTTCGATGGCCACCGCGGCAAAGGCGGCGCGCGGCAGTTCCCAGGTGGCCAGGGGCTCGCGCCGGCGATCCTGCCGGTAGGCCTGGGCAATGGTATCGAAGACCGTCTCGCAGACCTGTCGCAGTGGCCCCGAGGCCGTGGCGAATGCGCGCTGGGCCGTGGCCGAGAGCCATGCGGCGCCGCCGCGCTCGCCGAGCAGGCCGGGGGCACCGAGGTCGGTGGCGCCGTCGATGACCCAGGCGTGGCGGTCGGCGTTGCCGATACGGTCGTCATTGGGCACATCGGGCTTGCCAGCCAGGCACAAGCTCTGGATCAGGTCGAAATGCATGTCGGGCTCCAGGTCGGTTGGATCACCGACCTTGAACCCTGTGCCGGCGCGAGTCAAATTTCACGGCTTGGGCGTGCGGTCCCAGCAATGACTGTCCAGGTCGCAGGTGAGTGACAGCAACAGCGACAGTGCCAGCAGGACTGGCAGGTCGTGGCGCAACATGAATCATCCTTGAGTAACTGCACAATCGTGCATCCGATCGGATGCACTAGGGGTATCGCCTCTCGTCCGGCCGGCTTGAGCGTTCAGCCGAGGGCCTTGGCCATTTCCGTGGTTGCCGCCCAACCCAGTCCGGCGTAAACCGGCCTGCCTACGTCGGTGGCATGAAGCACGGCGAAGTCCAGGCCGCGCTCGGCGAACTCCGATTCGGCGAGGCGCATCAGTTTCGAGGCCAGGCCCTGACGGCGATGGGACGGCTCGACGTAGACATTCAGCACGTAGCCGCGCTGTTCCTGATCGGGGTGGGCCGGATGCGGCGGCCACTCGATCGTCATCAGGCCGATCGCCGCCACCGGTTGCGCGTCGTCCAACAATACGAAGCCGTAATAGCGACCGTCTGCCAGGCGCGCCCATAGCCAGGGGCCAAAGTGCTCGGTCATGGTCTTCAGGCGATGCGGGTCGCCACCGGCTTCCAGGAACATGGCCTGGCGATGGGCGCAGACCATGGCATGGTCGCCCGGCAACAGGCGGCGCAGGGTCAGGCCGGGAAAGTCGATGGCGGTTGGCAGGTCGTTCATGGCAGTTACCTTGGGTCGAAGACCTCGATCCTAGGCGTGCACGGCGCCAGCGTTTAGATACAGATGGCCGGCAAACGCGGCATACAGCCCCTTGCCGCTCCCTGGGTTTGCGGCGATGATCCGCCGCAAACCGTTTACCGACGAGGAGGTTCCGCATGCCTGTTGCCCCGCTTTTGCGCTGCACCGACCTTGACGCCACCCGCCGTCATTACCGCGATGTGCTGCAGTTTTCTGTCGCCGACACCGCGCAATCGACCCTCGCCGTGCAGTTGCACGACTGCAGCCTGCTGTTCACCGAGGACGACCTGTGGCAGCTGCCGCCGGGGTGTGCCGGGACCTTCTATCTGGTGGTCGAGGACGTCGACGGCTATTACGCGCAAGTTCGCGAGCTGGCGCATATCGCCTGGCCGTTGCACGACACGGAGTATGGTTCGCGGGAGTTCGGCGTGCGTGACTGCAATGGCTATTACCTGGCCTTCAGCCAGCAGCACGGCGACGCAGTGCAAGCCACGCGGGTCGCCTCGTGATCCTGCGCGGCCGAGCATTCCTGGCGACGTTGCTGCTTGCCGGCCCGGCCTTGGCCATGGACGGCAAGGGCAACTCGAGCGACCACTTCACCGTCGGCTCGAGCCTCGCCAGCGCAGCGGTGAGCGGCTCCACCAGTCATCCGACGCGTACCTACCAGGCCGCCCGCGACGATGCGTTGCTGTTCATCGCCAGCGACGGGCGCCTGCGCGGCGCACGGCTGGAGCAGGCCTTGGGCGAGTATCGCCAGCTGCATCCGGTGAGCGCGTTGAGCGACCGTGAGCTGGCCCAGGCGTTCGCCTGCCAGGGCTGATGGCTTGAGCCGCTGATCGCGCCCGCCCTGGCATGCCAGGACAGGCGGCTAGACTCGTGGGCAACGAGTCCCGCCAGGAGTCCGAGCATGACCGCCAAGAACAGCATTTGCCTGTGGTACGACAACGACGCCGAGGACGCGGCGAACTTCTACGCCAGCACCTTCCCCGACAGCCGGGTGACCGCCGTGCACAAGGCGCCCGCCGACTACCCCTCGGGAAAGACAGGCGATGTGATCACGGTGGAGTTCACCGTGATGGGCATCCCGTGCATCGGTCTCAATGGTGGCAAGGCGTTCAGCCACAGCGAGGCCTTTTCGTTCCAGGTGGCGACCGACAGCCAGGAGGAAACGGATCGCTACTGGGACGCCATCGTCGGCAACGGTGGCAGCGAGAGCGTGTGCGGCTGGTGCAAGGACAGGTGGGGGGTGTCCTGGCAGATCAGCCCGCGGGTATTGACCCAGGCGGTGGCCAGCCCCGATCGCGCCCTGGCGAAGCGGGCGTTCGAGGCGATGCTGCAAATGGGCAAGATCGACATTGCCACGATCGAGAAGGCCATCAAGGGCTGACGGCGAGGCGCCTCAATGCACGGTCTTGCGTTCCCTGACACATGCCCGTGCCTGTTCCGTCAGGAGGTCCAGTCGCTCGTCGCGAAGGCGCTCGGCATCCATCATCGCCGCCTCGCCCTGTTGCTTGAGCAGGTAGGCGTGGATCTGCCGGACTTCGACGGTCTGGTAGATCGGCGCGATGTCCAGCCGCCCGATCAGCGCGCCGCTGGCTTGCCCGGTGCTGCTCATCAACACCTGCGGCCCGGTACAGGCGACCACCTGCAGGCCCATGTTCTCGAACCACGGCACCTGCTGGGCGAAGGTGCTCAGCTCGACGCAGGCATAGCGTTCACGCACCGCGTGCAGCAGGCCACGGGCGATGCCCTGGCGGCGGTGGCTGGGGGCGACGGCGAGGTAGGCCAGGGCGCAGGCCTGAGGATTGTCCTGGGCCGGTAGGACCAGGGCGAAGCCGAGCAGTTGGTCCGGTGCCTCGGCATCCAGGGCCAGGGTCAGCTCGACGGCCAGGCCGCGGGTGCCGTCCAGGGCCATCAGGTACTGGTGCACCTCCAGGCCAACACCGTACTGGTACAGCGGGTAGAGCGGGTTGTCCGGGATGATGGCAACGCTGCTGAGCTGGCCGACATGGTCGATTACCAGCTGGCGGATCTGGTTCTGGAAGGATTCGGGCGGCACGCCTTCGAGGCGGCGGAGGATGAACATTGCGGGTCGGGCTCCGGCAGGACTGAAACACCCGCCCCGGAACGAGGCGGGCGATCATTCTAGCGCAGCCCGGCCAGCATGAGGTCGAGGTTCTGCACCGCGGCACCCGAGGCGCCCTTGCCCAGGTTGTCGAACACCGCGGTCAGCAATACCTGGCCATGCTCGGGGTTGGCATACACGGCCAGGCGCAGGTCGTTGCTGTCGTTCAACGCCTGCGGGTCCAGCGCCTGAGCTGGGCCGTGCTGGTGCAGCGGCATCACCTGCACATGGCGGGCGCCCTGGTAATGTCGCTCCAGGCAGGCCTGCAGCTGCTCGGCGCTGACCCCAGGCAGCAGGCGCAGTTGCAGCGGGATGCTAAGTACGATGCCCTGGCGGTAGTCGCCATAACCCGGCACGAACACCGGCCGCGCGCTCAGCCCCGCATGCTGCTGGATCTCCGGCACATGCTTGTGGGCGAGCTGCAGGCCGTACAGCTGGAGGGTCGGCAGGTAGGCGTCGCTGCGCTGCTCATGCCGCTCGACGGCGGCCCGGCCGCCACCGGAGTAGCCGGAGATGGCATGGATGCTCAGCGGATAGTCCGCCGGCAGCAAGCCTGCCTTGACCAGCGGATGCAGCAGGGCGATGGCGCCGGTGGGGTAGCAGCCGGGATTGCTTACCCGGGTGGCCCTGGCAATGCGTTCGGCCTGTTGTTCGTTCAGTTCCGGCAGGCCATAGATCCAGCCGGGCGTGGTGCGGTGCGCGGAACTTGCGTCGATCACCCGCACCGCCGGGTTGTGCAGGGTGGCCACGGCCTCGCGGGCAGCGTCGTCGGGCAGGCAGAGCACGGCGATATCGGCGCTGTTGATCGCCTCGCTGCGCCGCGCCGGGTCCTTGCGCTCGGCTTCGGGCAGGGTGAGCAGGCGCAGGTCCTGGCGGCCGTGCAGGCGGGCATGGATCTGCAGGCCGGTGGTGCCTTGGTCGCCGTCGATGAAAACGAGGGGCTGGTGCATGTCGGTGGTCCGGTGAGGAGAAGGAATGGCGGTATCCTCGTTGTTTGCTGGGCGAAAGAAAATTTGAATATCATGATTACTGCATTCAGAGATTCTGAACTTGAGCGCATTGTCCTGTAGGAGATCGCCCAGCCCTGTGGGAGCGGCCTTGCGTCGCGATAGGGACGCGCAGCGGCCCCAGATTCCGAGCCTCCATCGAAATCGCAGGGGGCTGCTGTGCAGCCCTTTCGCGACGCAAGGCCGCTCCCACAGGTCCAGCTAAACCAATGTGTTACCGAGACCCCATGCGAGAAATCAGCCTCGACCGCCTGCGCACCCTGGTGGTGATCGCCGACCGTGCTTCCTTCGCCGACGCCGCCCGTCAGCTCAACCTGGCGCCCCCCACCATCAGCCTGCACGTGGCCGAGCTGGAGGCGCGCATTGGTGCGCCCTTGCTCACCCGCACCCGCGGCCAGGTGCGCCCCACGGCCATCGGCGAAACCTTGCTGGCCCGCGCCCGGCGCCTGCTGGCCGACGCCGACCAGGCTCTGGACGAGGTGCGCCGCCAGGTGCAGGGCCTGACCGGGCGGGTGCGCCTGGGCGCTTCGACCGGCGCCATCGCCCACCTGTTGCCCCAGGCCCTGGAAACACTGCGGGTGGACCACCCGGGGATCGATGTGCAGGTTCAGGTGCTCACTTCCCAGGCCTCCCTGGCGCGACTGCGCGAGGGCACCCTGGACATCGGCCTGGTGGCGCTGCCGCAGGTGGCGGGCAAAGGGTTGAGGATCACACCGTGGCGGCGCGACCCGATCATGGCCTATGTCCCCGCCGACTGGCAGCCGCCGGCCCGGGTCACGCCGGCCTGGCTCGCCGCTCGGGCGCTGATCCTCAACGACAGCTCCACGCAGTTGTCGCGGGTGACTTCGGAGTGGTTTGCCGCAGCGGGGCTGTACCCCGAGCCGCGGATCGAGCTGAACTACAACGATGCGATCAAGAGCCTGGTGGCGGCGGGCTACGGCGCCACCTTGCTGCCGCAGGAAGGGGAGGTGCAACAGTCGCCGCCACGCATCGCCCGGCGGCCGTTGCGACCGGGGATGTGGCGCCAGCTGGGGATTGCCTGTCGCGAGGGGCAGGTGGAACGGGCGACGGAACATGTACTGGAGGCGTTGGGGCGGCTGCGCCAATAAAAATGGCCGTTCAGGCTGTCACCTGCCATGCGCTGGAGAACGCTGGTCGAAAAAAGGGCCGCACCGCGGCCCTGATAGAAACTAATGCAGGATCTGCTTGAGAAACGCCTGCGCCCGCGCCGTGCGCGGCTGGCCGAAGAACACCTCGGGTGGGCTGTCCTCGATAATTTTCCCGCCCTCGAGGAACAGCACCCGCTCGGCCACCTGCCGGGCGAAGCCCATCTCGTGGGTGACGCAAAGCATGGTCATGCCAGTGCCGGCCAACTGCACCAGCACATCCAGCACCTCGGCCACCATCTCCGGGTCGAGCGCCGAGGTCGGCTCGTCGAACAGCATGATCCTCGGTTTCATGCACAGCGCCCGGGCGATCGCCACCCGCTGCTGCTGGCCGCCGGACAGCTGGCTGGGGTACTTGTGCGCCTGGCTCTCGATGCCGACCTTGCTCAAGTACAACCGCGCCCGCTCCTCGGCCTCCCGGCGCGACAGGCCGCGCACGCTCATCGGCGCCAGCAGGCAGTTGTCGAGCACGCTCATGTGCGGGAACAGGTTGAAGTGCTGGAACACCATGCCGATCTCACTGCGTACCTGGTCGGCCTGGCGGCCTTTGCTGGCGAGGTCGGTGCCGGCCACGCGGATGCTGCCCTGCTGGGCGATCTCCAGGCGGTTGATGCAGCGGATCAGCGTCGACTTGCCCGAGCCCGACGGGCCGCAAAGCACGATGCGCTCGCCCTCGCGTACCGACAGGTCGATGTCATGCAGCACATGGAAGGCGCCGTAGTGCTTGTTCAGGCCCTCGATGCGGATCAGCTCCGGGCGCGGGTCGGGGGCAGGGTGCAGGCTGGCAAGGCTCAGGGGGGCGGTCATCTTGTTGTTCTCCCGCTCAAGGTTCAGTCGAAACGTGCGGCGCTGTAGGGCGCAGGGTCGGTGAAGGGGCGCTCGCCGGTCATCAGCTCCGCCAGCAGGCGGCCGCTGACCGGGCCCAGGGTCAGGCCGTGGTGGGCATGGCCGAAGTTGAACCACAGGTGCTTGTGCAGGGGCGCCGGGCCGATCACCGGGCGCATGTCCGGCAGGCAGGGGCGGCGGCCCAGCCACGGCTTGTCGTCCAGGCGCTCGCCCAGGGCCGGGAACAGCCGGCGTGCCAGGACCTCGCAGCGGCGTAGCTGGATCTCGTTGGCGGCGGCGTCGCTCGCCGCGAACTCGATGCCGGTGGTCAGGCGCACGCCACGGGCCATCGGCGCCAGGACGTAACCGCCCTGGGTGTCGCAGATCGAATGTCCCAGCTCGGCGCCATCGCGGGTGGTGTAGTGCATGTGGTAGCCGCGTTTGATGCCCAGCGGAAAGCGGTAGCCCAGCCGCTCGTAGAGGTCGGCCGACTGCGGGCCGAGGCAGGCCACCACTTCGTCGGCGGTCACGCTGCCGCGACGCGTGTCCAGTTGCCAGCCGTCCTCGACCTGGCGCAGGCTGCGTGCGTCGCCATGGAGGAACTGCCCGCCGCGCTGGACGAACAGCGCCGCATAGCCACGGGTCAGGCCGCCGGGGTTGCTCACCGTCTTCGGGTCGAGCCAGTGGATACCGCCGACCACGCCACCGTCCAGTTGCTGTTCGCGGGCTTGCAGTTGATCGCGTTCGAGGATCTCGTACTGCAAGCCGTAGCGGGCCAGGCCCTTCAGGTCGCGCTTGGCCTGCTCGAACAGCGCGGCATCACGGTACACCTCGATCCAGCCCTTGGCCTGCACCAGTCCTTGCAGGCCGGCGGCTTCGATCAGCGCATCGTGTTCCTCGACGCTGCGTTGCACCAGCGGCAGCATGTCGGCGGCGGCCTTGGCCAGTTGCCCGGGCGCGGACTGGCGCCAGTAGCTGAGCAGCCAGGGCGCGGCCTTGGGCAGGTGGGTCAGGCTGTAGCGCACGTCGGGCTGGCGGTTCAGGCCGTAGCGCAGCAAGGCACTCCACTGGCGCGGGAAGGCGTAGGGGATCACGCTGGAGCGCTCGATCAGCCCGGCGTTGCCATGGCTGGTGCCGCTGCCCGGTTCGTCGCGGTCGACGAGGATCACCTGGCGTCCACGGGCCTGCAGGTGCAGGGCGGTGCTGACGCCGACGATGCCGGCGCCCAGGACGATGGTCTGGCAATGCATGAAAGGATTCCTTCAATCAGTTCAGGTGGCGGCCCAGGCGGGCCTCCAGGTGTTTCAGTGAGCGCCGGACCACCTCGACGATCAGCAGGTAGAGCACCGCCGCCCACAGGTAGATCTGGAAGTCGAAGCTGCGCGAGAAGGCCAGCTTGGTCACCCCCATCAGGTCGTAGATGGTCACCAGCGAGGCGATGGCGCTGGCCTTGATCATCATGATCAGCTCATTGCCCAGCGGGCCGATGGCCACCAGCAGCGACTGCGGCAGTACCACCTTGAAGAAGGTGGTCGAGCGCTTGAGGTTGAGCGCCTTGGCGGCTTCGTACTGGCCGGGCGCGACGGCCATCAGGCTGGCGCGGAAGATCTCGGCCTGGTACGCGGCGGTGTTGAGGGTGAAGGCGAGCAGGGCGCAGTACCAGGCCTCGCGGAAGAACCACCACAGCCCCAGGTCCTGCCAGAAGCCCTTGAGCGAACCGAGCCCGTAGTACAGCAAGAACAGCTGGGCCAGCAGCGGCGAGCCGCGGAAGAAGTACACGTAGCCGGCGGCCAGGCGTCGCAGCACGAGGTGCTGCGACATCCGCGCCAGGGCCAGGAGCATGCCCAGCAGCGCGCCGAGGGTGAACGAGATCGCCACCAGCTTGGCGGTGACCAGCAGGCCATCGACGAAGCGCGCGCCGTAGCGCTCCAGCAGGTCGGGATCGAGCACGTAGGCCAGCAGTTGCTCCGGGCTCATGGGCGGGCTCCTTGCAGATGGCGGTTGCTGCGCCGCTCCAGCAGGGCGAAGACCCTGCCCGACAGCGCCGAGAACAGCAGGTAGACCAGGCAGGCGACGCCGTAGAACAGCATCGGTTCCTTGGTCACGCTGACCGCCAGGTTGGTCTGGCGCATCAGGTCGATCAGCGAGATGGTCGAGACCAGCGAGGTGTCCTTGAGCAGGCTCAACCAGTTGTTCGACAGGCCCGGCAGGGCGATGCGCGTCAGTTGCGGCAGCACTACCCTGAAGAATCCGGTGCGCTTGCCCAGGCCCAGGGCCGCGCAGGCCTCCAGTTGGCCCTTGGGCAGGGTCTTGAAGGCCATCAGCCAGATTTCACTGGAGAACGCGGCGAACACCAGGCTGAAGGCAACCATGGCGGCGAGGAAGGTGTTGATCAGCACCTCGCCCTCGTAGCCCAGCGCGGCGAGGATCTTCTGCGCGGCGATCTGGCAGCCGTAGTAGATGATCAGCAGGGTGAGCAATTCGGGCAGGCCGCGGAACACCGTGGAAAAGGTGGTGGCCCAGGCCCTCGGCAGGCGTTTGCGCGAGCGCGCGGCCAGCGCCACCAGCAGGCCCAGCGGCAGGCCGATGGGCAGGCAGGCCAGGGCCAGCGACACGGTCACCAGCGCGCCGGCCAAGAGCGCCTGGCCCCAGCCGCCGCTGGCGAAGGAGAGCAGGGAGAGTTGATCGAGCATGGGTGCATCCTCGAGATCGGCGGGGCGCCTAGCGCCCCGATCGCGACACAAGGCCGCTCCCACAGGGATCGCGCGCGCCCTGTGGGAGCGGCCTTGTGTCGCGAAAGGGCTGCGCAGCAGCCCCAGGATTCGTATCAGTTATAGATATCGAAGGCGAAATACTTGCTCGCGATCTTCTGGTAGGTGCCATTGGCCACGATCGCCGCCAGGGCCTCGTTCAGCCGCACGCGCAGGGCCTCGTCATCCTTGCGCACCGCAATCGCCGCGTCGGCCTTGGTGCCGTCGACGTCGCCGAGGATCTTGCAGCAGTCCTTGCCATTCTTGTTCAGCCATTCGTGCAGCGGGAACTTGTCGGCGATCACCCCGTCCAGGCGTCCGGCGGCAAGGTCGGCGTTGGCCTCGTCCAGGGTCGGGTACAGCTTCACGTCCGCGCCGGCCTTGCCGTACACGTCCTCGGCGTAGATCGCCTGGGTCGAGGCGGACTGGGCGCCCACCGTGTAGCCCTTGAAATCGGTCTGCGCGTCGCTGATCTTGCTGTCCTTGGCGACCGCCACGGTCAGCGGGGTGCGGTAGTAGCGGTCGGTGAAGGCGATCTTGCGGCGGCGCTCCTCGGTGTCGATCATCGAGGCCACCACGGCGTCGTACTTGCGCGCCATCAGCGCCGGGATGATGCCTTCCCAGTCCTGGGCCACCAGGGTGCACTCGACTTTCATCTGCTCGCACAGGGCATGGGTGATGTCGATGTCGAAGCCGTGCAGCTGGTTGTTCGCATCGACGTAGTTGAACGGCGGGTAAGCGCCTTCAGTGGCAAAACGCAGGGTCTCGGCACTGGCGCCGGCCGCCAGCAGCAGGGCGCACGCACCCACCACAGCCATGGTTCCTTTCATCTCGCACCTCGGTAGTTGCACTCTTGCTATTGTTGTTTGCCCGCCGGCCACGAGGTGTAGCCGACGAACTCGTTATGTAGAGCGGCAGTTGCTTCCAAGCGTCTTTCAACATCCGGTCCGAGCTTCTTGCAGACCTCGTTGACCATCAGGTGCACCCACGACAGCATGGTCGCGGTGGATTCCCAGAACAGGTTGAATTCGGTGGGGATGCGGAACACCTCGTCGGCGTTGGCATCGGCCCATTCACAGAAGGTGTCGGTGACCAGGGTCACCGGGATGCCCAGCTCGCGGGCCTTGTGGCACAGCTGCAGGGCATGGCGGGAATAGCGGCGCGCCTCGAATACCACCAGCGCGCAGTCCTGGGGGCGCCCCAGCAGCACCTCGGCGAAGTGCCCGGCGCTGCCGTCGACCAGCTGCACGCCGTCGCGCAGGTACTGCAGCAGGTGGCTCATGCACATGGCCACGCCGCGTTCGGTCTGAAAACCGGCGACGAACACCCGCGGTTTTTCCGCCAGGCGCCGGGCCACCTGCTGCCAGGCTTCGCCGCGGCTGTATTCGTGCACGCGCACCAGCGCGGCCATTTCCAGCTCCAGGCTGCCCGAGCGCTGGTCATCCTCGGGTTGCTGGCGGAATTCCTGCAGGCGGTCGCCCACCAGCCAGGGGCCGTCGCCCAGGTCGTTCTGCAGGTCCTGCTTGAGCGCCTTGAGGTGCGCGTAGCCCAGCGAGCGGCAGAAACGGCCGACGCTGGATTCACTGACGCCCAGCTTGGCGGCGATGCTGGCCGAGGTCTGGAACGGCAGTTCGTGGAGGTTGGCGAGCATGTAGCTGGCGATCTGGCGGCCTGAGGCGGCAGCGGTGTGCAGGCTGCTTTCCAGGCGTTGCTTGATCGATTGGCTCATGGTCGGTTCCGGTTGATTTCTGGCGTGGAAGCCAAAATGGCTGTTTTCTGTCATCAAGTCAATATTTGACAGATAGCTGTCATTGGCGGGAAAGTCTGTGCAGTTGCGCTGTAGCGAATCCAATTCCAAGAAAGGAGCTCCAGATGTCTTCACCTGCCACCGGCCCTGTCGTGCGCGTGCCTTTTAACGAACTGCGGGCGTTGCTGCAGTCGATCTTCCAGCGTTATGGCTGCAGCGCGGCGGTGGCCGCCGTGCTCGCCCACAATTGCGCCAGTGCCCAGCGCGACGGTGCCCACAGCCATGGGGTGTTCCGTATTCCCGGTTATGTCTCGACCCTGGCCAGTGGTTGGGTCGATGGCCGCGCCGAGCCGCAGGTGAGCGACCTTGCGCCGGCCTATGTGCGAGTCGATGCCAAGGGCGGCTTTGCCCAGCCGGCACTGGCCGCGGCCCGCCCGCTGCTGGTGGAGAAGGCGCGCACGGCTGGCATCGCGGTGCTGGCAATCCACAACTCGCACCATTTCGCCGCGCTGTGGCCGGATGTCGAGCCGTTCGCCGACGAAGGCCTGGTGGCCCTGAGCGTGGTCAACAGCATGACCTGCGTGGTGCCACACGGTGCGCGCAAGCCGCTGTTCGGCACCAACCCCATTGCTTTTGCCGCGCCTTGCGCCGGACATGATCCGATCGTCTTCGACATGGCCACCAGCGCCATGGCCCATGGCGACGTGCAGATCGCCGCGCGGGCGGGCGAGCAGCTGCCGCCGGGCATGGGCGTGGATGCCGATGGCCAGCCGACCACCGACCCCAAGGCGATTCTCGAGGGCGGCGCCTTGCTGCCGTTCGGCGGGCACAAGGGCTCGGCGCTGTCGATGATGGTCGAGCTGCTGGCGGCGGCGCTGACGGGCGGCAACTTCTCCTGGGAGTTCGACTGGTCGGGCAATCCGGGAGCCAAGACCCCCTGGACCGGGCAGATGATCATCGTGATCGACCCGAGCAAGGCCGAGGGCGAGCGCTTTGCGCTGCGCAGCTGTGAACTGGTGGAACAGATGCAGGCAGTCGGGTTGACGCGGATGCCGGGCGAGCGGCGTTATCGCGAGCGTGAAGTGGCTGGGCGAGAAGGGGTGGCGTTGAGTGAGCGGGAGTGGGGGGAGTTGCGGGGGTTGGCGGGCTGAATTGGCCCCATCTGGATCGGGATGGGGCGCAGGTCCTCAATCCCGGTCACGATCAAAAAAGTGCGAGCGATCAAACAGCAGGGTCGTGCCGAGCACGACGAAGAATAGAGCCCATTGCCCACCATCGAGATTCATGAACTCGCGTTGTCCCAGCTGTGAACAGGTACTGATGCCCGCCACCATGAAGACGATGTACAGGATTCTGCGAAGCAGTACTGACCTGCAAAGCCAGTCGAACAGAAGGATTGCGACCAGGATATAGGTCAGCAAATAAATCAGGTTCATGGTCGCCTCCCGGTCAGAGAATCAGCATTACGGAAGAGCTCTGTGGGCCAATACCACCCGTTACCCTAGCCATCAGTGAGACAAGTACATCGTTTGCGTGAAAGGTTGGCAGCGCTGCCTTGGCTTTCCCTGTTGTGATCATCCCCACTCCACCTCCTGCAAGCGCGCCGGCAACGAGGCCGATCGGGCCTGACAGGGCTCCTGCCGCAGCTTTGCCGACGAGGCTTCCGATGATATTGGAGACGTTGTCTCGCTGGTTGTTGAGAACATCTCCTTGCTGACGTGTTAGGGGGCGCGACACGGCGAGCTTGAGATGGCAGGGCAGTGTGCCAGCTTGCATCCGCTCATACAGCTCTACGGCCTTCTCTATCACCTGATAGTGCTTGTTGTGCACTGAAGGCAGGCTTAGGGTCCGCAAGCGACAATAGTCGTTCGGTTGAACGATGAACTCACTGACATCGAAGACAATCCCATGATGGGCGATGATCTGGTACGTCCTGTCCGGCTGCATCAATCTTTCCCTGTATCTACGCGACGTGTGTGGGGACAATGGCAGGCCGCTACAGAGTGTGCCTATTCAGCCGTTTCCGTAATTGATGTGGGAAATGTCTTTGCGTCGTAACGCTTGCTCTTGCACCCCTGCATCGACTCCTTGCACATCGGTGATGTTCCTCACGCCCCACTGCGGGTATCCTCGCTGGAGCCTTCCCTGAACTGTCCTGATTTCCAAGGAGCTGCACGCTGTGTTCAAACATGTCGATGCCTATGCCGGCGACCCGATCCTCTCGTTGATGGAAACCTTCAAGGCCGACCCGCGCGCCGACAAGGTCAACCTGAGTATCGGCCTGTACTACGACGAAGCCGGCGTGGTGCCGCAGCTGGCGGCGGTGGGCGAGGTGGAGAAGCGCCTGGCCGGCCAGCCCCACGAAGCCTCGCTGTACCTGCCGATGGAAGGCCTGGCCGCCTACCGACAGGCGATCCAGGCGCTGCTGTTCGGCGCAGATCACCCGGCTGTGGCCGATGGCCGCGTGGCCACCGTGCAGACCGTCGGCGGCTCCGGCGCGCTGAAAGTCGGCGCCGACTTCCTCAAGCGCTACTTCCCGGGCTCCGAGGTGTGGGTGAGCAACCCGACCTGGGACAACCACCGGGCGATCTTCGAAGGCGCGGGCTTCAAGGTGCACAGCTACCCGTACTTCGACACCGCCAGCCGTGGCGTCGATTTCGCCGGCATGCTGGCGACCCTGCAGACCCTGCCGGCCAACAGCATCGTCCTGCTGCACCCGTGCTGCCACAACCCCACCGGCGTCGACCTGGAGCAGAACCAGTGGCAGCAGGTGGTCGAAGTGGTCAAGGCGCGCCAGCTGATTCCGTTCCTCGATATCGCCTACCAGGGCTTCGGTGAAGGCCTGGTGGAAGACGCCTACGCCATCCGCGAGATGGCCCGTGCCGGCGTGCCGTGCCTGGTCAGCAACTCGTTCTCGAAGATCTTCTCGCTGTACGGCGAGCGGGTAGGGGGGCTGTCGGTGGTCTGCGACGATGCCGCCACCGCCTCCAGCGTGCTCGGCCAGCTCAAGGCCACCGTGCGCCGCAACTACTCCAGCCCACCCGCGTTCGGCGCCCAACTGGTGGCCGGCGTGCTCGGCGACGCCGCGCTCAATGCCCAGTGGGCGGCGGAAGTGGAGGTGATGCGCAAGCGTATCCTCGACATGCGCCAGGGCCTGGTCGACCTGCTCGGCGAGCTGCTGCCGGGCCAGGACTTCCAGTTCTTCCTGCGCCAGCGCGGCATGTTCAGCTACACCGGCTTCAGCGTGGAGCAGGTGCGTCGGCTGCGTGACGAGTTCGGTGTTTACCTGATCGACAGCGGCCGGGTGTGCATGTCCGGGCTGCGTCCGGCCAACCTGCGCCAGGTGGCCGAGGCGTTTGCCGCCGTTCAGCGGTAACCGGCCTGGGGCCGCTCTGCGGCCCTTTCGCGGCACAAGGCCGCTCCTACAGGGACTTGCGTTTCTCTGTAGGAGCGGCCTTGTGCCGCGAACGGGTTGCAAAGCAGCCCCCTCCAGCACAACCCGCTTGTAAAGACAAGTGCAACCGTCCCTCGGGCGGGGCTTCCCCAAGTGCAACCTTTGCATGCACAATCGCGCCCCTCTTCCCCGGTTGAGTTGGGCGAATCGTCTATTTCGCCATTCTCAGCCTGTTGCAGTCTTGCGAGTGGAGCGTCACCCGGAATGAATGAGCAGGCCCCAAGCGTTGAACAACGCTTTGTAGAATCGACCCCCGCCACCCTCGGCAGTTGGTCGCGTCAAGACACCACCTGGATGCTGGGCCTGTTCGGCACGGCCATCGGCGCCGGAACCCTGTTCCTGCCCATCAACGCCGGCCTTGGCGGTTTCTGGCCGCTGCTGGTCCTGGCCTTGCTGGCCTTCCCCATGACCTACTTCGCCCACCGCGGGCTGACCCGCTTCGTGCTCTCCGGCAGCAAGGGCGGCGATATCACCGAAGTGGTCGAGGAGCATTTCGGCATCACCGCCGGCGCGCTGATCACCGTCCTGTACTTCTTCGCCATCTTCCCGATCCTGCTGATCTACAGCGTGGCGCTGACCAACACCGTCAGCAGCTTCATGGAGCACCAGCTGCACATCGCACCGCCACCGCGGGCGATCCTGTCGTTCGTGCTGATCCTCGGCCTCTTGGCCATCGTGCGTTGCGGCGAGCAGGCCACGGTCAAGGTCATGAGCCTGCTGGTCTACCCGTTCATCGTTGCCCTGGCGCTGCTGGCCCTGTACCTGGTGCCGCACTGGACCGGCGGCATCCTCGACACCGCCACCCAGGTGCCGTCGGGCTCGGCCTTCCTGCACACCGTGTGGCTGGCGATCCCGGTGATGGTGTTCTCGTTCAACCATTCGCCGATCATCTCGGCCTTCGCCGTCGACCAGAAGCGCCGCTACGGCGAGCACGCCGATGAGCGCAGCGGCCAGATCCTGCGTCGCGCGCACCTGCTGATGGTGCTGATGGTGCTGTTCTTCGTGTTCAGCTGCGTGCTGACCCTGAGCAGCGCCCAGCTGGCCGAGGCCAAGGCACAGAACCTGTCGATCCTGTCGTACCTGGCCAACCACTTCGAGCAGCCGGCCATCGCCTTCGCCGCGCCCCTCATCGCCTTCATCGCCATTGCCAAGTCGTTCCTGGGCCACTACATCGGCGCCAGCGAGGGCCTGAAGGGCATGATCGTCAAGTCCGGCATGCGCCCGGGTGCCAAGGCCCTGGACCGCATCGTCGCCGCGCTGATGCTGGTGGTGTGCTGGATCGTCGCCACCCTCAACCCGAGCATCCTCGGCATGATCGAATCCCTCGGCGGCCCGATCATCGCCGTGCTGCTGTTCCTGATGCCGATGTACGCCATCCGTCGCGTGCCATCGATGCGCAAGTACAGCGGCGCGCTGTCCAACCTGTTCGTGGTGGTCGTCGGCCTGGTAGCCCTGACCTCGGTGGTGTACGGCCTGCTGGCCTGAGCCACGCCTGAGCGATACAAATGCCCGGGGCGGTTGTCGCCACCCGGGCATTTTTTTGTCCACAGAAATTGTCCGGCAATAGAACAATTTCATGTTTGCTTATAGGCACTTGCGCAGCTTCATGCTTAACTCAGGGTCTTTTTCAAAACCTGCATAAGGAATTCCGCCATGGCTCAAGTGACTCTCAAAGGCAACCCGGTTCAAGTCAAAGGCGAACTGCCGAAGGCTGGCGCTGCGGCACCGGCGTTCTCCCTGGTCGCTGGCGACCTGTCCGACAAGTCGCTCAAGGACTTCGCCGGCAAGCGCAAGGTGCTGAACATCTTCCCGAGCGTCGACACTCCGACCTGCGCCACCTCGGTGCGCAAGTTCAACGCCCAGGCCAATGACGTGGCCAACACCGTGGTGCTGTGCATCTCCGCCGACCTGCCATTCGCCCAGGCGCGCTTCTGCGGCGCCGAAGGCCTGGAGAACGTGAAGAACCTGTCGACCCTGCGTGGCCGCGAGTTCCTGGAAAACTACGGCGTGGCCATCGCCGACGGCCCGCTGGCCGGCCTGGCCGCCCGCGCCGTGGTGGTGCTGGACGAAAACGACAAGGTGCTGCACAGCGAGCTGGTGGGCGAAATCGCCGACGAGCCGAACTACGAGGCAGCGCTGGCTGTCCTGAAGTAAGTGATGCTGGGGCCGCCTTGCGGCCCTTTCGCGGCACAAGGCCGCTCCTACAGAAAGCGCTGACTGCTGTAGGAGCGGCCTTGTGCCGCGAAAAAGGGGGGGCGAAGCCCCCCAGGGGTTACACCCTGTAACGGCCTGGACCCAGTTCCAGGCCGTTTTCATTTAAAGTTCACCCCTTTGCCAACGTCAGCCGAAGGTAAAGCACTGGTAAAGCCCCTTTGCTAAAGCGATGCCAGTGCTTATCGTTCACGCTCTCCACGCCGTCTTTCTCTGAACAAGGTTCGTTCGACCCATGCAAGCCTCCAACTCCCGTTCCCCTCGTCGCTGGCTGTTCGGCCTGCTGATCCTGCTGCTGGTGGCCCTGCTGGCCTGGTGGCTGTGGCCCGCGGCGACCGTCCATAAGGAAGGCGGCGGGCACCGTCCGGGCAAGGGCCTGGGCATGGGCGGCCGGCCGGGCTTCGGCGCCTCCACCGAGGCAGTGCCGGTGCGGGTCGAGCCGGTGCGGGTCGGTGACTTCCCGCTGTACTACAAGGCCCTTGGCACCGTGACCGCGACCAACACGGTCAACGTGCGCAGCCGGGTCGCCGGCGAGCTGGTCAAGGTCCACTTCAAGGAAGGCCAGCAGGTCAAGGCCGGCGATCTGCTCGCCGAGATCGACCCACGTTCCTATCGCATCGCCCTGCAGCAGGCCGAAGGCACCCTGGCGCAGAACCAGGCGCAACTGAAGAACGCCCAGGTCGACCTGGCCCGCTATAAAGGCCTGTACGCCGAGGACAGCATCGCCAAGCAGACCCTGGACACCGCCGAAGCCCAGGTCGGTCAGTTCCAGGGGCTGGTCAAGACCAACCAGGCCCAGGTCAACGACGCCCGCCTGAACCTCGAGTTCACCCAGATTCGCGCACCGATCAGTGGCCGCGTGGGCCTGCGCCAGCTGGACCTGGGCAACCTGGTGGCGGCCAACGACACCACGGCGCTGGTGGTCATCACCCAGACCCAGCCGATCAGCGTTGCCTTCACCCTGCCGGAAACCCAGCTCGATACCGTGCTGGCCCGCTACCGCAGCGGCGCCAGCCTGCCGGTCGAGGCCTGGGACCGGGGCGATCAGAAGCTGCAGTCCACCGGCGTGCTGGGCAGCCTCGACAACCAGATCGACGTCGCCACCGGCACCCTGAAGTTCAAGGGCACCTTCCAGAACAGCGACCACGCGCTGTTCCCCAACCAGTTCGTCAACGTGCGCCTGCTGGCCGACACCCTCAAGCAGGTGGTGCTGGCACCGGCCGCGGCGATCCAGTTCGGCAACGACGGCACCTTCGCCTATGTGGTCAACGCCGAGAACACCATCAACGTGCGCAAGCTCAAGGTCGGCGCCAGCGATGGCGAGAACACGGTGATCGTCGAGGGCCTGGCCGCCGGCGAGCGCCTGGTGCTGGAAGGCACCGACCGCCTGCGCGAAGGCACCAAGGTCGATGTGGTCGAGGACAGTTCCCAGGTCCCCACCACCCCCGGCCAGCACCTGCAGGGGCAGGGCGCCAAGGGCTCGGCCCAGACCGCTGAGCCAGGCACCAAGGCGGGCGCATGAACCTCTCGCGCCTGTTCATCCTGCGGCCGGTCGCCACCACGCTGAGCATGCTGGCCATTGTCCTGGCCGGCCTGATCGCCTACAAGCTGCTGCCGGTGGCGGCCTTGCCCCAGGTCGACTACCCGACCATCCGCGTCATGACCCTGTACCCCGGCGCCAGCCCGCAGGTGATGACCAGCGCCGTCACCGCACCGCTGGAACGCCAGTTCGGGCAGATGCCGGGCCTGGAGCAGATGGCCTCGACCAGCTCCGGCGGCGCCTCGGTGCTGACCCTGCGCTTCAACCTCGACATGAACATGGATGTCGCCGAGCAGCAGGTGCAGGCCGCGATCAACGCCGCCAGCAACCTGCTGCCCAGCGACCTGCCGGCGCCGCCGGTGTACAACAAGGTCAACCCGGCTGACACGCCGGTGCTGACCCTGGCGATTTCGTCGAAGACCATGCCGCTGCCCAAGCTCAACGACCTGGTCGACACCCGCGTGGCGCAGAAAATCGCCCAGATCAGCGGTGTCGGCATGGTCAGCATCGCCGGCGGCCAGCGCCAGGCCGTGCGGATCAAGGTCAACGTCGACGCCCTGGCCGCCAACGGCCTCAACCTGGACGATGTGCGCACCCTGATCGGCGCTTCCAACGTCAACCAGCCCAAGGGCAACTTCGACGGTCCGACCCGGGTGTCGATGCTCGATGCCAACGACCAGCTGCGTTCGCCCGAGGAATACGCCAACCTCATCCTCAAGTACAGCAACGGCGCGCCGCTGCGCCTGAAGGATGTCGCCGAGATTGTCGACGGCGCCGAAAACGAACGCCTGGCCGCCTGGGCCAACCAGAATGAGGCGGTGCTGCTGAACATCCAGCGCCAGCCCGGCGCCAACGTCATCGAGGTGGTCGACCGGATCAAGGAGCTGCTGCCGTCGATCACCGACAACCTGCCGGCGGGCCTGGATGTCAGCGTGCTCACCGACCGCACCCAGACCATCCGTGCCGCCGTGCGCGACGTGCAGCACGAGCTGTTGTTCGCCATCGCCCTGGTGGTGATGGTCACCTTCGTCTTTCTGCGCCGCTTCAGCGCCACCATCATTCCCTCCATCGCCGTGCCACTGTCGCTGATCGGCACCTTCGGGGTGATGTACCTGGCCGGTTTCTCGGTCAACAACCTCACCTTGATGGCCCTGACCATCGCCACCGGTTTCGTGGTGGACGATGCCATCGTCATGCTGGAGAACATCTCCCGGCACATCGAGGAGGGCGAGACACCTATGCAGGCCGCGCTCAAGGGCGCCAAGCAGATCGGTTTCACCCTGATCTCGCTGACCTTTTCGCTGATCGCCGTGCTGATTCCGCTGCTGTTCATGGCCGATGTGGTCGGGCGCTTGTTCCGTGAGTTCGCCATCACCCTGGCGGTGGCCATCCTGATCTCGCTGGTGGTGTCGCTGACCCTGACGCCGATGATGTGCGCGCGCCTGCTCAAGCGCGAACCCAAGGAAGAGGAACAGGGTCGCTTCTACCGCGCCAGCGGCGCCTGGATCGACTGGCTGATCAAGCACTACGGCACCACCCTGACCTGGGTGCTCGAGCGCCAGCCGCTGACCCTGCTGGTGGCCGTGGCCACCCTGGCATTGACCGTGGTGCTGTACCTGATGGTGCCCAAGGGCTTCTTCCCGGCCCAGGACACCGGGGTCATCCAGGGTATCTCCGAGGCGCCGCAGTCGACCTCGTTCGCCGCCATGAGCGAGCGCCAGCAATCCCTGGCCAAGGTGATCCTGCAGGACCCGGCGGTGCAGAGCCTGTCTTCCTACATCGGCGTCGACGGCGACAACGCCACCCTCAACAGCGGCCGCCTGCTGATCAACCTCAAGCCCCATGGCGAGCGCGATGTCACCGCCTCCGAGGTGATCAATCGCCTGCAGCCGCAACTGGACAAGCTGGTCGGCATCCGCCTGTTCATGCAGCCGGTGCAGGACCTGAGCATCGAGGACCGGGTCAGCCGCACCCAGTACCAGTTCAGCCTCAGCTCGCCGGATGCCGACATGCTCGCCGAGTGGAGCGGCAAGCTGGTGCAGGCGCTAAAGGACCGCCCCGAGTTGCAGGACGTGGCCAGCGACCTGCAGGACCAGGGCCTGCAGGTATTCCTGGTGATCGATCGCGACATGGCAAGTCGCTTAGGCATCACCGTGGCGCAGATCACCAACGCGCTGTATGACGCCTTCGGCCAGCGGCAGATCTCGACCATCTACACCCAGGCCAGCCAGTACCGCGTGGTGCTGCAGTCGCAGACCGCGGCCAGCCTCGGCCCGCAGGCCCTGGAGTCGATCCACGTCAAGGCCACCGACGGCGGCCAGGTGCGCCTGTCGGCCCTGGCGCGCATCGAGCAGCGCCAGGCCCAGCTGGCGATCTCGCACATCGGCCAGTTCCCGGCGGTGATGATGTCGTTCAACCTTGCCCACGGCGCGTCCCTGGGCGAGGCGGTCAAGGTGATCGAGCAGGTGCAGCAGGACATCGGCATGCCGATCGGCGTGCAGACCCGCTTCCAGGGCGCCGCCGAGGCGTTCCAGGCCTCGCTGTCGAGCACCTTGCTGCTGATCCTGGCCGCGGTGGTGACCATGTACATCGTGCTCGGCGTGCTCTACGAGAGCTACGTCCACCCGGTGACCATCCTCTCCACGCTGCCCTCGGCGGCGGTGGGGGCCTTGCTGGCGCTGCTGCTGAGCGGCAACGACCTGGGCATGATCGCCATCATCGGCATCATCCTGCTGATCGGCATCGTCAAGAAGAACGCGATCATGATGATCGACTTCGCCCTGGAGGCCGAGCGTCACCAGGGCATGAGCCCGCGCGACGCGATCTACCAGGCGGCGTTGCTGCGCTTCCGGCCGATCCTGATGACCACCCTGGCCGCGCTGTTCGGCGCCGTGCCGCTGATGCTCGCCACCGGTTCCGGCGCCGAGCTGCGCCAGCCGCTGGGCCTGGTGATGGTCGGCGGCCTGCTGGTGAGCCAGGTGCTGACCTTGTTCACCACGCCGGTCATCTACCTGTACTTCGACCGCCTGGCGCGCCGCTGGCGCCCGGCTGACGATGCGCGGCAGGCCGAAGCATGAACCTGTCCGGACCTTTCATCCGCCGTCCGGTAGCCACCATGCTGCTGAGCCTGGCGATCATGCTGCTGGGCGGGGTGAGCTTCGGCTTGCTGCCGGTGTCGCCGCTGCCGCAGATGGACTTCCCGGTGATCGTGGTGCAGGCCAGCCTGCCCGGCGCCAGCCCGGAGGTCATGGCCTCCACCGTGGCCACGCCGCTGGAGCGCAAGCTCGGCGCCATTGCCGGTGTCACCACCCTGACAAGCAGCTCCAACCAGGGCTCGACCCGGGTGATCATCGGCTTCGAGCTGGGCCGCGACATCGACGGCGCGGCACGCGAGGTGCAGGCGGCGATCAACGCCACCCGCAACCTGCTGCCCAGCGGCATGCGCAGCATGCCCACCTACAAGAAGATCAACCCGTCCCAGGCACCGATCATGGTGTTGTCGCTGACCTCGGACGTGCTGTCCAAGGGCAAGCTCTATGACCTGGCCGACACCATCCTGTCCCAGAGCCTGGCGCAGGTCAGCGGGGTAGGGGAGGTACAGATCGGCGGCAGCTCGCTGCCGGCGGTGCGCATCGAACTCGAACCACAGCTGCTCAACCAGTACGGCCTGTCCCTGGATGATGTGCGCAATGCGGTGGCCAACGCCAACCAGCGCCGACCCATGGGCTTCGTCGAAGACCATGAGCGCAACTGGCAGGTGCGGGCCAACGACCAGCTGGAAACCGCCGAGGACTACAAGCCGCTGGTGATCCGCCAGCAGAACGGCGCGATCCTGCGCCTGTCCGACGTGGCCAAGGTCAGCGATGGCGTGGAGAACCGCTACAACAGCGGTTTCTTCAACGACGAGAGCGCGGTGCTGCTGGTGGTCAACCGCCAGACCAACGCCAACATCATCCAGACCGTCGAGCAGATCAAGGCCGAGCTGCCGGCGTTGCAGTCGCTGCTGCCGGCCAGCGTCAAGCTCAACGTGGCCATGGACCGCTCGCCGGTGATCAAGGCCACCCTGAAGGAGGCCGAGCACACCCTGCTGATCGCCGTGGTGCTGGTGATCCTGGTGGTCTACCTGTTCCTCGGCAACCTGCGTGCCTCGCTGATCCCGAGCCTGGCGGTGCCGGTGTCGCTGGTGGGCACTTTCGCGGTCATGTACCTGTGCGGGTTCTCGCTTAACAACCTGTCGCTGATGGCGCTGATCCTCGCCACCGGCCTGGTGGTGGACGACGCCATCGTGGTGCTGGAGAACATCTCGCGGCATATCGAGAACGGCGAAAACCCCATGCGCGCCGCCTACAAGGGCGCGCAGGAGGTGGGGTTCACCCTGCTGTCGATGAACGTCTCGCTGGTGGCGGTGTTCGTCTCGATCCTGTTCATGGGCGGGATCGTGCGCGGGTTGTTCAAGGAGTTCTCGATCACCCTGGCCGCGGCGATCATCGTCTCGCTGGTGGTGTCGCTGACACTGACGCCGATGCTCTGCTCGCGCTGGCTCAAGGTCCACGGCCCGCAGCAGCAGACCCGCCTGCAACGCTGGAGCGACCGCATCCACCAGCGCATGGTCGCCGGCTACGACAAGAGCCTGGGCTGGGCGCTGCGGCACAAGCGCCTGACCCTGCTCAGCCTGCTGGCCACCATCGGGCTGAACATCGCCCTGTATGTGGTGGTGCCCAAGACCCTGATGCCGCAGCAGGACACCGGCCAATTGCAAGGTTTCATCCGTGGTGACGACGGCCTGTCGTTCACCGTGATGCAGCCGAAGATGGAGACCTACCGCCGTGCCCTGCTCAAGGACCCGGCGGTGGAGAGCGTCGCCGGTTTCATCGGTGGCAACAGCGGCACCAACAACGCCTTCGTGCTGGTGCGCCTGAAGCCGATCGCCGAGCGCAAGGAAAACGCGCAGAAGGTGATCGACCGCCTGCGCAAGGACCTGCCGAAGATCCCCGGCGGGCGCCTGTACCTGATGGCCGACCAGGACCTGCAGCTGGGCGGCGGTGGCCGCGACCAGAGCACCTCGCAGTACCTCTACACCCTGCAGAGCGGCGACCTGGCGGCCCTGCGCGAGTGGTTCCCGAAGGTCGCCGCCGAGCTGCGCAAGCTGCCCGAGCTGACCGCCATCGACGCCCGCGACGGCGCCGGCACCCAGCAGGTGACCCTGGTGGTCGACCGTGACCAGGCCAAGCGCCTGGGCATCGACATGGACATGGTCACCGCGGTGCTGAACAACGCCTACAGCCAGCGGCAGATCTCGACCATCTACGACAGCCTCAACCAGTACCAGGTGGTGCTGGAGATCAACCCGAAATACGCCTGGGACCCGAGCACCCTCGAGCAGGTGCAGGTGATCACCGCCGACGGCGCCCGGGTGCCGCTGTCCACCTTCGCCCGCTACGAGAACAGCCTGGCCAACGATCGCGTCAGCCACGAAGGCCAGTTCGCCTCCGAGGACATCTCGTTCGACGTCGCCGAAGGCTACAGCCCCGACCAGGCCATGGCCGCGCTGGAGCGCGCGGTGGCCAAGCTCGGCCTGCCCGAGTCGGTGATCGCCAAGCTCGGCGGCGACGCCGACGCCTTTACCAAGACCACCGAAGGCCAGCCGCTGATGATCCTCGGCGCCCTGGTGCTGGTGTACCTGGTGCTGGGCATTCTGTACGAGAGCTACATCCACCCGCTGACGATCCTCTCCACGCTGCCTTCGGCCGGGGTCGGCGCCTTGCTGGCGCTGTACCTGACCGGTGGCGAGTTCAGCCTGATCTCGCTGCTGGGGCTGTTCCTGCTGATCGGCGTGGTGAAGAAGAACGCCATTTTGATGATCGATTTGGCTCTGCAACTGGAGCGTCATGATGGCCTGTCGCCGGAGGAGTCGATCCGCCGTGCCTGCTTGCTGCGCCTGCGGCCGATCCTGATGACCACCCTGGCCGCGATCCTAGGCGCGCTGCCGCTGCTGCTCAGCCGCGCCGAGGGCGCCGAGATGCGCCAGCCGCTGGGCCTGACCATCATCGGCGGCCTGGTGTTCAGCCAGATCCTCACCCTCTACACCACGCCTGTGGTCTACCTGTACCTCGATCGCCTGCGCCACCGGTTCAACCGCTGGCGCGGCGTGCGCACCGACGCTGCCCTGGATACCCCGCTATGAACTTTGCCCACTCTCGAATCCACCGTGCCCTCAAGCTGTTGACCCAGGGACGCGGTTCGCGCCTGGTCAGCGCCGGGTTGTGCGTGGCCATGCTCAGTGCCTGTACCCTGAGCCCGGACTACCACCGCCCCGAGGTCAGCACCCCGGCGCAGTTCAAGCAGGCCGAAGGCTGGACCCAGGCCAATCCGTCCGATGCCATCGCCCGCGGGGCGTGGTGGGAGATCTATGGCGACAGGCAGCTCGACGCCCTGGTGGAGGAGCTCAACCGCAGCAACCAGACCGTGGCGCAGTACGAGGCGCAGTACCGCCAGGCCCAGGCGCTGGTGCGCAGCAGCCGTGCCTCACTGTTCCCCTCGTTGGACCTGACCACCAGCAAGAACCGTTCGGCCCAGGGTACCGGCAGTTCCAGCTCCAGCCTGTCGAACAACAGCAGCGGCATCCGCGACACTTACAACGCGCAGCTTGGGGTGAGCTGGGAGATCGACCTGTGGGGCAAGTTGCGTGAAACCATGAACGCCAACGAATCCAGCGCCGAGGCCAGCCTGGCCGACATGGCGGCCATCCGCCTGAGCCAGCAGTCGGAACTGGTGCAGAATTACCTGCAACTGCGGGTGATCGACGCGCAGAAGCGCCTGCTCGAAGCCACGGTCGCGGCCTATGAGCGGTCGCTGAAGATGAACGAGAACCAGTACCGTGCCGGGGTTGCCGGGCCGGATGCCGTGGCCCAGGCGCGTACTCAGCTCAAGAGCACCCAGGCCGACCTGATCGACCTGGCCTGGCAGCGCGCGCAGTACGAGAACGCCATCGCCGTGCTGATGGGCAAGGCACCAGCCGATTTTGCCCTGGCGGCGAGCAACGATATTCCGGCGTTGCCGCAGGTGCCGTTGTCGCTGCCGTCGCAGCTGCTCGAGCGGCGTCCCGACATCGCTTCGGCCGAGCGCAAGGTCATGGCGGCCAACTCGAACATCGGCGTGTCGCGGGCGGCGTATTTCCCGGATCTGTCGCTGAGCATGAATGGGGGGTACTCCAGCAGCAGCTTCAACAACTGGATCGAGTTGCCCAACCGTTACTGGTCGGTCGGGCCGCAACTGGCGCTGACGCTGTTTGACGCCGGCAAGCGCAGTGCCGAGGTCGACCGGACGGTGGCGGTGTACGACCAGACCGTGGCGCAGTATCGGCAGACGGTGCTCGACGGGTTCAAGGAGGTCGAGAATTATCTGGTGCAGCTCAAGGTGTACGGGGACGAGGCGGTGGTGCGGCAGGAGGCGCTGGACGCGGCGCGGGAGTCGTTGCGGTTGACCGAGAACCAGTACAAGGCGGGGTTGATCGGGTATCTGGATGTGGTCAATGTGCAGACGACGGCGCTCAGCAACGAGCGGAGTGTGTTGACGTTGTTGCAGGGGCGGTTGGTGGCGAGTGTGCAGTTGATTGCGGCGCTTGGGGGAGGGTGGGATGTTGGGCGGGATTTGGTAGTGGAGTAGAATTGGTTAGTTTGGTTGGTTTGGTTGTTTTGTAAGTTGTAGGCGCATTCATTTGCGATGTCGACGCTTATTCACCTTTCCGCCCTTACGGCGGGTTACTTTGGTCGTGGCCAAAGTAACCAAAGCCGTGGCGCTCCATTCATCCGGCCCTACGCTTCGCTCCGGGTTCCCTCACTCCGGCCTTGCTCCCGGGAGGACCGCGCTGCAGGGCCCATCCTGGGCCCCAGCGCTTGACGGGCATCCATGCCCGTCACCTCCCTCCGCAAGGCCTGCGTTCGGCCTCCTGAAGTCGCGAAGTTACGGGCGGCGCCTGCACTGGCGCAGCTGTCGCTAGTTTAAATCTAATTAATCTCTCGATCGCATCGCGGGGCAAGCCCGCTCCCACGCAATAGTCGCCGTTAAATAAAACCCTGTAGGAGCGGGCTTGCCCCGCGAAAGGGATGGAGCAGTCAATACATAATTAACTGTAAAACAACTAACTTCGCATTTCTTGCTCTTGCTCTTGCTCTTGCTCTTGCTCTTGCTTCTAAGCGCGCGGTAGTTCAGGCAACACCAATTGCGACTTCAGGAGGCCGAGCGGAGTTCTTGCGGAGGGAGGTGACGGCCATGGATGGCCGTCAAGCGCTGCGCCCCAGGATGGGGCGTTCAGCGCGGTCCTCCCGGGAGCAAGAACGGAGCGAGGGAACCCCGGAGCGCAGCGTAGGGGCCGGATGAACGGAGCGGAACGGTTTTGCCTACTTTTCCCTAGAGAAAAGTAGGTCGCCGTAAAGGCGAAAAGGTGACGAAATGTCGACATCACCTACGAATGCGCATACAAAAACCAAAATAATCACCACGGAGCCAGAGCCAGAGCCAGAGCCAGAACCAAAACCCTACCCCAAAGCTCTCTCCACAGCCCCTCCCACCAAACTCTCCATCAACCGAGCCCCCTCCGCCTCACCCAGCCCTTTCCCCCGCAACATCCCAGGCAACTGGTTCAACAGCGTCGCCAGCACATGCCCGGTAGCCGCGAGAACCTCCACCCCCAACCGCGCCTGTGGCGCAATCAACCGCAAAAGCCCGGTTTCATAGCGCT
>Ga0268257_1000327_pt1 | contig 64532 bp, 67 predicted proteins | sample AgamicAtPrz_FD_200249 | JGI IMG/M metagenome (GOLD analysis project Ga0268257, IMG submission 200249) | Agave microbial communities from Guanajuato, Mexico - At.P.rz (v2) (version 3) | ecosystem: Host-associated > Plants > Phyllosphere > Phylloplane/Leaf | place: Guanajuato, Mexico | collected... | reverse complement strand
TACTTCGCCGCGCTGGATGCGCTGATCGTCACCGAGCCAACCCGCACCAACGTCAACGACTTCCGCGCCATCCTGATTCTCGAGACTGCCCAATCATGACGCCTGATAAAAAAGTGAAGATCCTCGCCACCCTCGGCCCTGCGATCAAAGGCATCGACGACATCCGCCAACTGGTCGAAGCCGGGGTGAACATCTTTCGCCTCAACTTCAGCCACGGCGAACACGCCGACCACGCGCTGCGCTACCAGTGGATTCGCGAAGTCGAGCAGCAACTGAACTACCCGCTGGGCATTCTCATGGACCTGCAAGGGCCGAAGCTGCGCGTCGGCCGCTTTGCCGAAGGCAAGGTCCAGCTGCAACGCGGCCAGGCCCTGCGCCTGGACCTGGACAAGGCCCCGGGCGACAGCCGCCGGGTGAACCTGCCGCACCCCGAAATCATCGCCGCGCTCGAGCCAGGCATGGACTTGCTGCTCGACGACGGCAAGCTGCGCCTGCGCGTCACCGCCAAGCACAGCGACGCCATCGACACCGAAGTGCTGGCCGGTGGCGAGCTGTCCGACCGCAAGGGGGTCAACGTGCCGCAGGCGGTACTCGACCTTTCGCCGCTCACCGAGAAAGACCGCCGCGACCTGGCCTTCGGCCTGGAACTGGGCGTGGACTGGGTGGCCCTGTCGTTCGTCCAGCGCCCGCAAGACATCACGGAAGCACGCCAGCTGATCGGTGACCGCGCCTACCTGATGGCAAAGATCGAGAAGCCCTCGGCGGTCGAGCAACTGCAAGCCATCGCCGAGCTGTCCGACGCGATCATGGTGGCCCGTGGCGACCTCGGCGTGGAAGTGCCGGCGGAAAGCGTGCCGCAGATCCAGAAGCGCATCATCGGCACCTGCCGCCAGCTGGGCAAACCGGTGGTGGTGGCCACCCAGATGCTCGAATCCATGCGCTTCTCGCCGGCCCCGACCCGTGCCGAAGTCACCGACGTGGCCAACGCCGTGGCCGAAGGTGCCGACGCGGTGATGCTGTCGGCCGAGACCGCTTCCGGTGACTACCCGCTGGAAGCCGTGCAGATGATGAGCAAGATCATCCGCCAGGTGGAGCATGGCCCGGACTACCAGGCCCAGCTCGACGTAGGTCGGCCGAAGGCCGAAGCCACCGTGTCGGACGCCATCAGCTGCGCGATCCGCCGGATCAGCGGCATCCTGCCGGTGGCGGTGCTGGTCAACTACAGCGAGTCCGGCGCCTCGACCTTGCGAGCTGCGCGCGAGCGCCCGCGGGCACCGATCCTCAACCTGACGCCGAACCTGAACACCGCGCGCCGCCTGAGCGTGGCGTGGGGCGTGCACTCGGTGGTCAACGATCGCCTGCGCCAGGTCGATGAAGTTGTGTCTACCGCGCTGGAAATTGCCCAGGCGCAAGGCATGGCCAGCCGTGGCGACACGCTGCTGATTACTGCGGGTGTGCCTTTCGGCAAGCCGGGGTCGACTAACACGCTGCGGATCGAGACCTTGATCTGAATCACCGCCTCTCTCCTGTGGGAGCGGGCGTGCCCGCGAACAGGCCAGCAGGGACAACCCTGTTGCCGAGCTGACGCATTCGCGGGCACGCCCGCTCCCACAGGGTCGGTGGTGTCGCACACAACTGCGGAAAACCCGAGGCCCAAAGAGGCCCACCGCTTCCCATCAACCTCACTGACTGCCCCGATGTACACCAAGAATTTCGTCAACCCGTGCCCCGACTGGGCCACGGCGCTGCTCAACGGCTTCAGCCAGGTGCTGCTGCTGCGCAACCCCCTGTGCGGCCTGTGCTGCCTGCTGGCTATCCTGCTCACTGCGCCCAACCTGGTGGGTGGCGCCCTGCTCGGCGCTCTCGCCGGGCTGCTCACCGCCCAGGCCCGCGGCTACGACCGCGCCGATCGCCAGGCCGGCTTGTACAGCTACAACGGCGTGCTGATCGGCATCCTGATCAGCGCCGTGCTGCCCTGGTCGGCCATCCTGCCACCGCTGATCATCGCCGCCGGTGGCCTGTCCAGCATCATCACCCGGCAATGGCGCAAGCGTGGCGGCAAGCTGCTGGTCGCCTACACCGCCCCCTTCGTGCTGCTCGGCTGGGTCACCCTGCTGATCGCCACGCCCGCGCCCGCTGGCTTCGTCGAAGCCGACCCACTGTATGCCCTGGCGCGTGGTGTGGGGCAGATCTTCCTGCTCGACCAGCCGCTGGCCGGCCTGCTGATCATCGTCGGCATGTTCATTGCCAACCCCTATGCCGCCCTGTGGGCCGTGCTCGGCTCGGCCATCGGCGGCGGCCTGGCGCTGCTCACCGACCAGGCACAGGCTGCGTGGCTGGGCCTGTACGGCTTCAACGCGGCACTGGCGGCACTGGCCTTCAGCAGGCAAGGCGAAAAGCCCTGGGTGACGTTGCTGGCCATCGTCCTCGCCGTGCTGATGCAACCCCTGTTCAAATGGCTACCGCTGCCCGGCCTGACCGCGCCCTTCGTCGCCGCCTGCTGGCTGATGCACCTGGGCAGCCACCTGGCCCAACCCAGGCAGCGCAACGCCAGCCGCTTGCACAGCTGAAAGGCAACCCCTAGGCTCAGCCCATCGCCATTTCGGAACGAGCCCATGAACAACCCCGCGAGCCTGCGCGAGCGGCTCTTCGTCATCGTCTTCCAGACCGACACCGTGGCTGGAAGACGCTTCGACAAGGTCCTCCTGCTGATCATCCTGGCCAGCCTGGTCACGGTCATCCTCGATAGCATCGACGAAGTACACCAAGGCTACGCCGGCCTGCTGGCCGCTATCGAGTGGGGCTTCACCGCGATCTTCCTCGCCGAGTACCTCACCCGCCTGTACTGCTCGCCCAGGCCGCTGCGCTATGCCTTCAGCTTCTACGGCCTGGTCGACCTGTTGGCGATCGTGCCGGGGATCATCGCCCTGTACTACAGCGACGCCCAGTACCTGCTGATCATCCGCGTGATCCGGATGCTGCGGATCTTCCGCGTGCTCAAGCTCAGCCCGTACCTCAAGCAGGCGCATTACCTGATCGACGCACTGCGCGGCAGCAAGCAGAAGATCATCGTGTTCCTGGTCACCGTCTCCACCCTGGTGACTGTGTTCGGCACCCTGATGTACGTGATCGAGGGGCCGCAGCATGGCTTCACCAGCATTCCCAAAGGTATCTACTGGGCCATCGTCACCCTGACCACCGTGGGCTTTGGCGATATCGTGCCGAAGACCCCGCTGGGGCAGGTGATTTCCTCGCTGGTGATGATCATCGGTTATTCGATCATTGCCGTGCCGACCGGGATATTCACCGCCGAGCTGGCCAATGCCATGCGCGGCGAGCAGGTGCAACACGATTGCCCGGCCTGCCGCAAGAAAAGCCATGAACCTGCGGCAGCGTTCTGTTCCCGCTGTGGCAATGCGCTGTTTCCTAAACAATGAAGTTGCCTGTTCCGGCCCTGTCGCCAGAGCAGGCAGAAGCATAACCAAAGTGTTTTTTGTTCTTTAACCGCCACGGACCTGCCCGCTATAGTCGCAGGCAAATTGCCAACACCTTCTCGATAACAAGGAAGCAACGTGAAAAAACTCTTCACCGCCTCGCTGCTCGCCGCAGGCCTTGCCTTGGGCAACCTGGCCCAGGCCGCCCCCACCCTGCTCAACGTCTCCTACGACGTGATGCGCGACTTCTACAAGGACTACAACCCGGCCTTCCAGAAGCACTGGGAAGCCGAGCACAACGAGAAGGTCAACGTGCAGATGTCCTTCGGCGGCTCGAGCAAACAGGCGCGTGCAGTGATCGACGGGCTGCCGGCCGACGTCATCACCATGAACATGGCCACCGACATCAACGCCCTGGCCGACAACGGCAAGCTGGTGCCGGACAACTGGGTGAGCCGCCTGCCGAACAACAGCGCGCCGTTCACCTCGGCCACCGTGTTCATCGTGCGCAAGGGCAACCCGAAAGCCCTGAAGGACTGGCCCGACCTGCTCAAGGACGGCGTGCAGGTGATCGTGCCCAACCCGAAGACGTCGGGTAACGGCCGCTACACCTACCTGTCGGCCTGGGGCTATGTACTCAAGCAGGGCGGCGACGAGAACAAGGCCAAGGCCTTCGTCGGCAAGCTGTTCAAGCAGGCGCCTGTGCTCGACACCGGTGGCCGCGCCGCGACCACCACGTTCATGACCAACCAGATCGGCGACGTGCTGGTGACCTTCGAGAACGAAGCCGAGATGATCGCCCGCGAATTCGGCCGCGACCAGTTCGAAGTGGTCTACCCGAGCGTATCGGCCGAAGCCGAGCCGCCGGTGAGCGTGGTCGACAAGGTCGTGGCGCGCAAAGGCACCCAGGCAGTGGCCGAGGAATACCTGAAGTACCTGTGGTCGCCAGCGGCCCAGGAAATTGCCGCGCAGAACTACCTGCGCCCGCGTGATGCAACGGTACTGGCCAAGTACACCGACCGCTTCCCGAAAGTGGACTTCCTGTCGGTGGAGAAGACCTTCGGCGACTGGCGCACCGTGCAAAAGACCCACTTCAATGATGGTGGGGTGTTCGACCAGATCTACACCAACAATCAGTAATTGATGTAAGCCTTACCGGCCTCTTCGCGGGCAAGCCCGCTCCCACAGGATTAGCACAGGCCTGAATGCTGTGGGGTCCCTGTGGGAGCGGGCTTGCCCGCGAAAGGGCCGGTACAGGCGACATTAGACCTGACGGAATACCAGGGCCTTCAAGCCCCCCGCCGGGTCCACGTCAGGAAATTCCGGCGGGTTCTCCAGCCGCTCGACAAACGCCAGCGACGGCGCCTGCTGCGCCATGCCCTCGATCAGAAACTCCGGCCCGATTCCCGGGTCGTTCACGCACGCCAGCACCGTCCCGCCCGGGTTCAACAGCTCCGGCAAGCGCCGCAGGATCTTCGCGTAGTCCTGGGTCAGCACGAAGCTGCCGCGCTGGAAGGTCGGCGGGTCGATGATGATCAGGTCATAAGGCCCGTACTTGCGCACCTTGCCCCACGACTTGAACAGCTCGTGCCCCAGGTATGCCACGCGCGACGGGTCATGGCCATTCAGCCGATGGTTGTCGCGCCCACGCGACAGGGCCGACTTGGCCATGTCCAGGTTCACCACCTGCTCGGCGCCCCCGGCGATTGCCGCCACCGAGAAGCCGCAGGTATAGGCGAACAGGTTCAGCACGCGTTTGCCCGCCGCCTGTTCACGCACCCAACGTCGGCCATGGCGCATGTCGAGGAACAGGCCGTTGTTCTGCCGCACGCCCAGGTCCAGCAGGTAGGTCAGGCCGTCTTCGATCACTTCGCGTTGCTGGCACGGCTCGCCCAGTAGCCACTGGCCCGGGCTGTCGGGCAGGTAACGGTGCTGGATGAGGATGGCCTGGCCGCTCCACTGTGGGCGCTCGGCGAGGCTGCGCAACATGGCTTCCAGTTCGGCCAGCTGGCCTTCGGCCGGCTCGCGGAACAGCGCCACCGACAGCACACCCTGCAGCCAGTCGACGGTGACCTGCTCCAGGCCCGCCCAGCAGCGGCCACGGCCGTGGAACAGGCGGCGGGTTTCCTGCGGGGCAGGGTCGAGGGCAGTGAGCAGGTGTTGCTCAAGAGTCTGGATTGGCGAAGTCATCAGGGGTCGCAAGCTGGCAAAAAGCGCCATTCTACCTTGCGCACCCGTTCCCGGGTAAACCCACGCCCACAGGGGCTGCGCCGGCCCTGGAAGCGGGTTTGCCCGCCTACCCCCCTCACTCCTCGGCCACAACCCGAGCAGGCCGGAACCACCAGCCCTGCTGCATCCCCGCCGCCGCCAGCAGGATCAGCGCCACCCCCAGCCATTGCAGCGGTGCCAGACGATGCCCAAAGGCCACCCAGTCGACCAGTATCGCCGCAATCGGGTAGATGAACGACAGCGCCCCGGTCAACGCCGTCGGCAAGCGCTGGATGGCGCTGTACAGCAGCACATACATCAAGCCCGTATGCACCATGCCCAAGGTCACCAGGCTGGCCAGCGCCGGCACTTCGCCCGGCAACCCGCCCAGCTTGACCCAGGGCGCCAGCAACAGCACCCCGGTAGCCACCTGGATCAACGCGATCAGGTGTGGTGGGGTGCCGCTCAGGCGCTTGATGATCAGTGCCGCGATGGCATACAGGAAGGCCGCCCCCAGCGCCAGGGCAATGCCCAGCAGATAATCGTCACCCCCACCCTGCCCGCTGCCATGGGCACTGACGATCGCCAGCATGCCGAGGAACGCCACGCTCAGCCAGGTGACCTTGGCCAGGGTGATCCGTTCGCCCAGGAACACCGCCGCCAGCCCCACCAGCATGAACGGCTGCACGTTGTACACCGCCGTGCCGATGGCAATCGATGCCCGCGAGTAGGACGCGAACAACAGCACCCAGTTGCCGACGATTGCCACACCGCTGGCAATCGCCAGCAGAAATGCCGTGCGGCTGATCACGCCTGGCCGCAAGAAGCCAAAGCCTGCGCAGATGGCCAGCAAGGTCACGGCACCGAACACGCAACGCCAGAACACCACTTCGAGCACCGGCTGGCCAGACACCAGCACGAACCAGCCGATGGTCCCGGAAATCAGCATGGCGGCGACCATTTCCAGCGAACCACGGCGCAACGAACTGTCCATTTCACACCTCCTGTCGATGATGGCAACAGTATGCAAATGTTTCCGGGAGGCCTTCCAGCGGATATCGAAGGTAGATTTGCCAAGCTACCTTTACTATCAAGGCAAATTATCCAAACGACCTTACGAGGTGACCATGACCGATGCCATCGACCAGTTGCTGATCAATGCACTGATGGAAGACTCACGCCGTTCGCTCAAGGCCCTGGCGCAGATCAGCGGGTTGTCAGCGCCCAGCGTCAGTGAACGCCTGCGCCGCCTGGAAGAGCGCGGCGTGTTGCGTGGTTACACCGTGGAGGTCGACCCACGCGCGTTCGGCTACCAGTTGCAGGCAATCGTGCGCATCCGCCCGCTGCCCGGGCAGTTGCAGGAGGTGGAGCGGCAGATCATCGCCATCCCCGAGTTCACCGAGTGCGACAAGGTCACCGGCGAGGATTGCTTCATCGCCCGCCTGCATGTGCGTTCGATGGAGCAGCTGGATACCCTTCTTGACCGGCTTAACACGCTGGCCGAAACCAATACCGCAATCATCAAGAAAAGCCCGGTGAAGCGGCGGCTGCCGCCAATGGAGTGAGCCAAGTCTGAGCCGACCGCTGCGCAGGCAAAGCGGAGAAGAGGTCGGCCGAGAAAAAAGCTGACTATTTTTTGTACACAAGAATGTCACCATAAGTGCCATTTTTGTGTGCACTTTCCAATTTGGCGCCCCAATACGTTACACCACACCCACCTCAAAGTTTGACCAATCGATCAACTAAACATACGCAAAAAATTTAAACCTGTTCAATCGGTCAATTTATATTTGACGCATTTCATAAAGTTATCGGCAATAACGACAGATTCAAAATAATGGCATCTGCCTAGTTGGTTCTCCTATGGCACGGAACTCGCTTTTGTGTGTTCGTGTTTTGTATACAAGTTGAACAAAACATAAATACACAAGAACCCGCGACGCCGCCCCAACAGCGGCCGCCGCGCCCTGAACCCAGTGATGCCAACGCTGCACCGACGAGATGGCGAGCCCGTGCGCATGCCCGCTCATCGCAGTCCACGTGCATCAGGAGCCCGCCGGAATGAGTACCAGCCTCGACCTTGCCCCTGAACTATCCGTCGCCAGCACCCACCCCGCCTCGCCACTTGCCGACAGCCAGCCGACACTGGCCCTGAGCCCACGCCTGCATAATCGCGACCTCGCCCCGACGCGCCTGCACGGCCGCCGCTGGGGCCGCTACAGCATCTTTGCGCTGTGGACCAACGATGTGCACAACATCGCCAACTACTCGTTCGCCATGGGCTTGTTCGCCCTCGGCCTGGGTGGCTGGCAGATATTGCTGTCGCTGGCCATCGGCGCAGCGCTGGTGTACTTCTTCATGAACCTGTCCGGCTACATGGGGCAGAAAACCGGCGTGCCGTTCCCGGTCATCAGCCGCATCGCCTTCGGCATCCACGGTGCGCAGATTCCGGCACTGATCCGCGCGGTCATCGCCATCGCCTGGTTCGGCATCCAGACCTACCTGGCATCGGTGGTGCTGCGCGTGCTGCTGACTGCCGTGTGGCCGCACCTGGCCGCCTACGACCATGACAGCATTCTCGGCCTGTCGAGCCTGGGCTGGGTGTGCTTCGTGTCGATCTGGCTGGTGCAGCTGGTGATCCTCGCCTACGGCATGGAGATGGTGCGCCGCTACGAGGCCTTCGCCGGCCCGGTGATCCTGCTGACGGTTGCCGCCCTGGCGGTGTTCATGTACCTCCAGGCCGACGCGCGCATCGCCTGGTCGGTGGCCGCGCCGCTGAGCGGCTACGAGATGTGGCGCAACATCTTTGCCGGCGGCGCCTTGTGGCTGGCGATCTACGGCACCCTGGTGCTGAACTTCTGCGACTTCGCCCGCTCCTCGCCCTGCCGCAAGACCATTCGCGTGGGCAACTTCTGGGGCCTGCCGGTGAATATCCTGGTGTTCGCCATGATCACCGTGGTGCTGTGCGGTGCGCAGTTCCAGATCAACGGCCAGGTCATCGACAGCCCGACGCAGATCGTCGCCAGCATCCCCAGCACGCCGTTCCTGGTGCTCGGCTGCCTGGCCTTCCTGATCGTCACCGTGGCGGTGAACATCATGGCCAACTTCGTCGCGCCGGCCTTCGTGCTCAGCAACCTGGCGCCGCGCCACCTGAACTTCCGCCGTGCCGGGCTGATCAGCGCCACCCTGGCGGTGCTGATCCTGCCGTGGAACCTGTACAACAGCCCGCTGGTGATCGTGTACTTCCTGTCCGGCCTGGGCGCGCTGCTCGGCCCGCTGTACGGGGTGATCATGGCCGACTACTGGCTGCTGCGCAAAGGCCGCATCAACGTGCCGGAGCTGTACACCGAGCACCCGGCCGGGGCCTACCACTACAGCAAGGGCATCAACCTGCGCGCCGTGGCCGCCTTCGTGCCGGCCGCACTGCTGGCCATCGTCCTGGCCCTGGTGCCCAACTTCCATGGCATCGCGCCGTTCTCCTGGCTGATCGGCGCCGGCATCGCCGCTGCGGTGTACCTGCTGATCGCGCCACGCAACCGCCAATACCACGACGTCAGCGGCGAATGCATCGCCGTCGACCACAGCAGCCACTGACCAGGGAGGGCTACACATGCGTATTCTGATTGCCAACGTCAACACCACCGCAGCCATCACCGAAGCCATCGCCGAACAGGCCCGCAGCGTGGCCGCGCCCGGCACCGAAATCATCGGCCTGACCCCGTGGTTCGGCGCCGAATCGGTGGAAGGCAATTTCGAAAGCTACCTGGCCGCCATCGCCGTGATGGACCGGGTGCTGGCCTACGAGGGCCGGTACGATGCGGTGATCCAGGCTGGCTATGGCGAGCATGGCCGCGAGGGCCTGCAGGAGTTGCTGGACGTGCCGGTGGTAGACATCACCGACGCCGCCGCCAGCACCGCGATGTACTTGGGCCACGCCTATTCGGTGGTCACCACCCTGGACCGCACCGTGCCGCTGATCGAAGACCGCCTGAAGTTGTCCGGGCTGTATGACCGCTGCGCCTCGGTGCGCGCCAGTGGCCTGGCGGTGCTGGAGCTGGAAGCCGACCCGCAGCGCGCCGTGGCGGCGATCGTCGAGCAGGCCGAACGCGCCGTGCGTGACGACAAGGCCGAGGTGATCTGCCTGGGTTGCGGTGGCATGGCCGGGCTGGACGAGCAGATCCGCCTGCGCACGGGCGTGCCGGTGGTGGATGGCGTCAGCGCCGCGGTCACCGTTGCCGAAGCGCTGGTGCGCATGGGCCTGAGTACCTCCAAGGTACGCACCTATGCCACGCCGCGGGCGAAGAAGGTACTGGGTTGGCCGATGCGCTGCGGTCGTTGATCTCTGGTACGGCCAATCCGTCACCTGCAGATCAGGTCGGGCAGCCCCGAGCCCGACCATCCAGCCCCTGGCGCACGTTGCGGCTGAGCAGGCTGGCCTTGCCGTCGTGCCAGGTCAGCTTGAGCACGTAGAGGGTATCGAAATCGTCACCGTTCCAGTCCTCGGTGATCACCCGCTGGTCACCCAGGGCCTTGCCGGCCACAGTGTTGATCAGCTCGGGGAGGTAGCCGTGCGACCAGGCGGTGTAGACGGTCGCGTTGCGGTACTTGTCGCGCAGCAGCTCGTCGGCCAGCGCTTCGGTGTCGTTGGCGCCGTAATCGATGTTCACCGGCAGGCCCAGGCGAATGGCGCTGGGGGTGATGGTCATCAGCGGGCGGATGTAGCTGTAGCTTTCCTGCTTGCTGCCTTCCTCGACATGCCGCGACGGGTTGGCGGCGAATACGTAGTCGGCCTTGCCGAAGCGTTCGGGCAGCATGCTGGCCAGATCCAGGGCCCGGTTGAGGCCCTGGCAGTTCAATTGGCCCAAGCCCTCTTCCGGCTTCTCGGCGTGGCGCAGGAACACCAGGGTCTGCGTGCCATCCGCCGGTTGCGCACGGCTTTCGACAGCCTCCAGCAACAGCGGCACGGCGGCGGTGCTGAGCACCAGGCCCAGCAGCAGGTGGCGATGACGGGAAACGAACGCAGGCAACTTGATCAAGGCGAGACACCCTTTGGAGTGGGTGCCATCCTTGGCAACGAGTGAGGGTCAGAGTGCCCTGAACCCGTTTGGTTCCTCCCTGAGGTCAGGTGCCGTCCCTGGCCAAGGCCATGCTAGGCAATGGGTGTTGCCGAATTGTGTAGGGCAAAAGAACCTGCGGTTGCATGCGCCTGGCGGGTGGCCGGGCGCTTTCAGTCATCCCGCGTCAGCACTTCCAGCAACTCGATCTCGAAGGTCAGGTCCGAATGCGGCGGGATCGCGCCCACGCTGCGCTCGCCGTAGGCCAGTTGCGCCGGCACCTGCAGCCTGCGCTTGCCACCCACGCGCATGCCCATCAGGCCTTGGTCCCAGCCCTTGATGACCCGGCCGGTGCCGATCACGCACTGGAACGGCTTGCCGCGCGACCAGGACGAGTCGAACTCGCTGCCATCGGCCAGCCAGCCGGTGTACTGGGTGGTGATCAGGGCGCCTTTGACGGCGGCCTTGCCGTCGCCTTCGACGAGGTCGGTGATCTGCAGTTCTTGGCTCACGGGAACACTCCAACGCTGGAATCAAAGCCGCCCTTTTCTCAGGAATGCGCCTGTTTAGCAAGTTCACATGGCATTGATGCCAGTGCACCCGCTGCCACAAGCCTGAATCAGCCGAGCTGCTCGAAGGCCTCCTGCCCGGTCAATTCCCGGGTCTGGTTGGCGAAGCAATACCAGGCGGGTTTCTGTTCGACAAAAATCTGCAGGTCGAACGCCCATTCCTGGTCACCGTCAAGCAGGCCGACCGGCACGGCATGGAAGTCGTTGGCCTTGAGCCGGTAATACAGATGTGTGCCGCACTGGCCGCAGAAACCGCGCTGAGCCCAATCGGACGAATCGTAGACGCTGGGCGCACGCCCTTCGATTACCGGTGGCTGGCTGCAGTGCACCACCAGCAGCGGGCCGCCAGTCCACTTGCGGCACATGCTGCAATGGCAGGCGCTGATGTGAGTGTTGTCGACGATAGCGGTAAGCCGGGTGGCGCCGCACAGGCAGGTGCCGTGTTTTTCCAGGGACATGGCTGGCTCCTTCAGCTGAAGATGGGCCAGCAATTATAGACGCCTGTGCCGACCCCATCGCCGGCACAGGCAGCGCAAGGCGGATGCCAGGGTCAGATGGACACCGTACCACGCAGGTACAATGCTGCCCGCCCGCTGATGATGACCCTGCCGTTGCCCGGCACTTCGCATTGCAGGCGCCCTTTGCGCGCACCACCCTGCTCGCAGCTGAGCACCTGTTTGCCCAGGCGCTCGGCCCATATCGGCGCCAGTGAGGTGTGCGCCGAACCGGTCACCGGGTCTTCGTTGACGCCCACTCGCGGGCCGAACCAGCGGGTAACGAAATCAAAGCCGCGGCCTGCCGCCGTCACTGCGATGCCGCGCACGTCGAAGCGCGCCAGGGCGACGAAGTCAGGCTTCAAACGATCGAGCAACAAGGCATCGTCGATCACCACCACATAGTCATCGCTGCGGAACACTGCTTGCGCCTGGCTCAGCCCGAGCGCCTGCAGCAGGCCCGCGGGAAGTTCCACGGCGAGCGGTTGCCTGGCTGGAAAGTCCATGGCCAGCAGCCCATCGCCGCTGCGGCTGACCCGCAGTTCGCCACTGCGGGTGTTGAAGCGCAGCACCTGCGCCTGCTCGCCCAACTGCTCGAACAGCACATAGGCCGACGCCAGGGTGGCATGGCCGCACAGGTCGACTTCGACCGTGGGGGTGAACCATCGCAGGTCGAAGGTTTCACCGTTACGCACGAAATAGGCAGTTTCCGACAGGTTGTTCTCTTCTGCGATGCGCTGCAGTACCTCGTCCGGCAACCAGCTTTCCAGCGGCATCACAGCGGCCGGGTTGCCACCGAAGGGCTTGTCGGAAAAGGCATCGACCTGGAAGATCTCGAGTTGCATGCAAACGCTCCTTATGGCCGGGCAGTGCCGGGGGTATCGAATGGGTCAGGGTAGAACGGGGGTCAGCACCGGCTCACCGGCAAAGAACGCCTGCAAGTTGCGCAGCACCAAGGTTACCGTGTCGCGTGCCGCCTCTGGCGACTGGCCGGCCACATGGGGCGTGAGCACGGTATTGGCAAGAGCCTTGAGCGCATCCGGTACCTGTGGCTCGTCATCGAACACATCGAGCGCGGCACCGGCCAGCCGGCCCTGCTGCAGCGCGGCAACCAGCGCCTGGGTGTCGACTACGCTGGCGCGGGCGATGTTGACCAGGTAGCCCTTGGCGCCCAGCGCATCGAGCACCGGGGCGTCGACCAGATGGCGGGTATCGGCACCGCCAGGGGTAGCCACCAGCAGGATGTCGACGGCCTCGGCCAGGTGCAGCGGGCTGTAGTACCAGGTGTAGGGCAGATCCTGGCGTGGCGTGCGGCTGTAGTAGCTGATGGGCATGTCGAAGCCCTGATGGGCGCGCCTGGCGATGGCCTGCCCGACCGCACCGAGGCCGAGAATACCCAGGCGCTTGCCAGTCACCGAGGGGCTGATCACTCGGTTCCATTCGCCGTGGCGGATGCTGGCATCGGCGCGGGGAATGTCGCGCAACAGCGCCAACAGCAAGGCCATGGCATGGTCAGCGACTGCGCTGGCGTTGGCCCCGGCACCGTTGGTGACGGTGATGCCGCGGGCGGCGGCGGCGGCCAGATCGACCTGCTCGTAGCCGGCGCCGATCACACAGATGATCTGTAGTCTGGGCAGGTTCTGGATTTCGGCGGCAGTCAGGCCCAGCGGGCCGCGGGTGAGTACCGCATCGATTTCATCGGCGTGGTTTTGAATGGCCTCGGCGCGCAGTTGCGGTGAGGGGGCACGAATCAATTGGTAGCCAGCCTGCTCCAGCAGGGGCAGGTAATCGTCGACGGTTTCTACCAGAACCAGGACTGTCTTGCGCATGCCACCTCCGGATCAGTTCGAGGTGGCATTATGCGGAATGACCAACCAGTACAGTCAACCGAAATAACGAGGCAAAACTGCACTGTTCTGCTCAGCATGGCTCCCTGCCCCTGTCTTGCTCTTGCTCGCTTTTGATCTTGATCTTGATCTTGATCTTGATCTTGATCTTGATCTTGATCTTGATCTTGATCTTGATCTTGATCTTCGCGACTTCAGGAGGCCGAACGCAGGCCTTGCGGAGGGAGGTGACGGGCATGGATGCCCGTCAAGCGCTGAGGCCCCATGGATGGGGCCTGCAGCGCGTCCTCCCGGGAGCAAGGCCGGAGTGAGGGAACCCCGGAGCGCAGCGCAGGGGCCGGATGATGGGAGCGCAGCGTTTTTTGGTTACTTTTTGCCGCGTTTGGCAAAAAGTGACTCGCCGTAAGGGCGAAAAGGTGAGTCAGCGTCGCCATCGCCAATGGACTTTGCGCGCGATAAAAACCAGCGCTATCCCGCTTCAATCTTTTCGCTTTTCGCTCTTCGCTCTTCGCTCTTCGCTCTTCGCTCTTCGCTCTTCGCTCTTCGCTTTCCAGCGTGGGCTTCAACAACGAGGTCAACATTCATTTTCAAAGGTGGCGCTTAGTCACCTTTCCGCCCTTACGGCGGGTCACTTTTTGCCAAACGCGGCAAAAAGTAACCAAAAAACGCTGGCTCCCATCATCCGGCCCCTACGCTGCGCTCCGGGGTCCCCTCGCTACGGGCCTGCTCCCGGGAGGACGCGCTGCAGGCCCCATCCATGGGGCCTCAGCGCTTGACGGGCATCCATGCCCGTCACCTCCCTCCGCAAGCCCTTCGCTCGGCCTCCTGAAGTCGCATTCGGCGGCGCCTGAACTATCGCGCACTTAGAAGCAAGAGCAAAAAGCAAAAGCAAAAGCAAAAGCAAAAGCAAAAGCAACGTTAACGCTGCAACTACTGGGCGAATGCGCGTCCCAAGCCACCCGGTACGCCACTGCTGTCCGTTTCCTGCCAAGGCCCATTCGGGCTCAGCGACCAGCTCCAGCCGTTATCGAACCGGTAGTAGGTACGCTGGCGGTAGAAGGTATTGGGTTGCTTCTCAAGCACGTATACACCCAGTTTCGGGTCCCAGTGGCTCGCCCCACCAGGCGGTGGCGCAAAGCTGGCCGAAGTGCGCGGCATCGGTTTGGGGATGGCCGCCGGCTTGCTCGGCGCCGTGGAGGGTTGCCCGCCAGGCGCCGGCTTGACCACCGGGCCCTGCTGCGGCAACCGCTCGATCGGCGGCTCCGGCTGTTCGTACGGCTCATGCACCGTACACGCAGACAAACCCAGGGCCAGGGTGATCAGGGTCAGGCGGACGGTGCTGTGCATGGCATTGCTCTCTTACGGGTCGGGGCTGTCGATGGTCAGGTGTTGAGTGGCTTGCGTGGCGCTGGGCAGTGGCGCGCCCTGGCCAATCCACTCGCCATGGGTAGGCTGGCCAGCGCGCGAGACACGTGCAACCAGTTGGACTTCGGCAAAGTCGGACAGTTTCATCTGCGGCAGCATCGCGTCAGCATCGGACAATTCCACCTCGATCGGCAACTGCGCCACCGTCACCCGCTTGGCCGCCAACGGCATCGGCGGCCCGTTGCTGGCGCGGGCAAAGATGAACACCGTGTCGTCCGCCCTGACCTTGTCTTTCAGCGCCGCCGCCAGCTCCACCCGCACCTTCAGACGCGCCGCCACCGGCGCGGGTTGCGCAGCCTGGCCCGACGAGCCGCCCAGGCGCTCGGCAGCGCGATTGATACCGCCCTGCAGCGCCTCACGCGATGCGTCACCTTCCGGCAACTGGGCCAGCAAACGCTTCCAGTAATCGATGGCCTCCTGGTAGCGCTCGCCCTCGAAAGCGGCGATGCCACGCAGCCCCAGGCTGGTCACTTCGTTGGGGTCGGTTTGCAGTGCCTCGTCAGTCAGCGCTTGCAACTGCGGGTTCCATTGCTTGCCTGCAGCGAAGTACAGCGCCTGGGCCCACTGCCCCAGCAGGTCGGGCTGACGCCCGGCCAGGGCCACGGCGCGCTCGAAGGTGCGCGCAGCATCGGCCGGACGCTGTTCGGCCATGTAGGAACGCCCCAGGTAATACACCGCCTCGGCCGAGTCCGGCTGGGCTTGCACCACCCGCTCCAGGCGGGCCGTCATCTCTTCCATCGACTTGGGCGCCTGGGCGAACTCCTGGGTCAGTTCCACCCTGTCCGCGGCACCAAAATGCAGGTACAGGCCCAGCGCCATCAGTGGTACCAACACCGCCGCCAATACGGGCAGGGCTTTGCCCAGATGGCCCTGGCGCGCAACGTCGGCACCTTCAGTATCCGCCAGCAGCTCGCGCGCAGCTTCGTCGCGGCCCTTGGCCATTTGCGCCTCGTCAAGCACGCCAGCAGCCTGTTGCGCCGCCAGTTCGTCGATACGCTCCTGGTACAGCGCCACGTTCAGGGCGGTGCGGTCTTCTTCCTGCTGCTGGCGCCGGCCACGCAGGATCGGGATCAGCAGGAAACCAAGGGCAGCGAGCAGCAGCAGGCCCGCACTCAGCCAGAATTCAGTCATGGGTCTGTTCTTTTTCCAGCAGTTTGGCGAGACGCTCGCGTTCTTCGGAGGACAGCTCCTGGGTAGCCTGGGTGGCCGAACCACGGCGACGGCGCACGATCACCGCCAGCACCACGAAACCACCGACCAGCAGAATCCCCGGGCCAAACCAGAGCAACCAGGTGCGGCCACTGAGTGCCGGCTTGTAGCGCACGAAGTCGCCATAGCGGTCGACCATGAAGTCGACGATCTGCTGGTTGCTCTTGCCCTCACCGAGCATGCGGTAGATTTCGCGGCGCAGGTCGGCGGCGATCGGTGCGTTGGAGTCGGCGATGTCCTGGTTCTGGCACTTGGGGCAACGTAGCTCCTTGGTCAGTTGCTGATAACGCTCACGCTCGGCGTCATCGCGGAACTGGTAGGTATCGATGGCCGCCTTGGCCACACCGGCCAGGCTGATGCCCAGCACGGCGGCTGCCAACCAGCGCTTCATGGCCTGGCCTCGTCGACCAGCCCCTGGTACAGCGGCGCCAGCTGCTCACGCCAGACATTGGCGTCAACGATGCCGACGTGCTTGTAACGGATGATGCCCTTGGCGTCGATCAGGAAGGTTTCCGGCGCGCCGTACACGCCCAGGTCCAGGCCCAGGCTGCCCTGTTCGTCACGGATATCCAGCTGGTACGGGTTGTGGAATTCGGCCAGCCACTTCTGCGCCGCAGCGTTGTCGTCCTTGTAGTTGATGCCGTGGATCACCACGCCCTGCTCGGCCAACTGGTTGAGGTACGGGTGCTCGACCTTGCACGACGGGCACCAGGTCGCCCACACGTTGACCAGCGCCGGGCGGCCCTGCAAGTCGGCCTGGGTCAGGGTGCGGTCGCCCTGGGTCGAGGCCAGGGAAAACGCCGGGAACGGCTTGCCGATCATTGCTGACGGCAGCTCGTCGGGCTTGAGGAACAGACCCTTGTAGAGGACAACCGCCATCAGCAGGAACACCACCAATGGCACCACCATGATCCAACGCTTCATGCAGCTGCTCCAGACACGCCCAGGGCTTCACGCACCCGGGTCTTGACCTTGACGCGGTAACGTCGGTCGAGGGCCGCCAGCAACCCGCCCAGGCCGGTCAGCAGACCGCCCAGCCAGATCCAGCGGACATAAGGCTTGATATGCACGCGTACTGCCCAGGCGCCGTTTTCCAGTGGCTCGCCGAGGGCGACGTACAGGTCGCGGGTAAAGCCGGCATCGATGCCGGCTTCGGTCATCATCGACTGCTGCACGGTGTACAGGCGCTTTTCCGGGTGCAGGGTGGTCACTTCACGGCCATCGCGGCTGACCACGATGGTGCCTTTGTCGGAGATGAAGTTCGGCCCTTCGAAGTGCCTGGCGCCTTCGAACAGGAAGTGATAACCGCCCAGCTCGACGCTTTCGCCCGGAGCCATGCGCAGGTCACGTTCGGCGCTGTTGTTGCTCGACAGCACCACGCCCAGTGCGCACACCGCCAGGCCCAGGTGCGCCAGCTGCATGCCCCAGTAGCTGCGCGGGAGGCCCAGCACGCCTTTGACCAGGCCTTTGTGGCGGGTCTTGTCGAAGATGTCACGCAACCCGCCGAGCACCACCCAGGCAGCCAGTGCGAAGGCGCTCAGCGCTGGCCAGTCGAAATCATCGACGAGCAAGCCGGCGACCGGCGCCAGTACCGCGCTGCCGATCAGCACCGGGGTGAGCATGCCCGCCAGCCACTTGCCGGGGGTGTCTTTCCAGCGCACCACCACGCCCACGCCCAGCACCACCATCAGCAGCGCCATCAGCGGCAGGAACAAGGCATCGAAATACGGCGGGCCGACCGACAGCTTGGCCCCGGTCAGGGCGTCGAGCACCAACGGATACAAGGTCCCGAGCAGGATCATCGACGCCGCCACGACCAGGATCAGGTTGTTGGCCAGCAGCAGTGTTTCCCGCGACCACAGGGCAAAGCCGACCTGGCTCTTGACCACCGGCGCACGAACAGCGAACAACGTCAGCGAACCGCCGACCACGAACAGCAGGAAGATCAGGATGAACACACCACGCGCCGGGTCGGCGGCGAACGCATGCACCGAGGTCAGCACGCCGGAGCGGACCAGGAAGGTGCCCAGCAGGCTCAGCGAGAACGCGGCAATTGCCAGCAGCACCGTCCAGCTCTTGAACACCCCGCGTTTCTCCGTCACCGCCAGCGAGTGGATCAGCGCGGTGCCCACCAGCCAAGGCATGAACGAGGCGTTCTCCACCGGGTCCCAGAACCACCAGCCGCCCCAACCGAGTTCGTAATAGGCCCACCACGAGCCCAGGGTGATACCGACACCGAGGAATGCCCAGGCGACGATGGTCCACGGCCGCGACCAGCGCGCCCAGGCGGCGTCCAGGCGCCCACCGAGCAGTGCGGCGATGGCGAAGGCAAAGGCCACCGAGAAACCGACGTAGCCCATGTACAGCATTGGCGGGTGGACGATCAGGCCGAAGTCCTGCAGCAGCGGGTTGAGGTCGCGACCATCGCTCGGCACCTGCGGCAACAGGCGCTGGAACGGGTTGGAGGTGATGATCAGGAAGCTCAGGAAGCCGACGCTGATCATGCCCATTACCGCCAGCACGCGGGCCAGCATCAGCTGTGGCAGCTGGCGCGAGAAGATCGACACGGCGAAGGTCCAGCCGCCGAGGATCAACGCCCAGAGCAACAAGGAGCCTTCGTGGGCGCCCCACACGGCGCTGAACTTGTAGTACCAAGGCAAGGCGCTGTTCGAGTTGCTGGCCACGTAGGCGACCGAGAAGTTGTCGGTCATGAAGGCGTGGGTCAGGCAGGCGAAGGCAAAGGCCAGGAAGGCGAACTGGCCCCAGGCCGCCGGGCGCGCCAGGCTCATCCACAGGCTGTCGTTACGCCAGGCGCCGAGCAGCGGCAAGGTAGCCTGCACGGCAGCGAAGCAGATCGCCAGGATCATGGCCAGCTGGCCGAGTTCGGGTATCACCAACGCCGCGTTCATGGCCTGGCCTCCGCGCCGCCAGCCGCCTGGCCGCTTTCCTTCAGGGCCTTGGTGACCTCGGGCGGCATGTATTTCTCGTCGTGCTTGGCCAGCACTTCGTCGGCCACCACCACACCGTCGCCATTGAGCTTGCCGAGGGCGACGATGCCCTGCCCTTCACGGAACAGGTCCGGCAGTATGCCGCGGTAGGTGATCGGCACGGACTTGTTGAAGTCGGTGACCACGAAGCGCACGTCGAGCGAATCGGCAGAACGCTGCACCGAACCCTTCTCGACCATGCCGCCAGCGCGAATGCGCGTATCCAGCGGTGCCTCGCCGTTGGCGATCTGGGTCGGGGTATAGAACAGGTTGATGTTCTGCTGCAATGCGCTCAAGGCAAAGCCGACGGCAACCCCGACGCCGACCAGCAGGCCGACGATGAGCAACAGGCGTTTCTTGCGCTGCGGATTCACTGGTTGTTCTCCCGGCGCAAACGGCGCGCCTCATCTTGCAGGTAGCGACGGCGGGCCAGCACGGGCGCGGCGACATTCAACGCCAGCACCGCCAGGCAGATGCCATAGGCCGTCCACACGTACAGGCCATGGTGGCCCATGGCGAGAAAGTCACCGAAGGTGGCGAAACTCATTGTGCGGCCCTCCGCCCCAGGCTGTTCAATACTTCGTCCTTGACCCAACTGGCGCGCGCTTCGCGCTTGAGCACTTCAAGGCGCATGCGCAGCAACAGCACCGCGCCAAAGAAGCAGTAGAAGCCCAGCGCGGTGCACAGCAGCGGCAACCACATTTCTGCGGGCATCGCCGGCTTTTCGGTGAGGGTGAAGGTGGCGCCCTGGTGCAGGGTGTTCCACCACTCCACCGAGTACTTGATGATCGGGATGTTCACCACGCCGACGATCGCCAGTACCGCACAGGCCTTGGCTGCACTGTCACGATTACTGATTGCCTGGCCCAGCGCAATAATGCCGAAGTACAGGAACAACAGGATGAGCATGGACGTCAGTCGGGCATCCCAGACCCACCAGCTTCCCCAGGTGGGCTTGCCCCAGATGGCCCCGGTGACCAGTGCCACGGCGGTCATCCAGGCACCGATGGGGGCGGCGCATTGCAAGGCGACGTCGGCCAGTTTCATCTTCCATACCAGCCCCACCACCCCGGCCACTGCCAGCAGCACGTAGCAGGACTGCGCCAGCATCGCCGCCGGCACGTGGATGTAGATGATGCGGAAGCTGTTGCCTTGCTGGTAGTCCTGGGGGGCGAAGGCCAGGCCCCAGGTGATGCCGACCAGCAGCAGGAGCACGGCAGCGCCGGCAAGCCACGGCAGCATGCGGCCGCTGATGGCATAGAACCATTTGGGGGAGCCCAGCTTGTGGAACCACGTCCAGCTTATTTTCATCAGGGTACATCCAGGGTATTGGCCGGGCTTGAAAGCCCGGGACTCGTTATTCGCCGACGCTGATCTTCAGGCCGGCCGCTATCGCAAAGGGTGCCAGGGTCACGGCCAGTGCCGTGAGGCTGGCCAGCCAGAGCAGGTGGCCGGTTGCCGGCATATTCTGCAACGCCGCTTGCAACGCACCACTGCCCAGGATCAATACAGGGATATACAACGGCAGAATCAGCAACGCCAGCAGCAAACCACCGCGCTTCAGCCCTACCGTCAGCGCCGCGCCTACCGCCCCCAGCAGGCTCAGTACCGGCGTGCCCAGCAGCAACGAGCCGAGCAGCACCGGCAGGCAATGGCCTGGCAACCCAAGCATCAGCGCCAGCAGCGGCGCCAACAATACCAGCGCCAGCCCGGAAAAGATCCAGTGCGCCAGCACCTTGGCCAGCACCAGCAACGCCAGCGGATGCGGCGACAGCACCCACTGTTCCAGCGAGCCGTCCTCGAAATCACTGCGGAACAGGCCGTCCAGCGACAGCAACACCGCGAGCAGTGCTGCCACCCAGACCAGGCCTGGCGACAAGGTTTGCAACAATTGGCTTTCCGGACCGACCGCCAGCGGGAACAACGCCACCACGATGGCAAAGAACACCAGCGGGTTGGCCAGTTCGGCCGGACGGCGGAACAGCAAGCGCGCTTCGCGGCGCAACAACAGGATGAATACGCTCATGCCGCCCATTGCCCCAGGTTCAGTTCACGGTAACCGGAGGGCTTGCGTGCCAGTGTGTGGTGGGTGGTCAGCACCACCGTACCGCCCTGCTCGCAGTGCGCCGCCAGGTGCGCTTCAAGCTGCGCCACACCTTGCTTGTCCAGGGCAGTGAAGGGTTCGTCGAGGATCCACAGCGGCGGGCTGGCCAGGTACAGCCGGGCCAGCGCCACACGACGCTGCTGGCCGGCGGACAGGGTGTGGCACGGCACATCTTCGAAACCGCGCAGGCCCACGGCCTGCAGCGCCGCCCAGATCGCCTCGCGGGTGGCCGGCCGGTGCAGCGCACACAGCCAGGTGAGGTTCTCCTCGGCGCTGAGCAGGTCCTTGATACCAGCGGCGTGACCAATCCACAGCAGGATGCTGGCCAAGGCATGGCGCTGCTCGGACAGCGGCTGGCCGTCCAGCAGGATCTGCCCGGCCGTGGGTTGCATCAACCCGGCCAGCAGGCGTAGCAGGCTGGTCTTGCCGCTGCCGTTGGGGCCGCTGATCTGCAGCATGTCGCCAGGCCGCAGTTCGAAAGCCAGGTGTTCGAACAGCAGGCGCCAGTCGCGCTCGCAGGCCAGGCCCGCGGCTTGGAGGTGAAGGGTCACGGTTTCGCCTTATCTGTGTAGGGTTCAGGTCGGGGCTGCCTGCTTCGCGGGCGACACCGGCCTGAAGCCCTTGAGTCTCAAGTCGCCCGCCGCGCTGCCGTTATACTGGCTACCACGAGCGCCGGGCATTATTACACGCGCCGCCGCGCTGCCAAGAGGTCGGGTTCGACAGGTTGTATACAATCATGACTGAAATCAATAGTCTCGGTGCACAAAGCGCAATCAGCACCCAGGCCATCAAGGCGGGCATGACCGGTGAACTGCTGCGCCTGACCCAACCACAGCCCGGCCTGATCCCCCCCGGGCAGACGGCACAGGCCGAAGTCATTTCGTTGCGCCAGACAGGCAGCGAGTTCCAGCTGGTGCTGCGCCTGGTGCAAGCCAACGGCAACCAGACGCAACTTCAGGCCAGTGCCAGCCAACCCTTGCCTCAAGGCAGCCAAGTGACGGTCAGCCAGACCGAAAGCAACCGCCTGTCGATCATGCTGCAGCAGGCCAGTGCCAGCCAGATCGCCACCCTTACCCGCCTGGACACCAGCAAGGTACCGGTCGGCACGCTGCTGCAGGGCAAGGTGCTGACCAACCAGCTGTTGCCCCAGGCAGCCGGCCAAGCGCCCGTCTACCGGGCATTGGTCAGCCTGGTCAACAGCGCCCAGGCCGGGGCGACCCTGGCCGTCGACAGCCCGCAGCCACTGGCCATCGGCAGCCTGCTCAGCGCCCAGGTGCAGGGCGACCAGTCACTGCGCTTCGTACCGCTCAGTGGCCGGCAGGACCAGCTCAGCATCGCCCAGCAGTTGCAAGCCCAGCAGAACCGTCAGGCTTCGCTGCCCGGCCTGCTCAATGCCCTGCAACAGCTGACCAGCGACCCGGGCGCCGATGGCGCGCTGCGGGCCAGCGCCGAGCGCCTCCTGGCCAGCCTGCCGGAGGCACGGCAACTGGGCGATGCCAAGGCACTGGCTCAAGCCCTGAGCAACAGCGGTGCGTTTCTGGAAGCGAAACTGTTGGGCGGCTTCACCGCCAGTGTCGCCACCGACCTCAAGGCGCACTTGCTGCGCCTGATCAGCCAGGCCCCGGCCAGCCTGCCCGGCGCGCCTGGCCTGAACCTGGCCAGCCTGGCCGTGACCATGCCGGCGCTGGCCCGCAATGCCCTGGGCATGCTCGAGCGGGTCAGCCCCAAGCCGCAACCCGGGGCGTTCCCGCTACCCTCCAGGTTGCTCGAGGCCATGGACAGCGAGGACGGCCTGCAGCAACTCCTGCGCCTGGCTGCAGCGGCGGTATCGCGGCTGCAGAGCCACGCCATGAGCAGCCTGCAGCAGACCGGCACGCTGGAAAATGGCAACCTGCAGACCACCTGGCAAACCGAGCTAACCATCCGTCATGGCCAGGAGTTCATTCCCTTGCAGGTCCGCCTGCAGCGCGAGGAAACGCCGCAGCAGCAAGACGACCGCCAGCATGCGGCACCAGACCCGTTGCAGGCGCTGTGGCGCATCGAACTGGCCTTCGACCTGGCGCCTCTGGGCCCCCTGCAGGTACAGGCTCAATTGAGCCAGGGGCGCTTGAGCGGTCAGCTGTGGGCGGAGCGCGAGCAAACCGCGCGGCTGATCGCGACGGAACTCGCCAGCCTGCGCGAACGGCTACTGGCGCGAGGACTGGATGTCGGCGACCTGGCCTGCCACCCCGGCACGCCGCCACAAGGGCCGCGTACCCGGGTCGAACAACGCTGGGTGGATGAGAACGCATGACGCACGAATATACCCGCCAGGCCATTGCCCTGAGCTACGACGGCGAGCAAGCCCCTACCCTCAGCGCCAAGGGCGACGACGCGCTGGCCGAGGCCATCCTGGCGTTAGGCCGTGAACATGGGGTGCCAATCTATGAAAATGCTGAACTGGTACGCCTACTGGCGCGACTGGAACTGGGCGAACAGATTCCCGAAGCGCTGTACCTGACCATCGCCGAGATCATCGCTTTCGCCTGGCAACTGAGCGGCCGGGTACCTGCGGGCTTCGACGACGCCCCCAGGCAACCCCGAGACGTGACGCCAGTGCTTGCTGCGCTGCCGCCAGCCGAAAGCGGCTCAGACTGACCCCCTATACATCTAACACACCCGTTGTGCGCCGCCACGGCATCTTGCAGCCTTTCCAACCACAGCAAGGTGCCCCATGCGCATTCCTCATCTCAACCAGCAAGGCGTTCGCCATGTGCTCGATCATCTGGCGCACTTCCCTCGGCCCGACCGCGCCGCCGCCAATGCGCTGCGCGACTGGGCAGCCGGGCGCGGTGTGATACTGGATCCTGATCAGGTCGAGGTTGTGACGCTGCATTACCAGCCTGGTACGCAGTTTCCTGTCGACGCGGTGGTCACGCATCGGCAGAGCCTCACCCAGGCGCTGCTGGCAAACTGGCAAGGGGAATCGGACAACAATCTTGCCGGGGCGCTGTTCCATGCCCCGTGGGCCGGAGAGTGGCCCGGTCCGATGCATCTCGTGGACCAGCTCCGCAGCACCCCCTTGCCGAGCAACGCGTCCAGCTACGAGGTTTTCAATGGCCTGTTCCGCCGCACCACCCCGCAGGTGTATGACGACAGCACGCGGATCGACTTGCCCGCAGAGCAGCTCCAGACATTCATCTGGAACCTGGACTTCCGGCAACGCTACAAGGCCATGCTCGATGACTACTGGTCGGGCCATTTCGACAGCTACCGTAGCAGCGCCCGCCTCAATTTCATCGCGGCCTGTAACCGTCAGGCGGCAGATGGCAGCTTGAGCGACGAGGCTGTCCGGCTGGCCTGGCAGGTGGCCGGGCTGCGCAAGCCTGCCAAGTCACTGCAAGTGAGGCCGTTGAACATTTACGGTTATGTCGCCGCCGATATCATATGGTTCAAAAGCGCCAAGCGGCGCCGGACCGTACTGTTCATACCGGGCAACTCCTCCCCCCTGCATGAATTCGCCGACCGTGGCCAACTGCAGGACTGGGTCGCGCAACAATGCAAGGACACGCACAAACGCGCTGCATTGATGGCGCATTTCAGTGCTGCAGATGTCCCCGATGGCCTTAGCTACAGTGGCCTGGCCACCGCCATGGAGGGTTTGGCGGTTTATCCTGAGCGTAACCACCTCGAGGCCAACCGACCCGGCTTCACCGCAGAGGGGCATTGGCCCGCGCGCGAATATGTGAATTACCGGGTCGAGACCTATAGCCCGCTTATCAGCGGAGACCTATTCGATGCCTTTACCCGACGCCAGCAACGACGCAGCTATCGCGACGCACAGCAACTGATAACCAGTGACGGCGAGGTCACCAGGGCGCACTGGCTCAACTACATCAGTAGGGCGATCAACTACTTGGCTCCGCTGGCACTGGTGGTGCCAGCCCTGGCACCGCTGTTCGCCATCGGCGGAGTCGCCCAGTTCGCCCTGGGCCTGGATCAAGCCCTCGAAGGGCGCTCCCTGGAAGAAAAAGCCGACGGGGTGGACGGGGCCATCTTCGGCCTGCTCAATGCCGCGCCGCTGGCCAGCGAACTGGTGAACGCCAGCCCACGGTTGTTCCGCTACTGCCGCGACGGTTTCGTCATGCCCAGCGACATCAACGGCCAGCTCGGCTACCCACTAAGTCCTGTCGTGCTGCCCAGACTGCCGGCAGACGAAGTCGTTGAGTTCTTTCACGACCCAGACAGCCTCGCACCGCTACCGGGTGCCGACCCGGCGGTGGCCGCAGCCGTTGTCCGCCAGCCCACCTACCAGCCCATACCCGACTTGCTTCAGGGGCAAATCGACGGCTACCTGATGGAGCTGACCTATGACGTGGAAATGGACGCGTTCCTGCTGAGGTCGGACGAGAACGAGGTCAACCCAACTTATTACCGGGCGCCGGAACCCGGCAGCGGACGCAATATGGTGCCGATCGAGGCGGGTCGCCATACAGTGAGCAACTCGATGCGCGAAGCGACCTTGCGTGCGCTGGGTGTGGACCTGTCACTGCCGCTGGAAATCCCCACAATGCCGCTGGAAAACGCCACCCCCATTCCTGCGAACATCCTGAGTATATGGATTGGCGACCAGGTATTGAGTAGCTCACTACTGGAAAACATCGCCCACAATACGTCACGGCTCGCCGACAGCCGGTATACCTTCAAGCTGTACCTGTCAGCCACAAATTCCCAGGCCTACGCCGAAAACTTGCGCCTGCTAGGGGAGAAAGCGCCGGGGCTACGCGTGCTGCCCCTGGAGCAACAGCCCGCCTTCGAAACATTCCGTCAGTCACCCTACTACGAGCAGTACCAGGCAGCCTTGACCGGTAACGGCCAGGGTCCCGCGCACTATGCATCCGCAGCCGATGTGCTGCGTTACCGGTTGCTGCATGCCGAAGGCGGGTTGTACATGGACATCGACGATACCTTGCTCGCACCTGGCGAATATGCCGAGATGCGCGACGGCAAAGGCGTGGGCAATCCAGGTGAAGACCTGGACGACGTGGTACTGGCCACGCCGCAGGAAGGCATCCTGTTGTTCCCACCGGTATGCAACGAGAAGATGGCGAACGCAAACATATTCAACAACAGCCTGATCGGCAGCCATCCAGGCAACCCGACGCTCGACGCGATCTCCAACGAAATGCTGGCCCGTTTCAGGCAAACGCCCGATTTCTACAACACCTTGCCAGCTGCCAGCATCGACCCGATTGCTTTCGATGCTTATGCCAGGCAGCTTTCAAAAATATCAGGGCCACGCCTGCTGACCGACGTAGTCACGCGTCGCTTGCCGTACCTGCGTCTGTTGCGTGAGATAGTCAATGCCAGCACCATGCATCAGCGCGGGTTGCGCGCGTTCGTCGACCTGCCCCGATACCATGCAGCGAAGCGAGCGCTGTTGCCACTGGACCGTATCGCCAAGATCGGCGGCAACCAGTCGTGGGTACATTGAACTGACACACGCCCTCTCGGCTGATTGGGGCAGGAGGGCGCGACGTGTGCAGTGCTTCAATGCGCCCGGTGCAGCTTTCTCATCAGCTCCGCCTCGGCTTGGGTCAGGCCGCAGCTTTCGGTCAGCTCGGCCACGCTGGCGCCCATGCTCACCAGCTTGGCGGCCTGGGTGAAGGTGACATTACCGGGGTCGCGCTGCTCCAGCTGCTGGATCCGGTCCGGCAGCGGGGCAACCGACACGCTCAACGCATGCAGCGCCTCGCCCATGCGCACGGTACCGTTCTGGTAGTCGTCCAGGCGCTTGGCCAGGTCCTTGATGCGTTGGTCACGCAACGCATCACCCACGGCCTGCTGCGCGGCGAGCTCGCGCTGGCGCTTGCTGTAGTTGAGGAAAAACCACAGGCTCACAGCCCAGGCCAGCGCCAGGAAGATGACAGCAACCTCGAGGATCACCTCAGATATTCTCCAGCTCGGACCACTCTTCCTCGGTCATCATCTTGTCCAGTTCCACCAGGATCAGCAGCTCACCATTCTTGTTGCACACGCCCTGGATGAACTTGGCCGATTCCTCGTTGCCCACGTTCGGCGCGGTCTCGATCTCGGACTGGCGCAGGTACACCACCTCGGCCACGCTGTCGACCAGGATGCCGACCACCTGCTTGTCGGCCTCGATGATGACGATGCGGGTGTTGTCGGTGACTTCGGTCGGCATCAGGCCAAAGCGCTGACGGGTATCGATCACGGTCACCACATTGCCACGCAGGTTGATGATGCCCAGCACGTAGCTTGGCGCACCCGGTACCGGGGCAATCTCGGTGTAGCGCAACACTTCCTGCACCTGCATCACGTTGATGCCGTAGGACTCATTGTCCAGACGGAAGGTAACCCACTGCAGGATCGGATCTTCGGAACCTTGTGCAGACGACTTTTTCATTCCCCTACCCTCAAAATCCGCCACTGGCGGTGTGTTCGGTGTCATTGCTGTTTGGTGTGCAGCTGCTTGACCGCACCGCTGGCGATCAGCTCGGCCAGTGCGGCGACGTCGAGCAGTGCACACATGTGTTCGATGACCGTACCGGCCAGCCACGGGCGCTGGCCACGCTGACTGCGCCACTTGATCTCGGACGGGTCCAGGCGCAGCGAGCGGCTGACCTGGTGCACGGCCAGCCCCCATTCATAACCCTGAACGGAAATCACGTACTGCAGGCCCTGGCGAAAATCATCGCGGTAGCGGTCAGGCATGACCCAGCGCGCCGTGTCCAGCACCTTCAGGTTGCCGGCCTGGCAGGTCAGGATGCCGAGGAACCAGTCAGGCTGGCCGAACAAGGGCGTCAGTTCCTGGCCGGTCAGCGAGTAGATCGAGCCCAGACACACCAGTGGCACCGCCAGGGTCAGGCCGGCGACGTCGAACAACAGGCATTCGAATGGCTCGGCGGCCCAGGCCGGGCGACCATCAACGCGGGTCGGCGGCACGGGCGGGCTGGCTGCCGGCAGGTGCACATCCACCAGTGGCATCGCCACCACAGGATGCGCTTCGACCAGTACCGGGATGCTGGCCTCGGCCATGACCTCGTGCTCGACCACCGACACCACCGGGGGCTCCACCGGTATCACGCTGGGCAACACCACTGGCGCAGGCTCGGCGAATGGCCGCTGCGCGGGGCTTGCGGCAGTCGCGACCAACGCTGGCCTGGCCTGCTGCCGGGCATCGTGCGCCTGTTCTTCACGCACCGCTGCGGCGAACTCGTCTGCCGCGGCTGGTGCAGCGAACAACGCTTCGGCCTCGGTGGCGTCCTGCAGCAGGCCGTCAAGGTAGGATTGCAGGGCCATCTGTGGCCGGCTGCTGGTTTGCCGGGTCTCGGTCATCAGGCCACCTGCGCCGCAGTCTTGTAGGTAAGCAGGTGCTTGAGCAGCGCCCGGTAGGCCACCAGGCCGCGACTCTTGCTGTCGAATTGCGAGGGCGTGACGCCCTTGCGGCTGGCATCGCGCAGGCGCGTGTCCACCGGGATATAGCCCGGCCACACATGCTGGCCGTAGCTGTCACGCAGTTGCTTGAGCGTACCCAGCGAGGCCTGGGTACGGCGGTCGAACAGGGTCGGCACGATCTGGTATGGCAACGCCTGCTTGCGGGAGCGATTGACCATGGCCAGGGTGCCGACCATCCGCTCCAGGCCCTTGACTGCGAGAAACTCAGTTTGCACCGGGATCACCAACTGCTGGCTGGCGGCCAGGGCGTTGACCATCAGCACGCCGAGCAAGGGCGGGCTGTCGATCAGGGCGAAGTCGAAATCCTGCCACAGCTGCGCCAGACTCTTGGCTATGACCAGGCCGAGGCCGTTCTGCCCTGGCGACTGACGCTCCAGCACGGCCAGCGCGGTGCTCGACGGCAACAGCGAAATGCGCTCGTCACTGGTGGGCAGCAGCAATTGCCCGGGCAGGCCTTCGGGCACCGCGCCCTTGTGCAGGAACAGGTCGTAGCAGCTGTGCTCCAGGGCATCCGGGTTGTGCCCGAAGTAACTGGTCATCGAGCCGTGCGGGTCGAGGTCGACGACGACCACACGCTTGCCGGCCTCGGCCAGCAGGCCGGCCAGGGCGATGGTAGTGGTGGTCTTGCCGACGCCACCTTTTTGATTGGCTACTGCCCAGACTCTCATAGGACAACTTCTATCTCGTTGATTTTGCACGCCGCTGAGGGAGCGGCGGCAATTTCGCGAACCTGTTTACAGTGACAGAGAATTGACGAGTTACTGCCCCGCCACCGTTGCTGGGGTTGCCGGTGCACTTTGTGTGCCAGCCCGGCGCAATGCCGCATCCGGCTTGGCATTGGCGCTACCCGAGCCGGTCAGGCTGCGGCGTACTTCGAGGTTGCGGGAAATCACCAGCACCACCCGACGGTTGCGCGCGCGGCCTTCAGCCGTGTCGTTGCTGGCCACCGGCTGGTACTCGCCGTAGCCCACCGAAGCCATGCGCGCCGGGTCGACGCCTTCCATGGCCAGCAGGCGCACGATGCTCGCCGCCCGCGCCGACGACAGCTCCCAGTTGGTCGGGTACTGCGCGGTGCGGATCGGCAGATTGTCGGTAAAGCCTTCGACGTGCACCGGGTTGGCGAACGGTTTGAGAATGCCGGCCACCTTCTCGATGATGGCGAACGCCTGGTCGCTGGGCATGGCATCGCCGCTGCCGAACAGCAACGAGGAATTGAGCTCGATCTCGATCCACAATTCATTGCCGCGTACGGTCATCTGGTCGCTGCTGATCAGGTCGCCGAAGGCATCGCGCACGTCATCGCTGATGGTCTTCAGCGGGTCGCTGCTGGTCGCCGCCAGGCCCGCTTCGGTCTGTTCGCTGTCCTTGACCAACGGCTCGGCCGGGCGCACGCTCAGCGGCCGCTCGTCGCCGATGGGAATCGGCTTCATGCTGCGCTCGGGGTCGTTGAAGACGCCGAGCAAGGCCTGCGAAATGACCTTGTACTTGCCCTCGTTGATCGAGGAAATCGAGTACATCACCACGAAGAAGGCGAACAGCAAGGTGATGAAGTCGGCGTACGACACCAGCCAGCGTTCGTGGTTTTCGTGTTCCTCGGCATGACGACGGCGACGCATGGGTTACTCCATGAAGCCTTGCAGCTTCAGCTCGATAGAGCGTGGGTTCTCGCCTTCGGCAATCGACAGCAAGCCTTCGAGCAGCATCTCGCGGTAGCGCGACTGGCGCATGACGGTCGCCTTCAGCTTGCTGGCGACCGGCAGCAACACCAGGTTGGCGCTGGCCACGCCGTAGATGGTGGCGACGAAGGCCACGGCAATGCCGTTGCCCAGTTGCGACGGGTCGGCCAGGTTGCCCATCACGTGGATCAGGCCCATCACCGCACCGATGATGCCGATGGTCGGTGCGTAGCCGCCCATGCTCTCGAATACCTTGGCGGCCTGGATATCGCGGCTTTCCTGGGTCAGGAAATCGACTTCGAGGATGCTGCGGATGGCCTCCGGCTCAGCACCGTCCACAAGCAGTTGCAGGCCCTTGCGGGCATACGGGTCGGGTTCGGCATCGGCCACCCCTTCCAGCCCCAGCAGGCCTTCCTTGCGTGCGGTCAGGCTCCAGTTGACCACGCGGTCGATGCCACCGGCCAGGTCGACCCGTGGCGGAAACAGGATCCAGCGCAGGATCTGCAAGGCGCGCTTGAACGACGCCAACGGCGACTGCAGCAAAGCCGCCGCCAGGGTGCCGCCCAGCACGATCAGCGCCGCAGGGCCATTGATCAGCGCGCCGACATGGCCGCCTTCGAGGAAGTTGCCACCGACGATGGCAACAAAAGCGAGGATCAGGCCGATCAGGCTCAGCACGTCCATCAGACGCACGCCTCCACCAGGTGCTTGCCGATTTCGTCCAGGCTGTACACCGCGTCGGCAAGGTTGGCCTTGACGATGGCCATGGGCATGCCATAGATCACGCAGCTGGCTTCATCCTGGGCCCACACCGTGCTACCGCCCTGTTTGAGCAGGCGGGCGCCTTCACGGCCATCGGCGCCCATGCCGGTGAGCACCACCGACAGTACCTTGTCGCCATACGACTTGGCCGCCGAGCCGAAGGTGATGTCCACGCACGGCTTGTAGTTCAGGCGCTCGTCGCCGGGCAGGATCTTCACCGCGCCACGGCCATCGATCATCATCTGCTTGCCACCCGGCGCCAGCAGCGCCAGGCCAGGGCGCAGCAGGTCGCCGTCCTCGGCTTCCTTGACGCTGATGCGGCACAGCTTGTCGAGGCGTTCGGCAAAGGCCTTGGTGAACGCGGCAGGCATGTGCTGGATCAGCACGATCGGTGCCGGGAAGTTGGCGGGCAGTTGGGTCAGCACACGTTGCAGGGCAACCGGGCCGCCGGTGGAAGTGCCAATGGCCACCAGCTTGTAAGGCTTGCGCTTGGGCGCCGGTGAATGCGCTGTCGCTGCGGCCGGGGCCGTCGCCCGGGCTGGCACGGCAGTGCGCGCCGGGGCCGGGCTGGCGAAGTTGCTGGCAGGCGTCGGCGTGGCCACTGGCGCCGGGCTGGCGTAGCTGCCAAAGCGGCGGTTGCTGCGGGAGATGGTATGCACCTTCTCGCACAGCAGCTGCTTGACCTTGTCGGGGTTGCGCGAGATGTCCTCGAAGTTTTTCGGCAGGTAGTCCACCGCGCCAGCATCCAACGCATCAAGGGTGACCCGGGCGCCTTCATGGGTCAGCGACGAGAACATCAACACCGGCGTCGGGCAGCGCTGCATGATGTGCCGCACCGCCGTGATGCCGTCCATCATGGGCATTTCGTAGTCCATGGTGATGACATCGGGCTTGAGCGCCAGCGCCTGGTCGATTGCTTCCCTGCCGTTGGTCGCGGTACCCACCACCTGGATCGTTGGATCCGCCGAGAGGATTTCCGAGACGCGGCGGCGGAAGAAACCGGAATCATCCACCACCAGGACCTTGACTGCCATAAACACTCCATTAGGCGGCGCAACCCGCCAGGGTGCGCCACCGAAATCAAATACGCCGCGCGGCGTAACGCTTGAGCATGCTCGGGACGTCGAGAATCAACGCGATGCGACCGTCGCCGGTGATGGTGGCCCCGGACATGCCCGGGGTGCCCTGCAGCATCTTGCCCAGCGGCTTGATTACCACTTCTTCCTGGCCAACCAGTTGATCGACGACAAAGCCGATGCGCTGGGTGCCTACCGACAGGATCACCACGTGGCCCTCGTGCTGCTCTTCGTGCACCTGGCCCTGGACCAGCCAGCGCTTGAGGTAGAACAGCGGCAGCGCCTTGTCGCGCACGATCACCACTTCCTGGCCGTCGACCACGTTGGTGCGCGACAGGTCGAGGTGGAAGATCTCGTTGACGTTGACCAGCGGGAAGGCGAACGCCTGGTTGCCCAGCATCACCATCAGGGTGGGCATGATCGCCAGGGTCAGCGGCACCTTGATGACGATCTTCGAGCCCTGGCCCTTGGCCGAGAAGATATTGATCGAGCCATTGAGCTGGGAGATCTTGGTCTTCACCACGTCCATGCCCACACCGCGGCCGGACACGTCGGAAATCTCGGTCTTGGTCGAGAAGCCGGGGGCGAAGATCAGGTTGTAGCAGTCCGACTCGCTCAGGCGCTCGGCGGCATCCTTGTCCATCAGGCCCTTTTCCACGGCCTTGGCGCGCAGGATGTTGGGGTCCATGCCCTTGCCGTCGTCCGAGATCGACAGCAGGATGTGGTCGCCTTCCTGTTCGGCAGACAGCACCACGCGGCCGGTGCGCGCCTTGCCGGCGGCTTCACGCTCCTCGGGCATTTCCACGCCATGGTCGACAGCGTTGCGCACCAGGTGCACCAATGGGTCGGCCAGGGCTTCGACCAGGTTCTTGTCGAGGTCGGTCTCTTCGCCGACCAGCTCCAGGTTGATTTCTTTCTTGAGCTGGCGGGCCAGGTCGCGCACCAGGCGCGGGAAGCGGCCGAAGACTTTCTTGATCGGCTGCATGCGGGTTTTCATCACCGCGGTCTGCAGGTCGGCGGTGACCACGTCGAGGTTGGACACGGCCTTGGACATGGCCTCGTCGCCACTGTTCAGGCCCAGGCGCACCAGGCGGTTACGCACCAGCACCAGTTCGCCGACCATGTTCATGATCTCGTCCAGGCGCGCGGTATCGACCCGCACGGTGGTCTCTGCTTCGCTGGCGCCATGCTTTTCAGCGGTCGGGGCCGGGGCGCGGGGTGCTGCGGCAGGTTTGCTGGCAGGCGCCGGAGCCGGGGTAGCAGCTGCTGCTGGCTTGGCCACGGGCTGGCTGTCGGCCTTGGCCGTGACCGGCGCTTGCACCTTGGCTGCAGCCGGGGCTTCGACGGCGGCAACATCGCCGCCGAACTTGCCCTTGCCGTGCAACTGGTCCAGCAGCGCCTCGAACTCGTGCTCGCTGATTTCGTCGCTGGTTGCGCTGGTATCGGTTGCGGCAGGCGTCGGCGCCTTGGCACCGGGCAAGGCATCGGCCTGGAAGGTGCCCTTGCCATGCAACTGGTCCAGCAGCGATTCGAATTCGGCGTCGGTAATTTCGTCGCTGGCCGCTTCCGGCGCGCTGGCAACCGGCTGCGCGGCAACCTCGGCGCTGAACTGGCCTTTGCCGTGCAACTGGTCGAGCAGCGACTCGAACTCGGCGTCGGTGATTTCATCACCTTCAGCGCTGACGGTCTCGCCCTGCATCTGGTCGTCGGCCGCAGCTTGTGCCTTGACCGCATCGAGCGAATCGAGCAGCTGTTCGAACTCACTGTCGGTGATGTCCTGCTCCTCGGCCGGAGCTTCGGCAACCGGTGCCGGTGCCGCAGGGGCCGGCGCGGCAACGGCTTCGGCGCCTCCCGGCTCGGCCAGGCGCGACAGTGCCGCCAGCAGCTCGGGAGTAGCCGGGGTCACTTCGGTGCGCTCGCGCACCTGGCCAAACATGCTGTTGACCGTATCCAGTGCCTCGAGCACCACATCCATCAGTTCCGCGTCGACCCGGCGCTCACCTTTGCGCAGGATGTCGAACACGTTCTCGGCGATATGGCAGCACTCCACCAGCTCGTTCAGCTGAAGGAAGCCGGCGCCCCCTTTTACAGTGTGGAAACCGCGAAAGATCGCATTGAGCAGGTCGGCATCGTCGGGCCGGCTTTCCAGCTCGACCAGTTGCTCGGACAGTTGCTCAAGAATTTCGCCGGCTTCTACCAGGAAATCCTGGAGGATTTCTTCATCGGCGCCGAAGCTCATCAAAGGTGCTCCTTAAAAACCCAGGCTGGACAGCAGATCATCGACATCGTCCTGACCGGACACGACGTCTTCACGCTTATCGGCATGAATCTGCGGACCTTCACCCCGAGTCGGATGTTTTTCTCGATCTTTTTCTGCGCGCAGCTGATCGTGGTCATGCTGGATGCCGGCAAAGCGGTCGACCTGGCTGGCCATCAGCACCAGTTTCAGCAGGTTGCTTTCCACCTCGGTCACCAGCGCGGTGACGCGCTTGATCACCTGGCCGGTCAGGTCCTGATAGTCCTGGGCCAGCAGAATGTCGTTGAGGTGGCCGGCGACCTTGCGGTTACCTTCGGCGCTGTGCGTCAGGAAACTGTCAACGCGTTTCACCAGGTCACGGAACTCCGGCGCAGCGACCTCGCGACGCATGAAGCGTTGCCAGTCGCTGCTCAGGGCCGTGGCCTCGCTGGCCAGGTCGTTGAGCACAGGGGTGCTTTCCTCGACCAGGTCCATGGTGCGGTTGGCCGCGCCCTCGGTAAGCCTGACCACATAGGACAGGCGCTCGGTGGCGTCGGTTATCTGCGACACCTCCTCGGCCTGCGGCATGGTCGGGTCGATCTGGAAACTGACGATGGCGCTGTGCAGCTCGCGGGTCAGCTTGCCGACTTCCTGGTACAGGCCGCGGTCGCGGGTCTGGTTCAGTTCGTGGATCAGCTGTACCGCCTCGCCGAAACGGCCGTGCTCGAGGCTCGCGACCAATTCCTGGGCATGCTTCTTCAGGGTCGATTCGAACTCGCCCAAAGACGTTTGTGATGAATCCATGGCGCCCCCCTGACGTGACTCAGCCGTTGACGCGTTCGAAGATCTTCTCGATCTTTTCTTTGAGAACCTGGGCGGTGAACGGCTTGACCACATAGCCATTGACGCCGGCCTGGGCCGCTTCAATGATCTGGTCGCGCTTGGCCTCGGCGGTCACCATCAGTACCGGCATGGCTTTCAGCTTGTCGCTGGCACGGACTTTACGCAGCAGGTCGATGCCGGACATGCCGGGCATGTTCCAGTCGGTTACCAGGAAGTCGTAATGGCCGTTTTCCAGCATCGGCAGCGCCGTGGTGCCGTCATCGGCTTCTTCGGTGTTGGTGAAGCCCAGATCACGCAACAGGTTCTTGATGATCCGCCGCATCGTCGAAAAGTCGTCAACGATGAGGATTTTCATGTCTTTGTTCAAGTAGACCTCCAAGCAGTCTCAAACGCGCCCGGCTGCGAGCGCGCATTCAATCAAATCGGTGCAACATGGAAAACGCACGTGGAAAACGACTGCAACGACACCGGGTTCAACGCGCCCGCCATTCCCCCAGGCGGCTGCGCAGGCGCGCGGCACACTGGCTGTGCAACTGGCTGACCCGCGACTCGCTGACCCCAAGTACCTCACCGATTTCCTTGAGGTTCAGCTCTTCGTCGTAGTACAGCGCCAGCACCAGGCGCTCACGCTCCGGCAGGTTGGCGATGGCCTCGGTCAGGGCAGCCTGGAAGCGCTCGTCCTCCAGGCCACGCGCAGGCTCGACATGGCCACTGGCGCCATCTTCATGCAGCCCTTCGTGCTCGCCGTCCTGCAACAGGTCGTCAAAGCTGAACAGGCGGCTGCCCAAGGTGTCGTTCAAGATCCCGTAGTAATCATCGAGACTCAACTGGAGTTCGGCAGCAACTTCATGATCTTTAGCGTCACGCCCGGTTCTGGCCTCCACCGCACGCATCGCGTCGCTGACCATGCGCGTGTTGCGGTGCACCGAACGCGGTGCCCAGTCACCCTTGCGCACCTCGTCGAGCATGGCCCCGCGAATACGGATGCCGGCGTAGGTCTCGAAGCTGGCGCCCTTGCTGGCGTCGTACTTGTTGGCCACTTCGAGCAGGCCAATCATGCCAGCCTGGATCAGGTCCTCGACCTGCACATTGGCCGGCAAACGCGCCAACAGGTGGTAGGCGATGCGCTTGACCAGCGGGGCGTAGCGCTCGATCAGCTCGTACTGGGCGTCTTTCGATGCTCGGCTGTACATCTTGAAACCACTCGCATTCATAACACGGGTCCCGCGCTGGTGGGCTGTACCAGGCGCTCGACAAAGAATTCCAGGTGACCGCGCGGGTTGGCCGGCAGCGGCCAGCTGTCAACCTTCTGCGCAATCGCCTTGAATGCCAGGGCGCACTTGGAGCGAGGGAAGGCTTCGTAGACGGCGCGCTGCTTCTGCACGGCCTTGCGCACGCATTCGTCATACGGCACGGCGCCCACGTACTGCAGGGCGACATCGAGGAAGCGGTCGGTGACCTTGGTCAGCTTGGCGAACAGGTTGCGCCCTTCCTGCGGGCTCTGCGCCATGTTTGCCAGCACCCGGAAGCGGTTCATGCCGTAGTCGCGGTTGAGCAGCTTGATCAGGGCGTAGGCATCGGTGATGGAGGTGGGTTCGTCGCAGACCACCAGCAGCACTTCCTGGGCGGCGCGGACGAAGCTGACTACTGAGTCACCGATACCGGCAGCGGTGTCGATGACCAGCACGTCGAGGTTGTCGCCAATTTCGCTGAAGGCCTGGATTAGCCCGGCATGCTGGGCCGGCGCCAGGTGCACCATGCTCTGCGTGCCCGAGGCCGCCGGCACGATGCGCACGCCGCCAGGGCCCTGCAGCATCACGTCGCGCAGCTCGCAGCGCCCTTCGATGACATCGGCCAGGGTCCGCTTGGGGGTGAGGCCAAGCAGCACGTCGACGTTGGCCAGGCCCAGGTCGGCGTCAAGCAGCATGACCCTGCGGCCCAGCTCGGCCAGCGCCAGGGACAGGTTCACTGAAACGTTAGTCTTGCCGACGCCACCTTTGCCACCGGTCACGGCGATCACCTGTACGGGATGCATGCTACCCATGTCTGTTATTTACCTTGTCTCGCTGGGACCCAGGCCACACGTGGGGCAATTCTGCGTACCCCTTGGCATAGCTACCTTGCACACGCTTCATCATCAACCCGCTCGCCGTGGGTTGTGATAGAGATCAGCGAACATTTCGGCCATCGCCTCTTCGCTGGGCTCGTCCTGCTGCTGCACATTGACCGCGCGACTGACCAACTGGTGCCCGCGCGGCAGGTGCAGGTCGTCAGGAATGCGCGGCCCATCGGTCAGGTAGGCCACTGGCAGTTCATGACTGATGGCAAGGCTCAAGACGTCACCCAGGCTTGCCGTTTCATCGAGTTTGGTCAGGATGCAGCCGGCCAGGCCACAGCGCTTGTAGCTGTGGTAGGCGGCGGTCAGCACCTGCTTCTGGCTGGTGGTGGCCAGGACCAGGTAGTTCTTCGCGGCGATGCCGCGCCCGGCCAGGGTTTCCAGTTGCATGCGCAGGGCCGGGTCGCTGGCCTGCAGGCCGGCGGTATCGATCAGCACCACGCGCTTGCGCAGCAGCGGCTCCAGCGCCGCAGCCAGCGACTGGCCCGGGTCAACGTAGGTCACCGGCACGTTGAGGATGCGGCCCAGCGTCTTGAGCTGCTCCTGCGCACCGATGCGGAAGCTGTCCATGCTCACCAAGGCCAGGTTCTGCGCGCCGTACTTGAGCACGTAACGGGCGGCCAGCTTGGCCAGGGTGGTGGTCTTGCCCATGCCGGCCGGGCCGACCATGGCGATCACCCCGCCCTCTTCGATCGGCTCGATCTCGGGGATTTCGATCATGCGCGCCAGGTGTGCCAGCAGCATGCGCCAGGCCTGGCGTGGCTCATCGATGCCCGCGGTCAGCTCCAGCAGTTCGCGGGCGATCGGGCCGGACAGGCCGATGCGCTGCAGGCGGCGCCAGACGGTGGCCTGCTGCGGCTTGCTGCCCTGCAGCTGGTTCCAGGCCAACGAGCCGAGCTGCACTTCCAGCAGCTCGCGCAGGCCGGACAACTCGGAGCGCATGGCATCGACCAGGCGCGCATCGACCGGCGCCGCAGCCGGGGCTGCAGCAGCGGGCTCGGGGGCGTCGACGTGCGGTTCGATCAACGGTTCGGCAGCAGTCAGCGACTGCCCGGCGAACAATTGGCGGTTGTTGTCGCTGCTGTCCGGGCGCGGGTCGAGTTCGGCGCGGGCCGTGGCGATGCGCGTATGGGTCTTGCGCAGCTCTTCTTCCAGTTCGGCATTCGGCACACGCGGGGCCAGGGCGGACAGCTTGTAGTCCAGCGCAGCCGTCAGCTCGACACCCCCGGCGATGCGGCGGTTGCCAATGATGGCCGCGTCAGCGCCCAGCTCATCGCGGACCAGCTTCATGGCCTGACGCATATCGGCGGCGAAAAATCGCTTAACTTGCATTATCCACTACCTCAGCCGTTAGGGCCCACGGTGGCAACGATGGTGACTTGCTTGTTGTCCGGTATTTCCTGATACGCCAACACATGCAAATTCGGTACGGCCAGGCGACCGAAACGCGACAGCATGGCGCGGATCGGGCCGGCAACCAGGAGGATGGCCGGCTGGCCCTGCATTTCCTGGCGCTGGGCCGCTTCGATCAACGAACGCTGCAGCTTCTCGGCCATGCTCGGCTCCAGAAGAACACCGTCTTCCTGACCTTGCCCGGCCCTTTGCAGACTATTGAGCAAGATCTGTTCCAACCTTGGCTCCAGGGTAATCACTGGCAGCTCCGACTCAATGCCGACAATGCTTTGCACGATGGCGCGACACAATCCGACGCGCACTGCTGCCACCAGCGCGGCGGTATCTTGACTCTTGCTGGCGTTGTTCGCGATCGCCTCGGCAATACTGCGAATATCGCGCACCGGCACCTGCTCCGACAACAATGCCTGCAGCACCTTGAGCAGGCCCGACAAGGAAATGACACCCGGCACCAGCTCTTCTGCAAGTTTAGGCGATGCCTTGGCCAGCACCTGCAGCAATTGCTGGACCTCTTCGTGGCCGATCAGTTCGTGGCAGTGCTTCTGCAGGATCTGGTTGAGGTGGGTGGCCACCACGGTACTGGCGTCGACCACGGTGTAGCCCAGCGACTGCGCCTGGGCGCGCTGGCCGACGTCGATCCACACCGCTTCCAGGCCAAACGCCGGGTCGCGCGCGGCAATCCCGTTGAGGGTGCCGAACACCTGCCCCGGGTTGATGGCCAGTTCGCGGTCCGGGTAGATCTCCGCCTCGGCCAGGATCACCCCCATCAGGGTCAGGCGATAGGCGCTGGGCTGCAGGTCGAGGTTGTCACGGATGTGCACGGTCGGCATGAGGAAGCCGAGGTCTTGCGAGAGCTTCTTGCGCACCCCCTTGATCCGCGCCAGCAACTGGCCACCCTGGTTGCGGTCGACCAGCGGGATCAGCCGGTAGCCGACCTCCAGGCCGATCATGTCGATGGGCGTGACGTCGTCCCAGCCCAGCTCCTTGGTCTCCAGCGCGCGCTGCGGCGAAGGCAGCAGGTCCTGCTGGCGCTGCGCCTCTCGTTGCGCCTCGAGCTTGGCCTTCTGCTGCTTCTTCCATACCAGGTAGGCGCCGCCGCCGGCCAGCAGGCCAAGGCTGAGGAAGGCGATATGCGGCATGCCCGGCACCAGGCCCATGACGACCATCAGCGCGCCGGACACTGCCAGGGCCTTGGGCGAATCGAACATCTGCCGGTTGATCAGCTTGCCCATGTCCTCGGAACCCGAGGCGCGGGTGACCATGATCGCGGCGGCGGTGGACAACAGCAGCGAAGGCAACTGCGCCACCAAACCGTCACCGATGGTCAGCAAGGCGTACACCTTGCCGGCATCGCCGAAGCTCATGCCGTGCTGCAGCATGCCGATCAGCATGCCGCCGATCAGGTTGATGAACAGGATCAGCAGGCCGGCGATGGCATCACCGCGGACGAACTTGCTGGCACCGTCCATCGAACCGTAGAACTCGGCTTCCTGCGCCACTTCGGCACGGCGGTGCTTGGCCTGGGCCTGGTCGATCAGGCCGGCGTTGAGGTCGGCGTCGATCGCCATCTGCTTGCCGGGCATGGCATCCAGGGTGAACCGCGCGCTCACTTCCGAGATTCGCCCGGCGCCCTTGGTCACCACCACGAAGTTGATGATCATGAGGATGGCGAACACCACGGCACCGACCACGTAGTTACCGCCGATCACCACCTCGCCGAAGGCCTGGATCACCTTGCCGGCAGCGCCGTGGCCTTCCTGGCCATGCAGCATTACCACACGGGTGGAGGCCACGTTCAGGGCCAGGCGCAACAGCGTGGCCACCAGCAGGATGGTGGGGAACGCGGCGAAATCGAGCGGGCGCAGGGCGTATACGCACACCAGCAGCACCACGATCGACAGGGCGATGTTGAACGTGAAGAACACGTCGAGCAGGAACGGTGGTATCGGCAACATCATCATTGCCAACATGACCAGCAACAACAGCGGCACACCCAGGTTGCCCCGACCGAGGCCGGCCAGGTTGTGACGGGCGTTGCTGATTAACTGAGTGCGATCCACCACGAGTCCTCTTGATGCAAAACTTTGACGCCCCGGGGGCGCCTGGGCGTGGCTTTGCAAGAAGCTTTCCAACTTTGTCCGGATTGAGGGATTTAGCGGCAGCGAGACCGAGCGCCGCGCGGGCGGCGCTCGCTCTCACCGGCGCCAAATGCTCACCTGTCAGCTGTCACGCCGCAGGTCCGGTGGAATCGGCAGATCTTCCTTCAACGGCTCTGGCCGCTTACCCTTGCCAACCCGGTACTGACGAATCTGGAACACATAGGCCAGTACCTGCGCCACCGCCAGGTACAAGCCGGCAGGAATTTCCTGCTCCAGCTCGGTGGAGTAATAGATCGCCCGCGCCAAAGCCGGCGACTCAAGAATCTGAACCTTGTGCTCCACGCCAATTTCGCGAATCTTCAAGGCAATGAAATCGGTACCCTTGGCCAGCAGCAACGGCGCCGCCCCACCCTTCTCCGGGTCATACTGCAAGGCCACCGCATAGTGCGTCGGGTTGGTGATGATCACGTCGGCCTGCGGCACCGCTGCCATCATCCGCCGCTGCGAAGCTTCCCGCTGCAGCTGGCGGATCCGCTGCTTGACCTCGGGCTTGCCTTCGCTGTCCTTGTACTCGTCCTTGACTTCCTGCTTGGTCATCTTCAGCTTGTTGTGCGCCTGCCACAGCTGGTACGGCACGTCCGCCGCGGCAATCAGCAGCAACCCGGCCGCCATCCACAACGCGCTCCAGCCCACCACCTGCAGGCTGTGGATGATCGCCTGCTCCAGCGGCTCGTTGGCAATCGCCAGCAAAGCCTGGCGGTCGTTCATCAACACCACCACCGCAATCACCAGGATCACGAAGAACTTGGCCAGCGCCTTGATCAGCTCGGTCAAGGCATTCATCGACAACATCCGCTTGATCCCCGCCAGCGGGTTCATGCGACTGAACTTAGGTTGCAACAGGCTGCCGGAAAACAGGAAGCCGCTCAGGGCGATAGGCGCCACGAACGAGATCACGAACAGCAGGATCAGCACCGGCTGCGTCGCCCACAGCGCCATCTTGCCCGAGGTCAGCAGCAGCGCGGTCATGGCCCGCTCGTCGACGATGGCGTCGCGGCTCAGGCTGAAGTTCATGCGCATGATCGCCAGCAGCGTTTCCGCCATGTAGCCACCGAATGCCAGCAGGCCACCGGCGCCAGCCAGGGTCACCGCCACCGTGTTCAGTTCCTTGGAGCGCGCTACTTCGCCTTTCTCGCGGGCATCGCGCTTGCGCTTGTCGGTGGGGTCTTCTGTCTTGTCCTGACCGCTCTCGCTTTCCGCCATGTTCAGCGCGCCCTTGCCAGTTCACGCAGCCATTGCAGCGCTTCGCTGGCCAATGCCTGGTAGTGGGACAGGATATCGGCCAGGCCGATCCAGAAAATGCCCATGCCAAGCACCAGGGTCAGCGGGAAACCGATGGAAAAGATGTTCAATTGCGGCGCCGCACGGGTCATCACGCCAAAGGCGATGTTCACCACCAGCAACGCCGCGATCACCGGCAGGATCAACAGCAGCCCGGCGCCGAACACCCACCCCAGGCGCCCGGCCATTTCCCAGAACTGGTTGACCGCCAGCGCGCTGCCCACCGGCAAGGTGGTGAAGCTTTCGGTCAGCACTTCGAACACTACCAGGTGGCCGTTCATCAACAGGAACAGCACGCTCACCAGCATGGTCATGAACTGGCTGATGACCGCGACGTTGACACCATTGGCCGGGTCGACCATCGACGCGAAGGCCATGCCCATCTGCACCGCCACCACCTGGCCGGCGATCACGAACGCCTGGAACAGCAGCTGCAGGGCGAAGCCGAACAGCGTCCCGACAATGATCTGCTCGGCGCACAACAGCAGGCCTCGCAGGCTCAATGGGTCGAATTCGGGCAGCGGCGGCAGCGCCGGAACGATCACCACGGTAATCGCCAGCGCCACATACAGGCGCACCCGCGCCGGCAGCATGCGGGTACCGAGAATGGGCATGGTCATCAGCACCGCAGTCACCCTGAACAACGGCAGGATGAAGGTGGCGACCCAGGTGCCGATCTGCGTGTCGGTCAGCTCCAGCATCGTTGCCTCAACCGATCAGGTGCGGGATGTTGGTGTACAGGCCGGTGATGTACTCCATGAACTTCTGCACCAGCCACGGCCCGGCGATGATCAGCGTGACCAGCATCACCAGCAGGCGCGGCAGAAAGCTCAGGGTCTGTTCGTTGATCTGCGTGGCGGCCTGGAACATCGCCACCAGCAGGCCCACCAGCAGGCTCGGCACCACCAGCACGGCCACCATCAGGGTGGTCAGCCACAAGGCATCGCGAAACAGGTCGACAGCTACTTCCGGGGTCATCGGTGGCTCTCCTTGACGGCGTCAGACGCCGCCGAAACTGCTGGCCAGGGTGCCCATGATCAGCGCCCAGCCATCGACCAGGACGAACAGCATGATCTTGAACGGCAACGAAATGATCAGCGGCGACAGCATCATCATGCCCATGGCCATCAGCACACTGGCCACCACCATGTCGATGATCAGGAACGGGATGAAGATCATGAAACCGATCTGGAACGCGGTCTTCAGCTCGGAGGTGACGAACGCCGGCACCAGGATGGTCAGCGGGACCTGGTCCGGGCCGGCAATGTCGGTGCGCTTGGACAGGCGCATGAACAGGTCGAGGTCGCTTTGCCGGGTTTGCGCCAGCATGAAGTCCTTGAGCGGCCCCTGGGCTTTGTCGATGGCCTGCTGGGCGGTCATCTGTTCCTTCAGGTATGGCTGCAGCGCGTCCTGGTTCACCCGGTCGAACACCGGCGCCATGATGAACATGGTGAGGAACAGCGCCATGCCGGTGAGCAGCTGGTTCGACGGCGTCTGCTGCAGGCCAAGGGCCTGGCGCAGGATCGAGAACACGATGATGATGCGGGTGAAGCTGGTCATCAGGATGACGAACGCGGGAATGAAGCTGAGCGCCGTCATGATCAGCAGGATCTGCAGGCTGACCGAATACTCCTGCTGCCCGTCCGCCGTATTGGACAGGGTAATGGCCGGGATCGACAGCGGGTCGGCGGCCAGGGCCAGCGGCGCCGCCAGCAGCAGCGCCAGAATCAACAACAAACGCAGCGCGCCGCTCATCACTTCTTGTCCTTAGGGTCCTTGCCCATCAGCTCCATCAGCCGCTGGGCGAACTCCGGCGTCGCCTGACGGGCGCTTTCCGGTACTTCCACGGGCTCGGCCAGTACATGCAGGGCCTCGATGCTGCCCGGGGTATGGCCGATCAGGATCTGCGCCTTGCCCACCTGCACCAGCAGCAGGCGGTCACGCGGGCCGATGGCCCGGCTGCCGACGATCTCGATCACCTGCCCGCCCTTCACGGCGCTCCCCTGCATGCGTCGCAGCAGCCAGGCCAGGAAGAAAATCAGGCCGACCACCAGCAGCAGGCCGAAGACCATCTGCGCCAGCTGCCCGCCCAGGCTGCCAGGCGCAGCCGCAGGCGTTGCCGTCGGCGTGGCCGCGGCCAGGCCGGCCTGGCTGGCAAGCAACGTGGCGAACGCCAGGATTGCGCGCATCGTGCCCTTCACTCAGCGCAGCTTCTTGATACGTTCGCTGGGGCTGATCACGTCGGTCAGGCGGATGCCGAACTTCTCGTTGACCACCACCACTTCGCCATGGGCGATCAGCGTGCCGTTGACCAGGACATCGAGCGGCTCACCGGCCAGGCGATCAAGCTCGATGACCGAACCCTGGTTGAGCTGCAGCAGGTTGCGGATATTGATCTCGGTGCTGCCCACTTCCATGGAAATGTTCACCGGGATGTCCAGGATCACGTCCAGGTTCGGGCCTTCCAGGCTGACGTTCTCGCTCGGCTTCGGCGAGCTGGCGAATTCTTCCATCGGCAAGCGGCCCGGCCCGCCAGCGCTGCTACCGGTGTCGCCACCCAGCAGTGCATCGATGTCGGCCTGGCCGGCGGCACCGGTTTCCTCCAGTGCCGCAGCCCATTCATCGGCCAGCGCCTGGTCCTCTGGGGAGGTGATCTCGTTTTCGTTAGCCATGATTTCCTCGACAGGCATTCAATACGTTATGAGCGACCGGCTCGCCGTCAGCGGCGTTCGATCGGGTCGATGATCTGCAGCGCCAGGTTGCCCTTGTGCGAACCCAGGCGCGCCTTGAACGAAGGCACGCCGTTGGCGCGCAACACCAGGTGTTCAGGCAGCTCCACCGGAATCACGTCGCCTGGCTGCATGTGCAGGATGTCGCGCAGCTTCAGCTGGCGCCGGGCGACCGTGGCACTCACCGGCACGGCCACGTCCAGCACGTCCTCGCGCAAGGCCTTGATCCAGCGCTCGTCCTGGTCGTCCAGGTCGGACTGGAAACCAGCGTCGAGCATTTCCCGCACCGGCTCGATCATCGAGTAGGGCATGGTCACGTGCAGGTCGCCGCCACCGCCGTCCAGCTCGATGTGGAAGGTCGATACCACCACCGCCTCGCTGGGGCCGACGATGTTGGCCATGGCCGGGTTGACCTCCGAGTTCATGTACTCGAAGGTGACCGGCATGATCGCCTGCCAGGCTTCCCGCAGGTCGACGAAGCACTGGTCCAGCACCATGCGCACCACGCGCAGCTCGGTAGGGGTGAACTCGCGGCCTTCGATCTTGGCGTGACGGCCGTCGCCGCCAAAGAAGTTGTCCACCAGCTTGAACACCAGCTTGGCGTCGAGGATGAACAGCGCGGTGCCGCGCAGTGGCTTGATCTTGACCAGGTTGAGGCTGGTCGGCACGTACAGCGAATGCACGTATTCGCCAAACTTCATCACCTGCACGCCGCCCACCGCCACGTCGGCGGAGCGACGCAGCAGGTTGAACATGCTGATCCGGGTGTAACGGGCGAAGCGCTCGTTGATCATTTCCAGGGTCGGCATGCGACCCCGCACGATACGGTCCTGACTGGTCAGGTCATAGCTTTTGATGCTGCCAGGCTCGGTGGCACTCTCGGTCTGCACCAGACCGTCGTCGACGCCATGCAACAAGGCATCGATTTCATCCTGGGACAGCAGGTCCTGTACGGCCATTGCGGACTCCTACTGCAATACGAAATTGGTGAACAGCAACTGGTCGACGACCGGCTTGCCGACTTCCTTCTGCGCCACTTCCTGGACCACCGCGGTAGCCTTCTGGCGGAGCATCTCCTGCCCGACCGGGCTGCCAGCCAAGGTATCGAAGCCCTGCCCGGAGAACATCATCACCAGGTTGTTGCGGATCACCGGCATGTGCACCTTGAGGGCGTCGAGGTCGGCCTGGCTGCGCGCCTGCATGGTAATGCTCACCTGCATGTAGCGCTGGCGACCATTCTGGTTGAAGTTGACCACGAAGGCCGGGGCCAGCGGCTCGTAGATCGCCGCAGGCTTGACGTTACCGGCTGTTGCCTCGGCGGCCGGGGCCGGCTCGCTCTTGTGCATGATGAACCAGGTAGCGCCCACCGAAAGGCCGATCGCCAGCAACAGGGCGACGACCGCCAGCAGGATCAGCTTGAGTTTGCCTTTAGTGGCGGGGTCTTTGACTGCTTCGCTTTTCGCCATGCCAATAATCCGTCGTCCATCGGGGGTTCAAGGGAGGATGGCTTGGCTTGAGCAAGTGTTATGCCAGATTTGCGATCGAGGGATCTTGCGCCTGCGAAATCGAGCGCCGCGCGGCGGCTCGATCTCCCAGCCCCCGCAACCCTCGAGCCATGCATCAAGGCTGACAACCATGGCCTGACAGGTTCGGCACGTTGCAACCCATGTAGGAGCGGATTTATCCGCGATGCGCCGCGCGGGCGGCGCTGGCCCTCAAAAGCGCCGCGAAACCCAAGGCATACACCCCGACATCAGGCGTAATAATCGACCGCACTGTCACCGACAACCAGCTGCTGTTCCACAGCGCGACTGCTGTCGGCCAGCTCGGCACCGCCCTGCTCGGCCTGGCGCGCCGCCACCCCGGACAACTGGCTGCCCTGGGCCTGCGCCTGCTGCTGATGCTGTTGCTGCCCGCGTGACTGGTCGGCCACGTTGACATCCGGCTGGGCCAGCCCCTGCTGGCTGAACAGTTCACGCAGGCGGTGCACCTGGCTGTCGAGCGCGTCACGCACGCCGGCGTGGCCACTGATGAAGGTGATCTGGGTCGCCTGGTCCGTCGCAACATTGACGCGAATGTCCAGGCGCCCAAGCTCTGCCGGCTCCAGCTGGATATCCGCCGACTTGAGGTTCTGGCTGGACAGGTACATGACCCGGTTGACCAGGCCCTCGGCCCAGGCGTTCTGGTTCATCGGCAGCGGCTGGTGCAACGGGCTGGCATTCGCCGGTACGGCGTTGGCGGTCTTGGCCGTGGCGGCCTGGGTCAGGTTGGCCAGACGGTTGGCGAAATCGTCGACGCGGGTGTCGCTGCTGGCACTCTTGGTGTCCTTCAGGCCATCTTCGAGCAAGGCGCCGAAGGCCTTGTCGCCAGGCTCCGCGCTGTCGCCTGCTGCACCACCGGCATTTTCCACCAGGTTCGCCAAGCTATTGACGGCCACAGCTCCCTCTTCCGCCTGGGCTTGCGCCGGGTCCAAGGCATGTGCAGAGGTTGCTCCCTTGGCCTGGGCACTGTGCTCCAGCGCCAGACGCAAGGTCGGCAGGTTGGCCAGCGGGTCGGCGTCAGGGTCGAAGTCTTCCTCGGCTGCCGGCGCCTCGGGCAGCGCGGCCGGAACCTGCGCGGTGGCAGCCTGCAGCACCGGTGCCACGGTCTCGGCCTGGGCCTGGATCAGTTGTGCGCCAGGCTGGGCGTCGGTGACCTGGCCAACGACCAGGCTGGCATCGCGCAGGTCGGTGTCGGCCCGAGTGTCGGCTTGAGTGTCGACCTGTCCGTCGGCTGGCAATGGTTTGCCGTCATCGGCAACAGCGGACGTGTCGGCAGGATCGGCCTTGCCGCCCTGCACCGGCTCAGGTTTGTCCTTGGGCTTGCCCTGGGCGACCTTGTCGTTCTGCCCGACCGGCTTGTCCTGCCCCTGCCTGGCCATCACCTGGTCGAAGCCGGTGCCTTTGTCCGCCGGCGCCTGCAGCGGTTTGTCGACCTGTGCGGAGGCCGACCGCGCGGGTTTGGCAATGGCGTTGGCTTGCAACAACGGGTTGGGTGCGACAGGCATCGAGCGGTCTCCGCGCCAGGAACAAAAAAGACATCCGCTCGGACAAAGCAAGACTCGCGCCAAGTCGCCTGTCAACCGGTCAAAATACGTTGCTGCTCACCCCGGTAGAAGTGCTGCACCTCGGCGAACTCCTGATCGATGCGGGTGATCAGGTCTTCGATGCCATACAGCGGGCGTCGCCGTGCGCGCTCCTCCAGTTGCTGGCAAAGGCTGGCCAGGGCCACAGCCCCCATGTTGCTGCTGCTGCCTTTGAAGCTGTGCGCGGCCGCACCGAGCTCCTCGGCACTTTTGGCCGCGTGCAACTGGCCCAGGCGCCGTTCGGAATCTTCGAGAAATGTCTGCACCAGTTGCAGGTAGCCATCTTCCATGACTTCACGCAGGTCGCTGAGTACCTTTTGGTCAATATGCATGTCAGTCACTTGCTCACTCCCTTGATCAAGCCAGATTATGCCCGAGCCAGCCCATGGCTCACCAGACGAACTCCACCTCTGCGCAACGCCCGCCCTCGCTCCAGCGCGCGCTGCTGGCCAGCCGCCGGACCAGGTTCAGGCCACGTCCGCTCAGCCCCTGCTCCACTGCCGGCCGCGCCAGCACCTGCTGCACATCGAACCCGGCACCACTGTCGCGGACCTCGATCATGAGACGCCCACCGTCGCCGTACGGTTCAACCTTGAAGTCGATGCGCACGTAACCGTCGGTCAGCTGCATCAGGCGCCGGGCGCGCTCCCGATAGTAGGCGGCAAAGCCCTGCACATCGCGCTTGAGCTGCGAGTCCAGGCCCAGCACACCATGCTCCAGGGCGTTGGAATACAGCTCGCTGAGCACACTGTGCAGGTTGCCGGTACGCGCGCGCAGGCCGTGGATTTCCTGCAATAACTGCACCAGGTAAGGTACCGGGTTGAAGCGTTCGAGGCTCTCGCCGCGCACTTCGAAGCGCAGCGACCAGTGCAACGGGCTGGAGCGACCACTGTCCGAGTAGATCACCGGCGCCGGCACCCGCTCATCGGCACTGGACATACGAATGTCGCACAGGCTGATGTCATCGCGCGGGCGCCCGCCGAAGCGCTCCAGGGCCTGCATCACTTCATCGAACAACTGCGCCGGGTCACGGTTGTCGGCCAGCACCTCGCGCAGGCGCTGAACACCGAACAGGCGCTCCTGGTCGTCGGCGGTATCGATCACGCCGTCCGACAGCAGCAGCAGGCGCTCGCCCGGCGCCAGCGGCAGTACCTCGGTACTGTCATCGAAGCGCTCGGCAGCCAGAATGCCCAGTGGCAGGTGTTGCGAACTCAATACCGACAGCACTTGCCCCTCCACCGACAGGCGATAGCCATCAGGCATGCCACCGTTCCACACTTCCACCGAACCGCGCTGCGCATTGAGGTCGAGCAACAGCGCGCAACAGAACATGTCCACTGGCAGGATGCGCTTGAGCTTGGCATTCATCTCGCGCAGGATCTGCGCGATACCGTAGCCCTTGGCGGTCATGCCATAGAACACTTCGGCCAGCGGCATCGCCCCTACCGCCGCCGGCAGGCCGTGGCCGGTGAAATCACCGAGCAGCACACGCATGTCGCCGGACGGGGTGAAGGCGGCCAGCATCAGGTCGCCATTGAACAGCGCATAAGGCGATTGCAGGTAGCGGATATTGGGCGCGGCCAGGCAGCCGGAGTGGGCCACCTTGTCGAACACCGCCTTGGCCACCCGCTGTTCATTCAGCAGATGATCATGGTGCCGGGCAATCTGGTCGCGCTGCTCCAGCACGGTGGCCTGCAGGCGGCGCAAGCGGTCCATGGCGCGGATCTTGGCGCCGAGTATCACTGCGCTGTAGGGTTTGGCCATGAAGTCATCGCCACCGGCCTCCAGGCAGCGCACCAGGCCCTCCTCCTCGTTCAGCGAGGTCAGGAAAATGATCGGCACCAGCGCCTCGCCGGCCAAGGCCTTGATCTGCCGCGCCGCCTCGAAACCATCCATTACCGGCATCAGCGCATCCAGCAGCACCAGCTGCGGGCGCTGCTCGATGAACAGCGCAACCGCCTGTTCACCGTTTTCCGCAGTGAATACCTGGTGGCCCTGACGGCGGACGATCTGCGCCAGCAGCAGGCGGTCGGCGGCCCCGTCCTCGGCGACCAGCACGGTCAACGCCTGTTCGGCCGGCATGTCGGCGCTCAACTGATATCGAAGAGTTTTTCAAAATTGGAGATGGCGAGGATCTTGCGAACATCGGAGCTGGCATTCACCACCCGTATGTCCGGATCGTCACCACCGACATGGTCACGCAGCAACAGCAGCATGCCGAGCGCGGAACTGTCGAGGTAGGTGGTTTCCTTGAGGTCGACGACCACCGAATCGGGCCAGTTGGGCTGACGTTCGTAGGCGTCACGAAATTCCTGGTGCTTGCCGAAATCGAAGCGACCCTTGATCTTGATCGTCAGCTTTTTCCCGTCCTGCGAAAAATCAGTCTCGACTGCCATGCTAGCGATTCCTTCGATGATGGCGGATACAGCTCCTTAAAGGTTTAGCAGGCAACGGCGGGGGCTGCAAGCGATGCGGCTTGTGGCTACCGGCTGCCAGCGGATCGTCAAAGCGGGTGCTGCCGTGGCAGGCGCTGGGACAGTTCATCGAGCAGGCGCTGTTCGCGCTTGTCTTCCGCGCGCCGGGCTTCTTCCTGGTAGCGCTGCACCAGCTTGCGCAAGCCCTCCACCCGGGCATAGGCCTGCTGCCAGGCGCCACGCGCGTTGTTGAGGTTGTTCTGGTGCCAGGCCAGGCTTTGCCGCTGCTGGGTCATGGCCGTTTCCAGTTGCCCGAGGAAACGCTGGTAGTTGACCAGCCAACTGCCATTGACCCCCTGCCCGCCACGGTTGATCCACTGCAGCTGGTAATCCTCACGGAACCGCTCGAGCTCAGCCAGCTTGGCCTGGGCCGTCGCCACCTGTTGCTGAAAATGCCCGAGGCGCTGGGCCGCCTTGCGCTCGGCCTCCTCGGCCATGTCCACCACCGGCGCCAGGCGCGCGGCACGTCCGGGCAGGGCCATGGCCTATCAACTCGCCGGGGGCGTGAAGATCGCCCCCAACTGTTCGCGGCTTTGCGCCATGCCCACGTTCTCATCCAGGCCCTGGCGCAGGAATTCGACCATCTGCGATTGCAGGGCGATAGCCAGGTCGGTTTCCGGGTCGCCGCCGGCGACGTAGGCGCCCACGCTGATCAGGTCGCGGCTTTGCGAGAGGCGTGACCACAACTGCTTGAGTTTCTGCGCCTGGCGCAGATGGTCGGCATCGACCACCTGGGGCATGACCCGGCTGATCGAGGCCTCGATGTCGATGGCCGGGTAATGGCCCTCCTCGGCCAGCCGCCGCGACAGCACGAAGTGGCCGTCGAGCACACCGCGCGCAGAGTCGGCGATCGGGTCCTGCTGGTCGTCACCTTCGGACAGCACGGTGTAGAACGCAGTGATCGAACCCCCGCCCGGCTCGCCGTTACCTGCCCGCTCCACCAGTTTGGGCAGCTTGGCGAACACCGACGGCGGGTAACCCCGGGTGGCCGGCGGCTCGCCAATGGCCAGGGCGATTTCCCGCTGGGCCTGGGCGAAACGGGTCAGCGAGTCCATCAGCAACAGCACGTTCTTGCCCTTGTCGCGGAAGTACTCGGCAATGCGCGTGCAGTACATGGCGGCGCGCAGGCGCATCAGCGGCGCATCGTCGGCCGGCGAAGCGACCACCACCGAACGCTTGAGGCCTTCTTCACCGAGGATATGCTCGATGAATTCCTTCACCTCGCGGCCACGCTCGCCGATCAGGCCGACCACGATGATCTCGGCTTCGGTGAAGCGGGTCATCATGCCCAGCAGCACCGATTTACCCACGCCGGTACCCGCGAACAGGCCCAGGCGCTGGCCACGGCCCACCGTCAGCAGCCCGTTGATACTGCGGATACCCACGTCCAGCGGCTTGCTGATCGGGTCGCGGTTGAGCGGGTTGATCACCGGCCCGTCCATCGGCACCCAGTCCTCGGCCTTCATTCCGCCCTTGCCATCCAGCGGCCGGCCGGCACCGTCGAGTACCCGGCCAAGCATGCTCATGCCCATCGGCAGACGGCCGCTGTCATCCAGCGGTACCACGCGGGCACCGGGGGCGATGCCGACGATGCTGCCCACCGGCATGAGGAACACCTTGGACCCGGCAAAGCCCATGACTTCGGCCTCGACCTGCACCGGGTGGTAGCTGTCGTCGTTGATCACCAGGCAGCGGGTACCGACCGCCGCGCGCAGGCCTTCGGCCTCCAGGGTAAGGCCGACCATGCGCAGCAGGCGGCCTTCCACGACGGGCTGGGCCGGCAGGTCGACCGCCTCGGCATAGCTGCCCAGGCGTTTGCCGAAGCTGGTGCGCTCAAGCTTCATCGGAGCGGGCCAGGTCGACAGCGATATCCGGTGCCGCCGGATGCAGGGAGTGGTCATGCAAGCGGTCGAACAGTTGCGCCACGGCTTTCTCGATGCGGGTTTCCATGGTTGCATCGATACGGCTGTGAGCGGTCTCGATGCGACAGCCGCCCGGCAGCAGGGCGCTGTCTTCCAGCAACCGCCAGTTCTCCTCATGGCGCTCGCGCAGCGCCTTGACCAGCTCGAAGTCCTGGGGGTTGAGGTGGATGCGGATGTTGTCCGCGCCCATGGGCAGCAGTTTGAGCGCCTCGCGCAGTACCTGAGTGATGTGGCTGGAATCGCCGCGCAGTTCGCGACCGATGACCTGGCGCGTCATGTGCGCCACCAGGTGGATCACCGATTTCTCGATCTGCGTATCCTGTTCGGCGATCGGCTCCATCAGGTTGGCCATCAGGCGCTCGAGGCTTTCCAGCTTGGCCTTCAGCGCCTCTTCGGCTTCCTGGCGCACCTTCAGCTGGGTGCTGTGGAAGCCCTCGCGCTCGCCGGTGGCGAAGCCTTCGTTGTAGGCCTCCTGGCGGATGGCCTCGAGTTCTTCCAGGGTCAGCGGCTGGACTTCCTCCAGCGGCACTTCCTCGACTTCTTCCTCGATGACCTCGGGCTCAGGCTCGGGTTCGGGCTCCGGCTGCGGGTCGAAGCTGGGCAGCGCCCACACATCCACGCCCTCGAGGTCGTGGGCGCGGATCAGGTCGCTGGGGTGACGTTCTTTGGTGGGCATGCTGTCATGTTCTCAAACCATGTTCAGCCGACACGGTCCCTGTGGGAGCGGGTTTACCCGCGAAAGCGTCGGCAGCGACAACCTCTATCGCCAGGTCTGACGCCTTCGCGGGTAAACCCGCTCCCACAAGGGGCGGCGTCGGTCTCAGATCGCGAATACCTTAGATCATTTCCTCGGCGCCCTTGCCGCCGAGCACGATCTCGCCGGCCTCGGCCATGCGTCGGGCGATGGTGAGGATTTCCTTCTGCGCCGTTTCCACGTCGCTGACCCGCACTGGCCCCTTGGCTTCCAGGTCGTCGCGCAGCAGCTCGGAAGCACGTTTGGACATGTTCTTGAAAATCTTGTCCTTGACCCGCTCGTCGGCGCCCTTGAGCGACACCACCAGCACATCCGACGACACTTCGCGCAGCAGCGCCTGGATGCCACGGTCGTCGACGTCGGCCAGGTTGTTGAAGACGAACATCAGGTCCTCGATCTGCTCCGACAGGTCGCTGTCGATTTCGCGGATCGCGTCCATCAGTGCACCTTCGACCGAACTGTCGAGGAAGTTCATGATGTCGGCTGCACGCTTGATGCCACCCAGGGTCGTCCGCGCAGCGTTGGAGTTGCCCGAGAACTGCTTCTCGAGGATCTGGTTCAGCTCCTTCAGCGCCGCCGGTTGCACGGTGTTCAGCGAGGATACGCGCAAGACGATGTCCAGGCGCACCTTGTGGTCGAAGTTGCTCAGCACTTCGCCAGCCTGGTCGGGGTCGAGGTAGGCCACCACGATGGCCTGGATCTGCGGGTGTTCGTAGCGGATCACGTCGGCCACGGCACGCGGCTCCATCCACTTGAGGCTGTCCAGGCCGCTGGTGTTGCCACCAAGCAGGATGCGGTCGACCAGGCCGTTGGCCTTGTCCTCGCCGAGGGCCTGGTTGAGCATCTTGCGAATGTACGCGTCGGAACCGACACCGAGGCTGGTCTGGTCGCCGACGATCTCGACGAACTCGCTCATCACCTGCTCGACCTGGTCGCGGTGCACATTGCCCATCTGCGCCATCGCCACACCGACCCGCTGCACTTCCTTGGGCCCCATGTGGCGCAGCACCTGGGCCGCATCGGTCTCGCCCAGCGAGAGCAGGAGGATCGCCGCTTTGTCGACGCGGCTCAGCTTGGCGGTAACGGCTCGGTTATCACTCATCGGCGTTGATCCACTCTTTCACGACCTGGGCCACACGGCCCGGGTCTTCGGCCACCAGGCCTTTGATTGCGTTGAGCTGTGCCTCGTAGCCCTCGGTCGGGCTAGGCAGCAGAATGCTTGTCGGGCCACCCAGAGTGACGCGGTCGCTGGCCAGTTCGCCATCCAACCCCACCATGCCGCCCAGCTCCATGTCGCTATCCTGGGCAGCCTGCTTGCCGCCCCCGGTAATATTGTTCAGCACCGGCCGCAGTACACCGAACACCAGTACCAGGATGAACACCACGCCCAGCACCTGCTTGACGATGTCCCAGAACCACGGCTGCTGGTAGAAGGCGATGTCGGCGACTTCCTCGCCACGGTCGGCGGCGAACGGCACGTTGATCACCGTCACGCTGTCGCCACGGCTGGCATCGAAACCGACCGCATCCTGCACCAGGCGGGTGAAGCGCGCCAGGTCCTCGGCACCCCACGGCGCACGGCTGGTGTCGCCAGTGGCCGGGTCGACCTTGACCTGGTCATCGACGACCACGGCCACCGACAGACGGGTCATGCGCCCCTGCTGCTGGCGGGTGTGGCTGATGGAACGGTCCAGCTCGAAGTTCTTGGTGCTCTGCTGACGCTTGTCCGACGGGTACGGCGCCAGCATCGGCTGGCCGGTGGCCGGGTCCATGATCTGCTGGCCGTTGGCGTCTACCAGCGGCTGGCCGGGCTGGATGGCTGCCGCCGGCGTGGCAGCGCCAGCGGTGGTTTGCGGTGCCGAGGCCGGGCCTGGCGGCTGGTTGCTCAGCGCACCAGGCACGCCCTGCGGGCCCTGGCTGCTGGCACGTTGTTCGTCGACCGACTGCTCGCTGCGCAAGGCCGGCTGGTCGGGGTTGAACTGCTCGGAAGTGGACTCGACCGCGCTGAAGTCAAGGTCGGCAGACACTTCGGCCTTGTAGCGGTCATTACCCAGCACCGGTTGCAGGATGTTGTGCACGCGCTGGGTGAGCAGGCTTTCCACCCGGCGGCTGTAGTCGAACTGCTTGCCGGCCTGGGTCAGGGCGGTGTCCTGGATCTGCTCGGACAGCAGGTTGCCTTTCTGGTCGACCACGGTGACCTGGGACTTGTCCAGTTCCGGCACGCTGGTCGCGACCAGGTTGACGATGGCCATCACCTGCCCGGCTTCCAGGGCACGGCCCGGGTACAGCTCGACCAGCACCGAGGCGCTGGGCTTGCGCTCGTCACGGACGAACACCGAGCTTTTCGGAATCGCCAGGTGCACGCGTGCGCCCTTGACATTGTTCAGGCTGGACACGGTACGCGCCAGTTCGCCTTCCAGGCTGCGACGATAACGGGTGGCTTCCATGAACTGGCTGGTGCCCAGGCCCTGCTCCTTGTCGAGCAGCTCGAAGCCGACATTGCCATCGCTCGGCGCCACGCCGGCCGCGGCCAGTTTCAGGCGCGCACGGGAGAGGTCGTCGGCCTTGACCAGCAGAGCGCCGGAATTGGGCTCGACGTTGTAGGGGATGTCGGCAGCAGCCAGGGTATCCATGACCTGCTTGGTGTCCATGCCCGCCAGGCTGCCATACAGCGGGCGGTAGTCCGGCTGTTGCGACCACAGCACCACGGCAAAGCCGATCGCCACGCTGGCGGCCAGGCCGACCAACAGGCCGACCTGACGCAGCATGGGCATCTGCGCGATGTTTTCCAGAAACGCCATGCCGAACAGCGGCGGCTTGGCCGCTGGCGGGCCGCTTTTCACGGGGGCGTTGTCGACGACTGCTTCAGCCATGGATTATGTCCGTCCTCAAACCGGCATCTGCATGATGTCCTGGTACGCCTGGACCAGCTTGTTGCGTACCTGGGTCAGGGCCTGCATCGATACGCTGGCCTTTTGCGAAGCGATCATGACGTCAGTCAGGTCGACGCCGCTCTTGCCGATCTCGAAGGCGTTGGCCAGCTGGGTCGAAGCCTGCTGCGTCTCATGCACCTTGCCGATGGCCTGGCCGAGCATGTCGGCAAAGGTACTCTGCCCCGGTGCCAACTCGGGGGCTGCAGCCACCTTGGGCAGCGACATGGCGTCGGCCTGCATGGCCCGCATGTCCAACATCAGACGATTGAATTCAACACCTTGGCTCATGACCCTTCTCTCTCCTGCGGCCGCATTTTTTTGACGTGATGCGGCGGATAGCCAACCTAAAGCAACAAAGGTGCCAGCCTGCGCTCAGCCCGGTTTTTTACCCGCCCCTGCAGGAGCGGCCTTGTGCGCTTCTGTGAATTATTGTCAGCCGAACAGGCTGGCTTCGACGTCGAACCCGGCATCGCGCATCTGCGCCAGCTTGTAGCGCAGGGTGCGTGGGCTTATCCCGAGCCGTTCAGCCGCTTCTTTGCGGCGGCCACGCTCGGCGCGCAGGGTGTCGATGATCATCTGGTACTCGTGGCGGCGCATGTCATCGCCCAAGCCGCCCGCTTCAACGGCCGCTTCAGGGGGTGACTCGCTGCCAGCTGACAATGGAATGGCGCCCGCCAGACAAAAATCCGCCGCCTCGATGACGCCACCCTGTTGCAGGATCAACGCGCGCTGCAGGGCGTTGTCCAGTTCGCGCACGTTGCCCGGCCAGGCATGCGCCTGCAGGCAGGCGCGGGCCTCGGGCGACAGGCGCACCGGCGCATGCTTCATCTTGGCCACATGGCGGGCCAGCAGCCGCTCGGCCAGTTGCAGGATGTCGCCCGGGCGTTCGCGCAGCGGGCGCCAGGCCAGAGGGAACACCGACAGTCGGTAGAACAGGTCTTCGCGGAAGCGCCCGGCCGCCACCTCGCCGGCCAGGTCACGGTTGGTGGTAGCCAGCACGCGGATATCCAGGCTGATCGGTTTGCGCCCGCCTACCCGCTCTACTTCACGCTCCTGCAGCACCCGCAGCAACTTGGCCTGCAGGGCCAGTGGCATTTCCGAAATTTCGTCGAGCAGCAAGGTACCGCCGTCGGCCTGCTCGAACTTGCCGGCCTGGGCGGCGATGGCACCGGTGAAGGCACCCTTCTCATGGCCGAACAAGGTGGCCTCGAGCATGTTGTCGGGGATGGCCGCGCAATTGATTGCCACGAACGGTTGTGCGGCCCGCGGCGACTGCTGGTGGATGTAGCGCGCCAGCACTTCCTTGCCGGTGCCGGACTCACCGGAAATCAGCACGGTCGAGTCGCTGCGCGCCACGCGCGCGGCCAGCTCCAGCAATTGCCGGCTGGCCGGCTCGCAAGCGACCGGGCCCTCTTCATCGGCAGCCCCCAGTCGCCCGGCAGCGTGGCGCTCGACCAGGCTGAGCAGGGCCTTGGGTTCGAATGGCTTGACCAGGTAATCAGCCGCCCCCTGGCGCATGGCCTCGACAGCGCGCTCCACGGCGGCATGCGCGGTCATCAGCAATACCGGCAACTGCGGCTGCTGGCGGCGCAACTGGGCCAACAGCTGGTGCCCGTCCATGCCGGGCATGTTGACATCGCTGACCACCAGGCTGAAGGCTTGTTGCTGCACCGCCTCCAGGGCTTCCTCGGCACTGCCTACCGCCTGGTAGGTGAAACCGCCGATTTCCAGGGTATCGCCCAACGCCTGGCGCAATACCCGGTCGTCTTCCACCAGCAGCACCTTGATTGCCATTACGCGCCCTCCGCCAACTGCCCATCGATCAATGGCAGTTCCACCCGCACGCAGGTACCACGACCCACCTTCGAGCGCAGGCTGAGCGAGCCCTGATGCGCGCGCACCACGGCCTTGACCACGGCCAGACCCAGGCCGGTGCCGGTGGGCCTGGTGGTGAGGAAGGGTTCGCCCAGGCGCCCGAGCAGGTCTGCCGCGATGCCACTGCCGGCGTCGCTCACGCACAGGTGCAAGGTACGCTGGCGGCGGAACAGATGCACTTTCAGCCGCGCCGGGCTGTCGCTGGCCTGCAGGGCATTCTCGATCAGGTTGAGCAAGGCACCGACCAGGGTATCGCGGTTGCAGAGCAGCTCACCGAGGTGGCTGTCGCACTGCCAGCGCACGGCGTGCCCCTGTACATGCACCTGGGCTGCCTGCTGCAGCGCCTGGAACAATGCCTTCGGCGTAATCCTGTCACCCAGCGGCAATTCGCCACGGGCAAATACCAGCATGTCGCGCACCTGGTGCTCCAGCTCGTGCAGGCGCTCCTTCAGGGTACCGGCAAACCGCTGGCGGGTTTCCAGACTCAGGTCTTGTTCGGGATCGGCCAGGTGGCTGGCGTAGAGCATGGCCGCCGACAGCGGCGTGCGGATCTGGTGGGCCAGCGAGGCGACCATGCGCCCCAGCGACGACAGCCGTTCATGACGGGCCAGCTGGTCTTGCAGGCGACGGGTTTCAGTCAGGTCGTTGAGCAGCACCAGCTGGCCGGGCTCGGCATCCAGCGAGCGGGTGGCAATGGACAGGCGGCGGCCGTCGCGCAACGAGACTTCGTGGCCGTCGTCCTTGCGTGGGGCAAAGCTGCGGGCAATCACCTGGCGCCACAGCTGGCCGATCAGCGGCTCACCGAGCAGCTCGCAGGCGGCCGGGTTGGCTTCACGCACCAGGCCCTGGCCATCGATCACGATCACCCCACCTGGCAGCAAGTCGAGCAGGTTCTGCAGGCGGTTGGCCAGGCGCTCCTTTTCGCTCAGCTCGGCAATGCGCTGGGCGCTGACCACCGCCAGTTCACCCTTGAGCTCGCTGACCCGCGCCTCGAGCAGGCTGTAGGACTGGCTCAGCTGGCTGGACACCTGATTGAACAGGGCAAAGGCCTGTTCGACGCCCTGGCGGCTTTCCTGTTCGACCAGGGATTGCCCCTGTGCAAAGGGGGCTCGGGATACGTGGGCGGCCTGGGGCATCGTGCTCTCTCGCGTGGCTGACCGTCATAAAAACGGTATGTTGCCAGCGGTGTAGCAATAGCCGTGCCGAAGCTGTGGATTTGTCCCGCCTGTACCCGCGAAGGGGCCGGTACAGGCGGCCGTCAGGCGTCAATCCTCCGCCTGCTCCTCGCCACCCTGGCGGCTCATGCCGTACTTGCGCATTTTCTCGACCAGGGTAGTGCGACGAATGCGCAACCGCTCAGCCGCACGCGCGACGATACCGTTGGCGTCGTCCAGGGCCTGCTGGATCAGACCCTGCTCCAGGCTGCCGAGGTAGTCCTTCAGGTCCAGGCCTTCGGGAGGCAGCATCGCATGGTTGTTGAAGTTCGGCGTATGGCCATTGATGGCGACGCGCTCTTCGAGGTCGCTGCGCAGGCTGTCGACCATCTGCTCGTCTTCGTCATCCACGTAACGGAATTTCTTCGGCAGCTCGGATACGCCGATCACCCCATATGGATGCATGATCGCCATGCGCTCGACCAGGTTGGCCAGCTCACGCACGTTACCCGGCCAGCCATGCCGGCACAGCGACATGATCGCGGCAGAGTTGAAACGGATGGAACCGCGCTTCTCGTGTTCCATGCGCGAGATCAGCTCGTTCATCAGCAGCGGGATGTCCTCCACCCGCTCACGCAGCGGTGCCATCTCGATGGGGAACACGTTGAGGCGATAGTACAGGTCTTCGCGGAACGTGCCCTCCTCGATCATGGTTTCGAGGTTCTTGTGGGTCGCGGCGATGATGCGCACATCGATGCTCTGGGTCTTGTTGCTACCCACTCGTTCGAATGTACGCTCCTGCAGTACGCGCAACAGCTTGACCTGCATCGGCAACGGCATGTCGCCGATTTCGTCGAGGAACAGGGTACCGCCATTGGCCAATTCGAAACGCCCGGCACGGCTGGTGATGGCCCCGGTAAAGGCGCCCTTTTCGTGGCCGAACAGTTCGCTTTCCAGCAGCTCGGCCGGAATCGCCCCGCAGTTGACCGGCACGAACGGCGCTTCGCGGCGCTTGGAGTGGTAGTGAAGGTTGCGCGCCACCACTTCCTTGCCGGTGCCGGACTCGCCGAGGATCAGCACGCTGGCATCGGTATCGGCTACCTGCTGCATCATCTGCCGCACATGCTGGATGGCACGGCTGGTGCCGACCAGGCTGCGGAACAGGTTCGGTTCGCGCTGGCGACCGCGCTCGCGCGCCTGGTCGTACATCTCGCGGTAGACCTGGGCACGGTGCAGCGAATCCAGCAACTGGCTGTAGCTTGGCGGCATTTCCAGATTGGAAAGCACCCGGCGGCGAAGGTCTTCCGGCAGCTCTGCAGAAGAAATTTCACCTAAAAGCAGAACGGGAAGGAACTCATCCCACCCTGCCACTGTCTTAACGAGCCCAAGGAGATTGCCCGGAGCATTTACAGCACCGATGAGCACGCACAGCACTTCACGACTGGAAGACAACGGCTCGACCATTTGCTGCCAGTCATGGCTGGAGCAAGCGAGGTTTTCTTCACCCAGGAAGTTAAGCACCACCGCGAGATCGCGGCGGCGTGCGCTGTCGTCATCGATCAGCAGAATCTTGGTTTCACGCCACATGCAATAGCAACTTCCCTAGTCATATCGGCGCCCAGCAGGGGCGTGTTCGACATCATTCCGACTGAATGGTCAGTGTTCGGACGTCTGAAATTCGAAAACAGCCACTAGTAAAGTCAAAAATCACCAGCCAGTCAAATTAATGGCGCATGGCTTTTGGCAACGTCTGTGGTCACGAGAACAGATGGTATACCTTCGCGGCGTTTTTCGCCTGACGGATTTTCGTCATTTCATCGACCAGGGATTGACGCTCACCACTTGCAACTTCAATGAGTTGGCGGTAAACGCTCAATAACTGCTCAAGGCTGGCACTGATGTCGGCCTCGTTGCCCTTTGCCTCGGCCAGCACGTCGCTGATGCGCAAGCGGCACTCCAGGTCCAACTCCCCTACTGCCTCCCAGTCACGGTTGGCCAGTGCCGCCAGCAGCAGCTCCCGGGTTTGCTCGATTCGGGCGATAACTTCGCTCATGTCAATCCTTGTCAGGGCGTCGGCGACTGATCGCCGATTGCGTCCCAACCTTCCTTCACAGTGATCAGCAGGCGCGCCACCTCATCGATGATGGCGGGGTCACCCTTGGCGTTGGCTTCGATCAGCCGACGGCTCATGTAGGTGTACAGGCTGTCCAGGTCGGCCAGGCTGTCGGCGTGGTTTTCCAGGTCCAGGCCTTCGCGCAAGCCGCCGATGATGTCGATGGCCTTGCCAATGAGAATGCCCCGTTGCGCGATGTCATTGCGCGCTATGGCGCCCTTGGCCTGCGCCATGCGGTCAAGGCCACCCTGCATGAGCATCTGCACCAGACGGTGCGGGCTCGCTTCGGATGTCTGCGCCACGCCGTTGACTTTCTGATACTGCCGAAGGGCCAACATCGGGTTCATGGATCTACCTCGTTGCTGCGGAAAAGGTTGCTTGTACCCTGTGTATCGCCGGGAGGTCAAAAAACTTTAGCGGAAAAGCCAAAAGCCCGGGACACCTTGGAGGGCGTCGCCGGGCTTTTGCCAGGTTCAGGCTATCAGGACTTCTTGGCCTGGGCGTTGATGGCCTCGAAGATCGAAGTGATCTGGTCGGCTTGTGCCTTCATCTTGCCCAGCGCAGTGTCGAGCGCCACGTATTGCCTGGTCAGCGACTCGGTCAGCGACTCGGTGCGGCGGTCCAGGGCTGCCTGCTGGGCGGCCAGCTGCGAAGCCGCCTTGTCGAGGTTGGCCTTGCGCGTGGCAAGGCTGCCATCGGTCTTGTTGTACGGGTCGATGGCCTTGTTCATCCGCTCGAAGATACCGTTGGTTCCGGTAAACAGCGTCTGCACTTCGACACCCAGCTTCTTGTCGTTCATTGCCGAGGTGAACTTGGTGCTGTTGAACTCCAGCGTGCCGTCCTTCTGGGTATTGATACCCAGCTGGCTGAGGGTGGTCAGGTTGTCACCTGCCCCGACCTCGCTCAACACCTTGCGAATGTCGCCCAGCAACGAACGCGTGGTGGGGTCGTTTGTAAGCGGGCCGAGCACCAGCTTGTCATCCGCGTCGCGGCTGGTGGAGGTCAGCGAAGTGATCGCCTTCTGCAGCGTGTTGTAGGCATCGACGAAGCTCTGCACCGACTTCTTCAAGCCGTCGTTATCCGCCGCCACCTTCACGGCAGTAGGAGTACCGCTCGTCGCGCCGCTGGGCTTGGCACTGACACCGGTCAGCTCGAGGGTCATGCCGCTGATGGCATTGTCGACGGTATTGGAAGCACTCTTGACCTTGAGGCCATCGATGGTCAGCTCGGCGTCCTGGGCCAGGGCGTTGATATAACCCGCCCCGGTACCCGACATCTGCGTGGTGCCGTCGATGGTCAGCTCGGCAATGCCGCTCAGGGAGATATCGCTGCCGGCGCCGGTGGTGGTCGAGCTGAGCACCAGGCGCGAACCACCTTCCTCGTTGACGATGTTGGCGCTGATGCCGTTGGCGCTCATTTCCTTGTTGATCTGGTCGCGCACACTTTGCAGGGTCGCACCACTGGCCACGTCCAGGTTGTAGGTCTTGCCGCCCTGGCTGATGGTCAGCTGGCCGGCGCTGATCGCGCTGGTCGCACCGCCGGCGAACTGCTGGCTGGCCACTTTCGAACTGGTGGCCAGCTTGTCGACCACGATGTCATAGCTACCCGCCACGGCGGAGTTGCTCGACTTGACCTTGACCACCGCTTCGTTGGCAGAGGTGGCCGCATAGGCGTTGAACGAGGGCGCGTCCTTGTTGTTGAGCGCCTTCATGGCGTCCTGGAACGCGGTAAGGGCACTGCGCAGCGAGCCGATACCCGAGATCATTGCGCTGTTGTTGCTGGTCTGCCGAGTGATCTGCGACTGCTTGGCAGTGGTATCGGCCTTGACCAGCGCGCTCACGATCTCGGTGATGTTGAGACCGGAGCCCAGGCCTGTACTGGAGGTAATCGGGCTTGCCATGCTGTTGTCCCTCTCGTCAACGTGTCACCCCCGCTCCTGGAGGGCAGACATGCATTACTTCATTAGTGTCCGCCGCCGGTCAAGCCTTGGCGTCGAACAGAACACTGTTGGCATCGCTCAAGCTCCGGGCGATCCGCAGGGCCTCTTCAGAGGGTAACTGGCGGATGACCTGACCGCTGTCGGTCGCGATGACCTTGACGACTATCTTGCCGGATTCTTCATCCGTGGAAAATTCCAGGTTGCGCTGCGATGCTTTGAGAAACTTCTCGATTTCCGCAACGGCGCTTTTGACCTTTTCGGCATCCTGCACTTCCTGGACCTCGCGCAGGTGTTTCTTCTCGTCGCCTGCCTTATCGGGCTGCGCTGGCCGGACGACCGGCTTTTCAGCACCCTGCTCGGCCGGACGTGCCGCCGCATGAGACAGGTTCAGCTTGACGCTCATGTCCATGGTCTACCACCTCGCAATGAAAAGGCGGGGAAGTGCCAGGCACTCCCCCGCCAGCAACCAGGCAGATTAGCCCAGCAGCTTCAGTACTGCCGACGGCAGCTGGTTGGCCTGGGCCAGAACCGAGGTGGAAGCTTGCTGCAGAGTCTGCTGCTTGGTCAGCTGGGCAGTTTCAGCAGCGAAGTCGGTGTCCTGTACACGGCCACGGGCAGCTTCGGCGTTCTCGTTGATGTTCTGCAGGTTGTTGATGGTGCTGGTCAGACGGTTCTGAGCGGCACCCAGGTCAGCACGGTTGCTGTTGATGGTCTGCAGAGCGGCATCGATAGCCGAAACAGCGGCGCTGAAGTTGGCTTCGGCGGTGGTGGTGTCCGAACCCTGGATGTTGATGGCGCTGGTAACGCCCAGGTCGGAAGCGGTGAACTTGGCGCTCAGGTCGATGGTGATCTGGTTGGCCGAACCGGTGTTGGAGCCTACCTGGAAGGTCATGACCGAAGCCGAACCGTCCAGCAGGTTCTTGCCGTTCAGCTGGGTGCTGTTGGCGATACGGGTCAGTTCCGAAGCCATCGACTGGAACTCTTTGTCCAGTGCGACGCGGTCGTTGGTGCTGTTCGAGTCGTTTCGCGACTGAACGGCCAGTTCACGCATACGCTGCAGGATGTTGGTCTGCTCTTGCATCGCGCCTTCAGCGGTCTGGGCGATGGAGATACCGTCGTTGGCGTTTTTGATCGCCATGGTCTGACCACGGATCTGCGAGGTCA
>Ga0268257_1000320_pt1 | contig 65427 bp, 61 predicted proteins | sample AgamicAtPrz_FD_200249 | JGI IMG/M metagenome (GOLD analysis project Ga0268257, IMG submission 200249) | Agave microbial communities from Guanajuato, Mexico - At.P.rz (v2) (version 3) | ecosystem: Host-associated > Plants > Phyllosphere > Phylloplane/Leaf | place: Guanajuato, Mexico | collected... | reverse complement strand
TGTTCACGACGCAGTGCGTTCAGGAACGGATCTTGGAGGAGTTGACCTTTATTGCTCACGATATTCTCCGTGTTCGAAGAGTGTTGTTGTAAACCGACACATTACCACAGGGCCCGGGAAAAACAGCGAAAAGGGTTTTCCCGTAGGCACCAGCAGACAGCTATTAATCCTTGTCGGCGTAAGGATTATGGGAGGTTTTCAAGTCGATGCGCAACGGGGTGCCGACAAGATTGAACTCCTTGCGGAAACGACCTTCCAGAAAGCGCTTGTACGCATCGGTGACCAGTTCCAGCGAGTTGCCATGGATCACGATGATGGGCGGGTTCATGCCGCCCTGGTGGGCATAGCGCATCTTGGGACGATAGGCTCCCACCTTCTTGGGCGTCTGGAACTGGATCGACTCCATCAGAATGCGTGTCAGCACAGGAGTAGGCATCTTGCAGGTGGCTGCACGATGGGCCTGGATGATGGATTTCCACAGCGGCTCGAGACCCTGGCGCTTTTGTGCCGAGATGAAGTGCAGCGGCGCAAACTTCAGGAAGGACAGGCGCGTCTCGATGGAGCGCTCCAGCATCTGACGCTGGTAGTCATCCACGGCATCCCATTTGTTGATGCCCAGCACGACCGAGCGGCCGCTTTCCAGGATATAGCCCGCAATATGGGCGTCCTGGTCGGTCACGCCTTGCGTGGCATCGATCAGCAGCAGCACGACGTTGGCGCCTTCGATGGCCTGCAGCGTCTTGACCACCGAGAATTTCTCGATGGCTTCGAACACCTTGCCCTTGCGGCGCAGACCTGCGGTGTCGATCAGCTCGAACTTCTGGCCATTGCGCTCGAAAGGCACCGTGATCGCATCGCGCGTGGTGCCGGGCATGTCAAAAGCCACCAGGCGCTCTTCACCCAGCCAGGTATTGATCAGCGTGGACTTGCCGGCATTGGGACGACCTGCCACCGCCAGACGCACGGGCTTCTGATCTTCCTCGCCAAAGACCTCGTCTTCAGGCTCAGGCAGATTCAGCAGACCCAGGGCTGCATCGACCAGGCTGCGCACACCCTGACCGTGGGCGGCAGACACGGGCACGACCTCACCGAGGCCCAGTTCATAGAACTCGGACAGCTGCACGCCATCCTTCATGCCTTCGGCCTTGTTGGCCACCAGAATCGTGGGCTTGCCCAGACGGCGCAGGTAGTTGCCGATCTCGTGATCCTGACCGGACAGACCGGCACGCGCATCCAGCACGAAGATCACGACATCGGCTTCCGCCACGGCTTGCTGCGTCTGCTTGGCCATCTCCTTGAAGATGCCGCGCGATGCATCCGGCTCGAAGCCGCCCGTATCGATGACGATGTACTCATGCTTGCCCTGACGGCCCTGGCCGTAATGGCGGTCACGCGTCAGCCCTGCAAAGTCGGCGACGATGGCATCCCTCGACTTCGTGAGTCGATTGAACAGCGTCGACTTGCCCACATTGGGGCGCCCTACCAGGGCAATAACTGGCTTCATTCCAAAAACAACCTATCAATCCGGCTTGAAGCCATACACAGTTCCGCTTCGGCTGACGATCACCAGAGTATTGGCGGCGACAACCGGGGAAGTGGCAACTCCTGCCTTGTCAGTTTCCAAACGGGCCAGTGCAGAGCCGTCTTCACGCGAGAGCATATGCACTGTCCCCAAATCATCGGCCAGCACCACGGAGCGGCCCAGCACCAAAGGTGCCGTCAGCTTGCGGTACTGCAGCTTGTCGATGGACCACAGACGCTGACCGTCTGCACGATTCCAGGCCTGTACCGTGCCGTTGCTTTCGGCGCCAAACACGGCCTGCTCGTCGCCCGCCACGCCATCGCTACCCTTGGAGGTCTGCGTCCAGCGCACATTGGCCGTGCTCACATCCACGCACCCCACCGAGGCCTGGAACGCACGTGCGCAGACACTGCTGCCCACACGGCTGACGGGGCCGACCAGATCCACCAGTCGCTCCACATCGTTGGTCCCGCGCGGTGCAGCCAGAGGAGCCATCCAGCGCACCGAGCCATTGTCAGGATCAACACCTGCCAGACGTCCGGACACGCCTACCACCAGATTATTACCAACGGCCTGCAAAACGCCTGGCTGGCGCAGAATAAGCGGTTCATTGCTGGGGCCTTCAACCGACCACAGCTCACGACCCGTATTGGCATCGAAGGCCGCCAGAGAACGGTCCGCCGCCATCACGAACACGCGGCCGCCAGCCACCAGAGGCGGCGTATAGACTGCGGCAGTCAGATTGTTCTTCCACAGCTGCTTGCCTTCGGCAAACACCATGAGCTGGTTGCTGCGTGTAACCACCGCCGTGCGCTGTCCGTCGCTGCCCACACCGGTGGTCAGCGGCTCGCCCGCACTGAACTTGCCCAGCTGGCTGCCGGTATTGCCATCAAGCGTCGTAACGCTGCCATCCTTGGTGACCACGGTGACGGTATTGCCCTGCACCAGCGCAGGCATGGCCAGAGGCACTTCGTTGCCGAGCTTGGCCGACCAAGCCTGATGCACCGCGATCTTGCCTGGATTGGCCCCCAGGTCCAGAGGCTTGGGCTTGTCCTTGCCGCCGAACATGGAGCAGGCAGCCAGCGACGCGGCCACAGCAGTCAGCACCAGCACACGGGCTGCGGATTGCGCTGCGGGGGCAGCGAACTTCACTTGATGGGCAAAAGTCTTCAAGATTATTTCTCCGACGGCGTTGTCTTGACCAGGGTTGCGGCTTCCGGAGCCACGCCCAGCGCGTTCAGCTTGAATTCCACCAGATGGCGGTAGTCCAGATCCTTGTCCAGTGCCTTGTAGGCAGCCTGGTACTGGGCAACCGCCTCAGCCTGCTTGCCCAGCGCCACATACAAATCGCCACGGCGATCAGCCTGCAGACCGGCATAGGACTCGGGCATGGCCGCCTCAAGTACCTTCAGGCCTTCGTCATAGCTTTTTTGCTGCTCCAGCACGGAAGACAGACGAATGCGAGCCAGGGCCTTGAAGCTTTCATCGCCCTTGTCGGCCACCCAGCTCAGCTGAGCCTTGGCGTCATCGAGCTTGCCGGCATCCACCGAGGCCTTGGCCATCAGCAAAGCCGTCTGGGCGGCCTGTGCCGTGCCCGCGTACTTGTCCCGCAACTCGCTGAAAGCCTGGTCTGCGCGCGCCGCATCCTTGGCCGTCAGCGCTTCGTCCACGGCGAACTCCAGGGCCGAGGCCTGGGTGGCCTGACGCTTTTGCCAGTACTGCCAGCCATTCCAGCCGGCCAGTCCGAGAAAGACCACGACCAGCACGCTGGTGATCAGAGTTCCCCAGGAATTCCAGAAATGCTTGAGCTGCTCAATTTGCTCTTGTTCTTCAAGATCGAGATGATTTGCCATGGCTACTTAGATTGAGTGGAACGCTGGTCGGAAAACGAGGTGCGGAAAATCAAACCGCCGATTTTAGGCTGCCGGCCCACAAGGCCACATCCGCCAGAGCTTGCTGCACCTGCTGGCCTTCGCCGTCGCGCAGCGACTTCACGGTCACCTTGCCCTGGGCCAGCTCGTCGGAGCCGAAGATCAGGGCAAAGCGTGCTCCCGAGCCATCGGCCTTCTTGAACTGGGACTTCATCGAGCCCATGCCCTCGGCCGAGCCGCCGGCCGCTGCATGCATCTGAACCGCCACACCGGCTGCACGCAGCTGCTGCACGGTCTTGAAGACCTGAGGCAGCACCGAGGCGTCGGGAATGATGGCGTAGACATCGGCTGCCGGCTGGGGAATCTCTACCCCCACCTCCTTGAGCACTTCGAGCACGCGCTCCACACCCATGCCCCAGCCCACGGCCGGAGCGGGTTTGCCGCCGATTTCCTCGATCAGATAGTCGTAACGACCGCCGCCGCAGATCGTGCTCTGCGAACCCAGCTTGTCGGTAATGAACTCGAACACCGTGAGGTTGTAGTAGTCCATGCCGCGCACCAGACGCGGGTTCAGGCTCCAGGCCACGTCGTTGGCATCCAGAATGTCCTGCACGGCCTTCAGATGCGCCTTGGATGCATCGCCCAGATAGTCCATCAGCCTGGGAGCTGCGTTGACCATTTCCTGCATGGCAGGATTCTTGGTGTCCAGCACGCGCAACGGATTGCTGTACATGCGGCGCTTGGCTTCCTCGTCCATCACCTCGGTGTGCTGCTCGAAGTAGGCAATCAACGCCTCGCGGTGGGTCTTGCGCTCCTCGGGCTGACCCAGGCTGTTGAGTTCCAGACGCACGCCTTCAATGCCCAGCTCTTTCCAAAGTTGAGCGGCCAGCAGGATCACTTCGGCATCCAGCTCGGGACCGGCAAAACCCAGGGCTTCCACACCGACCTGGTGGAACTGGCGATAGCGACCGCGCTGGGGTTTTTCGCGCCGAAACATCTGACCGATGTAGAACAGACGCTTGCCGCCTTCATACAGCAGATTGTTTTCCACTACCGAACGCACCACGCCGGCCGTACCTTCAGGACGCAGGGTCAGATGCTCGGCCTGGCCATGCTTATCCGCCCGGTCCTCAAAGGAGTACATCTCCTTTTCGACGATATCGGTCACCTCGCCCAGGCCACGCACGAACAGGGCCGTGGGCTCGACGATGGGGGTGCGCATATTGCGATAGGCAAAGCGGCCCATCAGATCGCGCACCTTGGCTTCAAACCACTCCCAACGCGCCGAATCGGGTGGGAGAATGTCGTTCATGCCTTTGACGGCGGTCAGTTTTTCGTTCTTGGCCACGTGAAGTCTCACACTTGGGTTACTAGCAAAACAAGAGCATATTGCGCATGGCAATCATGCCCTTCAGCTAGAAACCTAATTCAAATCCATACAGATAGTGCGCAAGCAGCTATCAATTCCAAAGTCTTGGCTCGCTGGCATTGTGCCAGCAAGCGCAATCACCACCCGCATGCCGGGCCGCTGCAAGCGTTCGAGTCGCTCAGGCCTTCAGGCCGTAGCGGCGCTGCACATATTCCAGCACCAGGGTCTGGAACTCCTCGGCGATATGTTCGCCGCGCAGCGTCAAGGCCTTCTCGCCGTCAATAAAAACGGGCGCCGCTGGCGCTTCGCCGTTGCCCGGCAGGCTGATGCCGATATCGGCATGCTTGCTCTCGCCGGGGCCGTTGACGATGCAACCCATCACGGCCACCTTCATGGCTTCCACGCCAGGGAACTGGGTGCGCCAGACCGGCATTTCGCCACGCAGGAAATCGTCGATCTTCTTGGCCAGTTCCTGGAAGGTGGTGCTGGTGGTGCGGCCGCAGCCCGGGCAGGCGGTGACGCTGGGCACGAACACGCGCAGGCCCAGAGCCTGCAGAATCTCGGAGGCCACCACGACCTCCTGCGTGCGCGCTTCACCCGGCTGGGGCGTGAGCGAGACGCGAATCGTGTCACCAATGCCCTCTTGCAGCAGCACCGACAGCGCAGCCGTCGATGCCACCGTGCCCTTGGTGCCCATGCCGGCCTCGGTCAGACCCAGATGCAGCGCATAGTCGCAGCGGCGCGCCAGCTCGCGATAAACCGAGATCAGATCCTGCACGCCGCTGACCTTGCAGGACAGAATGATGTTGTCGGGGTTCAGGCCGATGTTCCTCGCCAGCTCGGCCGAGCTGATGGCCGAGGTGATCAGCGCCTCGTACATGACCTGGCGTGTCTCCCAGGGCCTCTCGCGACGGCTGTTCTGATCCATCAGATCGGCCATGATTTCCTGGTCCAGCGAGCCCCAGTTCACGCCGATACGTACGGCCTTGTCGTACTTTGCAGCGATCTCGATCATCTGGCCGAACTGCTTGTCCTTTTTGTCGCCCTTGCCCACGTTGCCGGGGTTGATGCGGTACTTGGACAGCGCCTGGGCGCAGTCGGGGTAGTCGGTCAACAGACGGTGGCCGTTGTAGTGAAAGTCCCCCACCAGCGGCACATATTCGCCCATCCGGTCGAGCTGCTCACGGATATAGGGCACGGCCGCCGCCGCCTCAGGCGTGTTCACCGTGATGCGCACCATCTCCGAGCCAGCCTGGGCCAGCTGTCGCACCTGGATGGCGGTTTCAACCGCATCCACGGTGTCGGTATTGGTCATGGACTGCACGCGCACGGGCGCATCGCCCCCGACGGTGACCACGTTGTTGCGCCACACCACACGGGCCTGGCGCGATTTGCGCGGCAGCGGGCTGGCGATGGCTATCGCCTGGCTGAGCTGCTGCGAGCTTTGAGAATCTTGCACTCTTGTTTACCTCGAACGGTTACTTCACCTCGAAGCGAGCCACATTGTCGCGTGTGCTCGAGATATCGAAGGGTTCACCACGTACCGTCACCTGCGTGCCCTTGGCATTGCCCACAATCACCGACAGGGGCAACTGGCCTTCGGCAGTCGCAGATTCGTCCTTGGACAGGGTCTTTTCCAGCACCACCTTACCGGCTCCGTCCCTGACCTTGACCCAGGACTGGCCGGTATTCACCTTCAGCACCAGCAGGCCGGCAGCGCCGGTCACAGGCACAGCCGCATCGGCTGCCGGGGCTGCGGTTTGGGCAGCTGTCGCAGATGCGGGAGCGCTTGCTGCAGCTCCGTCGCCTGGCATGCTGGCAGCAGCAACCGACACAGGTTCTGTCACTGCCGCCGCGGGTGTGGCAGAACTGCCCTGTGCACCGCCCTCGGCCTGGGCAAGCGGTTCTGCAGCCGGCGCGCTCACCACTGCCGTCTGGCCGGACTGGGCCTGAGCCGGCACTGGCGCGCCTGCCCCATCGGGGCCGTCCACCATCTGCTGGAATGGCACAAAGTACACGGCAGCGGCAGCTGCCAGCAGAATCAGCACGCCTGCCGCAATCTTGCGAGAGCTGCTGTTGCCGGAGTCCAGCGGTGTACCCGTGACCTTGAAGCTGCTGCGCACCTTGACGGTCTCGTTGATGCCTGGACCCGCATTGGCAAGGCTTTTGATCTCGCTGCGTGGCAGCTTGGCCAGCACCGATTCGGCATCGATATGCAAGGTCCGGCACATTCCCATGGCCAGGGCACGCATGAACACATGATCGGGAAAAGCCGCATAGTCATCGGCCTCCAGCGCCTCCAGCTTGTGCTGTGGCACCTTCAATGTCGCAGCCATCACGGGCAACTGCATCCGGGCTGCTTCCCGTGCCTGACGCAACAAGACTCCGGCCGTGGCCTGACCCTGAGTTGGCACCTGCTCTTCGCTTTGCATAGTTTCCTCTTCCACCGCAGCCTCATTCATTGAAAGCTCCACGTTCATAGGCCAGCCACTGACGCGATTGAGGAAAACGCTCGCGCAACTGATCGGCCTGTTGACGCACTCCAATGTCGTCGTGCAATGCCCTGTCTATTTTGATCCCCAGCCAGAGGCTTTCCGCACTGGCCTGATTGCTATTGTTATTCAAGCGCCGGATGTAGAACTGCGCCTTCTTCAGATCACCTTTGAGCCAAAGCACATTTGCCAGGTTGTAGCCTGCGGCGGGGTTGCCCACATCCATCTCGTAGGCACGAAACATGTTCTGGTAGGCCTGCTCCAACTGTCCCGCCTGCTGGTAGCACATGCCCTTGGCCAGCAGGGTCCTGGGCTGTTCACGGTAGCCCGGAGCCTGCAAGGCTCTATCAAACCACTGCTGGGCTACGTCGAAATGCTTTTGCTGGCATTGCATCCAGCCGTAATTGTGAATCTGGTTGCCGTCGCGCGGATTGAGATCCACGGCCTTGCGCATGGCGATCTCCGCCTGTGTCCAGTCCTGGTTCTGCATGAGGATCAGGCCCAGCAGGCCGTATGCATCGGCGTAATCGGGCTTGGCAGCCAAGGCCTGCCCTACCTCGTCCATGGCCACATCCAGGCGCCCGGCCTGAAAGTAATTGGCAGCCAATTCCAGGCGAATCTGGGCACGGCGATTGGCATCGGCGACCTGGGTCCCGGCCGTGCCAACCACGGAAGTCTGGGGCACGGACGTAGAGGAAGTGGTGGTGGTCGTTGTCGAAGTACAACCCACAAGTGCCGCGACCGCAACCGGTACCCCCCACCGGGCCAACAAGCCCCAATGTTGCCAAACCGGTCGCTGTACCACTGCCCTCATTGATTGTCCTTTATTCAAAACTCCGTCAAGACACCTGCTTGAGCGGGATAGTACGCTGCTTGGCCATGCGCTCGGCAGCGCGAGTTCTGTCCTTCACATCGCCCGCGAGCTGGCCACAGGCCGCATCGATATCGTCACCGCGGGTCTTGCGCACCGTGGTCACGATGCCGGCATTGCTCAGCAACGTAGCGAACTCGGTCACACGGGCCGAAGGCGAGCGCAGCAGACCCGAAGCGGGGAAGGGATTGAACGGGATCAGATTGAACTTGCACCAGCTCTTGCCATCGCCGCGCGCGCGCACCAACTCTATCAGCTGGCGCGCATGCTCAGGCTGATCGTTAACGCCGTCGAGCATGCAATATTCAAAGGTGATGAAGTCACGCGGCGCGAACTCCAGATAGCGCTCGCAGGCGTCCAGCAGCTCGGCAATCGGGTACTTCCTGTTCAGCGGCACCAGGTTGTCACGCAGCGGATCATTGGGCGCGTGCAGCGACACAGCAAGCGCCACGGCGCAGTCCTGCGACAGTCGGTCCATCATGGGCACCACGCCCGAGGTGGACACCGTCACGCGACGACGCGACAGGCCGTAGCCATGGTCGTCCAGCATCACGCGCAAGGCAGGCACCAGCGCACTGTAGTTCTGCAAAGGCTCGCCCATGCCCATCATCACCACGTTGGAGATGATGCGATCTTCGGTGCCGAAGCGCTTGCGCAGCGAATGCTCGGCATACCAGAGCTGGGCAAGGATTTCGCCGGTATTGAGGTTGCGACTGAAGCCCTGATGCCCCGTCGAGCAAAAGCGGCAGCCCACGGCGCAACCTGCCTGGGACGATACACACAGCGTGCCTCGGTCGTCCTCAGGAATGAAAACGGATTCAACGGCATTGCCGTCACCCACATCGAACAGCCACTTCACGGTGCCATCGGCAGAGACATGCTCCGTCACCACAGGCAAAGCGGTAATGTGGGCCCGGCTTTTGAGCTTTTCGCGCAAAGACTTGGCCAGATCTGTCATCTGGTCGAAATCGGATGCGCCACGCTGGTGAATCCAGCGGAACAGCTGCGTCGCACGGAAACGCTTCTCCCCGAGCTGCTCGCAATAAGCGGTCAGTCCTTCGAGGTCAAAATCAAGCAAATTAGTAGTCATATCGGCATGTGGCGAGGCGTCTTGCGAACGGTGTTTGCCACGCCGTGGCCAGCATCTTCAAGTGCTGACACCCGCTTTGCACGAATGCAAAGCGCTGGCGTCAGCGAGAGCATGCTGTAAAGCTAGCGTGGATTAACGCGAGTACACGTTCATGCCGGGGAAGAAGAAGGCAACTTCCACAGCAGCAGTTTCAGCAGCGTCGGAGCCGTGCACGGCGTTGGCATCGATGCTGTCGGCGAAGTCGGCGCGGATGGTGCCCTTCTCGGCCTTCTTGGGGTCGGTGGCGCCCATCAGTTCACGGTTCTTCAGGATGGCGTTCTCGCCTTCCAGAGCTTGAATCATCACGGGGCCGGAGACCATGAAGTCCACCAGATCCTTGAAGAAAGGACGGGCAGCGTGCACAGCGTAGAACTGCTCGGCTTCGCCGCGCGACAGGTGCACCAGCTTGGCAGCCACGATCTTCAGGCCGGCAGCTTCGAAGCGGGCGTAGATTTGGCCGATCACGTTCTTGGCAACTGCGTCGGGCTTGATGATGGAGAGGGTACGTTCGATAGCCATGATGATTATTTCCTAATCAGGGTTACTATGGGTTTTTGCCGAAAAAGCAAAACAGTTGATTTTAGCGGTGCCGCCATAGACCTTGAAGTCCGGGCAGCACTCAAATCCTTACGGATGCCTTTTTAGCGGCCGCCGCGGCGACCACCACCGCCGCCGCCACCAGGGCGACGCTTGGCGTTCTGGCGGGCCCGCGACAGGCTGTCGCTGCCGATATAGCCCACCGAAGTGCGCATGGGATCGGGCTGACCGCCTCCCTGCGAACGGCCCGAGCCACCGGAGCGACCGCCGGACTTGTTGCGCGGGTTGTCACCCAGCATGCCGCTAGGTGCCGGACGATTGCCGTCCCACTCGCCTCGGCGCTGACCGCCGCCCTCACGACGGCCCTGAGGGGCCCGATCGGCGTTCATGCCATTGCCGCGACCGCCGCTGCGGTTGTTGCGGCCGCCACGGTTGTTGGCGCCACGGGCACCGCCGTTGTTGCGCTCGACGGGAGCGCGCTCCTTGACGCCGGCTGCCGACATCAGCGCCTGGATATCGGCCTGATCGAGCTCCACCCAGGCGCCGCGCTTGAGGCCGCGCGGCAGCATCATGGCGCCGTAGCGAATGCGGATCAGACGGCTGACGGCATGGCCCACGGCCTCGAACATGCGTCGCACTTCGCGGTTGCGGCCTTCGGAGATGGTCACGCGGTACCAGCAGTTGGCACCTTCGCCACCGCCATCTTCCACTGCACCGAAGCTGGCTTCGCCGTCTTCAAGCTGCACGCCGTCCAGCAAGCGCTGCTTTTCTTCCTTGCTCAGCGCGCCCAGCACGCGGGCCGCGTATTCACGCTCCAGGCCGAAGCGGGGGTGCATCAGCGAGTTCGCCAGCTCGCCCGAGCTGGTGAACAGCAGCAGACCTTCGGTATTCAGGTCCAGGCGACCCACCGACTGCCACTTGCCATGCTGCAGCTTGGGCAGCTTGCGGAACACCGTGGGGCGGTTTTGCGGATCGTCATGCGTCACCACTTCGCCCACGGGCTTGTGATAGGCAATCACGCGTGCGGGCGGCGGGTCGATACGGAAGCGGATGGGCTGGCCGTTGACCTTGACGATATCGCCGAACTGAATGCGCTGGCCGACGTGGGCAGGCTCGTTGTTGACCGAGATGCGCCCTTCCAGTATCAGTTGCTCCATCTCCAGGCGCGACCCCATGCCGGCCTGGGCCAGCACCTTGTGCAGCTTGGGAGAATCGACCTGGGGCGCAAGCACGCGCTTGGCGGGCATGGCGCTGCCGTTCTCTTCCTCGTCGTCGAAGTCGCCCGAGATCACATCGGCAAAGTCGATGTTCTGCCTCTTGCGCCCCTTGGACCCATGAGGAGCGGCAACGCTCTGCACAGCCACTTCGGCAACGACGGTATCTGCTGCGTCATGACCCTGGTCTTGGTCCTGGGACTGCAGCTCCTGCTCGACCACGGGCTGAACCGGCTCCTCGACGACCACGGCTTCTTCGGCACGCGGCTTGGTCACTCGCTTGCGCGCAGGCTTGGCCTCGCCAGCAGCGTCCTTTTTGACGCCGGCGCGCTTGCGCGGTGCGGCAGGCTTCTTGGCCTCGGCGGCATCCTTGGCCCCATCGGCTTTGGCTGCGCGGGGCTTGCGAGTCTTCTTGACCGGCTCGGCTTCGGGCGAAGCGGCTGCGGACTCGGGCATCGGGTTCGATGTCTCGTTGTTCATTCCAGTTTTCCTTCGGGGATGACGCCATCGTCACCCTCCACAATTCCTTGTTCTGTTGACCCGACGGCATCGTCGGCCCGCGCTTTCGTCTTTGCGTCCTCGGCCTCGTCGTCATCGCTGCCGTAGTCATCCTCGAGAAACGCCTTCAGGCCCACCCACTCGGTTCGACCTGTTTTCTTGGCCGCCGGTTTGGGCTCCGGCTCTGCTGCCTTGGCAGTCCTGGCGGGCCTGGCCGCTTTGGGCTTGCTCACGGATGGCGGCCCCTCAGTCGGCCCTGGCTCCGAATCCGGCAGCTCAATCGCTATATCTTCAGTAACATCTTGCTCAATATGACTCTGCGCCTGGTCCGGATATGACTCCAACTCTGGCGCATCGGCCTCGGGCTGAAGCTCCGACACAAGCTCTGCAGGCGCTCGCGCCACTGGGTCGGCATCGGTATCCAGCAGCTCCTCGGCGCCACCTTCCTCGTCCGGGGCACCCAGGATTTCACTCTCAGCAGCATCGGACTCTGCAGCGACATCCGTATCCTCAGCGACCTCGGCCGGCTCTAAGGCTTCCACACCCTCCTGGGGCTGGGCATCCTCTGCACCGATCTGCGGCACGGCGGTCTGGTCGCCCTCCTCCCCATCCAGCGCCTTGAACAGACTTTGCTGGGCCTGGGTTTCCTCCAGCATGGGCAGCTGATCCAGCGACTGCAGACCCAGATCATCGAGAAACTGGCGCGTGGTGGCAAACAGCGCGGGCCGTCCCACGGTCTCACGATGGCCGATGACCTCGATCCAGCCTCGGTCTTCCAGCTGCTTGATGATCAGGCTGTTCACGGTCACACCGCGAATATCCTCGATATCACCCCGCGTGACCGGCTGACGGTAGGCAATGATGGCCAGCGTCTCCAGCGTCGCCCGCGTGTACTTGGGCGGCTTCTCGGGGTGAAGCTTGTCCAGATAGACGCGCATCTCTGGCCGGCTCTGGAAACGCCAGCCCGAAGCCACCTGCACCAGTTCCACGCCCTTGAGGGCCCAGTCCTTTTGCAGGTCCAGCAGCAAATCCTTAACCGTGTCCGAGCCCAGCACATCATCAAAAAGTGAGCGCAATTCCCGCAGCGTCACAGGCTGCGGGGCACAAATCAATGCTGTTTCAAGAACCCGCTTGGCATCTACCGTATTCATGGGCGCAGCGTTTCGGGAGCGGCTGTCGCACCGACTGCGGTGGGACGCCTGATTCTAAGAAGAGAGGGAAGCGCCCCAAAGATGCCATGCGAGTGATGGTCAGAGGCTTTCCGGCAGATTGTAACGCAGACCCCATAAATCCAGTGCACCGGCCATGTCTTGTGGCAGCGGCGCATAGTGGACCAGCGGCTTTTTCGTCACAGGGTGCTCAAAGGCCAGCCTGAAGGCATGCAGTGCCTGGCGCTCCAGCCCGCCCTCGGGCTGGCCGCCATACAGCGTATCGGCTATCAGCGGATGACCAAGCGAAGCCATGTGCACCCGAATCTGGTGCGTGCGGCCGGTGTGCAGCGTGCAGCGCACCAGGCTGTGCGCGGCATCGCCATCGAGCAGATCAAAGTCGGTACGCGCCTGCTTGCCGGGATGCAGATTCAGGTCCACCACCGCCATGCGCAGACGGTTGCGCGGATCGCGGCCGATCGGCGCATCGACTTCGCGGCGCTTGCGGCTGCCCCATTGCTTGTGGGCAAGCGCCAGATACTGGCGACTCACATCGCGCGCGGCAATCATCTTGATGAGCGCATCCATGGTGCTGCGATTGCGCGCCACCACCATCAAACCGCTGGTGTCCTTGTCCAGCCGGTGAACAATGCCGGCACGCGGCACCTGACGCGCCTTTTCGTCACGCGCCAGCAGGCCGTTGAGCAATGTGCCCGTCCAGTTGCCGGGCGCCGGATGCACCACCAGACCCGCAGGCTTGTTGATGACCAGCAGATCCTCGTCTTCATAGACTACCTGCAGATCCATGGTCTCGGGCTGGAAAGCCATGCTCTGCTGGGTGGGCCGCATTTCCACGCTCAGGCGGTCGCCCACGGCCACCTTGACCGAGGGCTTGAGCAGAACCTTGCCGTTGAGAGTGACCGCACCGTCGGCCAGCAACTGCTGCAGATAGCTGCGCGAGAACTCGGACACCCCCAGCGCCAGCACCTTGTCCACACGCTGACCATGATGCTCGGCGGCGACCGTGAATTCGCGGTTCTCGACCTCGGCCGAGGCAATGGCGTCTTCGGCTGCTTCGTCCCAGCTCTGCTCGACCGCGTCAGAAGGCACAAGCCCCTGCGGGGCAGGGGCTTGTGCGGCTTGCTTGCGTTGCGAGGCCATGCTCAACGCGAGGGCAGATAACGCGAAGGATCGACAGGCTTGCCCTGGCGACGCACCTCGAAGTGCAGCTTGACGCGATCGGCATCGGTGCTGCCCATCTCGGCAATCTTCTGTCCCTTCTTCACGGCCTGATCTTCCTTGACCAGCAGAGACTGGTTGTGGGCGTAGGCGGTCAGATAGGTGTTGTTGTGCTTGAGGATGATGAGATTGCCGTAGCCACGCAGGCCGGCACCGGCATACACCACACGGCCATCGGCAGCAGCCAGCACGGGATCGCCGGCCTTGCCGCTGATGTCGTAGCCCTTGTTGCGCTGCTCGTCGAAGCCGGCAATCAACGAGCCGCTGGCAGGCCAGATGAAGTTCACATCATCGGCACCCTTGGCAACAGGCGCCGGGCTTGTTGCAGGCGTGGATGGCACTGGCGTTGCGGTTGCAGCCGGGGGAGTCACGGGTGTGGTCGTCGTTGCGGCGCTGCCACCACCCACAACCACGGGCGCGACACCGCGGCCCGAACCGGACGATGCGACAGGCGCCTCGCGTCCGGGTGGTACCACACGCACCACCTGACCGACTTCAATCACGTTGGGATTGTCCAGATTGCTCCAGCGAGCAATGTCCTTCCAGCTCTGGCCGTGCTCCAGACCAATCCTGATCAGAGTGTCGCCAGGCTTGATCGTGTAGTAACCCGGCTTGCCGGCATTTTCAGCGCCGGGCAGCGACTTGACGTCCACAGTTGAAGACGAGGAGGCCGACTGTCCGCGATCCTCCACAGGAGCCCTGTTTGCCTGGGCAGCACAACCGGCCAGGATGACACCTGCCAGCACGGCCGTTCCCCATGCACCAAGACTTCGCGATACCAACATAAGCTATTCCCTTCTAGGCGATCCCCGATTTTAGAGGGACAAAGTTGACTGCTTCCAAAACTGTCTGCGTAAAACCGTGTGAACTCTTGTCAATCACCAGCAGTGCCTGCTTACCCGCACCCACCACGACCGGAGCCACCAGACGCCCGCCCACCGCCAACTGATCGCACCACTCTTGCGGCACCACGTCACCGCCGGCAGCGGAGATGATGCCCGCATAGGGCGCGCCACTGGCAAAACCTACCATGCCATCTCCGAGAATCAGATGCACATTCGACAGGCGCATGGGGCGCAGATGGCTGCGTGCTTTCTCATGCAGGCCGCGCAGCCGCTCTATCGAATAGACCTCTTTGGTGAGCATGGACAGCACTGCAGCCTGATAGCCGCAGCCCGTACCGATCTCCAGCACGCGCCCTTGCCCGTTGCGGGCCGCATCGGAGTCGAGCAGCAGCTCGATCATGCGGGCCACGATGCTGGGCTTGGAGATGGTCTGGCCCATGCCGATAGGCAGACTGGTGTCTTCGTAGGCCTGGTTGACCAGAGCGCTGTCGACAAAGCGGTGACGCTCCACCGTGGCCATGGCCTGCAGCACGGCAGGGTTGCTGACCCCGGCCGCACCGATGCGCTGGGCCATGCGGGCACGCACCGTGGATGAGTCCAGCCCCACGCCCACCGGCGAGGCGGCCACACGCAAGGGATTGATGGGCTTGGGAGCAACGGGCGGCCGTGCCGCGCCGGTGCCCGTCTGCACCGAGCGTGCAATCCAGCCCGGGACCTGAGGCGGACGACGCTCGCTCACGATGCGGCCGCCGATGTGTTGGATGGACCTGCCAGCTTGCTGGCCGTCTGCGCCCAATAGCCGAGGTTTTCATGATCGGTCAAATCGACCTTGAGCGGAGTCATGGAGACATGGCCGTGGGCCGTGGCATGGAAGTCCGTGCCTTCGGAGTCGTCCTTTGCTGCGCCGGCACTGCCGATCCAGTACATGGTCTCGCCACGCGGGCTTTGCTGCTGAATGGCCTGCTCGGCCGCATGACGGCGCCCCAGGCGACACAGCTTGACGCTTTTGAGTGCATGCAGCGGCATATTGGGAATATTCACGTTCAGCAGCCAGGGAGCAGTACCGATCAGCTGCTGGGCCTGCATCTGCTGAACCATCTGACGGGCGGTGGCAGCTGCCGCTTCCAGCTCGGCCCAGCCCTTGTCCACCTGCGAGAAGGCAATCGAGGGAATGCCGAACAGATAGCCTTCCATGGCCGCGCCCACGGTGCCCGAGTAAATCGTGTCGTCGCCCATATTGGCGCCGTTGTTGATGCCCGAGACCACCAGATCGGGCCGGTAGCCAAGCAGGCCGGTCAACGCGATATGCACGCAGTCTGCTGGCGTGCCGTTCACATAGCGAAAGCCGTTATAGGCCTGATGCACATACAGCGGTGCATTCAGCGTCAAGGCATTGGACTTGGCGCTGTTGTTGTGCTCGGGCGCCACCACTTCGACGTCTGCCACGGTGCGCAGCGCATCGTGCAGGGCCACGATGCCTGGGGCCTGGAAGCCGTCGTCATTGCAAATAAGAATCTTCATGGATGAGGCGGATTGTAGGCGGCTCCAAGGTCACGACAGAGACACGCGGCATTCGCACCACACTTCTATCATCTGCGAGCCGATTCCCCCCAATCTCACCTCAAGAAGATCAGGAGACAAGATATGCACGCATGGCTTTGCACCACCCCCACCGGCGTCGAGACCCTGAAATGGACCGAGCAGCCCACGCCACAGCCCGGCCCCGGCCAGGTGCTGCTGGAAGTCAAGGCCGCCAGCCTGAACTTTCCCGATCTGCTGATCGTGCAGAACAAATACCAGATCAAGCCGCCCCTGCCCTTTGTGCCGGGCTCGGAATATGCCGGCGTGGTGCAGGCCGTGGGCGAAGGGGTCAAACATCTCAAGCCAGGCCAGCATGTGGCCTGTCTTTCGGGCACGGGCGGGTTCGCCACGCATACGCTGGCACCCGCTGCCATGTGCATGCCGCTGCCGGCCGACTTCCCCTTTGTCGATGCCGCCGCCTTCATCATGACCTATGCCACCTCCCACCATGCGCTGATCGATCGCGGTCAGCTCAAGGCCGGCGAGACCGTACTCGTGCTGGGCGCAGCTGGGGGCGTTGGCACGGCAGCCATACAGATCGCCAAGGCGGCCGGTGCCCGGGTGATTGCCGCTGCCTCCACCGACGAGAAATGTGCGCTGTGCAAGGCCCAGGGCGCTGACCTCACCATCAACTACAGCCAGGGCGATCTGCGTGAAGCCATCAAGGCAGCGACAGACGGCAAGGGACCCGACGTGATCTACGATCCCGTAGGCGGCGATTTTGCCGAACCTGCCTTCCGCTCCATTGCCTGGCGCGGCCGCTACCTGATCATCGGATTTGCCTCCGGCCCCATCCCCTCGCTGCCGCTGAACCTGCCTCTGCTCAAGGGCGCTTCCCTGGTCGGCGTGTTCTGGGGCGATTTCGCCAAGCGCGAGCCGCAGAACAATGCCGCCATGATGCAGGAGCTGGCACAGTGGTGGGCGCAAGGCAGGATCAAGCCCGTAATCGACCGCACCATGCCCATGAGCGAGCTGTTCGCGGCCTATGAGCGCATGGGCTCGCGCCAGGTACAGGGCAAGCTGGTGCTGGTCAACGCGTAAAGCTGCGGTAAACCGCGGCGATGCCTGTGGGCTCGGGGAGATACTTCCAGCCACTGGCTACAAAACCCCGACACCGCAGCATCGCCATGTTTTCTCCTGCCCACACGCCCGCGCCGGATCGCCGGCGCTTTCTGATTGCCTCCAGCCTTGCCACGGCCGTGGGCGCCCTGCCCGCCTGGGCCCGCGCCACGGAATCACTGGCCCACAACCCGTTCACCCTGGGAGTGGCCAGCGGCGACCCGGAACCCGGCAACATCCTGATCTGGACACGGCTCACAGCGCCTCTGGCCTATCTTGGTACGGCGGTCGCGCCAGACCTGGCAGCACAGACCGTGCATTGGGAAGTGGCGCATGATGCCCAGTTCCGCCAGCCCGTGGCTCATGGGCAGACTCAGGCCAGGGCCGAATGGGGCCATGCCGTCCATGTGCAGGTCAACGGCCTGAGTCCGGACCGCTGGTATTTCTACCGCTTCCGCTGTGGCGACGCCTTCAGCACCACCGCACGCTGCCGTACCGCCCCGGTGCCCGGGGCAGATGTACGCAAGCTGCGTCTGGCCGTGGCCTCCTGCCAGCGCTGGGAACATGGCTTCTACAGTGCCTGGGCCGATGCCGCACAGGCCTCGCCCGATCTGGTGCTGTTTCTCGGCGACTACATCTATGAATATGCGCAACCGGCGAAGCCTGATGGACTGGCGCGTCCGCAGCCGCTGCGTACCGCCCAGACCTTGCAGGACTACCGCGACCGCTATGCGCTGCACAAAAGCGATGCCCATCTGCAGGCCGCCCATGCCGTGTGCAACTGGTCCGTCATCTGGGACGATCACGAGGTTGAAAACGACTATGTAGCCCAGTACGGGCGCGGGGACAGCGCTCACTTTTTAGCTAGGCGCATGGCGGCCTGGCAGGCTTTCTACGAAAACATGCCGCTGCGTAACAGCGCATTGCAGCGCAACTCTCAGGGACTGGCGCTGTACCGCAGCCTGCAGTGGGGCAAGCTCGCCAGGCTGCATCTGCTGGACGGCCGCCAGTACCGCGATCTGCAGGCCTGCCGCCCCGAGGGAAAGGCCAGCACCGGCACCGTGGACCCTGCCGAATGCCCTGCCCTGCAAGATCCGGCGCGCAGTTTTCTGGGCTGGGACCAGGAGCGCTGGCTGGCCCGGCAGTTGCAGGATGATGCTCGCCAGAGGGCCGAGGCCACCCGCTGGAGCACCGTGGTGCAGACCACCTTGTTCGCGGCCCGCAGGCATCCCAATGGCAGGCAGTCGACCGACAGCTGGGACGGCTACCCCCAGGCACGCCAGCGCCTGGTGCGCCAGATTGCCGAGAGCCAGCCGCGCAACAGCGTGCTGCTCGGCGGAGACATTCACCAGAACTATGTCTGCGCCATTGCGGCCCAGGCCGATCAGACCCCGGACAGGGCCAACCCGGTGATTGCCAGCGAATTTTGCGGCACCTCCATCAGCTCGCACAGCGGCACCACACAAGCCAGGGTCGATGCCATCGTGGCCCACAACCCTCAGGTGCTTTTCGCACGCTGCGAGGAGCGTGGCTACAGCCTCGTGGATATCGCGCCGCAGTCCATGACCACGGAGCTACGCGCCGTGAGCAACCCGCTCCAGGCCGACAGCAGTCTCTATACGCTGGCACGCTTTGTGGTGGAAGATCGCCGCCCCGGCCCTGTGAAGATCGCCTGATGCGCTGCGGCATACTCGGGTCATGCAAAACACACAGGCCTCGAGACCCGAACTTCCCCTGTGGCGCGGTACGGCCGCCGCCCTGCTGATCGCGGGGCTGCTCACAGGCTGCGGCCTGCCTCCCCTGCCGGATCGCATGGCCAGCGAGGCCCTGAGCACCGAGCAGGCCCTGCAAACCCGGCTCGGCCAGGCGCTGGCGCCGCTGCAGCAGGCACATCCTGGGCAGAGCGGCATCCATATGCTGGCCGATGCCCATGACGCCTATGCCGCCCGAGCGCTGCTGGCCCGAGCCGCGCAGCGCACGCTCGATGTGCAGTACTACATCTGGCGCAACGACACCACCGGCCATTTGCTGCTCGATGAGTTGCTGCTTGCGGCAGACCGCGGCGTGCGCGTGCGCCTGCTCTTGGACGATGGCGGCACCGGCGGCATGGACGCCACACTGGCCGCCCTGGACCAGCACCCTCTAATCGAGGTGCGGCTATTCAACCCCTTCGCCCTGCGCACGCCCAAGGCGATTGGCTATGTGACGGACTTCGCACGCACCCAGCGGCGCATGCACAACAAGAGCTACACGGCCGACTCCTCCGCCACCATCGTGGGCGGGCGCAATATCGGCGACGAGTACTTTGCCGCCTCCGACGGCGTGCTGTTCGCCGACCTCGATGTGGTGGCCACAGGCTCGGTGGTGGGCGAGGTTGCAGCGGAATTCGACCGTTACTGGAACAGTCCCTCCGCCTACCCGGCAGCCAGCCTGCTGCCCGCCATGCCACAGCAGGCCGTGGACAAGGTCTATGCAAGCCTGCACGCCGATGTGAATCGCCCCGAATCACAGGCCTATGTGAAGGCCGTCAGCCGCAGCCGCTTCAGCACCGATTTGCTGACAGGTCAACTGCCGCTGCAATGGGCCGAGACCACCCTGGTCAGCGACGACCCGGCCAAGGTCCTGCGCGAAGCCGCGCCCGAGGACTTGCTGCTGTCCCAGCTCCAGCCGGTGATTGGCCAGCCACAGCAGTTGCTGGAAGTGGTGTCGCCCTATTTCGTGCCCACCCAGGCCGGAGTCGACGCCTTTGGCCATCTGCGCCAGCAAGGTGTGCGGGTGCGCATTCTGACCAATAGCCTGGAGGCGACCGATGTGGCCGTGGTGCATGCCGGCTACGAGAAATACCGCAAGCCGCTGCTGAAGATGGGCGTGGAACTCTACGAGATGCGCCGCCAGATCGATCTGCGCAACCAGCCCGCAGCCAACGAGCCGGACAAGACCCGGAAGAGCGAGCCTGCCGAAAAGACTCCCAAGCGAGAAGCTCCGTCACCTGCAGCGCTGAGCGGCAGCTCCGCCACAACGGGCAGCTCGGGCGCCAGCCTGCATGCCAAGACCTTCGCGGTCGACGGCAAGCAGCTCTTTGTCGGCTCCTTCAACTTCGATCCGCGCTCGGCCATGCTCAATACCGAAATGGGCTTGGTCATCAAAGACCCGGCCTTGAGCCAGCAGGTCAGCACCTCGCTGGATCAGCATCTGCCGTACATGGCCTACAAGGTGCAACTGGACGCGCAGGGCAGGCTGAGCTGGACGGGCCAGAGTCCGCAGCCGCCCCATGAAGCCCAGACCTTCAGTGCCGACCCCGGCACCAGCTGGTGGCAGCGCTTCATGGTGCGGGTGCTGAGCTGGCTGCCCATCGAAGGATTTTTGTAACTCAGTCCAGGCGGATGGAGGGCCGCAGCCGCGCGTTCATCAGGTCGATCAGCCACAGCAGGCCGCCGCGCCAGAAGCCGTAAAGCCGCGCCTGGTGCGAGCGGTACAGCATGATGTGGCTGAGCATGGCCATGCGGCCGCGGATCACGCCGCCGTTGAACAGGCCGAACTTGCCCAGCGAGCCATAGGCGTCGTAATGCGCAAGCGACACCAGGGCTCCAAAGTCACGATAGGCAAAGCCTACGGGTTTGGCACCGGGACGCTCCAGCACATGGGGCAGGGTCTCGATCAGATAGCGGGCCTGCTGGTGGGCCACCTGGGCCGTAGGAGGCAAAGCCTCCTGCTTGCCCGGCAGGGTATAGCTGGCGCAGTCGCCCAGAGCATAGATATCGGGGTCGCTGGTCTGCATCTCGTCATTGACCAGCAGCTGATTGCTGCGCGTGGTCTGCAAACCCAGCTGCATCAAGAATTCCGGGGCCTTTACCCCCGCCGCCCAGACACGCAGGCTGGCAGGAATCAGCTCGCCATTGGCCAGCTCGAAACCTTGCTCGGTCGCACGGCTGACGCGGCCGCCGACGATCACGGAAACGCCCAGGGCCTGCAGTCGCACACGCGTGGCTTCGGAGATCTCCTCGGGAAAGCTGGGCAGCAGGCGCGAGCCGGCCTCGATCAGCACGATGCGGAACTTGGCGGCCTCGCCCAAGGCGCCGTAGGCCGTGGCACTCTCTGCAAGCTGAACCAGCTCCGCCGCCAGCTCTACCCCGGTGGCACCGCCGCCCACGATGGCCACCTGCAGTTGCTCGCCGCTGGTCATGCAGCGCACCATGCGCAAACGAATTTCCTGGTTGAAGGCATCGGCCTTGCGGCGCGAATCGATCATGAAGCAATGCTCATGCACACCGGGCGTGCCGAAGTCGTTGGCACCGCTGCCCACCGCAATCACCAGTTTGTCATAGGCAAGACGCCGACCCGCCACCAGCTCGCGGCCATCGGGTGCATAAATGGGGGCCAGCAGAATTTCACGCGCCTCGCGGTCCAGACCGCACATCTCGCCGGGCTGGTAGGCAAAGTCGGCATCGGTGGCCTGGGCGAGATAGGTGGTCTGCTGCTGGGCCAGATCGCGAGTGCCGGCTGCAATCGTGTGTAGCATGGGCTTCCAGACATGGGCGGAGTCGCTGTCCACCAGCGTCACCGTGTCAATGCTTTCACTCTTGAGCTTGCCGAGGGCCGTGGCCACCTCCAGCCCCGCCACACCACCGCCCACGACCACGATGCGGGCCGCATGCCCATTGCGTGGATGCTGTGGCTTTCGAGCTTGCGGCTCCTGGGATTCGGTGATGGGCTGCTCGCCCTGCTCTGCTTGATTGACTGCGTTTTCCATGAACGACCCTGACTCTGCGTCTGTTGTGACCGGACGCCAGAACATCTCAAGATATCTGGCACGCATTGATTGTTCTTCAATTTTTATAGCAGGAAACTCAATATGGACAAGGCAAATACTGATGATATATATCTTTTATAAGACTTGAGCTGCACGAATGCAAGGTCTGCCTTGAAAGCTTTCAATTTTCTGAATAACCCTGGCTGCAAGCAATGCCAATCAAGCGTGGCGCGCTATCAACTTCTTGAGCGCCATGTCGTACGACGTGGCCTTAAAACCCCATTCGACGAACAGCGCTTGTCAAGCAGCGGCAAAACCGCTGCTTCAACCATGCAATTTGCGTTTGTCAATATACGAAACGTATACAGACCTTATGATGCTCGGCCATGGGAATCGTCAAAATTTCAGACCAGTTGCACGACCAGATTCGTGTCTCCAGCGCGGCCCTCGGCCGCTCCATCAATGCCCAGGCCGAGCACTGGCTGCGTGTAGGCCAGCTGGCCGAGCATCACCCCCAGCTCAATTACGAAGGCATCTGCGCCCTGCTGCTGCAGCAAGCCGAGCGTGAGCTGCAGCCTGCCAGCGCTCATGAAGCCGACACAGTCGTGCGCCGCCCCCGTCCGGTGCGCCTGGTAGGAGGCATGCAATGAAGCGCGGCAAACAGAAAGTCGTACCCATTCATGACGCCACCGACATCTACCTCTCGCGCAAGGCCGGCGGCCTGGCCGCCAAGGTGCTGGCCATGCTCACCCCTCATGTGCAGCCCGGCGTAAGCACAGAGGAACTGGACAAGATCTGCCACGACTACATCGTCAACGAGCTGAAATGCACGCCCACCAATGTGGGCTACTATGGTTTTCCCAAAACCGTGTGCACCTCGGTCAACCATGTGGTCTGCCACGGCATCCCCGATACCAAGCAGGTCCTCAAGGACGGCGACATCATCAATGTCGACGTCGCAGTAACCACGCCCGAAGGCTGGATCGGCGACACCAGCCGCATGTACTACGTGGGCCAGCCCAGCAATCTGGCCAAGCGCCTGGTCAACACCACCTATGAAGCGCTGGTGGCCGGCATCCGCTCCGTCAAGCCCGGGGCCACGCTAGGCGATGTGGGGCATGCCATCCAGACCGTGGCCCAACGCGAGCGCTTTTCCATCGTGCGCGAGTACTGCGGCCATGGCATCGGCAAGGTCTATCACGACGAGCCCCAGGTGCTGCACTACGGCACGCCCGGTCAGGGCCTGACGCTGCAGCCCGGCATGATCTTCACCATCGAGCCCATGCTCAACGCCGGCAAGGCCGCCACGCGCGAACTGGCGGACGGTTGGACCGTGATCACCAATGACAAGTCGCTCTCCGCCCAGTGGGAGCATATGGTGCTGGTGACGGAGACCGGATTTGAGGTGCTGACCCCCTGGCCCGAGGGTACAGGCGACTACCCCGCCATCTGATCAAGCGCGGCGAACCGCGCATATTGCCCTCGGCTATGTGCGCACAGCCGCTGGATTTTGGCAATAACGGCCAGAAGCGGTCCGGGGTCTTGAAACCAGCCTGGAAACAGCCCGGCCCCAGCCGCACTACAGTGCCCGGCATGACAAATTACCTGTATCTGGGTCTGGCCATCATCTGCGAGGTGATTGCCACCTCCTTCCTCGCCAGGTCGGAAGGCTTCTCCAGGCTCGGCCCTACCGCGGTTTCCCTGGTGGGCTATGCGATTTCTTTCTATCTGCTGTCGCTGACGCTGCGTACCGTGCCCACGGGCGTGGCCTATGCAATCTGGTCCGGCGTGGGCATCGTGCTGGTCTCGGCCGTTGCCTACTTCTGGCAGGGCCAGAAGCTCGATGCCCCCGCTCTGGCCGGCATGGCCATGATTGTGGGGGGCGTGCTGGTGATCAATCTGTTTTCAAAGACCGCCGGTCACTGATCGCCCTCGCCCCCGAAGTCCTCCACTGACTGCGTCAGATCCTGCAACCACTGCATGCTGGCGCGCAGCTCCTCGGGCCGGATCTCATGGGCGCCCGGGTACTCGTGATAGCTCAGTTGCAAGGGCAAGGAGGCCAGGCGGTCACGCACGGCATGGGCGCTGGTCAGCGGAATCACATTGTCATAAGTGCCGTGGCTGACCCAGGCCGACTTGCCCTCGAATGCGGCAGCGGGCGCGTGCAGCGACGCGATCTCGGGCAATAGACGGCTGTGCCAGACCAGTGCGGCACGCAAGGTCTGGGGCTGGGTCAGCAACTGACTCAGACTCATGATGCCGCCCTGGCTGAAGCCCCCCAGCACCACCCGCTCGGGCGGAATGTCCAGTTGCTGCGCGGCCTGCTCCACCGTCTGCTGCAGCAAGATACGCGCCTGCTGCTCCTGCGGCACATTGATATGGCGCGTACCATCGGCATCCACAGTGAACTGAAACCAGGCATAAGCACCCATGCCCATGGCAAAGGGCGCGCGCAGACTGAGCACATGAAATTGCGGCGGCACATAGGGCACCAGGCCGAACAGGTCCTGCTCATTGCTGCCCACGCCATGCATGAGCACCAGCAGCCAGGCAGGCCGGCCGGCGTCCAGCTGCGCGGGCCGCTCCAGATAAGTCAAAGGCAATGTGCTCATGGACAACTCCCGAAGGCAGCACGGAATTTGATGGGAAACAGGCTGTAGCGCTTTTGCATTCTGCGACTGCAGCTATCAAAACAATATAGCGCAGACCCGCAGCTGGCTGACCGATCCGCACTCGGCCCGACAGGGTACGCGCATGCCTTTTGATACAGTTGACCGACCTGAGCGTGGCTTTGCCGCTACACAAGCTCAGTCATGCACCCGCCCGCGCAATGCCTTGATGCCGGAGCGCAGGCTTTTGCCCTGCAGGCGTCTTTGCTGCGAGCCCCAGGTCGGCTTGGTGGGCTTGCGCGGGCGTGGCGGCCTTGCAACCGTGGCTACCAACGCATTGAGGCGCTGCAGCCCATCCCACAGATTGTGTTCCTGAGTGCGGTATTTTTGCGCCTTGATGACCACCACTCCATCGGTGGTGATGCGCGAATCGCCCAACGCCAGCAAGCGCTGCTGCACATCGACCGGCAGACGCGAGGCTCGAACGTCAAAGCGCAGATGCACAGCGCTGGCCACCTTGTTCACATTCTGGCCGCCCGGGCCTTGAGCGCGCACGGCGCTCCATTGCACATCGGCTTCGGTCAGCTCGAAGGCGGCCGCATTGCTCACGACAGAGCCTCCTGCAGCGCGGCGCAGAAGGTGGCCGGATCCTCGTGCTGTACCCAATGGCCGACGTTCCGCATCACCTGCCAGTCCAGCGCCCCCAGGCACTGACGCTGCATCAGCAGTTGCAGCTCGGCCAGGCAGCCCGCATACAGAGGGTCATGCTCGCCATAGATCGCCGCCACCGGCACCTTGATATGGGTCAGGGCCCGGGCCAGCACATCGGTGCGCGACAGCCGTCTGCGCGGCAGTCGGTCGCGAGCCACATTGAGCGCATGCAGTGCCAGCGTCTCTTCATCGATCAGCACCTCGTCATGCAGCATGAGGGCCGCGATATTGTGACGATGGGCCTGCATCTGTGCCTCCAGCCCCGGCAGGTGGCGCCAGCCCAGCAGGCGTACGCTGCGTCCCTCGGTCATTCCCATGCCGGGAGCGCCGACCAACACCAGCCTCCGGGCCAGCTCCGGATGCTCGGCAGCCAGCAGACCGGCTGTCATGCCGCCAAAGGAAAAGCCGACCAGATCGCAGACCGGACCCGTATCGGCATTGCCCAGCAACTGCCGAATGCCATAGGCCAGAGGCTCCAGCATGGTGTCCACATCCATGCCGCCGGGCACTCCATCGGATTCACCAAAACCCGGCAGATCGGCCAGCCACAGGCTGTAGCCCGCCTCGGTCAGCGGCTGAATCACACGCAACCAATGCGTCCAGCTGCCACTGCCGCCATGCAGCAGCACCAGGGGCAGACCGCGCTGCACCACCCCGGCCGGGGGCTGCCAGCCATGCCAGACCATCAAGCCGCTGTCGGCGGCTTCTCCAAGCCGGGTCTGCACGCGCTGCGCCGTGGCCTGCAGTCGGGCAATGGCTGCCGGCAGCTCGACCCCCAGTTCCTGCGAGACCTGCTCCAGCGAACAGGCTGCTTCAACCGCCGATGTCACCACTGCGCCACCGCATCGATGGCCAGACCGTAGCCTGCCACGCCGAAGCCGCACATTACGGCGCGCGCCGTGGCCGACAGATAGGAATGGTGGCGAAAGCTCTCACGCGCATGGACATTGCTGATGTGCAACTCCACCAGCGGCACGGCCGTGCCCTTGACGGCATCGAGAATTGCCACACTGGTATGGGTGTAGGCCGCTGCATTCATGATCAGCGCCTGCAACTCCCCCTTGGAGTGCAACCGGCCTGCCTCGTGAATCCAGTCCACCAGCTCGCCCTCATGGTTGCTCTGGCGGAACTCCAGCTTCAGGCCATGGCGTGCACAGGCCTCTTCGCAAAGCTGGCGCACATCGGCCAGCGTGGCCGATCCATAGATGGCGGGTTCGCGCATGCCCAGCAGATTGAGATTCGGGCCATTGAGGACATAGACGGTTTTCACGGAAGCACTCTCCTGATTTTTGAGGACTGCCCGGATTATGCGAGCGCTGCAACCGACCCGCAGGCATAAAAAACGGCTGCCTGGGCAGCCGTCTGTGGTGCAGAGTCTTTCAGGGCTCCGTCATCGATGTCATCAGCGATAGTGATGATGATGATGGCGATGACCACGCCAGCGCGGGCCGCCTCCGTAATAGACCGGGCCGGGCACAACCATCACGGGTGCGGGACGATACACGGGAGGCGGCGGCGCATAGTAGACCGGTGCCGGAGGCGCATAGTAGACAGGGCGCGGCGGCATATAGACCGGGGCGGGCGCCATATAGGGTGTGGCGTAAACGGGAGCGCCGACGCCCACGGCCACGCCGGGCACGCCGATGCCGACCGACAGGCTGACGCCGCCATGCGCCTGGGCGCCTGCGGCAGCCATCAGGCCAGCAATAGCGATAGAGCCAGCGGCAAGCAGCCTGGCCATGCGGGGGGAAGTTGTTCTGGACATCACAATCTCTCCTCTGTTTATGTGTCATCGGGGCAAGCTTGCAAATCTGTGCTGCGCCTTCGGCCCTTGGGGATATAACGTTTCAGAGTCCCGTCAGGATGGCACGGTTCCTCCAAAACATTGTGTCCAAATGCACACGCGGCAAAGCTGCAGTGTCCGCAGATCGACATGAGGTCATGGCAGCCGGCCTAAAATGGTGCAATGAGCTCTGCTGACGCCTCCAAATCCAACAACACCGCCCCCGAAGCGGTCAAGCCCACAAACTTCCTGCGCCAGATCATCGAATCGGATCTGGACAAGGGCACTTATGCCGCCCGTCACTGGGGCGGCGCGCCCGGCGATGCCCAGCATCACCAGAGCGGCCAGGTAGACGAAGCCAAGATCCGCACCCGCTTTCCGCCAGAGCCCAACGGCTATCTGCACGTGGGTCATGCCAAGTCCATCTGCCTGAACTTCGGCCTGGCACGCGACTTCGGCGGCGTCTGCCATCTGCGCTTCGACGACACCAATCCGGAAAAGGAAGACCAGGAATATGTGGACGGCATCATCGATGCCGTGCGCTGGCTGGGCTTCGACTGGAAGGATGCCGACGGACACGAGAACCTCTACTTCGCCAGCAATTACTTCGACTTCATGTACCGCTGTGCGGTCTACCTGATCGAGCAAGGCCTGGCCTACGTGGACGAGCAGTCGGCCGACGAGATGAAGGCCAACCGCGGCGACTTCACCCGTCCCGGCGTGAACAGCCCCTTCCGCGACCGCTCCGTGGCCGAAAACCTGCAGCGCTTTGCCGACATGAAGGACGGCAAGCTGGCCGATGGCGCCGCCGTGCTGCGCGCCAAGATCGACATGGCTGCGCCCAATATCAATCTGCGCGACCCTGCCATCTACCGCGTGCGCCACGCCGAGCATCACAACACTGGCAATCAGTGGTGCATCTACCCGATGTATACCTTTGCGCACCCTATCGAGGATGCCTACGAGCACATCACCCACTCCATCTGCACACTGGAGTTCGAGGATCAGCGCCCCTTCTACGACTGGCTGCTGAACCACCTGCGCGAAGGCGGTCTGATCGACGCCCCCCAGCCCCGCCAGTACGAGTTCTCGCGCCTGAACCTGACCTATGTGATCACCAGCAAGCGCAAGCTCAAGCATCTGGTGGACAACCAGTTCGTCACCGGCTGGGACGACCCGCGCATGCCCACCGTGGTCGGCCTGCGCCGCCGCGGCTACACGCCGGAGTCCATCCGCAACTTCTGCGAACGCATCGGCGTGACCAAGGACTACGCCTGGATCGACTACGGCACGCTGGACGGCTGCCTGCGTGAAGATCTGGAAAACAAGGCACACCGCGCCATGGTCGTGCTGGACCCGGTCAAGCTCGAACTCAGCAACTGGGCCGAAGTGTTTGGCAGCGCCGAACATCTGGAGGACTGCCACCTGCCCGCCCTGCCCCACGCGGCGGAAGGTGAAACCGTGCCAGAGCGCCGTTTCACCCTTGGCCGCGAAGTCTGGATCGAGCGCGAAGACTTTGCCGAAGTACCGCCCAAGGGCTACAAGCGCCTGTTCCCCGGCAACAAGGTCCGCCTCAAGGGCGGCTATGTGATCGAATGCACCGGCGCCGAAAAGGACGCCGATGGCAATGTGACCAAGGTGCTGGCCACCGTGGTGCCCGACACCAAGAGCGGCACACCGGGCGCCGACAGCGTCAAGGTCAAGGCCGCCATCACCTGGGTGGGCGCGGCCGATGGCCTGCAGGCCGAAGTGCGCATGTACGACCGTCTGTTCACCGACCCGCAGCCCGATGCAGGCGGCAAGGACTTCCTGACCCTGCTGAACCCCGACAGCCTGAAGGTCGTCACCGCCTATGTGGAGCCTTCGCTCAAGGCGGCTCAGGCTGACGACAAGTTCCAGTTCGAGCGTTTTGGCTACTTTGTGGCCGACCGCAAGGATCACCGCAGCGACAAGCCCGTGTTCAACAAGATCACGGGACTCAAGGACAGCTGGGGCAAGTAAACACTCCAGCCGGTTTCAACAAGGCTGCCAGGATTCACTGGCGGCCTTTTTTTATTGCGCAAACTGCCGCCGCATTTATCCCAAGAAAAGCTATTCGGTTCTCCGATCGGAAAATGGATAGCGCCCAATGCATTACGGTTACATATTGAAATGAATACCGCCGGTATTGATTTTCAATACTCGATAAACATTTGCATAAAATGTTCTGAAATTCAGAGCATTTGATTATTTTCTTTCTAGAATCCTGCTCACCGCAACATTACCAATCCGCAATTCATTCGCGGATTTTTTATTTTCATCAAAGGTCAAGAATGAACAGAAAAGCAGGAGCAGGCATTGCAGCGGCCATCGCCGTGATCGTGGCAGGAACACTGGGCACCAGCTATTACATGGGCGGCAAACTGCAGCAAAGCTTTACAGAAGGCCTGGACAAGTGGAGCGAGCATGGCGTGAAGATTCAGGTCACCAGCTATGACCGCGGCGCTTTTTCCTCCACCGCCAAAACGGTATGGACCCTGGACAGCGGCGACGAGCCCGTCCAGTTCACCGCCGAGCACAAGATCAGCCACGGACCGCTCCCCCTTGGCCATGCCGCCGAGATTCACACCAGCTTCGATCTGCCCGAAGACGCGGACCCGGCGCTGAAAACCGCGCTCAACGGCCGCTCTCCGCTGGAAGTCGACACCAAGGTCGGCTGGGGCCGCAGCAGCTCCAACGTCATGACGTCGCCGGCCGTGAGCAGCAAGATCAAGGACAGCGAAATGAACTGGGGCGGCATGAAGATCGTCTGGGACATGCCCGCCGACATGAAGGCCGCCAAGGGCACGGGCAGCTTCGCCGGCCTGCAGTTCAAGGACGAGGAAGGCAGCGTGACGCTGGACAAGGCCGATATGCGCTTCGACATGAAACAGCCCCCGGGCCAGCAGTTCTGGACCGGCCCGTTTGCCATGACGATTGCCAAGATTGCCGCCACCAAGCAGGAAGAGGAAGGCAAAAGCTCTGCCAGCCACTTCGAAGGCATCACCATGGATTCGGACACCATCCTCAAAGGCGAGGTCGTGGAAATGACGCTAAAGACCGGCATCAAGACCGCCAAACTCGAAGACAAACAGGCTGACGACCTGATGCTGGACATGGCCTTCAACAATGTCGATGCCAACTGGATCAACCAGGTCGTGGAAATGAGCAAGCGCAAGAACCCGCTGCTCGGCGAGGCCACTGACGACGAAGATGCCGAGGAGCAGGGCAGCGGCGATCTGCGCGAGAAAATGCTCAAGTCGCTGACACAGGCCCTGGCGCGCCAGCCCGTGATCGAGCTCAAACGCCTGTCCATGCGCACCCCCGACGGCGTGAGCGAGTTCGCGGCAGCCATTCAGTATCTGGGCGATGGCGAGAAGATGGGCACTCTGCTGCAGGATCTGAAGGTCAGCCTCAAGGCCGAAATGCCCAAGCCCTTCATGGAAAACATGATGCTCTCGCGCAGACGTTCCAGCCTGCTGGCCGTGTTTGAAGACGAGAGCGAGTACAAACCCGAAGATATCGAGGAAGCCGCCAAAGCCCAGACTCAAGCCAGCCTGGACATGCTCAAGGAGCAAGGCATCTTTGAAGACAAGGACGGCAAGATGCGCACCGAGATCGTCTATGCCAAGGGCGAATTCCAGGTCAACGGCAAGCCGCTGGACGCCATGGGTACCAGCACACTCATGGGCACCATGACCGAATGATGTGACCCAGACCCGGGAGGCGTGTTGCTTCGCGGATAGCTCCAAGGCCTGCCTCGCGCAGGCCTTTTTCATGGGAAGAACGCCCCCCGAGTATGGAGATGCAGACGAGAAAGCACCGTCAGCAACTCCTGCCCGAAGTGTTCATTGTTTTCAGCCTTCAGCACTTACCCACACTGCGAAAGAAGCTATCAAAATTCACGATATCTCTCGGAGCATGGCCTGCAACCACACGCTTTATTTGCTTACAACACTCTGTCAACAACGGCTCAAAACTGGCGTTAAAACAGCATCCGCCAAAGCACCGTGATTTGCACGGCGCGGCGCAAGGAGCGTCAGATGTCGCATTTCCCCAGGACCCGGCCCGAGCAGCCGGAACTGCAGCCAAAAACGGTCGCCCGCCTATGGCATCCAGGCATGATTGCCCTGGCCGCCGCCATGGCGCTGAGCGCCTGCAACGACAAGGATTCGCCGATCAAGGCGGACAGTGCGCCGCCAGCCTCGGTACCTTCCGCCACGCCCGATGCCGCCCAGCCTCAGCCCGCAGCCTATGTGCCACCCGGTGCTGACGCGCTCTACCGGATGGTGGCGCCGATTGCGCTTTACCCGGACAAGCTTGTGGCCCAGATCCTGGCCGGTGCCACCTATCCAGACCAGATCAGCGCCGCCGAAACCTGGCTGGGGCAGAACCCCGGACTGCAGAAGACGGCGCTGAGCAATGCCGTCAACGCCCAGAACTGGGACCCTTCCGTCAAATCACTAACCCAGTTTCCCAATGTGCTGGAACAGATGGCCTCCAACCTGCCCTGGACCACGGCGCTGGGCAAAGCCTATTACAACGATCCCTCGGATGTGATGAACGCCATACAGGTCATGCGCAGCCGTGCCTACAAGGCCGGCACGCTCAAGACCTCCAGCCAGCTCAAGGTCAACCTGGCGTCCACGCCTGCCGCCGTGGCCTATACGCCAGGAGCCGTGGTCACACCGCTGCCCGACCCGGTCATAGAGCCGCCGGAGCAGTTCATTGAAATCAGCCCCACCCAAGTGGATACGGTCTACGTTCCTCAGTACGACCCGGCTGTAGTCTACGGTCAGCCGCTGCCCGTATATGGCGGCTACCGCTATGTAGAGGCGCCGCCTCCAGCTCCCGTGGCAGGCGTGCCCGTGATTGCCGGCCTGCTGGGCTTTGGCACCGCCATCGTGCTGGCCGGGTCCATGGACAGACATCCGTCCTGGGGCTGGAATGCCTGGAATATGCACTGGGGCGATCCCGAAAGGCCCTGGCGTCACGGCGAGCGCCCCCCGCCCCCGCAAGCCCGTCCGGCCGTGGTCTACAACAACACCACCTATATATCGCAGTCGCGAACCGTGGTGCAGAACATCCATCGCACGGACAACACCTATATCAACAGCATCCATGAAAATGCCGCAGGCGAGCGCCGCGAGCCGGCCGGGCCGCCCCAGGCGGCAGGCGTCCTTGCTGGGCCGGGGACGATGGCTGTGGGCGCTGCCGTCGGTGCCGCCGCCATGACAGCCGGTGGCCATGGCCTGAACCAGCGACAGCCAGCACAGAGCCCCCTGGCTACACAGCTACAGGGCAGGCCGGGCTTTGCCCAGGGACCCAACCATGCTCCAGGCGGGCCGCGCGCATCCAATGGCAATGCTTTGATGCCGCCGCAAGACCCCCATGATCGCCATCCACCTCAGGCGCCGCAGATGCAGGCTGCCATGGTGGAGAAAGCCATGCAGCAACGCCCACAGGAGCCAACCCAGCGCCAGCAAGCAATGCAGCAGCAAACTCCTGTGCAGGTGCAACAGCAGCACACCCTGGAGCAGGCCCAGCGTCAGCAGCCAATGCAGCAAGTCCGCGAGCAGCAGCAGCGCGCCCAGGAGCAAGCTCAACATCAACATCAACATCAACAGCAAATGCAACAAGCCCGTGATCAGCAAGAGCATCGGCAACAGGCACAGCTGCGGCAGATGCAACAGCAGCACGCCCAGGAGCAAGCTCAGCGCCAGCAACAAATGCAGCAAGCCCGTGATCAGCAAGAGCATCGGCAGCAGGCACAGCTGCAGCAGATGCAACAGCAGCACGCCCTGGAGCAGGCCCAGCGCCAGCAGCAAATGCATCAAGCCCGAGAGCAGCAGGAGCTCCAGCAGCAACAAATGCAACAGCAGCGCGCCCAGGAGCAGGCTCAGCGCCAGCAACAAATGCAGCAGCAACAGGCCCGTGAACAACAGCAGCGCCAGCAGCAGGCCCAGATGCAGCAGATGCAACAGCAGCACGCCCAGGAGCAAGCTCAGCGCCAGCAACAAATGCAGCAGCAACAGGCTCGTGAACAACAACAGCGCCAGCAGCAGGCCCAGATGCAGCAACAACGGGCACAGGAACAGGCCCAACGCCAGCAGCAGGCACAGATGCAGGCTCAACAGCACCAGGCCGAGCAACAGGCTCGCATGCAAGCGACGCGGTCTGAGGGCCGCTCGCGCGGGGATCGCGAGCACCGCTGAAACGCCACTCGCCTTCGTACCATGCCGCCTGCCATGCAGGCGGCTTGTCAGTGCGCAGCCTGCATGACGGTATAAACAAGCTCATAGAAGCTCATTCGTTTTTGCGCCACTCATTGCAGCAGCCTTCATGTACAACCCAAGCCATTTCAAGACTGATGATCCAGCCTCCCTGCATGACTTGATCCAAGCCCATCCCCTGGGTTGCCTGGTCACCCATTCCGACTCGGGGCTGGACGCCAATCACCTGCCTTTCGAGCTGTTGCAGGACGAGGACGGCGTTTTGCGCCTGATCGCCCACGTGGCGCGCGCCAACCCTGTGTGGCAGCAGATCCGGGACGACAGCTCCGTGCTGGTGATCTTCCGTGCCGAGCAGGCCTATATCTCCCCCAACTGGTATCCCAGCAAGCACGAGAACCATGAGCAGGTCCCGACCTGGAACTACCGTGTGGTCCATGCGCACGGCCGCATCGGTGTGCGCGATGATGAAAAGTTCGTGCGCGGCGTGGTGGGCCGGCTCACCCGCCGCCATGAGGCTCGGAACAATGCCCAGGCCCCGTGGAAAATGAGCGATGCTCCGCCCGACTATCTGCAACGCATGCTCGGCGCCATCGTGGGCCTGGAAATTACCGTCGACCGCCTGGAAGCCAAGTTCAAGCTGAGCCAGAACAAGCAGCAGCGCGACCGGCTCGGTGCAGTGCAGGCCCTGGAGCAACTGGGACAGCTGGATCTGGCCCTGAGCATGCGCCTGCCCTGATCGCCGCTGCCGACCTGCAAGTCATAGACATGCGTAAAGCTCCCATCCCTGTATCGCCTTTAGCTCCGCTATCGATAGCAATACAGCACAATGCCTGCACAACCCGATAAGCACCATGCCAGCCGAAAAAATTTCCAACCCTTCTCTCCCTCCCGAGCGCCGTCGCCTGCTGCAATGGATGGCGCAATCGGCGCTGTTTGCCGCAGCACCAGCCTGGGCTGCGCGCAGCGCCAACTCGGACAGCGCGCTCTGGCCGCAGGACAGCAGGGTTCCCGGCGGCGTCGCACGCCTGTCGCTGGGCCCTGCCTCCGCACGTCCCCTGGTCACGGCAGCGGAGGCCGAGGTTCTGGTGGTGGGAGACATGATCGAATGGACCGCACTCGTGGGCATACCGCTTGCCACCACACCGGGTGAGCAAAGCGTTGGCGTGAAGGCCGACGGCCGTTTGCGCACCATGAGCTATACGGTGCGCGACAAACAGTATGTGGAGCAACGCCTCAAGGTCTCACCCAAGACGGTGGACCTGTCTGCCGAAGACAATGCCCGCTACGAACGCGAGGCCGCCCACCTGAAGACCGTGATGGCCACCTTCACAGAGCCGCTGCCTTCCGGCAGCCTGCACATGCGCGTGCCGGTGCCGGGTCGCCGCTCCAGCAGTTTCGGCCTGCGCCGTGTCTTCAACGGCCAGTCGCGCAATCCGCACAGCGGCATGGACATCGCCGCCCCTACGGGCACGCCGGTGCGTGCACCGCTACCCGGCAAGGTGATCGATGTGGGCGACTATTTCTTCAACGGCGGCACGGTCTGGCTGGACCATGGCGGCGGCCTGCTCACCATGTACTGCCACCTGAGCCAGGTGGACTGCAAGCCGGGCGACCAGTTGCAGACAGGCGATTCCTTTTGCAAGGTCGGAGCCACAGGCCGCGTGACCGGTCCCCACCTGCACTGGAGCGTGATGCTGAACCGCGCCATGGTGGACCCGGCGCTGTTCATCTGAACAGATCTCGCAGACGAAAAAGCGGCTCCGCGAGCCGCTTTTTAGTTCTTGCTACCAGATCAGAATCACAAGCGCCCGACCTACCAAGCGCTGCAGACCGGTTTGCTCGAAACTATGGTGCATCCCGATCCTGCTTCAGATAGTTCTCCACCAGCTCAAAGAAACTGTCGTAGAAGCTGCGTTTGGAAATGGTCTCGCTGCCCACCTTGACCAGCGAATCGTTGCTGGAGGAAAACGGCAGAGACAGCGAACCCAGAGCGCTCACCCCCACGCTGGCCGAGGTTGCACTCTTCTTTAGCGAATAGCGATCCTGCAACGCTGTCGCAAAACCCAGACTAACCAGGCCGTCGCTGGTCTGCGGCACGCAGACCACACGGAAATTGATTTCCAGATTGGTCTCCGTATTGGGCTGGAAGTTCTTGCGCCCTTCTATCAGCTCCTGCGTCCTGGCCGTTGCGATATAGCCCTGGCTCAACAAGGCGCGACGTGCGGCCTCGCAAGTCTGTGCCGGTGTCGCATCAAAGCCGCGGGAAAACGTGGAACTGGAGTCAAAAGTCTCCTGTACCGGCATATGCTGAGGTGCGGTTGCCGAGCATGCCCCCAGCAAACCTGCCAATATGCCCACAGAACCCAGCCGCCCCCAATTCAGCCCAAACAAAGCAACACCACCTAAGCGCACAGAAACTCCTTGATGCCTGGGCCGTAGTTTCTTCATAGCCCGAACCTTTGAAGCGTAGCAGCTTGGCAAAGACTAATTTGACGAAGCGCTGTCTAGTCGTACGGATTTTTTCGATCTTTACAGGGGCTTCACGCCCGGGCGGCACATCTGATTTCTCCGCCTGCAGCATTTGTTGACACTCTGAGGTTGTCGAAGCGCAAAACAACCGCAACGTTGGGTTAAGGTCAGATAAAACCCGCAGGGAACTGATATGGTCAACAGAGACTCTGTTTCTGCTGGCATGGTTTGCCGTATTCCTCTATTCGACTTTAAGGAAACCCTATGAAATTTCGCTGGACCTGGTGCCTTCCCCTTGTTGCTTCCATGACGCTTGCCGCCTGCGGTACGACAAGCGGCGGCGGTGCAAGCAAGCCCGGCCCTACAGGCTCCGCAGGCGATGCCGCGTCGCTGACCGCCTACCACTGGAAACTGCAGCAGGCCTACACACCGGCTGGCAATGAAGACCAGAGCTGGTTTCTGGGCTCCAGCCAGGCACCTATCGAGCTGGACTTCGTGGACCAGCGCGTCGTCGTCAAGAATCTGTGCAACGTCATCTCGTCGGCTTACACCGTTGAGGGCCAGCGCATCAATCTGCAGCGCGGCATGAGCACCCTGCGTGCCTGCAATGACAACCAGCTGATGATGCTGGAGCAGAAGGTAGCGCGCATTCTGCCTACGGCCAAGCAATGGAATGTGCAGCTCGGCGGCTCCTCCACTGAACAGCCTCGCCTGACGCTGCAGTTCATTGATGGCACGCGCTGGCAGCTCAACGGCAAGCCCACTGCCCAGACCCAATACGGCAGCGCGCCCGAACGCATATTTCTCGAGGTCGGTCCCGAGCGCAAGGCCTGTAGTGCAGGTGCAGGCCGCCATCAGTGTCTGCAGGTACGCGAGATCCGCTACGGCGACAACGGCGTCAAGACCTATACCGGCCAGTGGGAGAACTTCTACAGCGAGATTGAAGGCTACAAGCACGAAACCGGTGTGAGCAATGTGCTGCGCATCAACCGCTTCAAGCGCCAGAATGTACCCGCCGATGCTTCAAGCTATGTCTATGTGCTGGACATGGTGGTGTCCTCGGCCATCGCCGACAAGCGCAAGTAAGCCGGCGCTCAGGCATTGAAAAAGCCGGCCCTGGTGCCGGCTTTTCTATTTTCATGCGTACATTCAACGCCGATGTTTCACGCACCACGTTTCATCAAACATGGTTCGTTGCCAAAGGACGATTTTCTTTTGGCAATAACTACTTAGGGAATGTTTTCTGAACGCAGTAGTTCGGAAAACAGGATTACAGGTTATGCCCAGCGTCTGTGGAGCCGCCTGTGGACAAGCCTCGGAAAAGCAGAGCGAGGCCGCACAGGCATTGACTTCGGGCACTGCGATCAAAAAATACGCAGGGATGATTGAGCCTGCAATGTTTCACGGAGAAAAAAGCCGACACCTTTCGGATGTCGGCAAGAGAGGAAAGTCACTGACCTCACACACAAATCATTGAGCTGGCTCCTGCCCCGGCTCCATGTCCCGGGCAATAGCAGACAGATTCAACGCAGACGGAAACGACCTTCCACAAACATGGAGGAACGATGGCCGCTTTCGCACTGGTTGTCAGCGTAGGACCAGAAAGCCTGCACCGTGCCCTTGGCCGAGTCTATGACCTGGCTGACCGTGAAGCCGGTTTTCTCGATCCAGTTCAAAAAATGCAGGTGGTCGCTCAGTTGCAGATAGCTGAGGTTCTCGCAGCCCTCGGAAATATGCCCTTGCGAGTCCACCACGCGCCAGCGCATCTGACCGCTGGCGGTGTAGCGGACTTGGGCCTGGCTGTCCGGGAATTCAATGACTGCTTCGCGGCCCAGAAGAGTTCCTGCGTATTGCATCGAAAGCATGGACATGATGTGACTCCTTGAGAGAAAGCTTCGCTATTCATAACGCCAAACCATTTGTGTGAAGCTATGATGAATCGCCGCCGTTTCTTTGCGTGTGGGAAAGTGACTCATGCCTTCGTCGGTAAACATTTTTTGACAAACAAGGCTTCTCTCCTGCATGGCATGAAGGTTAATCCGCAGCCTGCTTGCCGGATATGAACCGCAGCAGAAGTGAATGCTCAGAACGGCCATAGGCACTGCAGAAAACAAGGCGATCGCGCATACTCGGCCCTCTGACATTTCAGGTCGCCAAGGCAGGACGTCGGCCCAGGCCAACTCCCGCCTCCTCAGCCGCACTCACGGATCTCACCTTGTCCACCCCCGTCACCTCTACAGCGCCTCAGGCCTCCTCCATCCCGCCATTGCGCGATCCCGCTTTTGTCAATTTCGTGCTGGCACGCATGCTTGCCATGTTTGCCCAGCAGATGCAGGCAGTGGTGGTGGCCTGGCAGGTGTACGACATCACCCGCGAGCCTCTGTCTCTGGCCTATGTCGGGCTGGCGCAGTTCCTGCCCATGGCGGGTCTGCTGATTCCCGCTGGCGATCTCAGCGACCGCATGAGCCGCAAGCGCCTGCTTGGCATCAGCTGGCTGGTGGCCGCAGTCTGCTCGGGCCTGCTCTGGCTGCTGGCCGAGAGCGGCGCGCACAATGTGCACTGGATTTATGCAGTGCTGGTGCTGTTTGGCTGCAGTCGCGCCTTCAGCGGTCCGGCGCTGCAAAGCCTGTTGCCGCAGATCGTTGCCCGCGAGCAACTGGCCCAGGCCCTGGCCACCAACAGCATGCTGATGCGTATCTCGGCGATTGCCGCTCCCGTGCTGGGCGGCCTGCTGTACGCGCTCGGCGGCGGCGTGCTGACCTATGCGGTCTGCGGCGTCGCTCTGCTTCTGGGAGCCGGCCTGCTGAGCCAGGTCCCCGTACATTTTGCCGGCCCCAGGATCCTCACTGACGTGCAAACCACCATGTGGCAACGCTTTGCCGAAGGTCTGCATTTCATGCGTACCCGCCCCATCATCCTTGGCACCATCTCGCTCGATCTGTTTGCCGTGCTGCTGGGTGGCGTTGTGGCCCTGCTGCCCGTTTATGCGCACGAGGTGCTTCAGGTAGGTCCGCAAGGCCTGGGCCTGCTGCGCTCCTCCATGGCTGCGGGAGAGGTCTGCATGGGCCTGTGGCTGGCATCGCGCCCCATCAACCGCCGCGTGGGCAAGGTGATGTTTGCCGCCGTAGCAGTGTTCGGACTGGCCAATCTGGTGTTTGCGCTCTCGCACTGGTTTGTACTGTCCATGCTGGCACTGGCCGTGGCCGGTGCGGCCGATATGGTCAGCGTCTATATTCGCGGCGCATTGGTGCAGTTTTCCACGCCCGACCATATGCGCGGCCGCGTGAATGCGGTGAACATGCTGTTCATCGGCTCCTCCAACGAGCTGGGCGAGTTCCGCGCAGGCAGCAGCGCGTCCTGGTTCGGCGCAGTTCCCGCCGCCATTCTGGGCAGCCTGTGCACGCTGGGCGTGGTGGGTGGTTGGATGGCACTGTTCAAGCCCCTGCGCGATGTGGACAGGCTCGAAGATGCGGCGCGCGTAAGCGGCCTCGAGCCCCCGCAAGCACTTGAAAATCAATAGCTGCCAATCATCGGGCAATTGACGCTGCAACCCGTTTCGACACAAAAAAGCCTCGCAGACCCTGCGAGGCTTTTTGCTGATCGCGGCGGCTGATTTACAGCAGCTCGGCACGCAGTTGTTCGGCGCTCTTGGGCGACAGCAGGCCAGGGGCCACGTCAAATACCGTCTTGCAGCCATGTTGACCAGCCTGGGCCAGGCGATGCACGGCGCGTGCATAAGCCACAAGCACGCTGGAAGTGAACTCGGGGTTGCTGTCCAGCTGCAGGCGGTATTCGATGACCTGCTTGTTTTCGGCACTGGTATTGCCGCTGCGGATCACAAAGCCGCCATGGGGCATGGCAGAGTGATCGCGAGCCAGCTCTTCGGCATTGATGAAGTGGACCGTGGTGTCGTACTGGTCGAAGTAGTGAGGCATTTCCACAATGGTCTTGCGCACGGCTTCGGCGTCGGCGCCATCCTTGAGCACCACATGGCATTCACGCTGGTGCTTCTCGCGGGTGGACAGCTCGGGGCGCACGCCAGAGCGCACCTTGTTGACCGCCTCTTCCACAGGGATGGTGTACTGCACGCCGCCGGCCACGCCTTCCACGCGGCGGATGGCGTCGGAATGGCCCTGACTCAGGCCCTTGCCCCAGAAGGTGTAGGTAGCGCCGTCAGGCAGCAGGGCTTCACCCAGCACGCGGTTGATGGAGAACATGCCGGGGTCCCAGCCGGCCGAGATCAGGGCCGTGCATTGACCCCCCTGAGCGGCCTTGTCCACATTGGCAAAGTGTTCGGGGATGCGGGCATGGGTGTCAAAGCTGTCGACCAGATTGAAATGAGCCGCCAGCTCGGGCGCCTGCCTGGGTAAATCGTCCTTGGAGCCGCCGCAGAGAATCAGCACATCGACCTGACCTTTGTGCGACAGCAAAACATCCATGGAATGCACAGGCGTACCTGCATTCAGGGGCTGGAGCTGGGAAGGGTCGCGACGGGTGTAAATCCCCTTGAGCTGCATATCGGGGTTCTTGGCGACAGCAGCTTCCACGCCGCGGCCCAGATTGCCGTAACCGACGATAGCAACGCGGATAGGGGATGAGGTCGATGCCATGACGAGCTATTCCTTCAAACAAAACAAAACTTCAATTATTGCCCTGCGATGCACCAACTTGGGGCTGGAACTGCAGCAATCTCAGTCCGATGTGTGTGAACGCCCACGCCATGAATGTCGCAAGCCATCGCCGATCAGCAGGCCCACGGCGGCAAAGATCAGCGCATAGCTCAGTTGCTGCTGCGGCTCCATGCTCTCGCCCAGCAGCCAGGCCACCACGACCAGCAGGGCCGGTTCCACATAGGACAGCAGACCGAACAGGCCCAGCGGCAGCCAGCGACTGGCAATCATGTACAGCGCCAGCGCCACGGCGCTGACGATGCCCAGCAAGGGCAGCAGGCCCCATAACGTCGGATGACCCGCGACCAGCGGCCAACTGTCGGGCGTGCGCAGCGTGAAGGCAATGGCCACCGGAACCAGCAGCGCCATGTCTATCCAGTGACCGGCCAGGGTATCGGTCTGCAGCCAGCGGCGCAGCGAGAAATACACCGTATAGCCCAGCGCCACCACCCAGGTCTCCCAGGACATGCCGCCGGCCTGCCAGAACTCATGCGCCACGCCCGCAGCCGCCAGGAGCGTAGCCAGGCTCTGGCCCAGCGTCAGACGCTCGGCAAACAGCACACGCCCGGCCACGACCATCACCAGCGGCAGCAGAAAATAGCCCAGCGACACTGGCAACGCACGCCCGTTCATGGGTGCCCACATGAAAATCCATAGCTGCACGCCCAGCAGCGCCGAGCTCAGCACCAGCAGCATTCCAAACCGGGGCTGGGCCAGCGCTCTTGCCAGCAAGTCGCGTACCGCCGCCACCTCCTTGAGAGCGAACAGCAGGGCAGTGGTAAAGGGCAACGTCACCAGCACGCGCCAGCCAAAGATCTGCTCGCCATCGAGCGGGGCAAGAAAAGGCGAGAGGTAGTACAGCGAGGCGAACAGCACGGACGCCAGGACCGAAACCACCACACCCTTGAACATCACAGACACAAGATCAAGCCTCCAAATGGCGGCCAGCATTGATCCGTCAAGCGCTGGCAGCTACTTCAAAAAATGAGCCGACGTCAAGCGGCCCGCACCGATTCTCGGCCACGAAGCGGCCTGTCGGCAGGCAGACCCTGGTCAGCAAAGCTTTGCACTGTGCGCTAGAGTGCGGCTCGCCCTCTTCTGTCTGCCTTCCACATGCCCGATACCGCCCTGCCCGACGGCTCTGCCAATCCGCCTTTGCACATACTCTGGCAGGACGAGCATATGGTCGTGGTCTACAAACCCGCCGGCTGGCTGGTGCATCGCACGGGCCTGGATGCGCACGAGACCCGCTTTGTCATGCAGACGCTGCGCGACCAGCTGGGCCATCATGTCTGGCCCGTGCACCGGCTGGACAAGGGCACCTGCGGCGTGCTGCTCATGGCACTGCACAAGCAAGCGGCCCAGGCTCTGGCTGCCAGCTTTGCAGCCCATGAAACCCGCAAGGAATATCGGGCCCTGGTGCGCGGCTGGCTGCCCGAAACGTTGGAAGTCGATCATCCCCTCAAGCCCGACGATGCACCCGAGGATGCCCCGGTGCAGGACGCGCACACGCACTTGCGCTGTCTGGCGCGCCTGTCCTGGCCCGAAAGCTATGACGGCCGACACCCCGAAACCCGCATCAGCCTGGTCGAAGCCCTGCCGACCACGGGCCGCAGACACCAGATACGCCGCCATCTCAAGCATGTGGCCCACCCCATCATCGGCGACGCCACCCATGGCAAGGGGCCGCTGAATCGCTGGTGGGCCGAACGCCTGGGTCAACAGCGGCTATGGCTTCATGCCAGGGCACTGGAGATTGCCCACCCCGTGAGCGGGCAGCTCATGCGCTTCGAGGCCGACTGGTCCGGTCTGACTCAGCTGCAGGAAGCGCGGGACTGGCAAAAGCTGCTGGCGCTGCCGGGCTGGCAACCCATAGCATAAGAAACAGCTGTCAGCGCTTGTATCTCAAGCGTTGACAGCTATGATTTTCTGCAACTACGCAGACTTTGGCGTAGCGCGAATCCACTTGCCCTCTTCGTCGAACTGCAGGCCTGGTGCGGCCGCAAACTCGTATTGCGCTTCGGGTTCGGCCTTGAGCTCACCCTGCAGCAACTCCACCAGACGCTCGTTGCCCATCTTGAAGCCACAGGCCTGGGCATGGCCTCCGCCGCCAAAGCTCTCTGCCAGAGGAATGCAGTTGAACTCCGAGCGCGAGCGCAGGCCCACCTTGGTGCCCTTGTGATTGGCATGCCACATCAGGGCAAAGCTGCCGCTCTGGCGCGCCAGCAAATCACCCACCTGGCTGTGGAACATGCCCGGGCAGTTGACCATCAGGCCCTGCCTGCCGTTGAAGACCAGCACCTGGGCGCCGTCGGCAATATCGGCGCAAAGCTTCTGGAATTTCTCGTCCATGGCGCCGCCACGGGCCATATAGACGGTTTCCTGCTCGGGCGTGAAGGCCGCAATCTCGGCCCAGCGCTCAAAGCTGCGCACGGGCTCCATGTCCAGAGCCGCGAGAAACGCCGCGCTTTCGGGGAATTCCCATTTCCAGATATCGCGGTCCTCGATGTAGCGAATCAGACCGGGCACGGGCTTGTCGGCCTGGAAAAACTCCCAGGCCAGACGCGCGCCGGACTTGCTCATATCGAAATGCACCACGCCGCATTGGCATTGGTAGCCGCTGAGTTTCTCGGCCGCACTCTTGTGATGGTCCAGCACCACGAGCTTGGCCACGCGCGACTCGATCTCGGCCATCAACGTGGGCTCGAAGGCAAAGTCCAGCACATAGACGGCGCGACCGGCCAGATCGCCCAGGTCGTCGGCCGTCTGAATCTCGCCGTGATCCAGACCGCGAAACTCGGCCTGACCTTCATAGAACAGCCAGGCCGCCAGCGCCGCGCCAAAGCCGTCGGGGCAGCGACGGCCATGGTAGAGGATGAGGGGCTTGGGATCGTTGCGATCGGGGCGTACCAGCAACTGCTGGAACAGGGAAATTTTGGCGTTCTGTGCGGTCATAACCGGGTATTTTCGCCGTTTGCGCCGGAGCGAGGCGACGCACGGGCATTGCGGGCTCACGGCTGACTGCTTCCGTGGCGGGTGTTTCGCCCTGCAAGACACTGCCTGCAGGGCTCATCCGGCTGCCCGCAAGAGGCTTCACGCCTTGTAAGTCATCGCTTGCTTTTTCCTTGGTTAGCACAAGCGCTGAAATCCCTGATTTCGGTATCTACCTAAGCCCCCACTCTTCGCATACGCCTATGATGGGGGTCTTGCTATTGAAATGCTGCGGTCACCGGCAGGCCCGCAACGCTTGCCTGCCACGACAGTTACAGCGCTGGGTGCTCCGCGGCCCCTGTATGCGATCTACACCCGATATCACTCCTCACCTCGGTACGCTGCTCAGTTTTCGCCGCGACCTGCACGCCAATCCTGAGCTCAAATACGAAGAGCACCGCACCGGCGACAAGGTCGCCGCATACCTCACGGCCCTGGGCCTGACCGTGCATCGCGGCCTGGGCCAGACTGGCGTTGTCGCCAGCATCCACGGCAAGGGCCGCAGCAAGGACAACCCCGGCCGCAGCATCGGCATCCGTGCCGACATGGATGCCCTGCCCGTCACGGAAATCAACACCTTCGGGCACATCAGCCAGAACAAGGGCCGCATGCATGCCTGCGGCCACGACGGCCACACCACCATGCTGCTGGGCGCTGCAACCACCCTGGCTCAGCAACCCGACTTTGACGGCACGGTGCACCTGATCTTCCAGCCAGCCGAAGAAGGAGGCGCTGGCGCCAAGGCCATGATGGATGACGGCCTGTTCGACAAATTCCCCTGCGAAGCCGTGTTTGCGCTGCACAACTGGCCATCGCTGCCGGCCGGCCAGATGGCCGTGCGCGTTGGCCCCATCATGGCCTCCACCCTGCGCTTTCAGATCAGGGTCCATGGCAAGGGTGGCCATGCGGCCATGCCCCACACCACGCTGGACCCGATTCCCGTGGCCTGCGCCATCGTCAGCCAGTTGCAGACCCTGGTCTCGCGCAGCACCGATCCGCTGGACTCGGCCGTGCTCACCGTGGGCAAGATCACCAGCGGCACGGTGGAAAACATCATTCCCGATGACGCCATCATCGCCGGCACCGTGCGCACCCTGAAGAAGGAAACGCGCGAGATGTTTGTCGAAGGCCTCAAACGCATCAGCAGCCATGTGGCAGCCGCCCATCTGTGCACGGCCGAGTTCACGCTGCGCCCCGGCTCCTACCCCAACACAACCAACCACGCCCGCGAAGCCAAGTTCATGGCCGCCGTGATGCGTGAAGTGGTCGGTGACGACAACGCCTTTGACGATGTGCTGCCCGCCATGACCTCCGAAGACTTCGGCTTCATGCTGGAGGCCGTCCCCGGCGCCTATGGCTGGATTGGCAATGCCAAGGGCGACCAGCCCGGCGTGAGCCTGCACAATCCGGCCTACGACTTCAACGATGACAACATCGGTCGCGGCTCGAGGTTCTGGGATCTGCTGGCACGTCGCTATTTTGAGCAGCCGGCCGCCTGACGACAGCCAAGAACTACGCTATTCATAGCTGATAGCCCTCAACCAGCAATGGTTGTGGGCTTTTTTCATATCTTGGCAGCGGCATCGGGCTCGCCCAACACCTCGACCAGCCAACGCTGCTGCGGCATGGGCATGCCGAGCAGCATGCCCTGAAGCACGATGTCCGGGTTCCACTGCGTCAACTGCAGCGCCTGCTCGGACAGCTCCACACCTTCTGCCACCACGCGCAGTTGCAAGCGCCGCGCCACCAGCAACATGGCTTCGACCAGGGCAGCATCTTTTTCGGAGCGATGGCTGCCGCTGACAAAGCTTCTGTCGATCTTGAGCTCCTGAATCGGCAGGTGCTGCAGGCTGTACATACTGGAATAGCCGGTCCCGAAGTCATCGAGAGAAATCTCTATGCCCAGGCCACGCAGTGCCAGCATGCGCCGACGCGCCTGATCCAGATCCCGCAGCAAGGTGCCTTCGGTGATCTCCAGTGTCAGCTGGCGAGCATTGGCACCGGTTTCCCTCAAGACCTTGTCCAGCGTGGCCATGAAATCGTCATGCGCAAATTGCTGAGCGCTGACGTTGACCGACAGACGCAGTCCACGCTCTGCCATGGCCGGCCTGGCCAGCAGCATGCAGGCCTGACGCAGCACCCAGTCGCCCAGACGCACGATGAGCTCGGACTCCTCGGCCACCGGAATGAACTCTCCCGGGCTTACCAGCCCCCATTCGGGGTGCTGCCAGCGCACCAGCGCCTCGGCACCCACGCAGCGACCGCGCGCATCGGTCTGGCTCTGCAGATACAGACGCAACTCCCCGTCGGAGATGCCGTGGTACAAATCCCTGGCAATGCGCACGCGCCGATACACATCCTGGGCCATGCGCGGCTCGAACAGCACCACGCTGCCCGGACCGCCCAGCTTGGCCTCATGCAAGGCCACGCTGGCAAAGCGCAGCACGTCATGGCTGTTGCCGCCTTTAATGGCCGGCTCCAGCACGGCACCGCCAATGCAGCAGCTGACAAACTCGGTTTCCACCCAGCTGTTGAGAGAGAACGGCTTTTGCAAGGCCTTCTTCAAGGTCTGCGCATACTGCTGCAGCTGCTCCTCCACACCTTCGGCCTGCTTGTGCAGGCTATCAAAAACAATAGCAAACTCCGCAGCCGCAACACGCGCAATCCAGGCATCGTCAGGCAGAGCCTCGACCAATCTGGCCCCCATGGCCTGCACCAGCTCGTCGCTGTGCTGCATGCCATGCACATCGTTGAAGACGGAAAAGCGATCTACGTCCAGCAGCAGCAAGCCATGGCTGGCATCCTGCCGAACCAGGGCCAGCTCGCGCAGATGCAAGGTCAGCGAATGGCGGTTGGGCAGCCCTGTGAGCGAGTCCAGGTAGACCAGGTCGTGGATACGGCGCTCGGCCAGAACGCGCTCGGAGAGATCGCGCTTGAGCTCCACATAATTGACGACCTCTCCCTGAGGCGTGCGAATCGGCGTCACCAGCACCGACTCCCGCAAGGCCTCACCCTTGCTCGTGCGATTGGTCATCTCGCCACGCCATAGCGTGCCCTTGGCCAGTTGCTTGAGCGCGCGCTGGCGGTGACTGCGATCCATGCCCATGGTGGATACCAGCTCGGTAGACTGGCCGAGCACCTGCTCGCGCGCATAGCCCGAGCGCAGCAAAAAGGCCTCGTTGACATAGATGACCTTCAGCTCGGGATCGGTGATGACGATGCTCTCGGGGTTCTGCTCGACCGCCCGATAGAACTTGCGCAGCTCGTTCTGGCTGGCCTCCAGTGCGGCCAGCATTTCCTGGCTTTTCTGCACGCGCCGCCCCAGGCTGGCTCTTGCCTGCAAGCAAATGATGAGCACCAGCATCATCATGCCCAGCAAATGAACCATCGCCAGCAGATGCTCGGCTGCCGATAGAGCTGCAAACGGCGTGCCGATATGAGGAGCCAGCCACCATAGAGCGGCAACGACGATGGAGGACAGCCCCAGCATCGTCAGGGCGGCACGCGTGCCCTGCACCCAGAGCGCAACAGCCAGCCAGGCAGGAAATGCCATCACGGCCGGCCCATAAAGCCCTCCCATGTGCCAAACCCAGAGCAAGCTCAACAGCCAGTTGCCCCAGACAAAGCAGGACACTGCCCAGACCCACTGCCTGGCCTTGGCCAGGCCCATGCACAGCAGCGACAGCAGCATGACGCCGCCGGACAGCGCCAGATCCATGTCGTCCATCGCCGGCATCAGCAACCAGACCAGACTCATTGCAGCGCCCAGAACCCACATCCAGAGACAGCCCAGCCACACCATGCGGCGCATGGGCAACCGGTATCTGGCCTCAACGAAGTGACGCTGCATGCAAGCCCTTTGGCATTCAGACTGAATGATGAATGCTAGGGGCAGTTGCCAATTAGTTCAATCGTCCGGCGAGCCAGGTCTTGAAAGCCCAGACGCACGGCCTGCCCGGCTTGAGTGCATGCCAGGCCTGGCCTGGCCTGGCCGCATCAGGCTTGTCGCCTGCAGCCTAACGCTGCTGCTGCTGCCGCCGCGCGCTTCGGCGTGCCTTGGTCTGTGCATCTTTCCTGGCCTGGCGCTCCGCATCTTTTTGCTGGCCCTCGGCAAGCCAGACCTCGAATTCGGCCGGAGCCTCCAGCGTGATGCGGCCAATGCTCACATCACGGAAGTCGGTCAGCACCAGCTCGGCCGCCTTTTGCAGGTTCACGCGGCCGCCACTCATCACGGCGCCACGCTTTTTGCCGATCATTGTCAGCAGCTCGTCATCATGCAACGCCGCAATTTCATCGGCCGAAATGCCCAGCTTGTAGCGCGCCTCCAGCATGGAAGCGTAGTGCTTTTGCAGATACAAAAGCAGCTCCAGCGCCACCAGGTCTTCGTCGTAGGCATTGCGCCCCACGGCACCGCTGGCCGCCAGGTTGTAGCCGCTTTTCTCCACGATGATGCGCGGCCACAGCATGCCGGGCGTGTCCCAGAGGTAGAAGTCGTCGGCCAGCACGATGCGCTGCTCCAGCTTGGTCACACCGGCCTCATTACCGGTCTTGGCCTGGGTCTTGCCGCTCATGGAGTTGATCAGCGTGGACTTGCCCACATTGGGCACGCCGCAGATCAGCACCCGCATGGGCTTGGCCAGACCGCCACGCGAGGGCGCCAGCAGCTTGCACTGCTCGATCAGACGCTTGGTGGGAGCAGGTTCCGAGGCGTCCAGCGCAATGGCGCGCGTCTCGCTCTGGGCGTTGTACCAGTCCATCCAGGCCTTGGTCTGGACCGGATCGGCCATATCCTGCTTGTTGAGTATCTTCAGGCGCGGCTTGTGGCCCGTCATCTCCTGCAGCAAGGGGTTGGCGCTGGAGCCGGGCAAGCGCGCATCCAGAACCTCGATGACCACATCGATTTCCTTGACGCGCTCCGTGATGGCCTGACGCGTCAGATGCATGTGACCGGGAAACCATTGGATGGCCATAAGCGGAGATCTTTCTTTTTTGCAGGGTGCGAGCACGCAATGGGCGCAAACACCCTTTTATGTCAGTGAATTCAGGCGCGCAAGGATAATCTCCCTCTGCTTTTCTGACCTGCCAGCTCGCTTATGCCCTTGCCCTCCGCCCCCCAAAAGTCCAAAGCCCGCAACGAAATTCTGATCAAGGGCCTGACGATTGCACTGATCGGCATCATCATCTTGCTGGCCCCTGTGTTCAAGCCTGAAAGCGGTATTGCCCAGCTGTTTGCCCAGTCCCATATCGTGGGCTGGTTTGCTCTGGTGCTGGGTCTGGCCTTCATAGCCCAGTTTCTCTGGGTTCGCTTCAAGAAATGAGCGACACAGCCCTGCTGCAGCCGCTGACACAGGCGCGCAGCCAGATTGCGCTGTGGCAGCAGCGCGCAGCAGCAGCGGCGGTGACGCTGCGCCAGCCGCCGCCCGAGCCCACGAGTTGCTGCGGGCGCGGCTGCAACGGCTGCGTCTGGGAAGGCTATTACGGCGCGCTGACTTTCTGGCTGGAGGATGCGGCCCAAGCCATGACCGAGGCCTGAAACCCGCTACTCGGGACTCATGCCATTTCGGCTTCCAGCGCAGCCAGGCGAGGCACATGGACTTCTTTTTCCATGACGTCCACCTCGATATCGGCGATCTCGTTATCCAGCGCTTGATAGTCAATACGGAAGCGCCCCGCCCCTGCCTCCAGCCTTTGCGCCTGATGGAATAGCTCGCGCGCTGCTGCGCTGGATTCGGCCACCAGACCCGCGTTCTGGCTGGTCATATGGTCCAGTGCCTGCACCGCCTCGCTGATCTGGGCGATACCCTGGTTCTGCGCCTGTGCCGCCTCGGTGATCGAGGCGATCAGACCGCTGACCGTGCGCACATCGCGCACGATATGCTCCATGCGCTGGCCGGCCTGCAGCGCCAATGTCTGTCCCGACTTCATCTGTTTGGTGGAGTGCTCCATGAGCTGGCGGATCTGCTTGGCCGCTTCGGCACTGCGCTGGGCCAGCTCGCGTACCTCGGCCGCCACCACGGCAAAGCCACGGCCCTGAGTGCCTGCCCGCGCCGCTTCCACGGCGGCATTCAGCGCCAGGATATTGGTCTGGAAGGCAATGCCGTCAATCACCCCCACAATGGCAGCCACCTGCTGGCTGCTTTGCGCCATGTGCTCCATATTGCGAACCACCTCCTGCACCACGCTGCCTCCGCTGGCCGCCGCCTCGGCGGCACTGCGCGCGCTCTGGTCGGCATGGCGCGCACTGTCGGCCGAATGGGTGACCAGGGTGACCATGTTTTCTATGCTGCTGACCGTAGCCTTGAGTTGCTCTGCAGCATGGGCTGTGCGATCGGAGAGATCGCTGTTGTCCTGCGCCATCTGGCTGGATGCGGCAGCCACGGCCTCCACACCACCCTGCACCTCGCCTACCAGGCCGCGCAACTGCCTAGTCATCAGCGCCAGCGACTGCATGAGCCGACCCAGCTCGTCGCCGCGCCCCGTCGCCGGCGGTGCATAGCTGAGATCGCCCGCCGCAATGGTCTGCGCCAGCTGCACCGCCTCGCTCAAGGGCGTGGTGATGGAGCGAATCGTCGTCAACGACAGCAACGCCCCCACCAGGCCCATGAACAAGCCCACACCCATGGCCATGCGCTTGGCGATGGCGGTTTGCTCGCGCCCATGCTGCTCGGCGTCCAGACGCTGCTGCTGCTGAGCCTCGATAAAGGCATCCTGCGCCTGGACATAGCGCCTGGAGGCGGGAATCAGTTGTTCGTCCACCAGCTTCTGCGCCTCCCAGGCCTTGCCCAGATCACGCGCCTGATAGGCCTGCTCGTAGATATCGAGCACTGCCTTGCGTTCCTGCTCCACCCTGGCCAAGCCGCTTCGATCGACTTCGCTCTGAGCATCGGCCTGCACCTGTTGCTGCAGACCACCAGCCTGTTGCATCAGCCCGCGAGCTTTCTGCGAGAGCTGAGCAATCAGATGCTCTTCCGAAGAGAGCACGCTGGCCAGCGCAGCCTCCACGCTCTGCAGCGTCAGCGCCTGCCAGCGCAGCGCAAGATTGATGCGCTTGTCCGTGGCCTGAACAGCGGCGCTGACCCGCTGCTCCACATTCTGCAGATAGCTGAACAGGCCGCCTGCCACCAGCACATTGCACAGCAACAGCCCCAGGAACAAGGCCCACATCTTGCGAGCCACCGAAAGGTTCTGGAATTTCTTCAACAACATGAGCACACCGCCGATCAAGCGCGGAGCGCAGTGCTCCGCTGGTCGTTACGATATGAAACACAGATGACAGTGACGTGACAGCCGCAGCACCGAATGCAATAAAAAAGCGCCTGCAACCCAGAGATTGCAAGCGCTCCCAGCTATCAAATTCCAAGAATTACAGCAGGCTGGCTGGATCCATATAGCGCTGGCGCCACTCTTCGAACGTCATGGTGTCGGCAGCCTCGATGGCTTGCTGCGCGGTCACCGACTCCTGGCTCATCCGCTCGTAGCGCGCCTGCTGCTCGGCCGTCCAGGGCATGGCCAGCAAGGCATCGCGCGCCTTGGCGGACTGCGTGGTCATGAAGTCTATGAAACGATTGTCATAGGCGCTGGTGAGCTCCTTGAGCACATGGGCCGAAGGCGTGGACTGCGCGTCCTGCACGCGGGCCAGGGCCTGATCCAGCGCAGCGCTGTAGTCGCTTGTGCCATGAGCAGCATCCAGCGCCTGGGCATAGGGACGGCATTGCTCAAGCACTTCCTGTGCCCAGTCGGTCAGCAGCACCTGCTGGCCGTTGCGCACCAGCTTCAGGCCCGGCTCGCGGCCCTGTTCCGCAGCCAGATGCTGGTTGTGCTTGAGGTCGGCAATTTCCTGGGGCGTGTCGTCGGGGCTGTCGCTGTGCAGGCAGTGCAGCAGAAAGACGTCGATCATGCGCATGGTGGCCGGCGCAATGCCCACGGTTTCATAGGGATCGATATCCATGAGCCGCACTTCCACATATTCCACACCGCGCTCGCGCAGCGCGTGCAGCGGGCGCTCGCCGCTCTTGACGGTGCGCTTGGGACGGATGGTGCCGTAGAACTCGTTCTCGATCTGTAGCAGGCCCGTGCCCAGCTGGTTGTAGTCGCCACCGGGGTTGCGCACGCCCAGTTGCTCGTAGGCCGGGTAAGGACGGGTCAGCGCCTCGTGCAGCGAGTCCGCATAGCCGTCGAGTCCGTTGTAGCTGACATTGATGCTGGACTGCGCGTCGCTCTGATAGCCCAGGCGCCCCATGCGCAGCGATGTGGCATAGGGCAGGTACAGCGCATGCCTGCCGTCGCCCAGCGGCTGCAGGCGATGCTCGCGCCCTTCCACAAAGCAGGGACACAGCGCGGGAGAGGCGCCATACAGATACAGCAGCACAAAGGCGTTGCGGCGGAAGTTGCGGATCAGCGCAAAGTACTGGTCGCTGCTCACTCCGGGCAGCGACCAGTTGTAATGAATCCCCGAGATGGTCTGCATGCGACGGCCATAGCGGTGGCCCAGACCCATGCGGTACACACTCTTGGAACGGCCCGAGTGCGAGCTGCCATAGCGGCCCAGCGGAATCGTCTCGTCGGTGGGCAGACGGCAGGGCATGCTGGAATTCCACATCAGCTCGCCGCTTTCGCTGAGGTTGCGCAGCACGAACTGATGGACTTCGGTCAGCTCGTCCAGGCATTCCTCGACACCCAGGCGCGCGCCGGTGATGAGCTCCAGCTGGGACTCGCTGTAATCGGTGGTGATGTGCGGGTGCGTGAGAGCCGAGCCCAGTTCCGCCGGGTGCGGCGTCAGGGCCAGCGAGCCCGTGGCCAGTGCCCGCAGTCCCTCTTTCTCGATGCCGCGACGAATGCCCAGCAGCCTTTCGGCGGTGGGCATATTCACGGCGGCCTGCGATGTCTTCATTGTTCTTACCTTCTTAGTGAAGACGCTGACGACAAACTTCGTCTGCCCAATCGCGCCCAGACGGCGAATGATAGAGAAACAAGACGCAACGCGATGGCGGCTGGCCGCTTAACCACGTTTTTCGGCCTGTTGAGCCGCCAAGAGCCAGGGCCTCTGCCAGAAATTTGTCAGGTTAACAGCAACCCAAACATGAGCACATGCTCACTCCAAAACAGAAAAAGCCCTCGCGAGAGGGCTTTTTTCAGCTGTGCTAATCGCAATCGCCTGCCGCTCTTGCCGCTCTCGCAGGGCAGAAAATTCAGCGACTTTGGCCTTGATCAATGTCCATGCGCTTTCATGGCCTTGCCCACTTCCACCTGTCCCTGGACGGCGCCGCTGGCCGGCACCTGCTGGCCTTCGCTGGCCGTGACTTCAGCCAAGCGCGCGGCCAACTCTTCGGGAACGGTCTCACCCATGCCCAGATAAACGCCTTCGGTCATGGTGATATGAGCAGCCTCGAAACCGCCGGCGCCGGCGCAGACAATGGTGCGCGTGGGCGCGCTCTCGTGCGCCAGCACCAGCATGGCAGGCACCACGGCCTCCGGCCTCAAGGCTTCCAGCACCGGCTCGGGCAGCAGTCCCGCCGTCATGCGTGTGGCCGCCGTGGGTGCCAGTGCGTTGACCCGGATATTGTGTTTGGCCCCTTCGATGGCCAGCGTCTGCATCAGGCCCACCTGGGCCAGCTTTGCCGCGCCATAGTTGGCCTGGCCGAAATTGCCGTAGAGGCCCGTGGACGAAGTCGTCATCACGATGCGGCCATAGTTCTGCTCCTGCATATAAGGCCAGACCGCCTTGCAGCAATTGGCCGCGCCCATCAGGTGTACGTCGACGACAAGGCGGAAGTCCGCCATGTCCATCTTGGCAAAGCTCTTGTCGCGCAGAATGCCGGCGTTGTTGACCAGAATGTCCACGCGCCCCCAGGCCGTGATGGCCTGCTTGACCATGGCCTGCACGGCGTCGAAGTCGGTCACGGAGGCCGCGTTGGCAATCGCCTCGCCGCCCGCTGCGCGGATTTCATCCACTACCTGCTGCGCCGCCGTGGCCGAACCGCCCGAGCCGTCCACCGCGCCGCCCAGATCGTTGACCACCACCTTGGCACCGCGCCTGGCCAGGGCCAGCGCATGCAGACGCCCCAGACCGCCGCCCGCTCCCGTCACGATGGCCACACGACCTTGAAAATCCATTGCCATGATGTGCTGCTCCTTGCTTGTGCATTGATGCAGCCACTTTAAGCGCCCATGCTGCAGCGCAGCGTAGCGTTTGCGACTGCCTGCGGGTAAGTCTGGAGAATGCTATCAATCCGGGAGCTTTTACCGCAAAAAATCACTTGGTTTCAATATTAAAACTATTCAAATTTCAATATCTGTATTCGCTATAAGCTCTTCTTTCAATAGCAAAAATCAGTCATCCACAAGCGACGGGCTTTTCCCCAATTTTTCTCAACAAGCCTGTGGACAAGACTGAATATCTTTTGCAACAATGGCTCAAGCATTTGATTTATATTGAATTTTTCAAACTGCCTATTTTTTAATCAGCTCCTATCCGACAACCAGCCACTTATCCCGTCCTACGCTGGACATCCTTGTGAACAACTGCAACCGCCCCATGAATAAGTCAGGCAAGTCATTGATTTCAAAAGGTTCATTTTTCAGCGCTGAAAAAACAGGCAATCCGCACCGGGCCCACGGCCTTGGCAAACCGGCTAAAACAACGGGTTTTGCAAAGAATCACTACAGCGCCTCATGTCCAACGACTCTGCTTTTGCCCCTCCCTTCTTCATCGCCAAGTGCGAGCCCAGCGGCCAGCAGGTTGACGCCTGGGCCGACCAGTCCCTGCTGGACTCGCTGGAGAGCGGCGGCGTGAACTGGCCCAGCTCCTGCCGCAACGGCACCTGCCGCACCTGCATGGGGCAGTTGGTGTCGGGCAGCGTGCACTACGACATCGAGTGGCCGGGTGTGACTACCGAAGAGCAGGCCGAAGGCTATGTGCTGCCCTGCTGTGCCTATCCCGACAGCGATGTGGTGCTCAAGGATCATGAGTATTTGTAAGCCCCCGGAGCAGCCTTGCCGCTTCCCTCCAAGGGGGACGGCATCATTGCTGGGGCAGGCCATGGGGCGGGGCGGCTCTTGCCGGATGCCACGCCTTGGAACTGCATCCGGTTCTTGCACTGCATCATGGTTTCAGGGTCGGCTTGCGCGCTCAAAGCCCGCTCTGCAATAGAATGAGCGCTTTCCGCAAGGCCTTGTCCTGCAGAAAGCGGCTCCGCCCAGGCGGCCTCCCGCCTCACACGTTCTTTGGAAGTCCTGCCTGCGCCCATGGCGGCGTCGGCAATGCCTCACTGGTGCGTGTCATGCGCCAGCCGCCGACTGCAGTGCATCGCATCCAGTTCACGTCCAAGAAGGCATTCCATGAACAGCTCCCTCCAACCTGTGCCCATCTCGCCCGTCGAAGAAATCGTGGCGGAAATGCGTGCCGGCCGCATGGTCGTTCTCGTTGACGAAGAAGACCGTGAGAACGAAGGCGATCTGGTTCTGGCATCCGACCATGTCACAGCGGAAGCCATCAACTTCATGGCCCGCTTCGGCCGTGGCCTGATCTGCCTGACGCTGACCCGCGAGCGCTGCGAATTCCTCAAGCTGCCTCCCATGGCCGCGCGCAACGGCACCGTGTACAGCACGGCCTTCACCATTTCCATCGAAGCCGCCGAAGGCGTGACCACCGGCATCTCGGCCGCCGACCGTGCACGTACCATCCAGGTGGCCGTGAACAAGAACAGCCAGCCCAGCGATCTGGTGCAGCCCGGCCATATCTTCCCGCTGCAGGCCGTGGACGGCGGCGTGCTCATGCGCGCCGGCCATACCGAGGCTGGTTGCGATCTGGCCGCGCTGGCAGGCTGCACGCCCTCGGCCGTGATCTGCGAGATCATGAAGGACGACGGCACCATGGCCCGCCTGCCCGATCTGCAGCTGTTCTGTGCCGAGCACGGTATCAAGATCGGCACGATTGCCGACCTCATCGAATACCGCAGCCGCAACGAATCCCTGCTGCAGAAAGTGGGCAGCCGTCCCATGCAGACGGCCCATGGCGAATTCATCGCCCATGCCTTCCGCGACGTGCCCAGCGGCTCCGTGCATCTGGCACTGGTCAAGGGCGAATGGCAGCCCGACACCACCGTGCCCGTGCGTGTGCACGAGCCGCTGTCGGTGCTCGATGCGCTCGAAACCGGCCGCAACCAGCATTCCTGGTGCCTGGACGAGAGTCTCAAGTACATCAACGGCAATGGCCAGGGCGTGGCCGTGCTGCTCAACTGCAGCGAGTCCGGCGAGCAGTTGCTGACCCAGTTCGAAGGCAAGGCCCGTTCGGCCCAGGCGCCCGAGCGTGGCCGCATGGACCTGCGCACCTATGGCGTGGGCGCGCAAATCCTGCGCGAGTTGGGCGTGAGCAAGATGCACCTCATGGGCCAGCCCCGCCGCATGCCCAGCATGGCAGGCTACGGCCTGGAAATCACGGGTTACATCCCCAAAGAATAAGAGACGGAACACCAGATGCAAAACGCAGAAAAAGGCCAAGGCCAGAACCTCAACGGAGCCGAACTGAAGATCGGCATCGTGCAAGCACGCTTCAACGAAAGCATTACCAACACCCTGTTTGCCTCCTGCCGCGATGAGCTGCTGGCATTGGGTGTGAAGAGCGAGAACATCGACCATGTCACCGTCCCCGGCGCACTCGAAGTGCCCGTGGCGCTGCAGACACTGGCCGACACCGATCAGTACGACGCCCTGGTGGCGCTGGGCTGCATCATCCGTGGGGAGACATACCACTTCGAGCTGGTAGCCAACGAATCGGGCGCAGGCGTGACACGCCTGTCCCTGGACTACCGCCTGCCGATCGCCAACGCGATCATCACCACTGAAAACATGGAGCAAGCCATTGCCCGCCAGGTAGACAAGGGCCGCGACGCCGCCCAGGTCGCCGTGGAAATGGCCAATCTGCTCAACTCCTACGACGACCATGAGTGAAGAACAATCCAGCGAGTCCGGCTCGCGCCGCCCTCCCCAGAAGCGCACCGGCCTGACCAGCACCGGCGCACGCAAGGCGGGCTCCAAATCCAATCGCAGCCGCGCACGCGAGTTCGCACTGCAAGGCCTGTATCAGCACATCGTGGGCCGCAATGCGGTGCTCGATATCGACCGCTTCACGCGCGATCTGGCCGGCTTTCACAAGGCCGACGTGGTGCACTACGATGCACTGCTGCGCGGCTGCGTGGAAAACGAAGCTGCACTGGATGCACTGATCACGCCCAAGCTCGATCGCGGCCTGACCGAGATCTCGCCCATCGAACATGCCTGCATGTGGATTGGTGTGTACGAGTTCCAGAACTGCCCCGACGTGCCCTGGCGCGTGGTGCTCAACGAGTGCATCGAGCTGGCCAAGGAATTCGGCGGCACCGACGGTCACAAGTATGTCAACGCCGTGCTCAACGGACTGGCTCCCGAGCTGCGCGCCACCGAAGTGGCGCATGACCGCGCCAACAAGTCTGCGAGCTGAACCGCTTGATCTGCAGCGCCGTGCCTGCGCGGCCCTGCTGGCGCCACATGCATAGTCAATGCAAATACTGCAACAGGGCCGCAGGTGCTATCGTGCACCGGCTGGCTGGTTGCAGTTTTTTTATGGGTGCCAGGCTGCTGTACCGGCTGCATCCTCCGGCACCAGACTGCACCCGAACGCTGATTGATTGAAAGAATAACGTCGTCCATGTCCGTCATTGAGCTTTCCCGCCGCGCCCAACGTATCGAGCCTTTTTACGTCATGGAAATGGCCAAGCACGCGCAGGAAGTGGCCCGCCAGTCCAGCGCCAGCGGCACGCCCATGATCTATCTGAACATTGGCGAGCCGGACTTCAGCGCCCCGCCTCTGGTGCAGCAAGCGGCAGAGCGCGCCATTCGCGACGGCCGCACGCAATATACCCAGGCACCGGGCCTGCCCGAGCTGCGCGAGCGCATCAGCGCCTGGTATGCCAGCCGCTTCGGCGTGGACGTGCCGGCGCGCCGCATCATCATCACGGCCGGCGCCTCGGCCGCGCTGCAGCTGGCCTGTCTGGCGCTGATCGACGAGGGCGACGAGGTGCTGATGCCCGATCCCAGCTACCCCTGCAACCGCCACTTTGTCTCGGCGGCCGAGGGCAAGCCGGTGCTCATCCCCTCCTCGGCGGCGGAGCGCTTCCAGCTCAGCGCCGCCAAGGTCGAAGCCGCCTGGAGCGAGCGCACGCGCGGCGTGATGCTGGCCTCGCCGTCCAACCCCACGGGCACTTCGATTGCTCTCGATGAGCTGCGCCGCATCCACGACGTCGTGCGCGCCAAAGGCGGGTTGACCATCGTCGACGAAATCTACCTGGGCCTGTCCTACGACGACGCCTTTGGCCAATCGGCCCTGAAGCTGGGCGATGACATCATCTCCATCAACAGCTTCAGCAAATACTTCAATATGACGGGCTGGCGCCTGGGCTGGATGGTAGTGCCCGAGTCGCTGGTCGCGCCCATCGAGATGCTGGCCCAGCATCTGTTCATCTGTGCCAGCACCGTATCGCAATATGCGGCCCTCGCCTGCTTCGAGCCCGAGAGCATTGCCGAATACGAGCGCCGCCGCGCCGAGTTCAAGGCCCGCCGCGACTACTTCATCCCGGCTCTCGAATCGATAGGCCTGCCCGTGCCCGTCAAGCCCGACGGCGCTTTCTACGCCTGGGCCGACTGCCGCGCTGCCGCCGAAAAGCTCGGCGTGAAAGGCAGCTGGGACTTTGCCTATGCGCTGATGAACCAGGCTCACCTGGCCATCACCCCCGGCCGCGACTTCGGTCAGGCCGAGACGGCGAACTATGTGCGCTTTTCCACCGCCAACTCCATGGAGCAGCTGCAGGAAGCCATTGCTCGCATGAAAAAGCTCTTCTGCTGAATCCGTGATGATGCAGAGCCAACCAGCGCCTTTGCCTGACGGGGCCGATGCCATGCAAGCCGCCGCAGCCGGGGTGTTCACATTCCCGATGCGCGTTTACTGGGAAGACACCGATGCCGGCGGCGCCGTGTTCTATGCCAACTACCTCAAGTTCTTCGAGCGTGCCCGCACCGAGTGGTTGCGCTCGCTGGGCATCGCCCAGCAAAAGTTGCGGGAACAAACCGGCGGCATCTTTGTCGTAACGTCTGCGCAGCTTGAATATCTGCACCCGGCGCGACTCGATGACCAACTCTTTGTTACCGCTAGCTTGAAAAGTGCCGGCCGCGCTTCGCTCACAATCGAGCAGCAGGCGCTGCTGGTCCATTCCGACAGTCAAGCCCAAGAGCCCACGCCGCTGTGCACGGGCTCCATCCGAATTGGGTGGGTGGATGGCAAGACCATGCGCCCCGCGAGAATTCCGAACCATATCCTGGAGCAACTTTCATGAACTCCCAAGACATGTCCATCCTCAGCCTCATCATGCAGGCCAGCTGGGTGGTACAACTGGTCATGCTGATCCTGGTGATCGCATCCATAGCGAGCTGGGCCACCATTTTTCGCAAGGCCCAGACCTTGAAGCGAGTGCGCTCGCTCAACGACAACTTCGAGCAGGACTTCTGGTCGGGCACCAGCCTCAACGACCTCTATGCCTCTGCCGCGCAGAACGCCAAGACCGGCGGCCCCATGGAGCGCATCTTTGCCAGCGGCATGCGTGAGTACCAGAAGCTGCGCGAGCGCCGCATCGGCGATGTCGCCACGCTGATGGACGGCACGCGCCGAGCCATGCGCGCAAGCTTTCAGCGCGAACTCGACGAGATCGAATCCGGCCTGTCCTTCCTGGGCACCGTAGCCTCGGTCTCGCCCTACGTCGGCCTGTTCGGCACCGTATGGGGCGTGATGCACGCCTTCACCGGCTTTGCCAACATGGAGCAGATCACTCTGGCCACCGTGGCCCCCGGCATTGCCGAGGCCCTGGTCGCCACCGCCATGGGCCTGTTTGCAGCCATCCCCGCCGTGACGGCCTACAACCGCTACGCCCACCACATCGACCGCATCGCCAGCCAGGAAGAAACCTTCATCGAAGAGTTCTCCAATATCCTGCAGCGCAATGTCGGTGCCACTGCCAGCGGCTCCGCCTCCGGCCATTGAGATGAAACTGTTCCCGAGTCGCTTCAGGCCTCTGGCCTTGACAGGACACAAGGCCCGCGGGCCTTTGCACTGCGCCTCTGGATTGAGCCTCGCGCAAGCAGGACGGCTGCGCGCCAAGCAGCCTATTTGTAAGGAGTGTGATCCATGCCAGCCATGAGTTCACGCGGTCGCAATCGCCGCACCGTCAACGAAATCAATATGGTGCCCTTCATCGACGTGATGCTGGTGCTGCTCATCATCTTCATGGTGACGGCGCCCATGCTCACGCCGGGCTCCATCAACGTACCTAGCGCAGGCAAGTCCTCGCGCCCGCCGACCAAGAACATTGCCTATGTGCTGCTCGACAAGGATGGCAGCATCCAGTTCAAGAACGGCAGCAACACCCAGACCATCAAGCTCGACGACCTCAAGGGTCTGGCCCAGTCCTGGCAGCAAGGCCAGGGCGAGGACAGCGCCATCCAGATCATCGCCGACAAGGGTCTGCCTTTTGACGACGTCATGAAGGCGCACACCACGCTGTCCAAGGCCGGCGTCAAGCGCATTGCCTTCGGCGTCGTTTCCTCTTCCAGCAATTGATCCCCTACAGGAAGCTCTGCCGCCGGCCGCGACTTTGATGCCTTGAAGCCGCAGCCCGCGCAGACCACCAATTCACCATGCCTAACCAGCAAGATCGCGATCAGTTTGCCCCGCCCCGCCCCAAAGGCCGGGCGCGCTCATGGTCGCTCGCCCTGGCCGCGCACGGGTTGCTGATCGCGGCCCTGCTGTGGACGGTGCGCCCCCCCAAAGAAGCCGACGAGGCCATGGTCGAAGCCGAGGTCTGGAGCAGTTCCGCCCCGGCTTCCGCAGCCGCCGTGACACCGCCGCCTCCCGCTCCGGAGCCCACGCCGGAGCCGGCTCCGGCTCCCGAGCCGCCACCACCTCCGCCGGAGCCCGTGGTGGCACCGCTGCCTCCTCCTGCGCCTGCCCCCAAGGCTCAGGCCCATGACGACGATCATGAGGCCGAGATTGCCCTGGCCAAAAAGAAAAAGCAGGAGCAGCTGAAGAAGGAAAAGGCCGAGCAGGAAGCCCGCGAACAGCGGGAAAAAGAGCGCAAGGAAAAAGCAGAGAAGGACAAGGCCGAGAAGGAAAAGGCCGAAAAGGCTCAGCTGGAAAAGCAGAAGGCTGAAAAGGCGGAGAAGGAACGCAAGGAAAAGCTCGAGCACGAGAAAAAGGAAAAGGCCGACAAGGCTGCCAAGGACAAGGCCGAGAAGGAAAAAGCGGAAAAGGCTGAAAAAGAGAAAGCCGAGAAAGCCGCCAAGGACAAGGCTGCCAGGGAAAAAGCCGAGAAGGACAAGGCAGAGAAGGAAAAAGCAGCCAAGGAAGCCAAGGAGAAGGCGGCCAGGGACGCCAAGGATGCCAAGGCAGCCGATGACCGTCGCAAGGCCGAGCTGGCACGCCTGCAAGGGCTGGCCGGCGGCTCCGGCGGCAGCGATCAGGCCGGCAGCGGCGGCAGCCGCACGGGCGGCGCGGGCAGCAGTGCCAGCGGCGGACCATCGGCCGGCTATGCCGCCAAGGTGGCCGCGCGCGTCAAGCCCAACATCGTCTACCCCGATGCGGTCAGCGGCAATCCGCGTGCCGAGGTCCGCGTGCGCACGGCACCGGACGGCACCATCACCAGTGCCACGATCTCCAAGTCCAGCGGCAACGCGGCCTGGGATGAAGCCGTGGTGCGCGCCCTGCACAAGACCGACAAGCTGCCGCGCGATATCGACGGCAAGGTGCCCTCGGATCTGGTCATAGGCTTCAGACCCCAGGACTGACGCGGGACTGCTCCCCGCGCTTTCCCCCAAGCCCCGCTGGCATGGCCCGCGGGGCTTTTTTATCTGTGGCCATTCCACAACGCACCGAGTTGCACGGCTTGCGCCGCCGCCCGCCAGTCCATAGCATGCCTTTCTTTGCCGCAATCCACGACGGATTGCGCGCTTTCCCACTCACGCAAAGGAGAGAGCCATGTCCCAGACGACAAATCCCTTTGCAGTCGTGCCCGCCTAAAGCCTTCTAGCGCTTCCCGCCACGCTGCAGACCTCGCCCGGCCCATCGACGCCATGGAGCCAGGCCTTGTGCTGCGCGTGAATTCCCGGATGCCTGCCGGCCGAGCATGTCGCGACTGCCCCATCGCTGATTTCATGCATTCGACCAAGGGCCATTCATGGGCAATTCTTTTTCGGACACCTACGTCAAGGTGTTCGCCAACAGCAGCGTCTGGATCGAGGACGCGGCCATCCAGCAACTTCACACCACAGCCGCCAATCTGGACGGCATCCGCGCCGCCGTCGGCCTGCCCGACCTGCATCCGGGCCGGGGCTATCCCGTGGGCGCGGCATTCTTCTCGACAGGACGCTTCTACCCGGCCCTGGTCGGCGGCGACATAGGCTGCGGCATGTCTCTGTACGCGACCGACCTGGCCGTGCACAGGACTTCAGGCGCCAGGCTCGAAAAAGCCGTGGGAAATATCGACGGCCCTCTGCCTCAGGAGCTGCTGGAGACCGTGGACATGGAGCAGCTGCAGCAGATCGCGCAGACCAGCGGTGTCGCCGATCCGGCCTATCTGCTGCAGAGTCTGGGTACCATCGGCGGCGGCAACCACTTTGCCGAACTGCAGCAGGTCGAGACGCTCTACGAGGAAGGCACGCTCGACAAAAAGCGCGTGCACCTCATGGTGCACAGCGGCTCGCGGGGCCTGGGCGGCGCCATACTGCGCGAGCATGTGCAGCGCTTCAGCCACGACGGCCTGGCCGCCGGCAGCGAAGCCGCAAGGCAATACCTGCTGCAGCACGATGCCGCAATCGACTATGCGCAGCTCAACCGCAACAGCATCGCCCAGCGCCTGCTGCGCGCGATCCGCAGCCAGGGCGAGGCCGTGCTCGACATCACGCACAACCATGTGCTTGCCCACCACTGGCAGGGCCAGGATGGCTTTCTGCACCGCAAGGGCGCCACACCGGCAGACCGGGGTCTGGTCGTCATTCCAGGCTCGCGCGGCGACTACAGCTATCTGGTGCAGCCCGTCGCCGGCCGGCACGAGGCCCTGGATTCGCTGGCCCACGGCGCCGGCCGCAAATGGGCTCGCACGGACTGCATGGGCCGGCTGCGGCCCCGCTTCACGCTGGACGAGCTGCTGCGCACGCGCTTCGGCAGCGCCGTGGTCTGCGCCGACCGCGAGCTGGTCTACGAGGAGGCCCCCCAGGCCTACAAGGATGTGGACTCCGTGGTCGCCAGCCTGCAGCAAGCCGGCCTGGTGGAGCTGGTCGCGCGTCTCAGGCCCCTGCTGACCTACAAGAAGGGAGCCCTGCAATGCTGCTGATGCAACTGAGCTCGGCCCATGGTCCCGCAGAGTGCGAATACGCGCTGCAGCTGACCCTGCGCAAGCTGCTGCAGGCCTGCGCCGCCGAGGATCTCGCGGTCGAAGTGCTGGAGGAGTTCCGCACCCCGGCCGGCTACAGGTCGGTGCTGCTGCGCTGCGAGCGCGAAACGCCCGCCCTGCGCGAATGGCTGGGCACCATCCAGTGGATCTTCGCCAGCCCCTTCCGGCCCCGGCATCCGCGCAAGAACTGGTTCGTCGCCGTGCAGCGCTGCGAGCCCCCGCGCCAGCTGGCCATGGACGGCGAGATCCAGTTCCAGTCCTGCAAGGCTTCGGGCAAGGGCGGCCAGCATGTCAACACCACGGACTCGGCCGTCCACGCCCTGCATGTGCCCAGCGGGATGGCCGTCAAGGTCATGAGCGAACGCAGCCAGCATGCCAACAAGCGGCTGGGGCGCGAGCTGCTGGCCATCAAGCTGGCCCAGCACAATGCGCGCAGCGAGGGGCAGGCGCAGCGCCTGCGCAGCCAGCAGCACTGGGAAGTGGAGCGCAGCCAGGCCGTCAAGGTCTTCCGCCTTTAACCGCCCCGAGACGACATTGCCGCCCTCCTCCCGAACGCAGGGGCGGGGGCAATGTCGCCGCAGCCCCGGCCACTCAGAAGCACAGGTAGACCCCCAGGGCCAGAAGACTGAGCATCAGCAGCTTCCGGAAAAGCTCGGGCGAGAGTTTCTCGCGCAGCAACTCGCCCCAGTGCATGCCGGCCAGCGCTGGAATCAGCATCAGGGCCGAAGCCAGCAGTCCCAGTTCCATCTCCTGCGCCTGAGCACCCAGGCCTTGCCCCTTCCAGAGCAAACCGGCCCCCAGGGCCAGCGTGGAAGTGGTAAAGCACAGGCCCATGGCCTGCATCAGTGCGGGACGGGCCAGGCCCAGCGACTGCAAAAAGGCCACGGCGGGCACGACAAAGACCCCGGTCACGGCCGTGATGGCGCCCGTCAACAGGCCACATGCCGCGCCCAGCCATGCCTGGTGCGGCGCCGGCGTCTGCCAGCGCAAGCCCGACAGCCCCCACAGGGCGTACATCACCAGCGCCAGGCCCAGAGCCGGCCTGGCTGCTGACAGGCTGCCGACTCCGCCCCAGAGGGCCACACCTCCCAGCGTGCCCAGCACGATGCCCAGTTGCATCCAGCCCAGTCTCTGCAGCAGGGGACGCAAACCCGCCACGGGCCGCATCTGCACCAGATTCGTCACCAGCGAAGGCAAAAGCAGCAAGGCCGCCGCCTGCGCGGGCGACATGAACACCGCCAGCAAGGCCATGGAAACCGTGGGCAGGCCCAGCCCCACCACGCCTTTGACACAACCCGCCAGTCCAAACACGGCAATGGCTGCCGCAGCCATCCAGCCTTCATTCCACATCATCAATCCTTCGTATCATCCGAACCATAAAAACCAAGCAGGAATCATCAATACCTTGCATAACGCAGATAATCCGGCTGCAAGACGCGCCTGACCAGCGGGATTTGCCAAAACCAGACTTCGTATAAACCTTAGGCTTGAATCAAATGCGCTTTGACCTGACCGACCTCCAGCTGTTTGTGCACATCCTCGACAGCGGCACGCTGACGGCGGCGGCACAGTGCAGCCATCTCACGCTGGCCTCGGCCAGCGAGCGCGTGCGCGGCATGGAACAGCTTCTGGGCACGGCGCTGCTCATTCGCCAGGCACGCGGCGTGCAGCCCACGGCTGCGGGTCACACCCTGGGCCAGCATGCACGCCAGGTGCTCAGCCAGATGCAGCTACTGCGTGGGGCCATGGGTGAATTCGGCGCCGGCCTGGCCGGGCAGATACGTTTGCGCGGCAATACCTCGGCCGTGCGCGAGCATCTGCCGCTGGCCGTCAGCGGCTTTCTGCGCCAGCACCCGCAGATTGCGCTGGAGCTGCAGGAATGCCCGAGCAGCGAAGTGCTGGCCGGACTGCGCCAGGGCTTGTGCGATATCGGCGTGGCCGCCTGGGATGTCGAAGACGCGGCGGCGCTGGCAGGACTGCACTGCCAGCCCTGGAGGCCGGACCCGCTGGCCGCCGCCTTGCCGCTGGGCCATGCGCTGGCCGGGCGCGCGCACCTTCCGCTGGCCGAGCTGCTGAACGAGAACTGGGTCGGCCTGCCACGCGACTCCGCCCTGCAGCAGTTGCTGCAGAAACAGGCCTTGCGGATCAACGACAGGCTGCTGCGCATTCAGGTCCAGCTGCAGCATTTCGAGGGACTGTGCCAGCTCGTGGGCCAGGGCGTGGGCATTGCCGTGCTGCCGCTGGCCGCCGTGCAGCGCCACGCCGCCGCCACCGGCGTGGTGGCCGTGCCGCTGTCCGACGCCTGGGCGCAGCGCCAGCTGCTGCTGTGCACGCCCGCCGCGACGGCCT
>Ga0268257_1000316_pt1 | contig 66036 bp, 60 predicted proteins | sample AgamicAtPrz_FD_200249 | JGI IMG/M metagenome (GOLD analysis project Ga0268257, IMG submission 200249) | Agave microbial communities from Guanajuato, Mexico - At.P.rz (v2) (version 3) | ecosystem: Host-associated > Plants > Phyllosphere > Phylloplane/Leaf | place: Guanajuato, Mexico | collected... | reverse complement strand
TCTTCAAGGCGGTCGCCGAGCAGGGCAGCATCAGCGCCGCCGCGCAGCACATCCATCGGGTACCGTCGAACCTGACTACACGCATCAAGCAGCTGGAGGAAGACCTTGGCGTGGAACTGTTCATTCGTGAAAAGAGCCGCCTGCGCCTGTCACCGGCAGGCTGGAACTTCCTCGAATACACCCGGCGTATCCTCGACCTGGTTCACGAGGCGCGCCTGACGGTGGCCGGCGAGGATCCGCAAGGCACCTTCGCCCTGGGCTCGCTGGAAAGCACGGCGGCAGTGCGCATCCCGGCCTTGCTGGCGGCCTACAACCAGCGCTACCCCAAGGTCGACCTGGACCTGTCTACCGGGCCATCCGGGACCATGCTCGAGGGCGTGCTGTCCGGGCGCCTGGTGGCGGCATTCGTCGACGGGCCGGTGCTGCACCCGACCCTGGAGGGTATGCCGGTATTCGAGGAGGAGATGATGGTCATTGCACCGCTCAACCATGCCCCGGTAACCCGCGCCCGGGACGTCAATGGCGAGAATATCTACGCCTTCCGCGCCAACTGTTCGTACCGCCACCACTTCGAGAACTGGTTCGTCCAGGACCAGGCGGTGCCAGGCAAGATCCACGAAATGGAGTCGTACCACGGCATGCTGGCCTGCGTCAGCGCCGGCGCCGGCCTGGCCATGATGCCACGCAGCATGCTCGACAACATGCCCGGGTGCAGCACGGTCAGCGCCTGGCCGATGTCAGAAGACTTCCGCTACCTGAACACCTGGCTGGTGTGGCGACGCGGTACGGTATCGCGCAGTTTGAGCATGTTCGTGAAATTACTTGAAGAACGCCGCACAACCTTCTGTCCAGGCAGCGAATAGCTGCCCATCAAGGTGAATTTCGTCCAGGCGACCACGCGTCTGCACGAACACTGTCTGTTCAGGAGGATCAGATAATAGGTAAGCCATCCTCGAACGGAGGGTCGTACCATGCGTAATCATCACTATGCCCTGGGCGCGGCACTGCTGGTCGCCCTGGCGCTGCCCTGGACCCTGGCGGCCGCCGCCGACCTGAACGCCCCGATCGACATGCAGGCCGTGCAGTTGCAGCCGCAGGAGCAGAACGGCGTACGCTACCTGCAAGGCGGCATTGGCCAGGACGAGGCCAATGCCCTGCGCAAGACCCCGGGCTATGACCTCCACGTCGAGCTCTCGACCGGCCCGGAAGGCAAGTTCCAGAGCGGTGCCAACGTGGATATCCAGAATGCTCAGGGGCAGCCTGTGCTGAGCATCGCGGATGCCGGGCCGCTGCTGTACGTACAGTTGCCGCCGGGCAAATACAAAGTCACTGGCAACGCCCAGGGCGAGACGGTGCAACAGGTGGTGACAGTCAACGGCAAGTCACCGGCGACCGTCAACCTGAACTGGCGTTGATAGCAAACGCGGCGGGAGTACAGCTGTACTCCCGCCTGCAAGAGGCAGATTGTCATGAGCCTGGACCAGCAACTGCAAACGTTGGACGAGCAGGGCTATGTGCTGCTGCCTGCGCTGCTCGACCCCTTGCGCATCGCCTTGTTGCGCTGCGCCATCGACGACTTGCAGCCGATCCACTGGGACTACCAGGGGCTGCTGGAACACTACAAGTGCGTGTTCAACCGCCACCCGTTGTGGTTGCCGTTTCTCGACCTGCCAGCGCTGATCGACCTGGCCGAGGCGGCACTGGGCGCTGACTGCCATGTGATCGGGCAGACCGCATGGCGCAGTCACCCGGGCTACCCCGGCATGGCCCTGCACCTGGACCACCTGCCCATGCAGTTGCCCGACTGGCTCCGCGAACGCGGCGACTTCGTGCAACCTGTGCAGATCCTGACCGCGCAGCTGTACCTCAGCGACATCGACCAGGCGATCGGGCCGACCTGGATCGTGCCCGGTAGTCACCGCGCGGCGCGGCCGCCGCAGGCTGGCGAGGACCAGTGGCAGGGTCGCAAGGCCGAGCCGGTGCTATGCAGGGCAGGGGATGCGCTGGTGTTTCGCAGTGATGTCTGGCACAGCGGCGGGGCCAACTGCAGCGATGCACGTGAACGCGACATGCTGCAGGTGCACTACGGCCGACGCATGGTGGCGCAGAAGTTTTCACCGTACCTGAACTGGCGCTTCAACCCGCAGGTGCTGGAGGCGGCGACGCCCCGGCAGCGACGCCTGCTGGGTGAGCATGCGGAAGCGGAATACGACTGAGGTGCCGATGCCGGCACGCCAGATGCAGAGCGAAGTAATTAGCCATTAGTGGCAATACACTTTCAACTTTCTGATTATCTGGACAATAATCAGGAAAGTATTACTTCATGTGACCGGCGCTCAGGTAGCGGTCACCCAGAATATCGAGGGGCCCAAGCCCCCGCTTGTTGTATGACCATCAGGAGAAGTCATTGATGAAAACCCGTCTAGCAGCTTCGCTGGCCGCTGCAGTGCTGGCGTTTGCCGGGGCCAACCTGGCCCAGGCAGCGCAGGTGTCCGGCGCCGTTGGCGCCACCAGCCAAGGCGACATGACCTACCGTATCGGGCTGTCGTTCGACTGGGACAAGAAATGGCTGGAAAGCAGCACCGGCTACGTGAGCGGCTATTGGGATGCCGCCTACACCTACTGGGAGGGCGGTGAAGCCAGTGGCGCCCATTCGCTGTCGCTCAGCCCGGTATTCACCTATGAATTCAGCGGTTTCAGCTACACCCCGTACATCGAGGCCGGTATCGGCCTGGCGGCGTTTTCCAAGACCGACGTGGGCGACCAGCGCCTGGGCTCGTCGCTCAACTTCGAAGACCGCATCGGCTTTGGCCTGAAGTTGCCGGGGGAACAGAAGGTCGGGATCCGCGCGATGCACTACTCCAATGCCGGGCTCAAGCAGCCTAACGACGGGATCGAGTCGTACTCGCTGTTCTACAGCAAAGGCTTCTGAGACCCCGCGGGCCGCTTCGCGGCCCGCCGCGACACAAGGCCGCCGCGCTTCCTGTCAGCGGCCTCAGCCGCGATCACTGGCACAGCCGGCGCAGCCACCGCGTCGGCTGCTCGCGGATAAATCCGCTCCTACATCGGCTTCGATTTGACGCGGTACCTGTAGCGGCCTTGTGTCGCGCGGGGCTGCAAGGCAGCCCCGGGAACTGTCAGAAGGTATACGAAACCCCGGCCTGCACCGTGCGCGGCGCCCCCGGGTAGACGTAGTTGTTGAACGCCCCCTCGTCATAACCTTGGTTGAACAGGTTCTTCACATCCAGGTTCAAGCGCACGTGTTCGTTGACCTTGTAGAAGCTCAACAGGTCGACCACGCTGTAGCTTTCCATGGTGTAGGTACTGGCCGCTGTCTGCCCGGCCCGGTCATCCACGTACTTCACGCCGACGCCCAACCCCAGTCCCTTGGCCAGGCCATCCTGAAATTCGTAGGTGTTGAGCAGGCTGAAGCTGTTGCGCGGGATATTGGCCAGGTGGGTGCCCTTGGGCAGCGTCGTGTCCTCGGTCACTTCGGCGTCAACGTAGGCATAGCCCCCGATCATGCGCCATTCCGGGGTGAGGTTGCCGGCAATGTTGATATCCAGGCCACGGCTGCGTACTTCACCGGCGGCGATCTTGTAGGTACCGGTGGGGTCGTTCGGGTCGTTGGCCAGTACGTTTTCCTTGACGATGTGGTAGATCGCCGCGTCGACGCTCAGTTGACGATCGAGCGCCTCCCATTTCACGCCCAGCTCGTAGGACTTGCCTTTTTCCGGGTCGAAGCCACTGCTACCGTTGCCGGCGGGCGTGCCCGTGTTGGGTTTGAACGAACGGGCGGTGTTGGCGTAGACCGCAACGGTATCTGTCAGATCGTAGATCGCGCCGAAGCGCGGAGTGACGCCGTTTTCGGCCTTGCTGAAGTCGCGGTTCGCCGGCAGCTTGTCGTCGTAATCATGCTCGAAACGTTCGAAGCGAACCCCGGCCAGCACTTTCAGCCGCTCGGTGAGGGCCACCTGGTCCTGGATGAATGCAGCCCAGGTCTTGAGGTTTTCCTTGTCGTGGGTGGTGATGCGGGTCAGCGCCGGGCGGGGCTGGCCCAGTAGCGGGTCGAACAGGTCGATCGGGTAGGCGCCGGCACCACTGGCGGAGCGCTGAATGATCGAGTTGTAGTCGTAGTCTTCGTATTCGATACCCGTCAGCAGGGTATGGCTGAAGCCGCCAGTGTCGAAGTGGCCCGTGAGGTTGAGTTGGTAGTCGCGGTCGGTCCACTCCAGTTTGCGGTAGTTGAAGTTGCGCCCCAGTGTACGACCGTCGGCCTGCAAGGTGTTGGCCTCCACGGCGTTGCCCTTGAGCGAGCCGTCGAGCCACTGCATGCCGCCGCCCAGCGTCCAGTTGTCATTGAGCAGGTGCTCGAAGCGCAACTGGGCCATGTTGTTGTCGTTGTGCAGCAGGTTGTCGCTGCCTTTTTCCCAGATGTTGGTGTCACGCGAGGCTGTGCCGAGCTGGCCGGGCAGGCGGGTCAGGCCACGGTCCAGCGGGTGATTGTTGCGCATGAAGTCGCCCTCGAAGACGACCTTGGTGCTGTCGTTGACCTGCCAGCTGAGCACCGGCGCCACGTCGTAGCGCTCGCTTTCCACGTCGTCGCGGAAGCTGTCGCCGCCTTCGCCCAGCAGGTTCAGGCGGTAGGCCAGCGAGCCATCCTGGTTCAGCGGCCCGGTAGCGTCCAGGGTGGCACGGTGCATGCCCTGGTCATCGAACTGGCTGCCCAGGGTAACCTTCGGCTCCGCCAGCGGCTGCTTGCTGACCACGTTGAAGGTGCCGCCGGGGTCACCGCGGCCATACAGGCTGCTGGCCGGGCCACGGAGCACCTCCAGGCGCTCGACGGTATTGGCGTCCGGGGCGTTGGGGTAACCGCGGTTGATCGGGAAGCCGTTGCGGTAGAACTCGCCGCTGGTAAAGCCGCGCACGGTGAAGGTGGTCAGGCCCTGGCCACCAAAGTTGTTGGCGCGGCCGACGCCGCCGGCGTAGTCAAGGCCGTCCTGCAGGCGTGTGGCGCCCGTGTCTTGCAGAACGTCCTTGGGCACCACGCTGACCGATTGCGGGGTTTCATGCAGCGCGGTGTCGGTGCGGGTGGCGCTGGCCGAGCGGGTGGCCTTGTAGCCGTCCACCGGGCCATCGGCACGTTCACTGTCGGCGCTGCTGGTAATGCTCAGGGCCTGCAGTTCGATCTGGGAGGGCGTGCCGAGCGGTTCTGGCTCGGCAAAGGCCAACGGGGAGACGGCATGAAGCACACAAAGCGAAACGAACGTACGACGCATCGACGGGACGATCCTGAAGTAGAGCGCTGAAGGTAAGGGGCTGGAGCGGCGCAAAACTACTACGAATCATTATCAAACGCATTATTTTTATGTGGAACTGCTGTACCAGATACCAGGCAGGCGATTCGCAGCTGGCCTGTTCGCGGGCACGCTCGCGAACAGGCCAGCGAAGATCAACACTCAGCGAAGCGCCTTGATCGCCAGCACATTGCACAGTGGATGTTCCAGGACATGCGCGGTGGTCCCGCCCAGAAAGGTCTGCAGGGCGTCGTGCCGGTGGCTGCCCATCACGATCACATCTGCCCGGCTATGGCCGACGAACTGGGCAATCGCCTTGATCGCAGGGCCTTCCAGGAAGTGCCGACGCTCCAGCGGGATCTGATGGTGGTCGCCCAGGCGGTTGAACGCCGCGCGCTGGGCGGCCCGCAGGTTGCTGTCGAAGCCGGGCATGGTGACCGTGCCGGCGCCGAAGTCGGCAATGTGGGTCCTGGCCGCATCGCATACATGCAGCAGGTGCAGTTCGGCGTTGCACTGCAGGGCCAGCGCATGGGCACTGTGGATCACCTGCTGGTCCAGGTGCTCGCCGGGGCCGTGGCTGTTCAGGTCCACTGCGGCAGCGATCTGCCGGGGCAGGGGCAGGCGGATATCGCTGACCAGGTGCACGGCCACCGGGCTGTCCTTGAGCAACTGCCAGTCCAGTGGCGTCACCAGCAGGCGCTTGAGCACCGGTTCGTGCTGCACGTCCTTGATCAGCAGGTCGCACCCCAGCCGCTCGACCCGTTCCAGCACACTGCCCAATGGGTCACGGGTGAGCAGCAACTCGGTGGACACATCCAGGCCGGTGTTGCCCAGTTGTTCGGCTTCGTCCGCCAGCCACTGGCGGTTGTCGCTGAGCAGTCGTTCGCGTTCGCGGCTATCGCTCATCAGGCCGAAGGTGTCGACATCGTCGACGAACACATTGATGTCCAGCAAGGCCCCGTTGGATTCCGCCAACGCCGCCGCGCGCTGCAGCGCCGGCGTGTGACGCATCTGCGGGCCGAGCATGACGAACAGACGCTTGAACTGGCTCATCGCACACCTCCACGTGTGGCAGCCCCCCGGGTGATCTGGTCATGTTCAGTCTAGACCGGTGCAGCGTACAGCGGGGCGAGGGTCGGGTATGATGCGTGCCCCATCTTTGTCACGAGGCCCGTCCCATGTCCCTGAGTGCTGCACAGACCGGCGAGTACCGCGCCTTTGCCGAGCAGTTGGCCGATGCTGCCGCTGAAGCGATCAAGCCCTACTTCCGCGCCAGCCTGGATGTCGAGGACAAGGGCGGGCGTTTGTACGACCCGGTGACCGTGGCCGACAAGGCGGCCGAAGATGCCATGCGCGCGCTGATTCAGGCCCGTTACCCCGAGCATGGCATTCTCGGCGAGGAGGCCGGTGTGGCGGTCGGCAGCAGCCCGCTGACCTGGGTGCTCGACCCGATCGACGGCACCCGCGCCTTCATCACCGGCCTGCCGCTGTGGGGTACATTGATTGCCCTTAACGACGGCACGCAGCCGGTGGTAGGGGTGATGAACCAGCCATTCACCGGGGAGCGCTTCGTTGGCACGCCGGAAGGCGCCTGGCGCAACGGTACGCCATTGAAGACCCGCGCCTGCCGTGACCTGGCCTCGGCGACGCTGATGTGCACTACCCCGGACATGTTCGATACCGCTGAACGCAAGGCTGCATTCGAGGCGGTTGCCGGCAAGGCGCGGCTGATGCGCTACGGCGGCGATTGCTATGCCTATTGCATGCTGGCCAGCGGGTTTGTCGACGTGATCATCGAGGCCAGCCTGCAGCCCTATGACGTCCAGGCGCTGATGCCGATCATCGCAGGGGCGGGTGGGGTGATCAGCGCCTGGGATGGCAGCAGCGCGCAGCATGGTGGCTGCGTGGTGGCTTGCGGTGACCCTGCGCTGCATGCGCAGATGGTGAAGATGTTACGCAATGCCATGTGAGCGGCGTGCTGCTTGTGCAGCCCTGGTCGCGGGGGCTGCACATTGTCCACGGATGGTAGGGACGGAGGCTCGCTAGCTCCCCAGGCACTGCACTTTTTCCCGTTTCCGGGCTCTATGCTTGGCCAGGCTGTGCCGATCCCCGGTACAGCCGCCGAATATCGACCCGGTGCCGATGGTTGCAAGCAGTCCCAAAATCCTCTCGCGCCTGCTGCTGCTTGGCGCCTTCAGCTGCCTGTGCGCCTGCACCCAGCAACAGGGCCGCGACATGCTCGACCAGTTCGGCAAAGGCAAGCCCAGCGAGCTGTTCCAGACCAGTGTCGACCGCATGGCCACGCTGGCCATGCGCGACAACCTGCAAAGCTTGTACCTGCTGATGAACAAGCTGTATCTGCGCAACCCGAGCCAATGGAAACTGTCCGGCTACGTGGATGCGGCCACTGCCGAGCGGCAGATCCGCATCGCCATCGAACACCGCCAGCCGCTGCCGCAACTGGGCCAGCGCCGTGACCTGGCGGCCTTGAGCTATGCCCTGAGCCCGGAGTTTCGCGGCGATCGGGTAGGCGCGTTCATCTACGCGATTGGCAGCATGCTGATCACGGCGCATGGCGGGCGTACCGAGTTCTACATGACCGATACCATCGACCCGCTGTTCGTCAACAACGCTGCACGCAATATCGAAAAGGCTACCTGGATGCTGAGCCAGCGACAGGATGCCAACGGCGAACTGCTGCTGTTCTCCAATGAAATCTCCGAGGAGGGCAGCAATCTCAGTTTTGCCGTGGAGTTCGGCAAGATCGTGGCACGCCTGGATTTGCTCGCCGAATTGCTGGATGAGCGGTATCGGCGGATTGGTCTGAATTATGCGCAGAGCCTGTTGTTGATGAACTTCCTGCCTGTGCAATGAATGCAGCAGGGGTGAGCAGCCGCCACACGGAAATAGAGTTCGATAATCGAACGCCTGTGGCAGGGCGCTGTGCGCTATCCGCCCGGCATTCGCGCAGCTGCGTTGCCCAGCCCCGGCCAATTTGCTTAAGTGGGCCCATGCACCGGTTGTCGCTTGCCCGCACCTGCGCCAACCGGCTCGATAGACTGACCGTGACGACCGCAACCACAGCCCACCGGGCCGTAGGAAGCGGCGACCAGAACAACAACGATACCGAGTGCCTTGCCTATGGAAAGCCGCCTGCTGAGCGAGCGCAGTAGCGTGTTTCATCACGCCGACCCTTATGCTGTGTCCGCTTATGTCAACCAGCATGTAGGCCAGCATTGCATCGGTCTGTCCCGCACCACCCATCCGCAGGCCAGCCTCAGCCACCGCAAGTTTGCCGAACTCGACCTGTGCCGCATCAGCTACGGCGGCAGTGTGCGGGTCACCTCGCCAGCGCTGGAAACCATCTATCACCTGCAGGTACTGCTCAATGGCAACTGCCTGTGGCGCGGGCCCAAGCGTGAGCAGCTCCTGGTGCCAGGCGAGCTGCTTGTGATCAACCCGGAAGACCCGGTCGACCTGACCTATTCGGACGACTGCGAAAAATTCATCCTCAAGGTGCCGACCCGGCTGCTCGAGTCGATCTGTGACGAACAGCGCTGGCAGCGGCCCGATGGCGGCGTGCGCTTCCTGCGCAACCACTACCGGCTGGAAGAGCTGGACGGTTTCGTCAACCTGCTGGCGATGGTTTGCCACGAAGCGGAAGTCAGTGGTTCGCTGCCAAGGGTGCAAGGCCATTACAGCCAGATCGTCGCCAGCAAGCTGTTGACGCTGATGAGTACCAATATCCGCCGCGAGCGCCTGGGTTCACCCGGCGCAAGCCTGGAACGGATCCTCGACTACATCGAACGCAACCTGAAGCTCGAGCTTTCCGCCGAAGCGTTGGCAGAGCAGGCCTGCATGAGCCTGCGCTCGTTGTATGCGTTGTTCGACCGGCAGCTGAATACCACGCCCAAGCAGTATGTGCGCCAACGCAAGTTGGCGCAGGTGCATGCCTGCCTGGGCGACGCCAGTTGCGCCGTGCGCAGCGTGACCGAACTGGCCATGGACTACGGCTTCCTGCACCTGGGGCGGTTTTCCGAGGTGTATCGGCAGCAGTTCGGCGAGCTGCCGTCGGAAACCTTGCGCAACCGGCGCTGAACACACCCACCTCCTGCAGAAAACGGATAGCACCGCGCACAAAGCGGATATTGCTGCCGCCTACCAATCCCTAACCTGACCGGGTCCAGACAATAACAAGGGAGACCCTGGCCATGTCCCTGGGATTCGACTACCTCAATGCCTTGCTCGAGGATGACCGTGAAAAGGGCATCTACCGCTGCAAGCGCGAGATGTTCACCGACCCACGCCTGTTCGATCTGGAGATGAAACACATCTTCGAGGGCAACTGGATCTACCTGGCTCACGAAAGCCAGATCCCCGAGAACAACGACTTTCTCACCCTGACCATGGGGCGCCAGCCGATCTTCATCGCGCGCAACAAGGACGGTGAGCTGAATGCCTTTCTCAACGCCTGCAGCCACCGTGGCGCCATGCTCTGCCGACACAAGCGCGGCAACCGCTCCAGCTACACCTGCCCGTTCCATGGCTGGACCTTCAACAACAGCGGCAAACTGCTGAAAGTGAAGGACCCCGGCAACGCCGGCTACCCCGACAGCTTCAACTGCGATGGCTCCCACGACCTGACCAGGGTGGCGCGCTTCGAGTCATACCGGGGCTTTCTGTTCGGCAGCCTGAAAGCCGAGGTCAAACCGCTGGCCGAACACCTGGGTGAGTCGGCGAAGATCATCGACATGATCGTCGACCAGTCGCCACAAGGCCTGGAAGTGCTGCGGGGGGCCAGTTCGTATATCTACGAAGGCAACTGGAAACTCACCGCGGAAAACGGTGCCGACGGCTACCACGTCAGTTCCGTGCACTGGAACTACGCCGCCACCCAGAACCAGCGCAAGCAGCGCGAGGCGGGCGAGGAGATCAAGACCATGAGCGCCGGGGCCTGGGCCAAGCAGGGCGGTGGCTTCTACTCCTTCGACCACGGCCACCTGCTGCTGTGGACCCGCTGGGCCAACCCGGAGGACCGCCCGGCCTACGAGCGCCGCGAGCAGCTGGCAGCCGATTTCGGCCAGGCGCGTGCCGACTGGATGATCGAGAACTCGCGCAACCTGTGCCTGTACCCGAATGTGTACCTGATGGACCAGTTCAGCTCGCAGATCCGCATCGCCCGGCCGATTTCGGTGAACAAGACCGAAATCACCATCTATTGCATCGCGCCGAAAGGCGAGAGCGCCGATGCCCGCGCCAAGCGCATTCGCCAGTACGAAGATTTCTTCAACGTCAGCGGCATGGCCACCCCGGACGACCTCGAAGAGTTCCGCTCGTGCCAGACCGGCTACGGCGGCGGCAGCGGCTGGAACGACATGTCCCGTGGGGCTGCGCACTGGGTGCAAGGCGCCGACGAGGCGGCCAGGGAAATTGCGCTGAAGCCGCTGTTGTCTGGCGTGCGCACCGAGGACGAAGGCTTGTTCGTGCTGCAGCACAAGTACTGGCAGGACACCATGATCCAGGCCCTGAAGGACGAACAGCAACTGATCCCCGTGGAGGCCGTGCAATGAGCCTGTATGACACCGTGCGCGACTTCCTCTACCGCGAGGCGCGCTACCTGGACGATGCCCAGTGGGACCAGTGGCTGCAGCTGTACGCCAGCGATGCCACCTTCTGGATGCCGAGCTGGGACGATGACGACACCCTGACCGAAGACCCGCAAAGCGAAATCTCGCTGATCTGGTATGGCAACCGCGGCGGCCTGGAAGACCGCGTGTTCCGCATCAAGACCGAGCGCTCCAGCGCGACCGTGCCCGACACCCGCACCGCGCACCACATCAGCAACATCGAGATCGTCGGGCAGGCAGAGGGGCAATGCCAGGTGCGCTTCAACTGGCACACCCTGAGCTTCCGCTACAAGACCACCGACAGCTACTTCGGCAGCAGTTTCTACACCCTTGACCTGCGCGGCGAGCAGCCGCTGATCAAGGCCAAGAAGGTGGTGCTGAAGAACGACTACGTGCGCCAGGTCATCGACATCTACCACATCTGATCCAGGGTTTGGCCAGTGCTGCCCGGTGCGTCCTGCGATGCGCCGTGGCCCGGCTCGCCCCGCGAGGTGCAACATGAGCTACCAGATCGCATTCAATTTCGAAGACGGGGTAACCCGCTTCATCGAAGCCACCGGCCATGAAAGCGTGGCCGATGCTGCCTACCGCCAGGGCATCAACATTCCGCTGGACTGCCGCGACGGCGCCTGCGGCACCTGCAAGTGCAAGGCCGAGTCCGGCCGTTACGAGCTGGGTGACAACTTCATCGAGGATGCCCTGAGCGCAGACGAAGTCGCCGAAGGCTACGTGCTGACCTGCCAGATGCGCGCGGCAAGTGACTGCGTGATCCGCATTCCGGCCTCGTCGCAGCTGTGCAAGACCGAGCAGGCCTGTTTCGAGGCCGCGATCAGCGAGGTGCGCCAGCTGTCGGCCAGTACCATCGCCCTGTCGCTCAGGGGTGAGGCGCTCAACCGCCTGGCGTTCCTGCCCGGGCAGTACGTCAACCTCAAGGTGCCGGGCAGCGAGCAGCGCCGCGCCTATTCGTTCAGTTCGCTGCAGAAGGGTGGTGAGGTCAGCTTCCTGATCCGCAACGTACCAGGCGGGCTGATGAGCAGCTTCCTGACCAGCCTGGCCAAGGCCGGCGACAGCATGACCCTGGCCGGGCCACTGGGCAGCTTCTACCTGCGGCCGATCCAGCGCCCGCTGCTGTTGCTGGCCGGCGGCACCGGTCTGGCACCGTTCACGGCAATGCTGGAGAAGATCGCCGAGCAGGGCAGCGCCCACCCGTTGCACCTGATCTACGGCGTGACCAACGACTTCGACCTGGTCGAGCTCGACCGTCTGCAGGCCTTGGCGGCGCGCATCCCCAACTTCACCTTCAGCGCCTGCGTGGCCAACCCCGACAGCCAGTACCCACGCAAGGGCTACGTGACCCAGCACATCGAGCCGCGCCACCTCAACGATGGCGATGTCGACGTGTACCTGTGCGGCCCGCCGCCGATGGTCGAGGCGGTGAGCCGGTACCTGCGTGAGCAGGGCATCACCCCGGCGAACTTCTACTACGAGAAGTTCGCGGCGGCGGCCTGATCCCTTTTATTCCGAACATTACACCGCCCCTGTGGGAGCGGGTTCACCCGCGAAGAGGCCAGCAGATACAGCGGCTTTGGGTTGTCGGATCATTCGCGGGTAAACCCGCCCCCACAGGGACTGCGGGCAGGCGGAGATGTGCAAGATGAACAACAGATTCCAAGGCAAGATCGCCCTGGTGACCGGCGCCGCCCAGGGCATCGGCCGGGGCGTGTGCTGGCGGCTCAAGGCCGAAGGCGCGCACGTGGTCGCGGTAGACCGCTCCGAACTGGTCCACGAACTGGCCGGCGAGGGCATGCTCACCCTCACTGCCGACCTCGAACAGCATGCCGACTGCGCGCGGGTCATGGCCAGCGCGGTGGCCACCTTCGGCCGCCTCGACATTCTGGTCAACAACGTCGGCGGCACCATTTGGGCCAAGCCTTTCGAGCATTACCAGGTGGAGCAGATCGAAGCCGAAGTGCGCCGCTCGCTGTTCCCCACGCTGTGGTGCTGCCACGCCGCCTTGCCCTACATGCTCGAGCGCGGCAGCGGCGCCATCGTCAATGTTTCGTCCATCGCCACCCGTGGCATCAACCGTGTGCCGTATGGGGCGGCCAAGGGCGGCGTCAACGCGCTCACCGCCTGCCTGGCGTTCGAAACGGCGGGCCGCGGCATCCGCGTCAACGCCACCGCACCCGGTGGCACTGAAGCGCCACCCCGGCGCGTACCACGCAACAGCGCCGAACAGACCGAGCAGGAAAAGCGCTGGTACCAGCAGATCGTCGAGCAGACCCTCGACAGCAGCCTGATGCACCGCTACGGCAGCATCGACGAGCAGGTGGGCGCTATTCTGTTCCTCGCTTCCGACGAGGCCTCGTACATCACCGGCGTGACGTTGCCGGTGGGGGGCGGCGACCTCGGCTGAATGTGAGCGGGGAATTGCACCTCGCGGCTGGATGAGGGTAGCTTGCGCAAACCTACCCTTCAGGAATGCCACCTTTGGACTCCATCACCCAAGCCGTTCTCGGCGCCGCCCTGCAAGGTACCGTGCTGGGCCGCATCCAGGGCCGTCGTTCGCTAGTGTATGGTGCAGCGCTGGCCACGCTGCCCGACCTGGACGTGATCATCCGCTACGCCGACCCGGTGTCGCAGATGACCTACCATCGCGGCTTTTCCCACTCGTTGTTCGTGCTCAGCGGGCTGGCCTTGCTGCTGGCCTGGCTGATCGGCAAGTGCTGGCCCGGCAAAGGCTACACCGTGCCCAGGCTGTTCCTGGCATTCTGGCTGGTCCTGGTCACCCACCCATTGCTGGATGCGTTCACGGTCTACGGCACACAATTGTTCTGGCCGTTGCAGACCACCCCGCTGAGCTGGGCGGCGGTATTCATCATCGACCCGGTCTACACCCTGCCGCTGCTGGCAGCGGTCATCTATGCGAGTATCCAGGGGTTGACGGCCAAGGCAACGCGGTGGCTGAGCCTGGCCCTGCTGTTCAGCACCGCCTACCTGGGTTTCGGCCTGGCCGGGCGCATGGCCGCCGAGCAGCGCTTCGAGGCAGCGCTCGACCAGCAAGGCATTGTGGCAAGCGAGGTACGTGCGGTGCCCATCGCGTTCAACAGCCTGGTCTGGCGGGTGCTGGCCAAGACCCCGGATGGCGGTTACTACGAAGGCATCAGCAGCCTGTTCGACCGGCAAGCTCCGGAAATGCAGCATTTGCCGCGCAACCTTGAACTGGCCGGGGCGCTCGCCGACCACCCTTTGCACCAACGCTTGCGCTGGTTCACCGATGACTGGCTGCGTTACGACCAGGTCGGCGATGCACTGGTGGTCACCGACCTGCGCATGGGGATACCCGGTCACTATACGTTCCGCTTCAGCATGGCTCACCGCGACAGCCTGGGACGCTGGATTGCCGATGTCCCGGCGCTGTGGCAGGGCGCCGGGCCGGGGTCGATGTTCAATGGCGATGACCTGGTGCTGATCTGGCGACGTATCGTCGAACAGCAGCCGCCGCTGCCGCTGGCTACGTGGACCGGCCGTTACCTGGGGGACGGTACGGCCGAACGCTGACGGCCTGTGCTGCGTGCCGTTTCATGGCGGATCAAGCCGGAGGGTCAGCTGCGGGGCAAGCGCCCACTCACATAATGCGCCACATCATTGAACCCGGGCGTCGAGGCATGCCCGGGCGTTACCAGCGAGTCGATGAAGGCTTCATCCTCGGCAGTGATCTGCACCGTCAGGGCGCCGCCATAGGTATCCCACTGTTGTTCCGTCCGCGGCCCGACGATCGCCGAACTGACCAGCCGGTTGTTCAGTACCCAGGCAATCGCGAACTCGACCATGCCCACGCCCTTGGCCTGCACATAGGCCTGGATCTGCCGGGCGATGGCCAGCGACTCCTGGCGCCACTCCACTTCCATGATGCGCTTGTCCTGGCGCCCGGCACGGCTGCCAGTGTCCGGTGCGGCGCCCGGGGCGTACTTGCCGCTGAGCACGCCACGCGCCAGCGGGCTGTACGGCACCACGCCCAGGCCATGGGCGGCGGCGGCAGTCAGTTGCTCGGCTTCTGCCTGGCGGTTGACGATGTTGTACAGCGGCTGGCTGATCACCGGCCTGGGGACGCCCAGGCGCTCGGCAATGTGGCACACCTCGGCGATCCGCCAGCCGCGGAAGTTGGATACGCCCCAATAGCGGATCTTGCCCTGGCGCAGCAGGTCGCCGATGGCCTGTACGCTTTCTTCCAGCGGCACCTGGTGGTCTTCGCGGTGCAGGTAGTAGATGTCCAGGTAGTCCATGTCCATGCGCGTCAAGGTGGCGTGCAGGGCATTGAAAATATGCTTGCGCGACAGCCCGCTGCGGTTGGGCAGGCCATCGACCGGGCCGAAGCCGACCTTGCTGGCGACGATCCAGTCCTGGCGTTGGCGGGCGACCGCTTCGCCGACGATTTCTTCCGAGCGCCCGGCGTTGTACACGTCGGCGGTGTCGATGAAGTTGATGCCCTGGTCCCAGGCCTTGTCGATGATGCGCAAGGCGTCCTCGGTGCGGGTCTGTTCGCCGAACATCATGCTGCCCAAGGTCAGGGCGGAAACCTGCAGGCCACTATGGCCGAGGCGGCGGTAGATCATGCGCGTGGTCCTTATGCAGTCGGCTGAGCTGCCTGTTTTACACGCAACCGGGGCGCATTGAAAGGCGCCGCTCAGCCGATCAGGGCCAAGGCCTGCGCCAGGCTCAATGGCCGCTTCATGCGCTGGGACAGTGTCGCCATGGCATCGGAATAGCCTTTGGCAATGACCGCCTCGACCTGTTCATCGACACATTGCAAGGCGATGAAGTCGCCTTGCTCCGGCGCGCCGACGAATTCGATACGGTTCCAGTCCCGCGCATGCCCCAATACCTCATAGGTACGGCCGTGCTGGTAGGTCCAGAAGAACGGCACGTCGGCGTAGCGGCGCTGTTCGCCGAGCATGTTGGCAGCGGCAATCACCCCGTGCTGCTGGGCCAGGCGCCAGTGTTCGATACGCACCGGGCGTCCGCTGAGCGGGAAGGTGGCGATATCGCCCGCGGCCCACAGGCCCTCTGCGACGCGCATTTCGGCATCCACTTGCAGCGATTTGTCGGCGTTTGGCAGTACACCCTGAAGGAACGCAGTGGCCGGTCTCACCCCGGTACCCAGCAGCACCAGTGGCGTGTGCAAGCGTTCGCCGTTTGCCAGCAACACGGCTTCGACCTTGCCTTGGCCTTCGATGCGCTGGAGTTCAGTCGGGCCATGGAAGACGACCCCTTTGCGCTCATGCAGCTCGCGAATACTGCGGCCGATACGCTCGCCCAGCTGGCGCGCCAGGGGCACCTGATGGCGGCTAACCAGGTGCACCTGCAGGCCATACTTGCGCAACGCCGAGGCCGCTTCCAGGCCGATGAAACCGTCGCCGACGATCACCGCCGGCTGGCCGGGTTCGGCAGCGTCAAGCAACTGCGCGGCATCCTCCCGCGAGCGCAGGGTGAACACCCCAGGCAGCTCGACACCCGGGATATCCGGCCGCTGCGCCTTGCCACCGGTGGCCAGCAGGCAGGCGTCATAGTCGATCTGCTGACCGTCGGCCAGGGTGACCTGGCGCTTCTCGCTGTCCAGTATGCGCACCTTGCCATGCCTGCGTTCCAGCCGGCCCTTGCGCAGGGCGTCGGCGCCGAGCAGGGCAGGCACTTCGTCGGGCGACATCTGCCCGGCGATCACGAATTTGCTGAGTGAGGTACGGTCGTAGGCGGGCTGGCGTTCCTGGTCGATCCAGACCAGGCGGCCGGCGAAGCCATGCGCCAGCAGGGTGGCGACCGCGGCGCTGCCGGCAGCACCGGCGCCGACCACCACGAAGCAGCGGGCGTCACTGTGCCGGGGTGGTTCGATGGCGGGCAAGGCCTGGTCATCGACCCACACCTGGTCGCCTTCGACCCAGGCCTTGTAGCGGCGCAGGTCGGCCAAGGCCGGCGGCTCGCACAGCGCGCCTTCGTCAACGGCGAACGCGGCCTTGTGCCAGGGGCAGACCAGCAGGCCGCCACACACCACGCCCTCATCGAGCGGGGCGCCTTCATGCGGGCAGGTGGCCTGGTAGGCGTGCACCTGGTCGCCTTGGCGGATCAGGATGAGTTCTTCGCTGCCGGCCTGGACGCGCAGGGGGCGGTGTTCGTCAAGCTGGGCCAGGCGGGCCACGGCGTGCTGGGTCATTGGCGTTCTCCTGAGGGCCTTTGCAACCATTTGACGCCTGGGCCGGGGCGGGGATGCGTCGAGCTGACGATCGGAGAGGGCACGCCACTGCTGGCGGTAGGCGCGGATTTAGCCGCGAAGCAGGCGACGCGCTGGCTGGCACCGGCTGCGCCGATGCTCGCGGCTAACGCCGCTCCTGCAAATACGGCGACAATGCGCGGCGGTGTGCAGGAGCGGATTTATCCGCGAGGCAGCTCAACTGGCCCGTACTGTGTTCAGCGCCCCGGCGCGCGTCACGCGCAAGGCCACCAGGCTACCGAGCACGATCAGCGCCGCCAGCGAATACAGCGCGGCATCGGTGGAGCCGGTCTGGTCCTTGATGAACCCGACCAGGTAGGGGCTGAGGAAGCCGGCCATCTGCCCCACCGAGTTGATGATCGCCAGGCCGGCAACGGCCGCACTGGCGCTGAGCAGCGCGGTCGGCATCGGCCAGAACATCGGCAGGCCGGTGAGGGCGCCCATGGTGGCGATCGACAGGCCGAGGATGGCGATGGCCGGGCTGCCGGCGAAGTTCACCGCGATCAGCAGGCCGGTGGCGCCCATCAGCATCGGCACCACCAGGTGCCAGCGGCGTTCGTTGCGCAAGTCGGCCGAGCGCCCGCAGAGGATCATGAACACCCCGGCCAGCAAGTACGGGATGGCGCTGAGCCAGCCGATCAGCAACGGGTTGTCGAAGCCCATGTTCCTGATGATCGACGGCAGCCAGAAGTTGATCGCGTAGACGCCGCTCTGGATGCAGAAGTAGACGAAGCCGAAGGTCCAGATCAGCCGGTTGCCCAGCACGGCGAGCACACCGTCGCCGCTGGTGGCCGGCTTGCTGTCGGCGTCGGCCTGCAGGTCGGCGGCGATCAGTTGGCGTTCTGCCGGGCTCAGCCAGCTGGCCTTGTGGTAGCCATCACTGAGCAGGAACACCGCCAGCACACCCAGCGCAACGGTTGGCAGGCCCTGGATCAGGAACATCCATTGCCAGCCGGCCAGGCCGTGCTGGCCGGCCGCGAAGTGCTCGAGGATCCAGCCGGAGAACGGCCCGCCGAGCAGGCCGGATACCGGGATCGCCGACATGAACAGGGCCATGATGCGGCCGCGGCGGACGCCCGGGAACCAGCGCGAAAGGTACAGCACCACGCCGGGGAAAAAACCGGCTTCGGCGGCACCGGTCAGCAGGCGCAGCGCGTAGAACTCGGCAGGCGTGGAGACGAACAACAGGCAGGTGGACAGGCTGCCCCAGGCAATCATCATCAGCGCGATCCAGCGCCGCGGGCCGAAGCGGTTGAGCGCCAGGTTGCTCGGCAGGCCGCAGAGTACGTAGCCGATGAAGAAGATGCCGGCGCCAAGGCCGTACACCGTTTCGCTGAAATGCAGCGCGTCAAGCATCTGCAGCTTGGCAAAGCCGACGTTGACGCGGTCCAGGTAGTTGAACAGGTAGCAGATGAAAATGAACGGAATCAGCCGCAGGGTGATGCGCCGGTACAGCGCATTGCGGTGAATATCCGTGCCTTGGTCAGGGGCGGGGCTGTATGCCATGATCGGGTTCTCTGTTGTTATGGTTGTCGCCGCGTCGCCTGTTCCGGCGCTCGCCCTGACGAGTCTCGGGGACGGCGGCGTGCCTGTCTTTGTGCTTTTGCACAGTGCTCGCGCCGCACTGCTGTGCCCCAGCCCAAAAGCCTAACACCGCAAGGACCCTTGAATGTTCGAACTCGACCATGACCTGGCACAGGATATCGTTGACCGGGCGATGGCCATCCTGCCGTGCAACGTCAATGTGATGGACAGCCAGGGGCTGATCCTTGGCAGCGGCGAACCGGAGCGCATCAACACGCGTCACGAGGGCGCGCAACTGGTGCTGGCCAACGGCCGCATCGTCGAACTGGATAGTGACGCGGCCAAATGCCTGAAGGGCGTGCAGCCGGGGGTGAACCTGCCGCTGATGCTCGATGGCCGGCTGATGGGCGTGCTTGGCCTGACCGGCGATCCGCAACAGTTGCGCACGTACGGCGAGCTGGTGCGCATGACCGCTGAAATGCTGCTGGCCCAGCGCCATTTGCAGGCCGACCAGCAATGGCGGCGGCAGCGTTGCGATGACTTGCTGGCGCTGTTGCTTGGCGGCAGCGGTGATTCGCCCCGGTTGCTTGATGAAGCCCGCCAGTTGGGGCTGAAACCCCAGCTGCCACGCGTGCCCTGCCTGTTCGAGCTGGCCTCGGGGGCACCTGGCGAAGCGCTGGCCGCATGGCTGACCAGCCGCTACCCGGACAGCTGGTGCGTCAGCCCGGCCCGCCAGTCGTTGCTGTGGTGCCGGCCCGCCGGGGTGGCGCTCGACGAACCGCGCCTGCTGGAACGCCTGGAACGTCATGGCTGGGTTGTGGAGCGTCTGGCCCTGGGCAGCGCCGCACAAAGCCTGGAGCAACTGCGCCGGGGCTACCGCCGGGTCCGCGACCTGCTGGCCTATGGCCGCGAGGTCGTGCCTGGCGAGCGCCTGCTCAGCCTGCAACGCTACCGGTTGCCGGCGCTGTTGTGGCGGCACCGCAACGATGATGCGCTGGACGAATTGCTGCAGCCCTTGCAGCGTATCCGTGCCAAGGACGGCAACGGCCAGTTGCTCGCCACCCTGCGCGCCTGGTGTGCCCATGACGGCCAGAGCCAGGCCTGTGCCGATGCGCTGGGTATCCACCGCAACAGCCTGCGCTACCGCCTGGAGCGCATCGCCGAGTTGGCTGAAGTGGACCCGCTGCGCATGGAGGGTATGCTCAGCTTGTACCTGGGCTTGCAGTTGCTGCCGGCCGACTGAGCGCTGGCCGCTCCTGGCAAAACACCTGCGCCGGGCGCGCAGGCATTTGCCCAAACAACGCGTCCCGGGTTTTGTGCAAGCGACCGAGGCCAGCGTGGCAGCCACCTGTCAGCATGCCGCTGATCAGGACAGGAGAATCCTCATGAAGATCGTCATCGCCCCCGACTCGTTCAAGGACAGCCTCGACGCTGCCGGTGTCGCCCGCGCCATTGCAGCGGGCCTGGGCGAAGCCTGGCCGCAAGCCGAGCTGCTCGAGTGCCCGATGGCCGACGGTGGCGAAGGGACCATGCAGGCCATTCTTGCCGCCAGCCATGGCGAACTGCGCCGGCAGACCGTGCGCGGGCCATTGGGGCAACGCGTCGAAGCCGGCTGGGGCTGGTTGCCACAAAGCCGTACGGCAATCATCGAAATGGCCCAGGCCAGTGGCCTGCAACTGGTGCCGAGCGGCCAGCGCGATGCCTGCCGCAGCAGCACCTGGGGCACTGGCGAACTGGTTGCCGCTGCCTTGGCCGCCGGCGCACAACGGGTGGTGCTGGCGATCGGCGGCAGCGCCACCAACGATGCCGGCAGTGGCATGCTGCGCGCCTTGGGCCTGCGCCTGCTGGACGCCGACGGGCAGGCGCTGGAAGAGGGCGGCCTGGCCCTGGCCAGGCTGGCCCGCATCGACGCCAGCGGCCTCGACCCGCGCCTGGCCGAGGTGCAGTTCGAAGTGGCCGCGGACGTCGACAACCCGCTGTGCGGCGCCAACGGCGCTTCGGCGATCTTCGGCCCGCAGAAGGGTGCCAGCCCGCAACAGGTACAGGCGCTGGACCAGGCCCTGGGGCACTTTGCCGACCACTGTGCGCAGCTGCTGGGCAGCGACGTACGTGACTACCCTGGCTGCGGCGCGGCCGGTGGCATGGGCTTCGCGGCCCGGGCATTCATGGGCGCGCAGTTCCGCCCCGGGGTGGACGTGGTGGCCGAGCTGGCTGGCCTGGACGCGCTGGTGCGAGACGCTGACCTGGTGATAACCGGCGAGGGGCGTTTCGATGCCCAGACCCTGCGCGGCAAGACGCCGCTGGGGGTGGCGCGGGTGGCCAGGCGCCATGGGGTGCCGGTGGTGGTGCTGGCCGGAACCTTGGGTGAAGGCTACCAGCAGCTGTATGCCCATGGCATCGACGCTGCCTTTGCCCTGGCCGGCGGGCCGATGAGCCTGGAGCAGGCCTGTGCCGATGCTGCCGAACTGCTGCGCGCGCGTGCCTGTGACATCGGCCGCTTGTGGCAGCGTGCAAGGCAAAGCTGACCGCGGGGATGGCGTTGGCGCAGGCGCTCGCCAAGCAGCCTCAGGGTAGCAGCGCCTGGGCCTGGCTGGCCGGGAGCACGGCCAGTTCGCCAAAGCGCTGCGCCGCGTCGATGTAGCGCAAGGCTGACTTGGCGTCCTTCCAGCCCACGTAGCTCATCAATGCTTTCAGTTCCCAGCCGTTGGCCGTTGCCCAGGTGGCGAAACCACGGCGCAGCGAATGACCGCTGTACAGCGCCGCCGGTACCCCGGCGCGCTCCAGCATGCGCCGCAGCAGGCCGACCAGGCTGTTGCTGTTGAGTGCGGTTTCGCTCAGGTTGCCCCAGCGGTCGAGCTTGCGGAACACCGGCCCGTGGGCGATGCCGGCCACCTCCAGCCATTGCAGGTAGGCCGTGACCGGGCACAGCGCTTTCAGCGCCGGTGTGCGGTGTTGCACGCCCAGCGCCTCCCGGTCGCCCTTGCTGCGCGGCAGGAACAGGGTGATGCCGACACCTGCCTGGGCCTGGATGTGCTCGACGCGCAGCCGCGCCAGTTCATCGCCACGAAAACCGCGCCAGAAGCCCAGCAACAGCAAGGCCGCGTCGCGGCGGGCCCGACGCAGGGCGGCCAGGTCATGCCGTTCCCGGGCCTGGCGGGCCTCCGCTTCGAAGTACTGCACCGCGGTTTGCAGGTGCTGCAGCAACAACGGCGCGGCCTGCCTCGGCGGGTTCGGGTGCAAGGTGCGGATGCCGCGCAGCACCTGGCGTACCAACGGGGCCTTGGTCGGGTCGGGGAAGCCTTGGGCAAGGTGCCACTGGCTGAGTGCGGCGAGCCGTTGGCGCAGGGTGCTGACGGCGTGCTGGTCGGCGTGGTCGGCCAGATAGCGGGCGATGCTCTCGGCCGTGGCCGGGAGGAAGCCGCCCCAGTGGCTTTCGAAGTGCGCGATGGCGGCCTGGTAGCTGCGCCGGGTATTGTCACGGGTGGCGGCGCGCAGGTAGCGCTCGATGTCGGTCATGGTGCGAGGGTCGGTTGGTGATGGACAGCACAATAAACCGAAATGCTGTGTCTGTCCTGCGCTGCTGGCGTCGCCATCACACGCAGGCGCTGGCCCCGCTGCGCTTGAACGGTGGGTAGTCACGCAGCTGCGTCGGCGACAACGGCCGACTGAAGTGGTAGCCCTGGGCGATATCGCAGCCGGCGAGCTTCAGGCATACCACCTGTTCACGGGTTTCCACGCCCTCGGCCACCACCTCCAGGCCCAGGCGCTTGGCCAGGATGATGGTAGAGGACACGATCGGGCTGTCGTCATGGCTGTTGGACAGTGGCGCGATCAGCGAGCGGTCGATCTTCAGCTTACTCAGCGGCAGGGTGTGCAGGTGGGCAAAGCCGGCATAACCACGGCCGAAGTCGTCCAGGCTGATGCCCAGGCCGGCACTGCGCAGGCGGTGCAGGTGCGCCACTGCCGTGCCTTCGGGTTCGAGAATGGTGGTTTCGGTAATTTCCAGCTCCAGCCGCTGTGGGGCGATGCCGTAGTGCTGCAGTTGCTCCAGCAGCTGCGCCGCGAAGCCCGCCTGACGCAGTTGCAGGGCGGATACGTTCACCGCCAGCCGCGTCTCGGCGCCCTGCGCGGCCCAACCCGCCAAGGCTTCGCAGGCCAGGCGCAGCACCTCCCAGCCCAGCTCGACAATGAAACCGCTGCGCTCGGCCAGGCCGATGAAGCGGTCCGGGTAGAGCAGGCCGAACTCGGGATGGTCCCAGCGCACCAACGCTTCGTAGCCCAGCACCTGCTGGGTGTCGAGGCGAATCTGCGGTTGGTAGTGCAGCACGAACTGGCGCTCGGCCAACGCGCTGCCAAATGCCTGTTCCAGGGTGAAGGCCTGGATATCGGCCAGGTTCAGTGACGGGTCGAAAAAGCGGTACTGGGCGCGCCCGGCCTGCTTCGCCGAGTACATCGCCGCGTCGGCGCTGCGGATCAGGCTGTTGATGTCCTGGCCATCGCGCGGGCAGATGCTGACGCCAACGCTGGGGCTGGTATTGACCTCCTGGCCATCCAGGGCGTAAGTGGCCGAGAGTTTCTGCACCAGTTCACGCACCCAGGCATTGATCTGCTCTTCACTGCGTTCGCCCGCCAGCAGCACCACGAACTCGTCGCCACCAAAGCGCGAGGCTTCGTCGCCGGGCTCCAGCAGGCGCTGGATACGCCCGGCCACGGCTTGCAGCAGCAGGTCGCCGACCTTGTGCCCCAGCGAGTCGTTGATCGACTTGAAACGGTCCATGTCGATGAACAGAATCGCCAGCAGCCGGCGCCTGCCGCGCTGACGGGTCAACACCTGGCCGGCGACCTCGACGAACTGGCGGCGGTTGTGCAAGCCGCTGAGGTGGTCGGTGGCGGCGGCGTGGCTGCTGCGCCGGTGCTCGTCCTCGAGGCGCTCGATCAGTTGCCGGTTGACCTGCTGGGCGTGCTCCAGCGCGCTGAAGGCCTCCTGGCGCTTGCGCAACAGGCGCAAGGTCCACAGCAGGCTGGCGAGGATCATCAGGGTCATGCCCAAGGTGAGCCAGAACTGCCGGGCGTAGGCCTGCGTGACAGGCGCCAGGATCTCCTCCTGGCGCTGGCTGACCACGATGCTGAAGCCCCGCTCGGGTACGCGCCGGAACAGGCTCTGGTACGTGACGCCGGTCGCGTACTGGGTGAGCATGCCTGCCTCGCTGGCGCTGCCGGGCAGCCCTGGCTGCAGCGCGTCACCGGGCACGCTCATGCCACGGCTGTCGATGCGCAGCCGCTCCCGGCCATCGCCCTGCAGCAGGCGCACCAGCCCGCTGCCGCCCAGGTCGACGTGCTGCAGCAGCACGGCCAGGTAGCCGATGTCCAGCTGCACCACCAGGAGGGTGTCGATGGCATCACCTTGCAGGTCGGTCAACGGCAGCAGGAAGGGAAGCTGCCAGTCCGGCCCGCTGGCCGCCTGGCTGGGGGCCTGCACGCTGGGCAGGAACGGTTTGAAGCCGTAATCGGCGACGTGTCGTTGCAGCTGCTGCAACCAGCCTTCGGGCAACTCGGCGGCCACGTCGGCATGGCTGGCCGACAGCAGCCGGCCTTGGCGGTCGTAGAGGCCCATGCGCTTGAACAGCGGGTCTTCGCCAAGCAGCTTCGCCAGGCCTGGATTGCCCGGGCGCAGCGTTTTCATGTCGTCCCGCGTGGCCCGGCCGACAGCCTGGGCGCGGTCGACCAGCTGGCGCAGGCTTGCGCCAACCAGGCTGGCCAGGTTCAGCTGCTCGGCAGCCTTGGCCGCCAGCGCGTCCTGCCTTGCACCAGCCTGCTGCGCAAGGTGCAGCCCCCAGAGGAAGGCCAGGGTCGCGGCACACAGCATCAGGATCAGCAGCCGCAGAAGGCTGGCGGAGGAAAGCGAACGGCGAATCACTGCTGACAGTTCCCGACCCTGGGTAATGGCCAGAAAATACGACAGTAAGATGACGGCTTCATGACTGATGGCAAATCGCCTTTAAGGATTGCCCTTGTCCGCCAGCGGCGCCTGCAGGCGCGCGGTTTCTTCCTCCAGGTAATTCATCAACGCACTGACTTCGCCGTCGCTGAGGCGCAGGTTGGGCATGGCCAGGCGGTTGTACTGTTCATACAGCAGCATCGCCAGGGGGTCTTTCTGCGCCAGCATCTGGTCGGGCTCCTTGAGCCAGCGGGCCAGCCATGCGGCGTCACGCTGGCGAGTCACACCCAGCAGGTCGGGGCCGATAGCGCGCTGCCCCGGCTCGCTGTTGCCCACGGTGTGGCAGGACGAGCAACGCGTGCGGAACAGCTGCTCGCCACTGCTGAGCGGGCGAACCTCCGGCGCCTGGGCATAGTCCAGCGGCTTGGCGCTGGCCTGTTTCCAGTTGTGCAGGCTGTTGCCCAGGCGGTCAGCGAGGATGTACGGGCTTTCAAAAGGCGAAGCCTTCATCCAGCGGCCGCTGGCCTGGTTGCCAATGATCAGGCTCAGGTTGTGGTCCTTGGAGCGGCCGTTTTCCAGGCCTTCGATATACAGGCCCAGGCTGCGGCGCAATTGTTCGATGTCAGCCGGTTCGCCGGTGAGCAGCGTCCAGCCGGGGCCGATGCCGAACTTTTCGGCGTAGCGCTTCAGGGTAGTGGGGGTGTCGTTGAACGGGTCGATGCTGATGGAGTAGAAGAAGATGTCCTGGCCCACCCGGTCACCGAGGATCTTCTGCACCTGGCGCAGGCGTGCGGTTTCGACCGGGCAGGAGTCGGTGCAGCCGGTGAAGATGAAATTGATGGCGACCACTTTGTCCTTGATCAGGTCGTCGAAGAAATACACTTTCTCGCCGTCCTGGGTCAGCAGCGGAATGTTGGGGAAATAGTCGGCCCCCCAGGGCGATGCAGCAGGTGCTGCGTCGGGCTGTTGCGGCTGTAGCGGCCACAACGGGATGCTGGCCGCGAACAGCGCGAGCACGAGCAGGATGCGCCAAGTGCCGGACATGATACGGTCCTCTTGATACCAGTAGCCCGACCCCAGGCACATTGACCACAGGCCCCGTGCAGTGGCGATGGGCGCGCCCACGCGGGGCCGCTTGGCGGCCCCGGCTGCCAATCACTTGTACCTGACCGGCGCTGTCACGCTCTGCCCGAGTGCCGATTTCACCGTAACTGTCGCTGGCGTAGCCGGACCATAGCCACTGGTGGTCACCAACAGCCGCCAGGTGGCCCCGCTGCCGCTAGCCGTCATGCTGGCGTTGCCCAGGTTCAACGGGCCGGCGGTGGTGGCTGCGGTCACACTGATGCTGTTGCCTGCGGCCACCGTGGTGGTCCCGCTGACCTCCCAGGTAAACTGGTTGGCGCCGAGCACCTGCACCGTGGCACTGGTCACCTGGATCTGGTCCGTCACCGCAGCCGGGCTGACCGCAATGCTGACCGTGGCCGGGGCCACGGATTCGGCACCCTTGGCGTCCCGTGCCGAGTAGTTGAAGCTGGCGGTGAACGGCGTCGCCACGCTGGCTGGTGGGGTGTAGACCACCGTGGTGCCATCGGTACTGGTATTGCCCTGGCCGGAGTTCGGCTGGCTGAGACCGACAACGGTCAAGGGCAGGTTGTTTTCCGGGTCGGTGTCGTTGGCCAGCACGTTCAGGGTCAGCGGCTTGCCAGCCGTGGTCGCGGCGCTGTCGTTGGCTGCAACCGGGGGTTTGTTGTCCGGTTCGTTGTTGCCCTTGTTGTTGCTGCGGAAGGTTGGCAGGCCAACCGATGCCACGTACGCCACACCGTCCCAGCCCGGTAGCGGGGTCGGCATGACCTGGAACTGGCCCGGGTGTTCGAGGTCCCAGCGCAGCAGCATGGACGTGTCCTCATGCTGGGTATTGTGGCAATGCTCCATGTAGGTACCGGCAAACTCGCGGAAGCGGATGGCCATTTCCACTTCCTCCGACGAGTCGGCATCCGGGCCGATGCGGTACACGTCCTTGCGCGCCCATTTTTCCCACTCTGGCGGGGCCTTGCCATCGCGGCTGAGGATCACGCCTTCCTCGAAGTGCACATGCACAGGGTGGCTCCAGCCATTACCGCCGTTGATGATCTTCCACACTTCCAGGGTGCCGTCGCCGCTGAAGCCGGCATCGGTGGACTGATTGGCCAGTTGCGGCGCAGCGGCTATGCGGCGGGGGTCCATGCTGTAGCCGAAGCTGCCTTCGCTCTTGATGGTCCAGGGCTTGCTGTCGGTTCCGTCGGAGCGCCCGAAGATGAATTCGCGGTGGCGGGCTTCCTTGAGCTTGGCCAGGTCGGTAGCCGAGTTGCGGTCGATCGTCAGCGGCAGCATCTTCATGCCCGCAGCCTTGCCTGGCTTGGCCGGCTCGTAGGCCGCCGGGTTCATGCTCAGGTCCTGGCCGCTGTAGGGCTGCACCACCAGCTGCAGGAACTTGCCGATCGCCGGGTCGCCGTTGTCCCACTGCGGGCCTTTGCTGGTCTGCTTGATCACGGCCTTGTACTTTTCCGAAAGCACGTCGGCCAGCGCAATGGCGCCTTCCGGCCCTTTGCCGCTCTGGTGCTCTTCGAGGTTGACGAAGTACAGCTTGTCGCCGACCTTGATGCCGTTCCTGGCGAAGTTGATGATGATGTCGTAGCGCTCGGCAATGCCCTGCAGCGGCAGGATGCCGTTGTTGTCCTGCAGGTTGCCGTCGCCGTTGAGGTCCATGCTGCCGTCGAACGGCACAGCGTGTTCCATGATGTTGCCGTCGTTGGCGATCATGTGGAACGGCACCCGGGCATACGACACGTTGGAGCCGACCGGGCCTTTGAATTCGCCACTGGTGCCGGCAATTTCCCGGACCACGGCCAACTTGAAGTAGCGCGACACCGAGCCGTTGAGGATACGGAAGCGATAACTGCGCGCGCGAACCTTGAGGATGGGACGGAACTGCCAGTTGACCATGACCTGGTCGCCAAGGAAACCGTCGGTATTGAACGGGTTGAACCACAGCTGGCCTTGGGCATCCCAGGCCTTGTCGGCGATCACCAGGTTGACGTCGTAGTCGCGGTTACCCCACGGCAGGCCCGAGCCGCTGGGGAAGCGCAGGTTCACGCCATCCTGCAGGGCCTCGTTGCCACGGTCCAGGGCACTGTAGTAGTTCATCATCACGGCGTTGCCCTTGTAGACGTTCTGCGCCGTGAAATCCATCATGTGGTCGTGGAACCAGTGGGTGCTCATGGTTTCGCGCCAGTCGCCGCGAATCTTGATGCTGCCGTTCTGGCAGGTCTTCAGGCCTGGGCTGGCATCGTTGACAAACAGGGTCTCACCGGGCGAGCAGGGGAATGCCGCCCGTGGGTCCTGGGCGCGGGTGTTGATGGTGTCGTAGCCGGCCAGCTGCAGCGGCCAACGGTAGTCGTAGTACTGGCCCGGGAAGAAGTAGGCGTTGGCAAAACCGTCGCTTTCAGCGGGCGAATGGCCGTTGTGCTCGTGGGTGGAAATGGTGTGCAGGCCAAACCCGTTGTTCGCTGCTGGGTCGATGGGCAGGGCGTTGTAGTGGCGCATCAGGATTGGCTGGCCATAGCGCACCATCAGCAACTTGGGTGGGAGGGTGCCGTCGAAGGTCCATACCGACTTGTGGTTCTGCAGCGGCATTTTCGGGTGAAAGCGAATGTCGATGCCGCGGGTCGTACCCTGTGTGTTCGGGATGTCGGAGGTCTGGTAATACAGGCCGCCCGGGGCGAACTCGCCAACGGCATAGTTGTGCAGCTGCTTGCGGTCGCGCAAACCGAGGTTGATGCGTGCGCCAGCCTGGGCGGTCTTGAACCCTGCCTGCGGATAGAACTCGTTCCAGCGCTGGTGCGACCAGCCTTTTCCGGGTGGCCGGCCTTCCGCCGGCGAGCCGACAGGGTGCCGGTTGAGGAACATCTCGATCTGCGCCTTCCACGGGTTGCGGTCGAGCACATTGGCATACTGGGTCGGGAACGGGTACAGGCCCGGTTGCTTGAGGAAGGCTTCCAGCGCGCTGCCGCTGGGACCACTGCGGGCGACCACGTCCGGGTCCTGCGCCGGTGCGGCACCCAGGGTGGGTACCGGGAAGGTCAGCGTTGCAGGCGGCAGCGTCGGGTCGAGTTTTTCCGTGCCGAACTCTTCGAACAGGAGCAACTGCTGGGTAAACGGCAATGCCCCGAACAAGGGGCTGGGTTTGCCGTTGGTGGGGTACTTGTTGGCGGTTTGCAAGGCCGGTGGCAGTACATTGTTGGCGAGTACCGTGTTGCGGTCGCCGTACACGCCATTGGTCAACTCGAGCGAGCCCTGGTTGGCCTCTGGCATGTTGTAGAGGTCGAGCAAGGCCTGGGTCGGGTCGGCCGGCTGGTCGGTATAGGCCGACGGGTCGGTCGGCGGCGGCATGCTGTTGTCATCCAGGGGGGCGGCCACCGCCGTGGCCAGGCCGAGGCCAAGCATCAGCGCAGTGACGGAGGAGAGCGGGAATACAGGCCTGCATGGGCGAATCGCGACAGGTGTTTTCATTGGCTTGTGCCTCGCGCACGGCTTCGTGGCGTTTTGCTAATTACCACGGCCCGAGCAACGCCTGTGCCAAGTGTCCGAGATATAACGCCCTGCCAATCAAGCCCTTGTGGCGCCTGGAGCGCGTTGAAAGCCACGGCGTCAAAAACGGGGCTAGCCCCCCATTAGCGGGTTACCCATTACCCAACGTCTGGGGCAAGCTGCCTGCCTGCGCCTTCGCACCCTGTCGCGCTGGGCGCCAACGACACGATCCGGTCCTGCTTTGGTGCTCCTACGCCTCGAATGAAGCCACCGGGCACACTTTCAATTCCCGTTTTCTGCGCTTTACTGTGCAACGTGCGCACCGCCTGTCGTGCGACGCGCCTGCTCCGGGCGCGGTGGCCGGCGCAGTCAAAGCGGCCTGCATCTTGCTCTCCCTGCTGCCGACTACAACCCGGAGCCCCGTGCAATGAGCTCATCCAGCGAATTTTCGCTCAGCGAAGCCCCGCAGTCGGCCCGCAAGGGCCTGCTGCCGATCGCGATGGTCCTGTTCAGCTTCACCTTCTTTACCGGCACGATGTTCGCCGGTGGCAAGCTGGGCATGGCCTTCAAATTTGTCGACATGTTATGGGTAGCCGCCATCGGCAACAGCCTGCTGGCCCTGTATGCCGCAGCCCTGGCGTTCATTGCCTCGCGCAGCGGACTGAACACGGTACTGATGGGGCGCATCTGCTTCGGCGAGGCGGGTAGCCGGCTTTCTGACTTCCTGCTGGGTTTCGCCGAACTTTCTGACTTCCTGCTGGGTTTCGCCGAACTGGGCTGGTATGCCTGGGGCACGGCCACGGCGGCCATCGTGCTGGTCCGGTTGCTGGGGCTGGCGGACGGCTTCAGCATGCCGTTGATGGTGCTGTTCGGCCTGGGCTTCAGCATGATGGCCATCATCGGCTTCAAGGGGCTGGATGTGCTGTCGCGGCTGTCGGTGCCGTTGATGTTCGTGCTGCTGTTGGTGTCGATGTACATCGCCACCCGCGATGCCGGTGGCCTTGCCGGCCTGGCCGCGGTGCTACCGCACGAGACCATGACCTTTTCGGCTGCCGTGACCATGGTCTTCGGTACCTTCGCCAGTGGTGCCACCCAGGCGACCAACTGGACACGGCTGGCGCGTAGCGGCCGGGTGGCGGTGATTGCCAGCGTGGTGGCGTTCCTGCTGGGCAACGGCTTGATGGTGGTGGCCGGGGCCTGGTGCGCGATGGTCTACCAGCAGGCCGATATCGTCGAGGTGATGATGCTGCAAGGCCTGTCGTTCGCGGCGGTGGTCATGCTGTGCCTGAACCTGTGGACTATCCAGGGGCCGACCCTCTACAACGTGTCGGCCGCCGCCTGCCACCTGCTGCGCAGCGAGCGTCGGCGCAGCGCAACGCTGGCGGCAGCCGGGGTCGGGATCGTGCTGGCGATCGGCGGCATGTACGAAATGCTGATCCCGTTCCTGGTGCTGCTGGGCTCGATCATTCCGCCGGTGGGCGGCGTGATCATGGCCGATTTCTGGTATCGCCATCGTGGCAGCTTCCCGGCATTGGGCACGACAAGCCTGCCGCGCTACAACCTGACCGGGCTGCTGGCCTATGCCGTGGGCGCGGTACTGGCCTGCGCCTCGCCGTGGATCGCCCCGCTGGTCGGTATCGGCGCTTCGGCCCTGTGCTACGTCGTCCTCGTCGAGCTGGGCGCACGGCGCCGGGCACCAGGCCAGGCAGGCACCGAGCCGTGAGCCTGGCGCTGGAGCAGATCCTGCAGTTGCCCGGCCTGCACGCACTTCCGCATGAATGCTTCGGTCGCCCTGTTGACAGGGCGTATGAGCGAAGACCACCGCAAGGAGTAACAGCATGAACATTATCAACGCACGCCTGCGCGGCAAGCCTGGGTTGTTCCGCATCGAACTGAACGGCGAGCGCATCGCCGCCATCGTGCCCCAGGCCAATGGGGTGGCGCCAACGCCTGCGGGTGACCTGGATGCCGGGCAGAACCTGGTGGTGGCGCCTTTTGTCGAGCCGCACATCCACCTCGATGCCACGCTGACGGCGGGCGAGCCGAAGTGGAACATGAGCGGTACCCTGTTCGAAGGCATCGAGCGCTGGGCCGAGCGCAAGGAAATCACTACCCATGAGGACATCAAGAGCCGTGCGAAAAAGACCATCGGCATGCTGGTGGACCATGGTATCCAGCATGTGCGCACCCATGTCGATGTTACCGACCCGAAGCTCACCGCGCTCAAGGCCATGGTCGAGGTGCGTGACGAAGTGCGTCACCTGGTCGACCTGCAGATCGTGGCCTTTCCTCAGGAAGGCATCGAGTCGTACGCCAATGGCCGGGCGCTGATGACCGAGGCGGTAGCCATCGGCGCCGACGTGGTGGGCGGCATTCCGCATTTCGAGAACACCCGCGACCAGGGCGTGGCGTCGGTGAAGTTCCTCATGGACCTGGCCGAGCGTAGCGGCTGCCTGGTGGACGTGCATTGCGACGAAACCGACGACCCTCAGTCGCGTTTCCTCGAAGTGCTGGCCGAGGAGGCCCGGGTGCGCGGCATGGGGGCCCGGGTTACAGCCAGCCATACGGTGGCCATGGGTTCCTATGACAATGCCTACTGCTACAAGCTGTTTCGCCTGCTGAAGCTGTCGGGTATCAATTTCGTCTCCTGCCCGACCGAGAGCATCCACCTGCAAGGGCGTTTCGACAACTACCCGAAACGCCGAGGCGTCACCCGCGTGGCCGAGATCGACCGTGCCGGGATGAACGTGTGCTTCGGCCAGGATTCCATCGTCGATCCGTGGTACCCGTTGGGCAACGGCAACATCCTGCGTATTCTCGAAGCTGGCCTGCACATCTGCCACATGCTCGGTTACGAAGACCTGCAGCGTTGCCTGGACCTGATCACCGACAACAGCGCCCGCACCCTGAACCTGGGCGAGGGCTACGGCATCGCGGAGGGGCGCCCGGCGAACCTGCTGCTGCTGTCGGCGCCGGACGATTACGAGATGGTCCGCAGCCAGGGGCATGCACTGGTGTCGCTGCGCCATGGCAAGGTGCTGATGCAGCGGACACCGGCGCTCGTGCAGCGCTTTGCCTGAGGCGGCGTGGCCTCAGGCGGTCATCGCCGCCAGCGCGCAGCTTGAGATCTGCGCATCCTGGACCGCCACACCGGTCAGGTCTGCCAGGGTAATCTGGTCAGCGTGATCCCGCCCAGGGGCGCCGCTGGCCAGCAAGGTACCCAGTTCGATCAGTTGCGTCGTGTCGATCTGGCCGCTGCGCAAGGCGTGGGCAACCTCACCGTACTGGCTGCACTGCGCGACCGAGTCGACGACGATGCGCGCGGCCCTGGCCACCAGCGCCGGGTCCAGCTCCTGCTTGCCCGGCCCGTCGGCACCCACAGCGGTGATGTGCGTGCCGGGCCGGACCCACTCGCTGCGCAACAGCGGCTGGCGGGAAGGGGTGGTGCAGACAATCAGGTTGGCTGCCCCTGCGACCTCGGCGGCATCCTGCGTGGTGCGCACTTCATAACCCAGCGCGCCGGCGAACGCACGGTAGCCAGCCAGCCCGCTGTCCTGGCGGCCCCAGACCACGACCTGACGGCAATCGGTAATGGCGCCCAGCTGTTCAAGCTGCATCCGCGCCTGCATGCCGGTGCCCAATATGCCGATGGCAGTGACCTGCGGCGGTGCCAGCAAGCGTGCGGCAATCCGCCCGGCCAGGGCGGTGCGCATGCCGGTCAGCCAACCCTCGTCCTGCAGCAGCGCCAAGGGCTGCCCGGTGTGCGCAGACAGCACCAGCATCAGGCCATCGTTGCTCGGCAGGCCTTTGCCCGGGTTGTCGTAGAAGCCGGTCGAGATTTTCACGGTGAAGGTGGCGCTGCCCGCCACATAGGCCGACTTCACGCAGCAGTCGCCGTTCGCGCCTGGGAAGCTGAAGCCCTGGACCGGTGGCACCTGGACCTTGCCCGCCGAAAAGGCGATGAAGCCTTGCTCCAGGCAACGCAGTGCGAGCTCGGGGTCGAGGCTGGCGACGATTTGCGCCTTGCTGAAGCACCTCACTGGATAGCCCCGAGGAACGCGTCCAGCACGATGTTGCGGCCACACAGGATGACCGCGACGCGCTTGCCGCGGTAACGCTCGGCAAGCTTCTGCATGCCGGCGACGGCGACGGCCGCGGCACCTTCGATGATCCAGCGTTCACTGCTGGCGATCTCGCGCATGGCGGCCTTGATTTCGGCCTCGCTGACCAGCACGGTGTCGGTCAGCAACGCCTGGCACAGGGGGAAGGTAATGCTGCCAGGCTCGACGCCGCCGGCTGTACCATCGGACAGCGTCTCGCGGGCGGCCACGTCGATGATCTTGCCAGCCTTGAGCGACTGCTCCAGCGCCGGGTCGTTTTCTGGCCAGCAGCCGATGATATCGGTACCCGGCTTGAGTACCCGCAGGGCTGCAGCAATACCGGAGATCATTCCGCCACCGCCGACGGCCACGAACACGGCGTCCAGGTCCGGTGCCTGTTCGAACAGCTCGAAGCCGATGGTGCCTTGCCCGGCAATGACCTGCGGGTCGTTATAAGGGGAGACGAATGGCTTGCCCTGGACCTGGGCCTGCCTGGCAGCTTCCAGTTCGGCCCCCAACGGGTCGGTGGGCAAGCCGACCACTTCAGCGCCCAGCGCGCGCATGGCCTGTACTTTATAGGCAGAAGCGCCGTTGCTGGTATACACGGTGACCGGCACCCCAGCGCCTTTGCCTGCCAATGCCAGCGCCTGCCCGTGGTTGCCGGAAGACGCGGCAATCACACCTGCACCGCGCTGGTCCTCGGGCAACAGGCGGATCTTGTTGCTGGCCCCGCGAAACTTGAACGAGCCTGTGTGCTGCAAATGCTCGCATTTGAGCAGTACGTGACAGCCGCTGATGGCCGAGAGGCGGGCGCTGTAGGTCAACGGCGTGATGCTGACGGCCGGGCGCAGTGCCACATGGGCATCCTTGATCGCCTGGTACAGCGTGTCGAGGTAAGTGGCATCGACCTTGGGGAAACCTGTGGCGCTGGACATGATTGCACTCCTGAACAATCGTAGAAAGTCAGTCCACGATAGACATATTGTCTATTTCTGGCAAGGGGGTGAACCTGACCCCGCGCGCCGCTGCCTGGCCCGCCATTGTCATGGAACAAAACGGAAGGGGTTGGCTGCCGCCTAGGCGCGCAGTTCCTTCAGGTACTTGTACACCGTGGCCCGGCCCATGTTGAGCACCTTGGCGATGTAGTCGGCAGCACTACGCCCCTCGAACGCGCCCTCGGCATGCAACGCCTGCACCAGGCTGCGCTTGTCTTTGGCCTGCAATGTCTGCAGGGACAGGTTGCGTTCCTGCAGCCAGGCATGCAGGAAGGTATTGATGCGTTCCTGCCAGTCGTTGCGGAACAGCGAATCGGGCTGCGGCACCAGCCGGCTCATCTGGAAGAACGCTTCCAGCGCGGCGCGGGCCTGCTCCAGCACCGACACATTCAGGTTGATGCACATCAGGTGCTCGGCTTCACCAGCCTGGTTGCGCAGCACGCTACTGATGGAGCGGATCTTCTGGCCGTTCCAGTTGAGCTTTTCGTACGGGCCCAGGTTGACCCCGTTGAGCAAGTCTTCCAGTTCGTGGTCGATCGCCGAATCATCGCCCAGTTCACGCTGGGAGAAATTGTTGGCGATGTGGACGACGGTCTGGCTGCGCAGTTCGTGAATGATGACTTCTGCGTGCGGGTACAGCAGCAGCGCGATGCTGTCGGCGATTGCCTTGTAGTTTTCCAGGGTCATTTTCTGTCGCGGGTCGAGTGCCAGGCCCCATGGTGGCCGCAAAGCGCTACCGACACAAGGCGTCTTGCAAGGGCGGCGGCGTACGCCTACTGGCCGCCAAAAACCGCACGTTTTGCCTGTCACATTCGATAAGCCGTGATTATTCATTGTCAGCACACGTTTGCCAGGCTGGCTGTTTGCCCGCATAATCAGTATGTAATTACATGGTACATATCACATTACAAAATCGTAGGAGCAAGCATGGCCCGGGGCGGTATCAACAAGGTGGTAGTGCAACAGGCGCGTCAGGCGCTGATTGCCCGGGGCGAAAACCCCAGCATCGATGCCATTCGTATCGAGCTGGGCAACACCGGGTCCAAGACCACCATTCACCGCTACCTGAAGGAGCTGAGCGGTCAGCAACCTGTAGCCGCCGCGGGCGGCCTTGCGCTGAGCGAGGTGTTGAGCCGAATGGTCGGGCAGTTGGCCAACCAGCTGCAGGACGAGGCCGACCTGAAGGTCGAGCAGGCCGAGAGCCGTTTCACCGAACAGCGCGAACAGCTCGAAGCGCAGTTGGCGACCACCCGGCAGGCGTTGGCTGCGGCGCAACAACAGCATCAGATCGACGCAGCCGCACTGGCCGCCGAATCGGAACAGCTGCGTTCTACCCAAAGCACCTTGCAAGCCGAACAGCTGCGCAGTGCCAGCCTCAACCAGGCGCTGGGCGAGCTGCAGCTGCGCCTGGCGGACAAGGACGAGCAGGTGAAGTCGCTGGAAGACAAGCACCGCCATGCCCGCGACGCGCTGGAACACTACCGCACCGCCAGCCGCGAACAGCGCGAGCAGGAACAACGCCGCCATGAAGCGCAACTGCAGCAACTGCAGGTGGAAGTGCGCCAGTTGCAGCAGGGCATGATCGTCAAGCAGGACGAGCTGACCCGCCTGCACCGTGATAACGAGCGCTTGCTGGCTGAGCACCGCCAGGCTTCCAGCGCGTGCAGGGCACAGGATGAATTGCTCGAGCAGCGTGACGCGCAGATTCAGGGCCTGCGGACGATCCTGGCCCAGGCGCAGGGCGCCAGCGAGGAAATGCGTCGGCAGCTCGATGCTCAGGCGCAGCGCCTGGAGCAGCACCGCGACCTGTGTGCGGAACAGGCGCGGCAGCTGCAGCAGCTTGCCCAGCAGCTGAAGGAGCGTGATGAAGCGTTGGCGCAGTGCAGGGCGCAACTGGCCGAGGCTGCAGATTGATCAAACTTTTTCGCGCCGGGGCTTTCTTCCCTATACATTCCCGGTGGAGATAGTGCCATGCCTGAAACCCGACCCGAACGCAAACAAGGGCCTCATTCGTCCGAGCAGGCCGAGCACAAGGCTGACCTCGGCTTCGACCCCGATTCACCCGATGTCGACGACCCGCAAGTCGACCCACAGGGGCCGGCCAAGCCGCCCAGAGACGTCGAGAAAAAGCGCTAGAAGTGAATTGCCGGCAAGCCAGCCACCCCAAAGGGCGCTGGCTTGCCGGCATCAGCAAGGGCCGAGCGAGCCGGCACTCAACTGTCGGCTTGCCTGGCAGCCTCCACGCCCGCCGCCGACAGCTTGATCGGGTAGTTCACGCTGATCTGGTGGTCGCTGCTGACCGCCACGCTGCCGTCCTGGATCAGGCCGGCTTCCTGCAAGGTCTTGAGCATGCCGGCCACCGCCTTCTCACCGCGGTAGTTGTCCAGCACTTCCTTGCCAAGCCCCTCAGGGTGGGAATGCAACAGGCGGGTCAGTACTTCGGCTCTCAATGCATCGTTACTCATGGCGGGCCTCACTTGCCGTGCTTGGCCTGAAGTGCCTTGGCGTGTTCCAGATGCTGTTCCAGTTTGGGCAGGGTTTCACTGGCGAAGGCCTTCAGCTCAGCCTTGTCCGACGAGGCGGCTTTTTTCTTGAACAGTTCCACCGTTTTTTCGTGGGCGTCCACCTGGTTGTTGATATAGGCCTTGTCGAACGATTCCTCTCGCCATTCCAGGATCATCTTCTTGACCTTGTCGGTTATCGCCGCTTCATCGGGCACGGAAATGTCCAGCTTGCGAGCGATGTCGCCGAGTTTCTGGTTGGCCTGGGTGTGGTCAGTGACCATTTGCTGGGCGAATGTCTTGATCTCGGTATTCTGGCTTTTCTCCTGGGCCAGGTTACCGGTGACCACTTCGGCAATGCCGGCCTCGGTGGCCGCCTCGACGAAGTCATCGGAACTCGCCGCCAGTGCATGTACCGATGCCAGGCCCAGCACCATGGAAAAACCGACGCGCTTGATGAAGAGATTGCTCATGCCTCACTCCTTAAACCGTGACGCGACCTCAGTGTCGCGTACAGTTGAGGGTGAAGGCGGGGCAAAGGTTTAATCTTTTTCCTGGCCGGCGGTGTCCAGATGCTGGTGAACTATAGTGAACAGCGGCAAACGTGGGGTGGCCAGGGATTTCAATGTGCGCAGCCAGGAATAAGGACGAAGACGGGCTTTTCGCCATGACCGGTGAGGGCCGTGCCGTGGCGCTGTTCCGTCTGGTTCTGGCGTTCATGCTGATGGTCATGCTGGCCTTCGTCGTGGTCGAAGGCTGGCGCATCTGGCGCGATTACCGGCATGCCTTCAGCAATGCCGAGAACATGGTCACCAACCTGGCCAGGGCCACGGCGCAACACGCCGAAGATGCCATCCGCCAGGTGGATGCGATCACGGCAGCCCTGGCCGAGCGGCTGGAGGGAGATGGGTTCGACCATATCGACCGGCCGCGCTTGCATGCCTTGCTGGTACAGCAGAAAAATATCATGCCGCAGCTGCATGGATTGTTCGTCTACGACGCACAGGGCAACTGGGTCGTCACCGACCAGGCAGCGATACCGCCCAAGGCCAACAATGCCGACCGCGACTACTTCATTTATCACCGCACCCACCGCGACCAGCGCGTACACATCGGCTCGGTGGTGCGCAGCCGCTCCACGGGGGCCTTGATCATACCCATTTCCCGGCGCCTGGAGCATGCCGATGGCAGCTTCGCCGGGGTGTTGCTGGGAACGATCAAAGTCGACTGGTTCGTGCATTACTACGGCGACTTCAAGATCGACGAACGTGGCGCGCTGGTCCTGGCCATGCGCGATGGCACCATCCTGGTTCGGCGGCCCTTCGTCGAACAGGTGGTGGGCCGCAGCCTGGCCAACAGCGAGATTTTCCGCAACCACCTGCCATACGCAGCAGAAGGCGTGGTGGAAGCGGTCGCGGTGGTGGACGGCACGCCACGGCTGTATGCCTATCGCGCGCTGTCGAGTTACCCATTGGTGGCGGAGGCAGGCTTGTCGCGGGAGTCGATCGTCGCGCCCTGGCGGCACGATGCGATCAAATCGATAGCGGTGTTGCTGCTTTTGCTGCTGGGGCTGGCGGCATTTGCTGGTGTGGTACTGCGCCAGTTGCGCGAGCGGATCGTCATCGAGCGGGCGCTGCACCAGGCACACCAGACCCTCAAGTCCTTGGCCTTGACCGATAGCCTGACCGGGTTGGGCAACCGTCGGCGGCTGGATGCGGTGTTCGAAGCGGAGCTGCGCCGGGCGCGCCGCCAAGACTATTCGCTGACCCTGGTGATGCTCGACCTGGACCATTTCAAGGCCTACAACGACCGCTATGGCCACCCGGCGGGTGACCAATGCCTGCGGCGCGTTGGCGAAGTACTGCAACAGGCGCTGAAACGGCCGGCCGACCTGGCGGTGCGCTACGGCGGCGAAGAGTTCACCCTGCTGCTGCCCGACACTGACGCCCAAGGGGCGGAACTGCTGGTGCAGGAGGTACAGCAGCTGTTGCGCCGGCAAATGCTGGAACATGCAGGCAGCCCACTGGGGCGGGTATCGTGCAGTGCCGGCATCGCCACGGGGCACCCGGCGCGGCAGGAGGTGACCGCCGAGCGGCTGATGGCCGCAGCGGATGCGGCTTTGTATGAGGCCAAACGTCAAGGCCGGGACAGGTACTGCGTGGCGGAAGGCAGCTGGGCAAGTGCGGATTCCTGAGCGGCGCGTTGCGCGCCAGGGCTCAACGCCCTAAACCCAGGCGCATCGCGCAGCGGCCGACGAGGCCATGGGCACGTTCATCGGCAAGGATGCCTCGCAGCCGCGGGTCCAGGCGTGCCTCGTCAACCGTTTCGAAGCCGAAACGGGCATAGAACGGCGCATTCCACGGCACATCGGCAAACGTGGTCAAGGTCAGTTCATGGGCACCCGCCTGGCGCGCCGTATCCACCACCTGCCGCAGCAAGGCGCGCCCGACGCCTTGCCCCTGGGCCTGCCGACACACCGAAATCTCGCACAGGTGCAGCGTCTGCCGCTCGAACCGGGCACAGGCGAAACCGAGCAGGCGCCCTTGCCGGTCGTCGGCAACCCAGCTGGTGCCCGCGGCGACAAAAGCCCGGTGCGCATCGGTGTCCAGCACATCGGCCTGCGCCAGCCAGGCCAAGGCCGGCCAGTCAGCGAAAGCCTGGGCAGCCGAGCGTTCAATCGCTGGCAGCCACTGGATATCGCGCTCGAGGGTAGGGCGGATGCGCATGGGCTCACTCCTTTGAAAGCGCTACGTCTTAATCCCAAGCGGGCAACCGGTCAAGGGTTGAAAGGTGACAATGGCTTCATCAACCAGCGCCCGCAAGCGGTCACGCCTGCATGGAAAAAATGCCAGGCAATCGGTACCCTTGCGCCTTCCTTCGCCATCACCCGGACCGTTTCATGCTGTTCAATCTCGCCGTGCTGTTCGCCACCCTGGTGGCCATGGAGGGTGTCGGCACGCTGGCCCACAAGTACATCATGCATGGCTGGGGCTGGTGGCTGCACCGCTCGCACCATGAGCCACAGCTGGGCATGCTGGAAACCAACGACCTGTACCTGCTGGCCCTGGGGCTGATCGCCACCGCGCTGGTTGCCCTGGGCAAGAGCGGCCATGCGCCCTTGCAGTGGGTTGGCGCTGGCGTGGCGGGCTATGGGGTGCTGTATGTCGTGGCCCATGACGGGCTGTTTCATCGGCACTGGCCGCGCAAGCCACGCCCGGTCAACCGCTACCTCCAGCGCCTGCACCGCGCGCACCGCTTGCACCATGCGGTGAAGGGGCGCACCGGGAGCGTCTCGTTCGGGTTCTTCTACGCACCGCCATTGCAGGTGTTGAAACGGCAGTTGCGCAGCAGGCGCAGCCAGCCGTGACAATCGCGGCTGGCCCGTTCGCCGGCGCGGTCTTCAGTTCACCGCCTCACCCTTGGCCTGCAGCGCCACATGCCCGCGGCTGACCCACCAGCCAAACCCCGCCGCGGTGAAGAACATGATCAGGCTGTACAGCGCCGCCGGCACTGCCATGGTCGCGTTGTTCAGCAGCGAAGGGCTCAATGCCAGGGCAATCGCCAAGGTGCCGTTGTGAATACCGACCTCCATGCCGATGGCAATCGCCTGGCGCTTGGGAATGGCCAGTAGGCGCGGTACCCAGTAGCCCACGGCCAGGCTCAGCAGGTTGAACAGCAGCGCGGCCAGGCCCACCAGCGGCGCGTACGCGACCACGGTCTGCCAGTCCTTGGCCAGGGCCAGGACGATGGTGAAGGCCAGGAACAGCGCCGCCACCAGCTTCATCGGTTTTTCCATGCGCGCGGCAAAGGCGGGCGCAAAATGGCGCACCAGCATGCCCAGCGCCACGGGCAGCAGGACGATGGCAAACACCTGCATGACCTTGGCGAACTGCAGCGGGATGGCCTGGTCCGAGGCCATGAACCAGCTCAGCGACAAGTTCACCAGCAACGGCATGGTCAGGATCGCGATCAGCGAATTGACCGCCGTCAGGCTGATGTTCAACGCCACGTCGCCATGCGCCAGGTGGCTGAACAGGTTGGCCGTGGTGCCGCCAGGCGAGGCGGCCAGCAGCATCAGCCCGACCGCCAGCGCGGGCTCGAGGGCGAAGCCGTTGGCGATCAGGAAGCACACCAGCGGCAGCAGCAGGAGCTGGCAGGCCAGGCCGACCACCACCGGCTTGGGGTACTTCACCACGCGGGCGAAGTCGGCCAGGGTCAGCGACAGGCCAAGGCCGAGCATGATGATGCCCAGGGCCAGCGGAAGAACAGCAGTGAGCAACGGTGAAGCAGTCATGGCAGGTTCCCGCGGCGATAGGTCGGCAGAAGTGTAGGCCGGCCGTGATTGATCGCTAATCGCAAAGCGCCAGCTTTGGTAACCATTTGTTGCCGCTACACCGCCCGGCGAGGCGGCATGTCGCGTTGCAGCTCGCCTGCCGGCACAGTAGCATTCCCGGTTTTACCGAGGATTAGCCTGTCATGCCGTTTCAGCAAGGTCTGCTTGCCACACCGGTGCCGGTTCACGCCCGCCACCTGTTCTTCGCCATCGAAACACTGGATGCGGTGCCGGCAGCGCTGGATGCGCTGGCCAGCCGGGTTGACGGCGTGCGCCTGTCGCTGGGCGTCGGTGCGCCACTGGCAAAAGCCCTGGGCAGTCTTGTCGATGGCTTGAAGCCGTTTCCGCAACTGGACGCTGTGGTGGAGAACCCCAGCACCCAGCATGCCCTGTGGCTGTGGCTGCGCGGGGAGGAACGTGGCGACCTGTACTTGCAAGCCCAGGCGCTGGAACAGCTGTTGAGCCCGGCGTTCAGCCTGGTCGACCACGTCGATGGCTTCCTCCACCAGGGCGGCCGTGACCTGACGGGTTATGAAGACGGCACCGAGAACCCACGTGACGAGGCAGCGGTCGAGGCCGCCATCCTCAAGGCCGCCGAGCCAGGCCTCGACGGCTCGTGCTTTGCTGCGTTCCAGCTGTGGAAGCACGACCTGCAATACTTCAAGTCGCTGCCCCAGCAGGCGCAGGACGACATCATCGGCCGCCGCCTGAGCGACAACGAAGAACTGGATGACGCGCCGGCGTCTGCCCATGTCAAGCGAACCGCCCAGGAGAGCTTCGCGCCGGAGGCGTTCATGGTACGTCGCTCGGTGTCCTGGGCAGACACCCGTGGAGCAGGCCTGGCGTTCGTTGCGCTGGGCCGTAGCTTCGACGCCTTTGAGGTGCAGCTGCGGCGCATGAGCGGCCTGGAGGACGGCATCATCGATGGCCTGTACCGCTTCAGCCGACCGCTGAGCGGTGGCTATTACTGGTGCCCACCGATGACCGCAGCGGGTGTCGACCTGCGCCTGTTGCTGTCGGCCTGACAGCGGAGCATCCCGCCCCTGGCGCAGTTGCCAGGGGCACTGCGGTGGCGCAAGGCTGCCGCTGGGCTGCCGGCTCCCGAAGGCCCCACCGAGCGACTCTGTGGCGCGCCAAATATGGCGTTGCCGCTTATTTAATGCCGCTGGTCCGAACGCTTCGCAATAAACCGAATCCCTCGATATGACCGAACTCCGAACAGGTGTACGGCAGGTAATGCCGTGCATTCCGAAGTCATATGAGGTTTAAGACCATGGCCAACAAAGAGAACAGCCGTAGCGGCAATCAACAAGGCAGCCAGGGTGGTAACAAGAACCCAGGCAACTTTGCCAATGACCGCGAGAAAGCCTCCGAAGCCGGGCGCAAGGGCGGCCAGCATTCCGGTGGCGGCCGCAGCAGTGAATCGAGCCGCAAGGGCGGCCGTTCGTAAGTGAGGCTACGCAGTGCCGGGGCAGCCTGGCACTGCGATTCATGCCGAAAAGGAGTGCCCCATGCGATTGCCTTCCCTGATAGCCCTGATGAGCGCCCTGACCCTGGTCGGCGGCTGTTTCGACCGTGACAGCGATCACCCGGCCAAGGATGCCGACCAGAGCAAACCGTCCCTGCAGATGCAGCAGCCCGGCGACAAGCCGGCTGCGCAACCTGCGCCGGACCCTGAACCGATGCCCGGACAGAAACCCAGCCAATAACACCCGCAAAAGGAATACGGCATGACGGTCATGACCCGCAAGACCGCCGCGAAAGTACCGGTTTCGGTAACAGCGCCCAGCCTGCAGGCCCGTTACCAGGCATTGCTGGCCGACAGCGACGCGGATAGCGCCGCGTGGCTGCACGAACAATTGGCTCGGACGCAAGCTTTGCAGGATGACCTGCCTGCCGACCCCGCGCACCTGGAAGCCTGGAGCGCCGGGCACGCTGCCGAGGTCGCTGAAGCCTACGCCGCCTACCTGGCGCAACGCCGCCAGGGCAGCCCGCGGCGCTATTTTGCCAATCGCGCCCAGGCATTGTGGTTCCTGCAGCAAGTCGCGCCCACCAAGGCAGTGGACGGCGCATGGCTGCATGGCACCTTGCGCCACTGGCGGGATCCGCGCTATCACGGTCTGATCCGCACCTACCTGGAAGAACTGGGCGGTGGCGATCCGCGCTGCAACCACGTGCTGATCTACCAACGCCTGCTGAGCCGGCTGGGCTGTCTCGAGCTGCCTGAACTGGACGACCAGCGCTACCTGCAAGGCGCCTTGCAGCTGGCCCTGGGGCGGCATGCCGATGACTTCCTGGCCGAGCTCATCGGCTACAACCTGGGCTACGAACAACCGCCACTGCATCTGCTGATCACCACCTACGAACTGGCGGAACTAGGCATCGATGGCCATTACTTCCAGTTGCACGTGACCATCGACAACGCCGCCAGCGGGCATGCACACCTGTCCATCCAGGCGCTGCGCCAGCTGTGCCCGGCGGAGGATGCAGGGGCTTTCTACCAACGCGTACGCCTGGGCTACCGCCTGAATGACCTGGGGGTCGATACGCCCAGCCTGATCAACAGCTTCGAGCTCGAGGCCGAGCTGCTCCGGGTACTGGAGCTCAAGCGCCACTTCGGCCAGTTCATGCATTCCGACCATTGCCGCCTGCAGAAACGCACCGTCAACCAGTGGCTGGCCGAGCCAGGCGGCATGCCGGCGTTCCTCGACGCGTTGCAGGCGCAGGGCTGGATCCGCCGCGGAGAGGCCCCTGCGAACAGCCGTTGGTGGGCCCTCATCGAAGGCCCGACGGCGCCCATGTACGGTGTGTTCACCGCCTACGAAAAACAACTGTGGCACGACTGGATCGCAGCAGGCTGGCAAGCCCCTGGTTCACGGGTGATGCCTGGCCGCTGGGAGGCGCCATTGCAGCTGGACGCACCACGGCCGCGTACAGCACAGGAAACCGACATCGAGACCTTGATCGACCGCATGGCCGGCAACCGTCATGCCACACCGCAAGGATTGCTGGCGACCCAGGGCTACCTGCGTGCCACCGGCCTGGCCCCGGAGGAACCCCGCTGATGCAGCTTGACCCACAACAGATCCAGGCTGACCAGGCTTTGCTGCAACTGGGCAAGCGCCTGCGTGCCGACGGCTACCGCTTCACCTGTGTCACCCCGGCCACCCATGCCCGGGTCAACGCTCGCCCAGGGGCGGAGCGGGCCAGGACCCTGCGCGATGTGTTCGGCTGGAGCCGCCCGTTTCCCGCGTCGCTGGTCTCCGCCGACGAGCTGGCTCAGTTACGCCAGGCGCAGGTGCTGGCCACGCGTGGTGAGTGGCTGCTGAGCACTGTCCGCTGGTCCACCCTCGAAGACTTGCTGCTGGTGCACTCGGCTTACCCCACCGAAGCCAGCGATGCGGTGTTCTTCGGCCCGGACAGCTACCGTTTCGCCCAGGTGATCCATGACCACCTGCAACGCACCCCGAAGCGCGTCGAGCATGCCGTGGATATTGGCTGCGGTACCGGTGTCGGTGCCTTGCTGGTGGCCCAGGCCGTGCCGCACGCCCAGGTCACCGCTGTCGACATCAACCCGCTGGCACTGCGCTACACCGCGATCAATGCGGCACTGGCGGGGCTGAGCAATGTCTCGGTAGAGCCAAGCGACCTGCTCGACGGCATTACCGGCCTGTTCGACCTGATCATCGCCAACCCACCGTACATGCTCGATGTGGAGGAGCGTACCTACCGCCACGGTGGTGGCACGCTGGGCGCCGAACTGTCGCTGCGCATCGTCGAACAGGCCCGCGAGCGGCTTGCCCCCGGTGGCTCGCTGTTGCTGTATACCGGTGTGGCGATCATCGAGGGCCGGGACCCGTTGCTCGAAGCCATCCGCCTGCGCCTGGCGGGGCCTGAGTGGTCCTGGGTCTACCGCGAGGTCGACCCGGACGTGTTCGGCGAGCAACTGGGCGAGCGTGGCTACGAGCAGGTCGAGCGCATCGCCGCAGTCACACTCACCGTCACCCGCAACGGCTGAGCCGATATGCCAGCGCCTTGCACCTTCGGCATCGAAGAAGAATACCTGCTGGTCGACCTGGCCACCGGCCGCGTTCCGGTAGCGCCTCTGCCGGCGCTGGCCAGGCGCTGCCAGGACGTGCTGGGCACGCCGTTTGCCCAGGAGATGTTCCGCAGCCAGATCGAAGTGGCGTCCCCGGTATTCGCCAACCTGCACCAGGCACGGGAGTTCTTTGCCCACAGCCGCCAGCGCCTTGGCGAAGCCCTGGCGCAGGACGGCATGGGCCTGTACGGGGCCGCCAGCCACCCGTTTTCCCAGTGGCAGAAGCAGAAACCGGCCGCCGCAACGCATTACCGGCAGTTGTTCGATGACTACCAGCACGTGGCGCGACGCAGCCTGGTCAATGGCCTGCACGTGCATGTCGGCGTGCCGGCAGGTTGCGACCGGATGCAGTTGATCAATCGCCTGGTGCCATGGCTGCCGCTGCTGCTGATACTGAGCACTTCGTCGCCGTTATGGTGTGGCCAGGATACGGGTTACCTGAGCTATCGCCGGGTGATCTGTGGCGAGTGGCCGCACATGGGCTTGCCCGAACCGTTGCCCGACTGGTCCGCCTACGAGCGTTACCGGGCCTTGCTGCAGCGTACCGGGTCGCTGGCCAAGGATGGCGACTTCTGGTGGGCCGTGCGCCCGTCGCGGCGCTACCCGACCGTCGAGCTGCGCATCTGCGATGCGTGCCCGGACCTGGAAGATGCACTGTGTATCGCCGGGTTGTTCCGGCATATCGTCGAGCACTGCGTGCGCTGGGGGCACGACCCCGAGCCACTGACCCGCGAGCTGCGCTGGGTTGCCCAGGAAAACTACTGGCGCGCCATGCGCCATGGCCGCCACGGTACTTTCATCGGCCAGCGGCAACAGCAGCCGGTTTCCGCCCACGGCTGGCTCGCCCAGTTGCAGGAGGCATTTCCCGTGGACACGGCGGACGCCGAGCGCGCGATACTGCATGCGCGCCGGATCGTGGCCGAAGGCACCAGTGCAGACCGCCAGCTGGCCTGTTTCGCGCACGCCCGCGCCAGCGGCAAGACCATGCCGCAAGCACTACGCCTGGTAATGGACCAGGTATTGGCGGAAGGCGGCAAATACCCGCTTCACACCCCCTCGGCACTTGCAATCGCGCAGGGTTGAACGACAATGGCGGCGCCCTTCGCCAGCCACCCGGACACCCCGCACCATGATGCTGACCCAGCAATTCCCTGATATTTCACTGGCTGACACCTTGTTCGTCTTTGCCCTCGAGGCCGAGGCGGGCAGTGTCTTCGCCGGGATGAACACCGTGTTCACCGGCATCGGCAAGGTCAATGCCGCCATCGCCCTGACACGGGCCATCGCCGCCAGCAAACCCAGGCTGATCGTCAACCTGGGGTCTGCTGGCAGCCTGCGTCACGGCAAAGGCGAAGTGGTGTGCTGCAACCGCTTCGTACAGCGTGACATGGATGTGACCCCGTTGGGCTTCGCCCGTTATGAAACGCCGCTGTCGGATATTCCGGTGCTGCTGGAGCATGGCGTGGTGATCCCCGGCTTGCCCGTGGAAACCTGCGGCAGCGGCGACAGTTTCGAGATCAACCACGGCGACGGACCGTACGATGTGGTCGACATGGAGGCCTATGTGCTGGCCTTGATCGCGCGCAGCGAAGGCATTCCCTTTGTCTGCCTGAAATACATCTCCGACGATGCCGGCAGCGATGCGGCCGGGGACTGGGCGGTGCAGGTGCACCTGGCGGCCGAGGCATTCAAGCGGGTGTTGTTCAGCCAGGGGTGACCGCTGGTCGGTGCTGGCGCCAGGTCGAGCAAACCATCGACCGAGGGGTGTCCTCGAAACCGGTATCGGCCCTTTTGCGGGCCGGCCCGGTTTCAGCAAAGGAGTAGCCCCATGCCCAACAAACCCCAAGACCAGTTCAGCATGCAGAACCCGCTGACCCAGTATCCGCACCCACCGTTCCCGGCCCAGGGCCAAGCCGCGCCGGGCCTGGACGTCAACATGCAGCCCAAGCCCGACCACGGCGAAACCAGCTACAAGGGCTTCGGCCGCCTGGCCGGGCGCAAGGCGCTGATCACCGGCGCAGACTCCGGTATCGGCCGCGCAGTCGCCATCGCCTTTGCCCGCGAAGGCGCCGACATCGCGCTGAACTACCTGCCCATCGAACAACCCGATGCCCGCGAAGTGATCAAGCTGATCGAAGCCGAAGGCCGCCAGGTGGTTGCGATTGCCGGCGACATCAAGGACGAGCAGTTCTGCAAGGACCTGGTCGAGCAGGCCCACGAACAGCTCGGCGGCCTGGACATCCTGGTCAACGTTGCCGGCAAGCAGGAGGCACGCAAGGACATCAGCCAGATCACCCACGAGCAGTTCGACCACACCCTGAAAACCAACGTCTACGCGCTGTTCTGGCTGTGTCAGGCCGCGGTGCCGTTGATGCCGGCGGGCGCCACCATCATCAACACGGCGTCGATCCAGTCCTACCAGCCATCGGCCACCTTGCTTGACTATGCCACCACCAAGGCCGCCATCGTTGCCTTTACCAAGGCCTTGGCCAAGCAGGTGATCGAACGCGGTATCCGGGTCAACGCCGTGGCCCCGGGGCCGATCTGGACGGTACTGCAGCCCAGTGGCGGCCAGCCGCCGGAAAAAATCCCCGAATTCGGCGCCCAGACGCCCATGAAGCGCCCCGGCCAGCCGGCCGAGTGCGCGCCGGTCTACGTGCTGCTGGCCAGCCAGGAGTCCAGCTACATCACCGGCGAGGTGTTCGGCGTGACTGGCGGCAATCCGCTGCCATAGGGCTGGCCGGCTAAACCTTCGCGGCTGGGTGCAGTCACTTGTGGTATCGACAAGGCAACCTAGGGGCAGATTCATGGCAAGGGCAATCTGGAAAGGCGCCATCAGCTTTGGCCTCGTGCACATCCCTGTGGCCCTGAATACCGCAGTGCGCACCGAGCGCGTGGACTTCGACTGGCTCGACAAGCGCAGCATGGAACCGGTGGGCTACAAGCGGGTGAACAAGGTCACTGGCAAGGAAATCGACAAGGAAAACATCGTCAAAGGGGTGGAGTACGAAAAGGGCCGCTATGTGGTGATCAGCGAGGAAGAGATCCGCAAGGCCCGCCCCGAGGCGACGCAAACCATCGATATCTTTTCCTTCGTCGACGCCGGCGATATCCCCCTGCAGCATTTCGACACGCCTTACTACCTCAGCCCCGACCGGCGTGGCGGCAAGGTCTACGCATTGCTGCGGGAAACCCTGGCCAGCACCGGCAAGGTGGCGTTGGCCACGGTGGTGTTGCATACCCGCCAGCACCTGGCCTTGCTGCGGCCGCTGGACGAGGCGCTGGTGATGATTACCCTGCGCTGGCCGGAAGAGGTGCGTGGGCTGGACACGCTGGAGCTGGACAGCAGCGTCACCGAGGCCAAGGTGGACAAGCGCGAGCTGGACATGGCCAAACGGCTGGTCGAGGACATGACCGGTGCCTGGTCGCCGGATGAGTACCATGACGCCTTCCGCCAGACCATCCTCGACCTTGTGGAAGAAAAGGCCAGCAAAGGCAAGATCGAAACGGTGGAGACAGGCGAGGCAACCGGCACCGAAAAAGGTGCCGATATCATCGACCTTACCGAGCTGCTCAAGCGCAGCCTGGGCGGCAAGGGCGGGGCGGCCGGCAAGAAAAAGCCGGCCGCAGAGAAGAAGCCCGCCAAGCGCACGCGCAAGGCCTCCTGACTGGCGTCAAGCTGGCCAGTTGCCCAGCTGCCGGGCCCGCGCGTTAATGGCCCAGCAGTTTGCGCATCCGCGCGGTGATCGACTGGCGCACCTTGCCCATGTCCGCCCAAGGGTCGTCGATTTCCGCCAGGCGCTCGCGCAAATTGTTGATGTTCCATTGGTTGGCGCCCTTCAGCTGGGCCAGCTCTTCCCGCCAGATCGGTACCGACACCGGCAACCCCTCGCGCGCCCGTAACGAATAGGCGCAGGCAGTAGTGGCGCCCTTGCCGTTGCGCAGGTAGTCGATGAAGATGCGCCCCACGCGGTTCTTCGGCCCGGACACGGCGCTCAGGCGCTCGGGGAACAGCTTGGCCAGGTAATTGACGATCGCGTGGCTGAAGTCCTTCACTTCGTCCCAGCTGGCTTTGCGGGTCAGCGGCACGACCACATGGATGCCCTTGCCGCCGCTGGTCTTCAGGAACACCTTCAGGCCCAGCTCGTCGAGCAGGGTCAAGGTCAGCTGGGTGGCCTCCAGCATGGCTTTCCAGGGCAGGGCAGGGTCCGGGTCGAGGTCGAGGACGAAGCGGTCGGGCTTGTCGAAGTCCTTGTCGGTGCCGTTCCAGGTGTGCAGCTCGAGCATGTTCATCTGCACGGCGCCCAGCAGGGTATCGGGGCGGTTGATGATCATCGCGGCCTGGCCGGCTTCGGCTTTGTCATAGCTGAGCACGTTGGGAATATGCAGCTGGCCGGCGTTTTTCTGGAAGAACAACTCGCCTGCCAGCCCGTCAGGGGCGCGTACCAGGGCCACCGGGCGGTCCTTGAGCTGCGGCAGGATCCACTGGCTGACCTCGGCGTAATACTCCGCCACGTCGCGCTTGGTAACGCCGCTGCTGGCGTCGATGACACGCTCGGGGTGGGTCAGGCGCAGGTCACCGAACTGCTCCGGGGCCTTGTCGGGCTTGGTTTTGGCTTTGGATTTGGATTTGGATTTGGGCAGGGTGTTGCCGGGCATGGCGCGCTCCAGGTCGATGGCGGTGGCCGGTTTGTCGTCACGCAGGCCGTGGAATACCGAATGGCGCACGATCCCTTCGCGGGTCATCTGCGCGTAGGCCACTTCGGCCAGCAGGTGCGGCTGCAGCCAGTGCACGCCCCGGGCCTCGGCCCCGGTAGGCGGCCTGGGCAGGGCGGGCTTGGCGATTTCGAGCGGTTTGAGCCGCGCATGAATGCTGTCCAGCGTCGTGGCGCTGAAGCCGGTGCCGACCTTGCCGGCGTAACGCAACTCACCGCTGTCGTTGTCATGCAGCGCCAGCAGCAGGGCACCGAAGCCATTGCGGCTACCTTTCGGCTCGGTATAGCCGACGATCACGAACTCCTGGCGCTTCTTGCACTTGAGCTTGACCCAGTCGGCACTGCGCCGCCCGACGTAGGTACTGTCCACGCGCTTGCCGATCAGCCCCTCCAGGTCCAGGCGGCAGGCACTGTCCAGCAGTGACTCCACCGGCTGGTCGAAATCGGCTGAGAACAGCAGGTTGTCCGACTGATTGGCTTCGAGCAACTGGCGCAGCGTTTCGCGGCGGTCCTGCAGCGGCACCTGGCGCAGGTCACGGCCGCCGAGAAACGGCAGGTCGAACAGGTAATAGGTGATCTGTTCGTCGTGGGCGGTATCGAACGCGTTCTGCAGCGCCTGGAAGTCCGCCACGCCCTGCGCGTTGTTCACCACCATCTCGCCATCCAGCCAGGCCGAGTCGACCCCAAGCTGACGCAGGGCAGCCACCTGGCGCGGCATTTTCGCGCTCCAGTCATGGCCGTTGCGGGTAAACAGGCGAATGTCATCACCGTCGATGCGCGCCAGGATGCGGTAGCCATCGAATTTCACTTCGTAGCGCCAGTCGCCTGCCGGTGGCGAGTCGACCAGCGTGGCCAGCTGCGGTTGCAACAGCTCTGGCAGCGGCGCAGCTTTACCGCTGGCCGCGCGTTTGCCGGCTGCCGGCTTGGCCTTGGCCGGCTTGCCGCTGCTGCGCTTGGGCAGCAGGGTACGGTCGCTGAGCACGCTGTCCGGCTGCGCGTCGACGATGCTGTACTCGCTTTCGCTGCGCGCCTGGCTGTCATGGGACTTGACCAGCATCCACTGCTCCTTCTTGCCAGCCAGGTGGGTGCGGAACAGGTTCCACACGCCGCTGAGCTTTTCGCCCTGCAGGCGGAAACGCAGCTTGCCTTTGGCGTAGGCCTCGCGGGCGTCTCCCTCCGGCTCCCAGATGCCGCGATCCCAGACGATCACGTCGCCGGCACCGTAATGCCCTTCGGGGATGTGCCCTTCGAAATCGGCGTAGTCCAGCGGGTGGTCTTCGACGTGCACCGCCAGGCGGCGCACCTTGGGGTCGAGCGATGGGCCTTTGGGAATGGCCCAGCTTTTCAGCGTGCCGTCCAGTTCCAGGCGGAAATCGTAATGCAGGTGGCTGGCATCGTGCTTCTGGATGCAGAACTGCAGGGCATGGGCGCGCCGGGCGCGCTTGTGCTTGCCACTGGGTTCGGGGGTGGCGTTGAAATCGCGCTTGCGCGCGTATTCCTCGAGAGGCTTGGCCATGGCAGGCTCCGGGGCGATTCGCTGTCTTATCGTTGGGAGGCAGCCAGGGCCGGAGGAGTTCAAAAAAGCCGCTGCAGGTTTGCAAGAAACTCTGAATCTTCCGGCGCTTGGCATAGTCGACCATGAGTAAGCCAACCGAGGGAGACAACCATGTCCAGACCTGATGACCCCAAACCCTACACGCCGACCGAGATCGACGATACCGAAGACCGCATGGGCAGCGTGCATGAACTGGACTTCAGTGATCGCCTTGACGACCGCGAAGGACGGGCGGGTGATGAGCGGCCGCCGCAGGAAGTCGCCCACGAGTTCCCGGGCCGCCGCGTTGCCGAAAGTGGCATGACCGGTGGCGAGACGCTGGGCGACAGCTTGCACGAAGACAACGTCAGCTACGACGACCTCAGCCCGGACACCTTGTTCGACGAGTCGGGCGCGCGTGACCCGCACGAACCTGGCCATGGCGGCCCGGCGGACAAGTCCCTGCGCCACGTGGACGCCGACGAGATCGGCGGCGGCATCGGTCTCGATGAAGCCGAGCTGGCCCGCTCCGCGCCGCTGGATGGCGAACCGTGGACGGACGATGTGATCGACCAGGACGAGGAGGGCAAACCATGAACGAATTACGCTGTGCCTGCCAGGAATGTACCTGTACCGTCGATGCCGCGCCCCTGGACGGCAAGGCTTACTGCTGTGAAGCCTGTGCTACCGGGCATCGCAACGGCGAACCGTGCCGCATGCCGGGCTGCAACTGCGCCCAGGTAGCGCAGCCAAAAGAAAGCAATGTCGACAATGCACTGGATGAAACCTTCCCGGCGAGCGATCCGATTTCGCCGTGATGAGTACAGTTGAAAGGGACCGCTTTGCGCGCCTTCGCGGGTGCGCCCGCGAAGGGCTGCACGGCAGCCCCGTGAGTCGCTTCAATGGGTCTGCCAGATACCATTGCTGCGTTCGCAGTCGATTCGCGCCTGGCCCAGGCTCGGCGTGTCGTAGTAGTAGGTCACCACCCGGGCATCCTTGGGCAGGGCCGGGCGGGTGGAAGGCTGCTCGTTCCCCGCAGCCTTGGGGTTGGCCAAGGCTTCTTGGGTCAGCGGGGCAATGCAGCTGCCCACGCTACCGTCGGCGCAGCGCGCGACTTTGCGCTTCTCGGCACTGAGCATGTCCTTGCTCTGGTTGCTGCAGGACCAATTGAGCGCTTCAGGCGGCATGTTGCCGTAGGTGTAGCAGGTGTGCTGCTCCACTGGCCGCACCGCTTCGCTGGAGGATCGGGTCATCACGTCGCAGGCTTCGGCCAGCACTTTGCCACTGACCAGGCTCATCAGCAGCAGTGTCACCCAGGCAATTCGCATGGTCACCTCCCGGCCTTGGGCCGTTGTCGATATTCAAGCCGTTTTTTCGCGCCGGCGCATGGCCTTGGCGCGCTTTTCCAGTACTAGGTAGGTGATCACCGCCAGCACCAGCGGGATCAGGTAATACAGCGTGCGGTACGCCAGCAGGGCCGCGACCAGGCTGCCTTGGCCGAACTGGCCGTGCAGCAAGCCGAGGAAAACCGTTTCCAGCACGCCCAGCCCGGCCGGGATGTGCGCCACCACGCCCGCCACGCAACTGATCAGCAGCACGCCCAGAACCGCCGGGTAGAACGCCTGGTCAGGCAATAGCCAGTCGATCAGCAACGCCATCACTGCCCAGTTGCTGGCACCCAGCGCCACCTGGCATGACGCCAGGCGCAGGGAAGGCAAGGTCAGTTCATGCTCGCGCCATTGCCAGGTACGCTGCTTGGCCAGGCCACAGGCCAGCAGGTAGGCGACGGTGATGGCCAGCAGTACGAAGCCGATCAGTTGCAGCCCGCCAGTGCCGACCGGCCAGCTGGACGGCAGCTCTACCAGGCGCAAGGCGAACACACCGCCGGCAAGCAGCATGTAGCCCATCCAGTTGGTCAGCAGGCCGAGGGTGAGGATGCGCGTGATGGTTGGCGTGTCCAGCCCCAGCCGGCTGTACAACCGGTAGCGCAAGGCCACACCACCGACCCAGGTGGTGAAGTTGAGGTTGAACGCATAACACACGAAAGCCACCGGCAGCACCTGCCGCGCGGGCAGGCTATGGCCGGTATAGGTGCGGGCCAGCAGGTCGTAGCTGGCAAAGATCAGGAAACTGCACAGCGCCATTGCCAGCCCGATCGCCAGGCTGCCAGGCTTGTAGGCGAGCAAGGACTGCCGCACTTCGTTCCAGTCCAGGTTGCGCGCCAGGGTGAACAGCAGCACCGGGATGAGCACCAGGAACAGCAGGGTGAACAGGCGCTTTGCCCAGGTATGCCAACGCTTTCGCTCCATCAGGTATTGCCCTCGTGCAGGTTGCCTTGCGTCTCGACTTCCGGCTGCAACGACTTCAGGCGCTTGCGGTGCGCAGGCAACCAGCCGGCAATGCGCGGGAACTGGCGGATCACGTGGAAGCACAGGAATATCAGCGGTGCCCGCCACCAGTAGCCGCGCACCATGCGCTCGAGCGTCACGGGCTTGCACTGCTGGCTGGCCAGCGAGGTCAGGTGCTGGTGCAGTCGCTCGGTGAAGCGGCGGTCGCGAATGAACAGGTTGGCTTCAAGGTTGAAGGCCAGGCTCAATGGGTCGAGGTTGCTCGAGCCGACCGTCGCCCACTCATCGTCGACCAGGGCAACCTTGCCGTGCAGGGGCCGTTCGCAGTACTCGTGAATGCGCACACCGTCGCGCAGCAAGTAGTTGTACAGCAGCCGGGAAAGCGCCCGGACCCAGCGCATGTCCGGCTGGCCCTGCAGGATCAGGGTCACCTCGACACCGCGCCGGGCGGCGTTGCGCAGCTCGCGCAACAGCCGATAACCGGGGAAGAAGTAGGCATTGGCCACCACCACGCGTTTGCGGGCATTGCGCAAGGCTTCCAGGTAATACGCTTCGATGGCGGTGCTGCGCTGCCCGTTGTCACGCTCGACCAGCACGGCCGTGATATCGCCAGTCGGCGCGGTGACCGGGCGTACCTCGCTGGGCGGTTCGAGCACAGGCGACATCAGGCGACGGCTGACGGCATGCACCTGCGCCACCACCGGGCCGGTGACTTCCACGGCATAGTCCTGCTTGGCCATGGGCCCGAAATCGCCCAGATGGTCTGCGCTGTAGTTGATACCGCCGATAAACGCCCGTTCGCCGTCGATGACCACGATCTTGCGGTGCAGCCGCCGGAACAGGTTGGTGCGCATGCCCGCCAGGCGTGGCTGGGGGTCGAACAGGTGAAAGCTGACCCCGGCATCGGTCATCGCCGCAATGAAGCTGGCTGGCAGGTCTGCGGTACCGTATCCGTCGGCGACCACCTCCACCCGCACGCCGCAGCGTGCCGCATCGATCAGCACCCGTTGCAGCTGTTGGCCGACCTTGTCGTCGAAAATGATGAAGGTTTCCAGCAGGACCTCCTCGCGTGCCTGGCCGATGGCTTCGAATACGCGGGGGTAGAATGCCTCGCCATTGATCAACAGCTCGACGCTGTTGCCATCCACCCAGGGTCGTTTCACAGCGTGATCTCCGCAGCCAGAGGGGCGTGATCGGACAGGTGCGACCACGGGTAGCTGGACAGCACCTGCGCCTTGCCGGGCATGGCGTTGCGCAGGTAGATGCGGTCCAGCCGCAACAGCGGCATGCGCGCAGGGAAACTGCGGGCGGGGGTACCGAACCGCTCGCCAAAGGCTTCGACCAGGCGCTGCGAAAGCACCGCATCGGCCTTGAGCCGCCAGTCATTGAAATCACCGGCAATGATCACCGGCGCGCGCGCCGGCAAACGGTCGAGCAACTCGAGCAGCAGCTTCACCTGGCTTTGCCGATGGGCTTCGCGCAAGCCAAGGTGCACGCACACGGCATGTACCTGCTCATGGCCGGGCACCTCCAGTTGACAGTGCAACAGGCCGCGCTGTTCGTTGCCGTGGACAGAAACGTCCAGGTTGTCGAACCGGGTGATGGGGAACTTCGACAGCAAGGCATTGCCATGGTCGCCGTGGGGATAGACGGCGTTGCGCCCGTAGGCGAACTGCGGCCACATGCTGTCGGCCAGGAACTCGTACTGTGGCGTGTCCGGCCAGGCCGGGTGGCGCACGGCATGCTGCTGATGGCTGCCATGCACTTCCTGCAGGAACACCAGGTCGGCGCCGGTGGCGCGGACGGCCTCGCGCAGTTCCGGCAGGATGAAACGCCGGTTGAAGAAGGTGAACCCCTTGTGCACGTTGAGGGTGAGCACGTTCAGCCGGTGCACGGCGGTGACCTTGTCGATGATGCAACGGGGCGTGGGCAAGGTCTTGTTCACAGGTCCACCTCGGGTTCCACGCCGGGTTCGGTCATCAGGTGGTGATCCAGGTGCAGTTTTTCCAGCAGGCGCCGGGCGTCGTAGGGGGCATGGACTTTCTGGTCGTTGTCGAAGTAGCAATAGACGTCACGCGCCCCGGCATCCGGTGGCGGGCCTGGCACGATCAGCTCGGCGTCGCTGGCCTGGCCGCCTTCGCTCCAGAGCTGGATGCGTTCCTTCCAGTGCCGCAGGGCCCGCGAGGTATAGCCGCTGCTGTACAACTCGACGTCGCCGTGCAGGCGCATGTAGACGAAGTCGGCCGTCACGTCTTCGACATAGGGCCATTTACCGGCGCTGTCGGCGACCACCAGGGCCACCTGATGTTGCCGCAGCAGCTTGACGAAGGCTTCGCACAGGAAACTTTCATGGCGAATTTCCACTGCATGACGCAGGCGCTGATTGCCTTCGATGGCCGCGCCGCCGTTCCCTTGCAGGCGCTCGGCGCAACCCTCGGCACAGCGGCGCGCGGCGGCGCGGTCACGCGGCAGAAGCTGCAGAAACGCCTGGAACAGTGCCTCATCGAATTTCATGCTGGGCGGAAACTGCCACAGGAACGGCCCAAGCTTGTCCCCAAGCAGCAAGGGCCCGGAAGCGAAGAAGTTGGCCAGCGGCTGTTCGATGTTTTTCAGGCGCCGTATATGGGTGATGTAGCGGGGCGCCTTGACCGCGAAAACGAAATCATCGGGGGTGGCCTGGGCCCAGCTGCGATAGCGCTCTGGCGTCTGCAGGCTATAGAACGACCCATTGATTTCGATGGTATTGACCGCCCGTGAAGCAAACGCCAGTTCGTCGTCCTGGGGCAAGCCTTTGGGATAGAAATCCTTGCGCCAGGGGCCGTAGCGCCATCCTGAAATGCCAATGCGCACTTCGCTCACGCTGCCTCCTAATTCCTTGTTGCACCGGTTCACCAATTGCGACCGGCGCAGCTGCGCGAGGGTTCAAGCAGGATTGATCGACGGTGCACCCTGCGCCGGATGGAACTTTGCCGCCCTTTGCGATTCCATCTTTTTAGCAGCCCGAGGGCTAGGAACGCTGCCCCAGCTGTGGTCACGGTGAGGAGCGATGCCATGAAATTCGACCGTTTCGCGCAATGGCTGGCGAACTGGACCGGCCGCCCGCTGAGTTTCGCCATTGCCCTGTTGCTGATAATGGGCTGGGCCCTGACCGGGCCGCTGTTCGATTACAACGACACCTGGCAGCTGGTCATCAACACGTCGACCACCATCGTCACGTTCCTGATGGTGTTCCTCATCCAGAACACGCAAAACCGCGACAACGACGAACTGCACATCAAGATTGACGAACTGCTGCGCACGACCAGACGCGCGCACAAGGCGCTGCTCGACCTGGAAGACATGGACCCGGCCGAACTGCATGCGCTGCGCAAGCAGTACCAACGCATGGGCGAGCGAGAAGAAAGCCGGGAGCGACGAGCTGACCCGCCCGCAGACTGACGGCCTGCCCATTTCACTGGAATGAATACCGCCAACCCCCGGAGGCAAGCATGCCCAGACACATCATTCACTTTACCGGCCCGATCAATTCCTCCACCTGCGGCAACCTCATCAGCACCTGTGCGAAGGCCCTGCAACAGGGCGCCGAGCTGTTGCAGCTGAACATCGCCACCATGGGCGGTGAATGCAGCTATGGCTTCACCTTGTACAATTTCCTGCGCGGGCTGCCGATCCCGCTGCACACACACAACCTGGGAACCGTGGAGTCGATGGGCAACATCCTGTTCCTGGCCGGTGAACGCCGTACTGCCTGTGCCCATAGCAAGTTCCTGTTCCACCCGTTTCACTGGACACTGCACGGTTCGGTGGACCATTCGCGCATGGCCGAATATGCCATGAGCCTGGATTACGACCTGCGCCTGTATGCGCAGATTGTCGCCGAGCGTACCGAGGGCAGCAGCGAAGTGCTGGACGTGCCGCGCTACCTGATGGCCTATCCACGCATCCTGGGCCCGCGCGAGGCGCTGGAGAGCGGCATGATTCACGCTATCGATGAGCTGCCGATCGAGGCGGATGCCTGCCAGTGGAGCGTGCACGCCTGAGCCTGCCCGGGCTTGTGCCAGGCGCTAGCGAATGGAAGCGGCAGTCGCCTGGTCACAGGCCAGCAACGAGCGGATCAGCAGTTTGATGTCATCCTTGAGCGCCGGCACCCGGTCGATGTGGGCGAAGCAACAGTCGGCGATTTCGCGCTGGGCCGTGGGGTGCGGCGCGTCGGTGAATTCGGCTTCGAATACGTAATGCACGCGTTCTGGCGTTTCATGGCGCATCAACAGGATCAAGCTCTGCGCCTGCAGGCCGGTTTCCTCCAGCAGTTCACGCTCGGCAGCCTGTAGCGGCGTTTCACCCGGTTCGACCTTACCACCGGGCAGGGTCCACGCTGCCTTGGGCTTCCTGACCCAAAGCCATTTATGGGCGTGCTTGGCGTGGCGGCAAATAACGGTTGCGCGAGCTTTGAGCGGTTTCATGCAAACTCCTGGTGACGCTATTCCCATACGGAATTAGTCACCCGAAGCGCAATGAACGTTGTGTTTACCCGCACAAAAAAAGATGGATGGTCAGTAGGGCTCGGAGCCGTGCAAGGTTTCGATCGCCTCGACCAACTCGTCGTAACCGACCGGTTTGTTCAGGTGCCGGTCGAACCCCGACTGGCGTGACTTGTGCTGGTCGGCGCTGGCGCCATAGCCGGTCAATGCGATCGCCGGGGTGCTCTGCAGGTGGCTCAGACCACGCAGGGCCTTGATCAGGGCATGGCCATCCATGACCGGCATGCCGATGTCCGACAGGATGATGTCGTAGCGGCTGGCAGCGGCCGCTTCCAGCGCCCGACGCGGATCAGTGAAGGCGCTGACCTGGGCGCATTCCATTTCCAGCAGTTGCTGCATCACTTCCAGCACCTCCGGCGAATCATCCACCAACAGCACGTGGATGCCACTCAGGCGGCCGTCGGTTGGCGCATCCGCTGGCGCTGCAGCTGGCCGCCGGCCGGCCTCCGAAAGCGGCAGGCTGACGGTGAAGGTGCAGCCCTGGCCGATGCCTGCCGAATCCGCGTTGACACTGCCTCCGTGTGCTTCGACCAGCTGGCGGACCAGGGACAGGCCGATGCCCAGGCCTTCACGCGGGTGGTTGCCCATTTGCGGCGTGGCCTGGCTGAACAGGTCGAAAATGTGCTCCAGGCTGTCGGCTGTCAGGCCCACCCCCTGGTCAATGACGCGCAACCAGACCTGTGCTGCATCATGGCTCAGCACCAGGCGAACAAGCCCGCCCGCCGGGCTGAACTTGAGCGCATTGTTGAGCAGGTTCCAGACCACCTGTTCCAGCCGTGTGCTGTCGCCTTCAATGAACAGGGGCAAACCATCAGCCGGCAGCTCCAACGCCACATGGCAGGCCGGTTGCTCGCTCTGCACCAGCGCATGGATGCCCTGCAGGATGGCGCAGATATCCACCGGCTCGGTCTTCAGCTTCAGCTTGCCGGTACGAATGCGTGCGACATCGAGCAAGTCATCGATGATTCGCGCCTGGCTGCTGACCGCCTCGCGGATGGTCTTCACGGCCTTGCTCGCCGCTGCAGTCTGGGCGACCGTCGGCAAACGCCGGAGGATCTCCGCGTTGAGCTGGATCAGGTTGAGAGGATGCTTGAGTTCATGCGACATGATGGCGAAGAACTCGTCCTTCATGTGGCTGTTGCTCTGCGACTCGGCCAGTTGCTTGCTCTGCTCGTCGTGCAGGCGCTTGTGCCCGGTGAGGTCGCGGGCGATCTTCACGAAACCGCGCAGGGTACTGCCCTTGAGCCGGGATATCTCGCCGCTGGAGTAGAACCGGCTGCCATCCTTGCGCACGTGCCAGCGCTCGTCCTGGTCGCGTTCATTGGCCCGGGCGGCATGCAGCTCCTGTTCGGGAACGCCGCGGGCGCGGTCTTCTTCGGTGAAGATCAGGCGGTAATGCTGGCCCAGCACGTCAGCCTTGCTGTAGCCGAACATCAGGCAGGCACCGGTGTTCCAGTCGGTGACCAGGCCCTGCTCGTCGAGCAGGATGATGGCGAAGTCATGGGTACTCTCGGCCACCACGCGCATGCGCTCCTCACCCAGGCGCACGCGCTCCTCGGCCGCCCGGCTCTTGCTGATGTCGATGAAGGTCAGCACCGTGCCATCGATGTCCTGCTCGCTCGAGCGGTACGGCAGCAACCGCGCCAGGTACCAGCGTTGGTCATGGCCGCCGACCTCGCGTTCGATGATGTGTTCGCCCTGGGCCACGGTGCGAGCATCATCGGCCAGCGCGGGGTAGTCGAGCCGGTGGGTGATGTCGAGCAGCGAGCGGCCGGTGTCGACCGGCAGCATGTTGAACAGGTCGGTGGCGCGCGGGGTGAACCAGCGGATATGCAGGTTGCGGTCGACGAACACCGTGGCGATATCGGTGCTGGCGATCAGGTTGCTGAGGTAGTCGTTGACCTTGTCAGTTTCCTCGACCTTGTTCTTCAGCTCGAAGTTGACCGTCAGCAGTTCCTCGTTGATCGACTGCAGCTCTTCCTTGCTGGTGCCCAGCTCTTCGCTGGCGGAGCGCAGTTCTTCGTTGATCGCCTGCATTTCTTCATTGGAGGCGGTCAGTTCCTGGCTGGAGATTTCCCATTGCTCGATGGTCTCCTGCAACTGCAGGCGGGTGCGCTGCAGCTCGCGCTCGAGGTTGTGCAACACCATGCTGTCGGTCTGGCGGATCGACTCGGCGATGGGCAACGACGGGCCAGCGGGGCGCGCTTCGAACACCACCAGCAGGTACTCGCCAGCGCTCACTTCGTCCTTGTGCGGCTGCACGGTAATTTCCACCTGCACCCGCTCGCTACCTTCGGTCAGCTCCACCGGCCGGGAGGTTATTGCCTCAGTGCCCTGACGAGCCTGGAACAAGGTGCTGCGCAGGGCCAGGCGCAAGCTGGGCAGCACCAGGTTCAACAGGTTGTGGCTGAGTTCGCCGCCTGCCAGTTGCATGAAGCGTCCGACACCCTCGCTCAGGTGCAGGATGGTACCTTCGCCATCGATGATGAGGCTGGGCGGCGTCCGACGGGCCAACGCCCGGTGGTGCACCTCGGCGTAGGCGGGTTTGCGCCCGGGCTTGTCCTGCCCGCCTGTAGCCTGGGGCAGGCGGTTGATTTCCAGCCCCGGCAACTGGCGCCCTGAGCGGCGTCCCACCGCGCTGACGTCGCGGGCGCGGTAGATACGGTTGCGTTTGTCGACCACGGTGAACAGTTCACCGGCCAGGTCGGCGGACTCTGCCGAGCCCAGGAACAGATACCCCCCCGGTCGCAAGGCGTAATGAAACATCTGCAGGATGTCCTCCTGGATCTCGCGGTCGAGGTAGATCAGCAGGTTACGGCAGACGATCAGGCCGATTTGCGAGAACGGCGGATCGGACAACAGGTTGTGCCGGGCGAACAGGACCTTCTCGCGAATGTCCTTGCGTACCCGGTAGCGCTGGTCTTCCTTGACGAAGAACTGGCGCAGCCGCGAAGGCGGTACGTCGGTGACGATCCCCTCCGGATAGGAACCGGCGCGGGCGACGCTGATCGCCCGCTCGTCCAGGTCGGTGGCAAATACCTGGACCTGGCTGTCGCGCTGCTCCACGGCCAGTTGCTCGCAGGCGAGCATGGCCAGGCTGTAGGCTTCTTCGCCGGTGGAACAACCAGCAGACCAGATGCGTATTTCACCCGCACCCTCGGCGGGCTCGGATTGGCTGACCAACTGCGGCAGCACGTGGCGTTCCAACGCTTCGAAGGCCTCGCGATCGCGGAAAAAGTTGGTGACGCCGATCAGCATGTCGGCCAACAGCGCAGTCGCTTCTTCGCGATGCTGTTCCAGATAGCACAGGTAAGTGCCAAGGTCGGCTTGCCCGGTCACGTGCAGGCGGCGCTCGATACGCCGGAGCACGGTGGCGCGCTTGTAATGCTGGAAGTCATGCCCGGTGACACTGCGCAACTGCAGGAGAATCTCCTCGAGCAACGGCTCGGACGCCTGCGGGTCGCCGGCCCGAGTGCCCAGCGCCGGCGGCAGGGTATCGTCATCGATCCGCGGCAGCTTTACCCGAGAAGCGTTCTGCCATAGCTCCAGCAGTTTCTGTGGAATTTCCGCGGCCGGCAGGACGATATCGACCATACCGGTGTCGATGGCCGCCCGCGGCATGCTGTCGTACTGCGCGTCATCGGGCGCCTGGACCAGCGTGACGCCGCCTTGTTCCTTGATGCGCGACAGCCCGACCGCGCCATCAGCGCCGCTACCGGACAGCACCACGCAGAATGCATGGTCCTTGTGCACGTCCGCCAGGTCACGAAAGAACAGGTCGATGGCCACATGGTCACCGCGCCGCCGGTTGGCCGGCGTTACCCGCAGGTAACCGTCGTTGGTCGACAAGCGGTTGGCCGGCGATATCACGTACACATGGTTGCGCTCGATCGGCACCGGCTCGGTCACCTGGCGCACCGGCATGCTGGTGGTTTCCTGGAGGATGCGATCGGCCACGCTCTGGTGGTCGGGCGACAGGTGCAGGACGATGACGAATGCCATGCCGGAATCGGCCGGCATTTGCCGGAACAACGTGCACAAGGCCTCGAGGCCACCCGCCGAGGCGCCTATGCCGACCACGGGGAAGTCCAGATGGCTAGGGCTCAGGTTGGGATTTTGCGGCGAGGCGGGCTGGTTAGCGGTCGACTTCATGGCGGTGCCTTGTACAGACCTGACAGACGGCCCATCGACGCATCGCCGGGCATGTGAAATGCCATTATAGGCAGGCTGGCACGGCAATCGCGAGGGGTTGGACAGAGAGCCAAAAGGCAGTGCGCCAATTTGCGACCTGGCAGTCATTTGGCGCCACTCGTCCACAAACCACACATTGGAATGAGCACCCGGCGCCGCCTGGGTTCGGAGTAAGGGCACGGTATACGACCGTGACTACCATTCCAACCGCAAGGAGAAACGACATGGCTCGCGATCAAGATCAAACCAGCCAACGTGGCGGCACCAAGGAAACCAACCCGGGCAATTTCGCCAACGACCGCGAAAAAGCGTCCCGCGCCGGGCAGAAAGGTGGCCAGGCCTCCGGCGGCAATTTCGCCAACGACCGTGAACGCGCCTCGGAAGCAGGCCGCAAAGGTGGCCAGAACAGCCACGGCGGCGGCCGCAACCAGTAACGCAGCGGCTGGCAACAGCAGCAGTGGCCCGGTGCACATTGCGCCGGGCCACCTTTCTTGCGAAGCGTTTCACAAACTTTTTGAATCTTCGCGGCGCGCTCGACTCAACACGAAGTCATCCATGGAAAAGAGGAGGGCCACGCGATGCCTAATCCGCAGTTGTACATCATCGACTACCGGTTACACGGCAAGCCGCGCAGCTTCATCATCCGCCTGGAACGCATGGACAATGCCGAAGCCTGGCACTGGGCCAGCTGCGACGCCGGTATCGGCATCATCCCCAAGTTCGGCCGCGAAAAGATCCGCAAGGTAAGCAAGCCGATGGCCGAGCGCTATGGGGTGACCGAGGTGAGCTGGCGGGCCTCCGGCAGCAAGCCTGGCCAGTCGCTGGAAGACCCTGTCACCACCGCCTGAAACCGGCTCGCCAATACACTGACCCTTCAAGCCCCGGACTCGGGATCGCTGGCAGGTACCCCAGGCCGGTTCTGTTCATCATCCGTCAGATTGGGGTCGGTATCGGGATCGTCCACTTTGTCATTGCGCCCGTCCGGCTCCAGTTCCGGCCAGTCATCCTGCACATTCCCGCCGCCCAGCCACTGCTTGTCGTTCATGCCCTTGGCCTCCATTGCAGTAAAAAAGGCCCGCCAGGCCGGCGGGCCAACACAGGAGTGAGAGGCGAAGCCATTGACCACCCCTCATGTCATCAGAACCCGAGGGCACGGGGGACGATCGTTCGCATCCAGGCAGATGCCGACCAGTGGCAGCGTTCAGGCTGACGGCTGTTTCAACACCAGGGTCAGAATGTCGTAGCTCGCCACCAGCTCGCCCAGCTGGTTGGTCACCTCCACGTCCCACGCCACCACGCCTTGCGGTTGCCCCAGCGGGCTGGTCTTGCCCTGGTCGATCTTGCGCTTGCAGGTCAGGCGCGCCTGGATGGTATCGCCGATGCCCACCGGGTTGATGAAGCGCAGGGTATCCAGGCCGTAGTTGGCCAATACCGGCCCTGCACCCGGGGACACGAACAGCCCGGCAGCCGCCGACAACACGAAGTAACCGTGGGCGATGCGCTTGCCGAACTGCGATTCCCGCGCGGCGATCTCGTCGAAATGCATGTAGAAGTGGTCGCCCGACAGGCAGCCGAAGTTGACCAGGTCGGCTTCGGTCACCGTGCGGCGGTGGGTGAGCAGCGATTCGCCGATGCGCAGCTGCTCGAAGTAACGGCGGAACGGGTGCACTTCGCTTTCGATCACTGCGCCACCGCGCACGTACTCGCCGGTAACTGCCGTGAGCATGCTCGGCGAACCCTGCACCGCCGCGCGCTGCAGGTAATGCTTGACCGCACGCAGGCCGCCCAGCTCCTCACCGCCACCGGCACGGCCCGGGCCACCGTGCTTGAGTTGCGGCAGTGGCGCGCCGTGGCCGGTGGACTCCTTGGCCGCTTCGCGGTCGAGCACCAGCAGGCGGCCATGCCAGGCAGCGGCGACCGGAATGGCCTTGGCGGCAACGCCACGGTCGGCGGTGACCAGGGTGGCCACCAGGCTGCCTTTGCCACGGGCGGCCAGCACCAGGGCTTCGTCGAGGTCGTCATAGGCCATCAGCGTGCTGACCGGGCCGAACGCTTCGATATCGTGGGCGCCGCCCTCGGCATGCGGGTCGCGCGCCTGCAGCAGGGTCGGGGCGAAGAACGCCCCTTCGGCCACGCCTTCGCCGCGCGGCGCAAAGCCGTCACTGACACCGAACAGCTGGTCGCAACTGTGCAACAGGCTGCGCACGCGCTCGGCCACGTCGTGCTGCTGGTCATGGGAGGCCAGGGCGCCCATGCGCACACCTTCCAGCGAAGGGTCGCCGACCACCACCTTGGCAAGCCGTTCGCGCAGGCGCGTGGCAACGGCATCGAGGTGCTTGGCCGGAACGATCGCGCGGCGGATGGCGGTGCACTTCTGCCCGGCCTTGGTGGTCATTTCGCGCACCACTTCCTTGATGTACAGCTCGAACTCCTCGCTGTCCGGGGTCACGTCCGGGCCGAGAATGGCGCAGTTCAGCGAGTCGGCTTCAGCGGTGAATGGCACCGAATTGCGCACCAGGTTCGGCGTGACACGCAGCTTGGCGGCGGTGTCGGCAGAGCCGGTGAAGGTCACCACATCCTGGCCTTGCAGGCGGTCGAGCAGGTCGCCGGTACTGCCGATCACCAGTTGCAGGCTGCCTTCCGGCAGCAGGCCGGAGGCGTGCATCAGGCGCACCACGGCCTCGCTCAGGTAGCTGGTCGAGGTCGCCGGCTTGACGATGCACGGCATGCCCGCCAGGAAGGTCGGGGCGAACTTCTCCAGCATGCCCCAGATGGGGAAGTTGAAGGCGTTGATGTGCACCGCCACGCCGGCGCGCGGCACCAGGATGTGGCTGCCGGCAAAGTGGCCTTGCTTGCCCAGCGGGATGGCCGGGCCTTCGTGGACCAGGTTGCCCGAGGGCAATTCGCGGCTGCCGAAGCCGGCATAGGAGAACAGCGTGGCATTGCCACCTTCGATGTCGATCCAGCTGTCGGCACGGGTGGCGCCGCTGTGGTGGGACAGGGCGTAGAGCTGCTCCTTGCGCTCGGCCAGGTACAGGGCCAGGGCTTTCAGGCGCGCGGCGCGTTGCTGGAAATCCATGGCCATCAGGCTGGCGAGGCCGCGGGCGCGGGCGAAATCCACGGCCTCGGCGAAGTCCGGGCGTTCCTCATGGCTATAGGCGAGCACGTGGCCGTCGAGGGCGCTGCGCAGGGCCTGGGCGCCGTGCTGGCCGAGCCAGCGGCCGGCGATGAAGCTTTGCAGGGTAGGGGCGGCAGACATGCTGTTCTCCATGCTGTTCAGAGGTAAGGGGCGCCGTTACCACAGCGCCAGGGTGTAGCCGATGATCAGGCGGTTCTCGTCCACGGCGTTGGTCAGGCCATTGCCGGAGCGGAAGGTGACGTTGCGCCAGCGCAGGCTGACGTCCTTGAACGGGCCGCTCTGGATGACGTAGGTGATGTCGGTGTCACGCTCGCGCTCACGGC
>Ga0268257_1000310_pt1 | contig 66971 bp, 58 predicted proteins | sample AgamicAtPrz_FD_200249 | JGI IMG/M metagenome (GOLD analysis project Ga0268257, IMG submission 200249) | Agave microbial communities from Guanajuato, Mexico - At.P.rz (v2) (version 3) | ecosystem: Host-associated > Plants > Phyllosphere > Phylloplane/Leaf | place: Guanajuato, Mexico | collected... | reverse complement strand
TCATGGGTGATCCAAAGCTTATAAAAGTAGATCGTGACTATCTCCGTGAGTATGAGAGCTTACTAAGGTCGATACCTGCACGGCGTGATTTAGCTAAAATCCGATACAAAATCAATGACATTCATGAGCTGGTGGTTAAAGCAAAAGAGAATGGCGACTCTCTAATGAGCGATAATACCGTTCGTAAATATATGCGGGTTATCTTCGAAGCTTTCAGGTGGGCTGATGGAGAAGGTATTTTTATTAAGTCCCCAGCGAATCAATTCTTCGCACCTGTAGAAAATGAAAAGATGGATCAAGACTTCAAAGCTGATTTCACTGATGAGGATTTGCACGCTATTTTTAACCGCCCTTGGTTTAAACGTGGAACTGTGGATAGAAATAGCGAGGGACGCTTCCATCATTACCGTGCATTTCATTACTGGTTGCCACTCATCGGATTCTTTACCGGAGCAAGGATTAATGAGTTATGCCAACTTTATCTCGATGATATTAAGCAGGATGCTACCGGGTTTTATTTCTTTGAAATCAGCAACGAACGGGCCGATCAGTCACTGAAAACGATTAATTCACGACGGAAAATACCGTTGCATCCGACATTGATCAAACTTGGATTAATCCACTATTGCGAAGCATTGAAGAAAGCAGGCCATGAGCGTTTATTTCCAGAGCTTCCTTACCACCCTGTAAAAGGATACGGCGATAAGGCTTCGGACTGGTTTAACCGTTCGTTGCTGAAAGTGCAGTTAGGATTTGAAAAGGGCAGCAAGAAATCCTTCCATTCGTTCCGTCATACGTTTTCTACCAGGCTCAAACAAGCAGGAATCGACAGCGAGACGCGTGCGCAGTTTGTTGGACATATCCGCGGTTCTGGCGAGACAGAGAACCGGTATAGCAAAGATCACCCACCAGCAGCCCTCTTTGCTGTCCTTGAGAGCGTTACGTTAGGGCTACCGGAAGTCGCTCCGTTTGTTTGCGAAGATGGTATAGATGCGGTAGCTGATGCTATCAGAATAAAACAATCTAATAAGCAATGTAGAGAAAAGTAATTCTTAAATATTAATTTGAAATGCCAAAAAAGCCCCGAATAAATTACGGGGCTATGGCAGGTGTCTTTATATAAATTTATTTATATACGTTCGCTTTCCCAGGCATGGCTTGTGCTGAGATCTCCGTTTTCACTAGCTTTGACATGAATCATATATCTTGAGCCGACAGGACTATTAGTAATTTCTTGAGAGCATCTCGCGACTTTTTTTCCCTGAGGAAAAGGTTGATTGTGATCAACAAGGGCTTCATTTTTACCATTTGCACCAAGAGAAACAATAACTGTAATACGTGGGTATTTACTATAACTTTCTTTAGAAGGGCTAATATCCTCTATAAAACTTACCGCACCTTCCGTGCGATAAAGAGCAAGAGTTCTTAAGCTTCGCATTAAACTTATTTTAGAAAATAGAGGAAGATTCTCAGACTTCAATCTCGCTGGTTTTTTTGTAATTATACCAAACTCAACTTTATAATTGCCATTATCAATCACACGGTTAAAACTATCCAGATCTTTATCTTGAATATTTTCTTCGATTAGTTCCTTGAGTTTTTCTTTGCTCCTGCTTTCCAAAATCAACAATTCTATTGAATTGACTCCTTGATTGAAAAGATGACTTAGTTGAGATGATCTGGATGATATCTTTATATGGTGAAAGATACACTTATTATCATGGTAACTAATTATATCACACGGTTCTATTTGTGTTTGTCCATCAGGACTGATATCTTTCTGATCTAAACATATATGGTTTTGTGAGATGTTTGCAACATCTTCATTATAATTTTCTTCACTATAATTTCTTATGTTATCCTTAATGTTGTCATGATTATATGGTGGAAGTAGAGTATCTTCGCACCTTGCATCTATATAATCCTTTAAACTCTGTAAGTAATCTTGATCAACCTTATACCATTCTCCATCGCAGAGATGATAAACAATATCCTCATTGTCAAAGTGAATATCATAGATAAAGCTTCTGTAGATATTATATGCCTTGGTTATAACGCCTTCTTCATTGCATAGATTAAGCGAGAAGCTTTTAATCTTTTCTATATCGAACGTGTTTAAGTCAATTTCTCCTAAATAGTCATAAAACTCGTGAAGGCTAATATCAGTATATATGGGGGATACCCCTTTTCTTCCTTTAAAGGTGCAGTAAATGTTATCGCTGTAATCTACGATCTCCGGGATTGATAAAGATAAATCAGTGCTTTTATTAATAAATGCATCTAAAAGCGAATCATCTAGCCGCTCAATTTTTAGAGGGTCTTTCTCTGGCACTATTTTTTGTATATTAGGGAAGGACTGCAAGTATTCATCACTGGAGTATAAATCTAAAAGTTGCTCGCACAATACTATTAGCTCATCAGCTTCAATTTTCAACCCTACTTTTAAACTTGTGGAACCGGTCGCATTTTTAAATAGGTCGACATATTGCGGTTTAACTTTTCCGGTCAGGCTTTTTAAAATCTCGCTATTACTATCAAAATCTAAATAGGTTAAGTCAGACATAACTGGGACTTGCATTCTTTTCCTTCTTGAAGCACCGGGATCTACTATGTCAGCGCTTTTTAACTCTTTAGGTTCAAGGCTGTTTAATGTTACTTTAAGACCAAAATCATACTCATAGGAAACATCGAGTAGATTGTGATAAATGTGGCCAAAAGTTAGAGCGAAATATCGATCTCTTACTGGAAGAAAAATTAACGCTCCCTTACTTTCTTGTTCTAAATTCCCGTCAATAGAGAAATAATTCACCCACCAAGGCGTTGTTTTAAATCTGTCTGAAACAAATAAACTTGCACCCTGTGGGAGATTTTGAGCCTGAAAGTCATCGAGAAGTTGATGATCTGGCTTAAGGGAGTTCTGTGCGTTGTAGCCTGCTTTTAGCAAAAAAATAGAAAAAGACCTTGTTTTCATATCATTTTAGCCCTTTAAGAGGTAAGCAGTTATGAAATTACTTGAGTTTGAGGAATGTTTACATTTTTACTCATACTAATCGTGATATAGGTCAAACATACCGCCGACTGACGACTCCGCTAACTCACTGACTTATAGAGGGGGTTACTAGACTGGAGTATTGTTTCAAGCACGCCAGGAGGCTTTCTGCGCGGTTTTTCTCTAAAAGAAGTGCATTTAGTGCGTAATTTGGCGGCGCTCAAAACGCGTCTGGTGAAGCCAGATGATCTAAGATTACAACCGCAGCCCTTCCACGCTTTCCAACGGCAGGTTTATCACTGTTTTAATGCTGGTTTCGATGCTGCGAATAATGTCTTCGCGTGGGCCGCTGCGCCAGTCATCGCTTGCATAAAAAGCATTGAGAACCGCAGCCATTTTTTCAGCGCTGTCAAAGGCGCGAATGAGGTAGTAGCAATCCGTGTCATGCAGTGAGTTACCAAACGATACTACATCTATCCCGTGGCGTTGGTGTAGGGGCACGCTGATGTCCTGCATTATGGTGTGAAAAGCAGTTCCGGTGCCTTTGTGCAAGGTGTATTGCAGTATCTCGACGGTTCTCAAAGCATTATCTCCATGTCGCCTCTGGACGGCTCCCTTGTTGATAGCAATATAAAGTAAACCGGACTGGACCATGAAGCTACTACTAATAATCAGACAGCTATTCGTAAGCAGAAGCCGCGATATGTGGTTCAAACGCGCTGTAAGGCTCTCTGGCGAGTTTTTTTATCAGGATGGCATATTTCACGGTAAAAAGCCGTGGTGCTGTAGTGGTGCGTCTGGCTGAGAATAATTGCCAGTAATCCAAGTATAAGGTTTTGTTTTTCAAACACCGAAGTTTTTAAACGCACTCCCTGAAAGGGAGCTGTTAAAACCTAAGACTGCTTACTTTTCGGCGGTCATGTTCCTGACAGCTTGTTGGTGAAGTTCGCCGCTCCGCTTCTCACTTCCGGTTTTCCCTGTTACCTGTTGTTGTGTGTAAACGTAGTTGGTTAGAGGGTGTAAGTGTTTAAGTTATTAGGTCACTGTGCGCCAGCCCAGCCAGCAAGCGGATCACTGCTCCAAAATCCGCACACTTTTTTGGAATGGATATTCACGGGTGTAGGTTCCGCAACGCTGCCCTAACCCGGTTACTCAGTTCTTTGTCTGCTGTCAGGTGACTACTCTCTGTCCGCGTTCTGCCTTTCTTGTCGCGTTGTCCTACAGTGCTGAACGAGTGAACGCCGCGTTCCGCTGTTGCATCTCTGTATGAGCGTATCCAGTTGATTGAAATGAGTCGGAACAGATCCCCCTTTGTCATCTGTGCCGTAGGTATCGGACGGCGGAACGTGAACAGGGTGGCGAGCGTTTCAAACGGGAAGTGTTGCAGCCCGGACAGAAGACCGAAGCCGTGTTGCTGTAGCGCGTCACCCTGCAATGTCACCTCTATGCGAGCACGTTGCTGATGAAGCGGCAGCGGCTGCTTCTTGTCGGTGCGTTTGTGATAGCACTGCCATGAAATGGCATCATCTTCATTGCCAATCCGCATGTTATACGCTGGGTTTATACGATTGCCGGGCTTATCAAGAAATTGGTTACTGCTGTTGTCGCCGTTGTATTGGCGATGATTGGTGCCCGGGGCGAACAGGCTTGTTTGCATCCGGTATGTGAGGGCGCGTGTTGCTTCAACTGACTGTTGTTTGTGCCAGAAGTCACAACTGATCTCTATCCCGGCAATAGTCGGTTCGGTTGCAAACGTGAACCGTCTGGCTAACGCATGGAGCGTAGCACGGAGCTGCTGATAGTTGTTCGCCAGCTCGTCATGAAAGCGAATGCGGAATGTGTCAGTAACATCACCGGGCTGCATGTCGATTGCCTCAACCCACCAGCGATTCACGCTCGTTATCTCTCTCAGCGCTCTGCGGATGTGTTGGTGCTGTGTTGGGCGTTCGGTGCGAATCTCAACGTCGAGCCAGTCGATGACGGCGGTAGCCCTGAATTGCTTCAAGGCTGAATCCGCTGTTTGTTGATAGTTGTTCATTGCCAGCCTTTCAGCTCGTCGCTATTGGAGGGCGAACGCTCCAATGCCGCTTATCGGTGAGGTCAATGTCAACCTCAAGCATAGACAGCATGTGCGGCTTGGCGGGGGGAGGGCAAAGGCGTGAGGCTTTTTCGACGAACTCACATACCTCACTAAATAGATAAACCGGGCGAGGGGGGCGAGTGGCGGAATATCTCCCGACAGGAAGTAAGACCTCACCGTGATAGCTAGCCCTCCCGCGTCGCATATCCGCTAATAAATCATCCCATGCTCTGACGTCGCCTAGCTTGGCTCTCAAAAAGTAAGCCGTCTCACTTGCTGAAAGAGTTTTAACTTTCATTTTTTCCTCCTTAATCAACGTCTGGAGCGATCATGAGATGTAGTTGACCGCGTAGCTCGTTTTGGACGATCACGAATGGTGATCCGCCGTAGCTTTTGTCTCTGTAACCAGTCAGTAAGGTAAACGCCGCAAATGAATTATCACGTGTGACGATGGTTGCGCCGTCTAGCTCGCTCTGTAGTTGTTCGTCATTTAACCGCCAATAGCCATTTCCGATAATTTCATGGCTGATATTGGCTTCAACTGGCCCAGCTTCCGCGAGGGTAAGAATCTGCTCGGTCATTAATTCTTCTACTACCGCGGCTCGGAGCAAAGCTGCCTTATTTGGTGAGTCAGGATTTGCTTTAAGCACCATCTTTGCCCAGCCTTTCCAATCAGTGCCTTGTTTCCCAGCCAGCATGTCAATTGCGGCCCAAGTGCTTTCATCAAGCTTTAACGAAGTGCGATTTTCTCCAATTAACTTGGCAGTTCTAATTTTTGGTTCAGAGTTCACAACATCATCCTTATAGTTAGTAACGCAATGATATTATACCCAATAGAATTAATTTGCACAACATAGGAAACTAATTGCATCCTATAATGTTTGTGTATACATTGACCGCACATTAAACGTTCGATTAGCTGCGAGGTCAGCGACATGGCAAACGGCAAGTTCATCCCTTACTACCGCGTTTCCACTGCGAAGCAGGGTAAGAGCGGTTTAGGGTTGGCAGCTCAAAGGGAAGCTGTCTCTTTTTACATCAGAAGCACTACTGGGGAAGTTGTCGACGAGTTTGAAGAGATTGAGACAGGTAAAGGTTCAAATGCTCTAGAAAGACGTCCGCAACTGCGGGCAGCGCTGGCCGCGTGTAAGAAACAAGGTGCTACTTTGCTGATCGCTAAGCTTGACCGCCTGGCCCGCAACGTGCACTTTGTTACCGGACTAATTGAAACTGGGATTAATTTTGTGGCCGCCGATATGCCGCAAGCTGACAAGGTGATGATCCAGATGCACGCGGTTATGTCTGAGCATGAACGCGACCAGATTAGCGCCCGGACAAAAGCAGCTCTCGCAGCCGCCAAAGCACATGGTAAGGTTCTGGGGGTGGCGGGTAGTGCTAACCTCAAAAGTAACATTGAAGCCCGCCAACAAGCGGCAGAGAGCTTCGCAGAGAATATGCGGCCGCTAATCGAAAGCATGAAAGTGCGCGGACTATCGCAGCGCAAAATGGTTGAAACGCTAAATGCTTCACGGACACCAGCACCGAAAGGTGGTGAGTGGGGATTGTCGCAGCTCCAAAGGGTAATTTCACGGCTCGGCTGATATATTAATTTATTGTTAAGTAATGATTTTTTTTCGAAAAAACAGTAGGTATTTGTTGATTTAGAAACTGGTTGTCTAGATACATTGACCAATAGAATCAACATGGTTACGATTGTGTTGGGCCTCAGGACCCGCATTTCTGAGATGTATACGTCTCGGCTTGTAGTGCCTTTACCTTTGACGCTAACGCGTCGCGCCGCCACGGGTTACTCGCGGTTGTTGGGGTCCTGAGTTGCCCTCTCATACCAGAAGGAGCATGAGCCAGTGATGGATACATTTTTCCCTTTTAATACCTCGCCAAAATATAAGATAGAAAACAATAAAGAATTAGCTGCACTAATCGGTATTACTACTGCTAAGTTAACTTATTACGCCTATTATTTAAGTGATGATGATAAGTATCACTCATTCAAAATTCGCAAGCGAATTAACGGAGAAAGATTAATTGAAGCTCCAAATAGAGGGCTTAAAGATATCCAAAAAACAATTTCTCATTTTCTGGAGAGAAACTATACACCTCGTTCTTGCGTATTTGCGTATGTTAAAGAAAGAGGCATAGTTGAACATGCCTCAATTCACGTTGGGCAACGATGGCTACTACGTCTGGATTTAAAGGATTTCTTCCATTCAATAAGTTCGGCGCGAGTTTCAGGAGTGTTAAGACGCGCTCCATTTTGCTTTGCTAAATCCCCGGCAAATACTGTAGCACGTCTTTGCACAAAAGATGGGCGCTTACCACAAGGTTCACCAGCTAGTCCAGTGATTAGTAACATCATTTGCAAAGGATTAGATTATAAACTTAAGCAACTAGCTTCCTCAAACAAGTGTTACTACACTCGCTATGCCGATGATATATTTATCTCTAATAATGGAAGTGTATTCCCTTCGGCAATAGCAATAAGAGGCGACGATGGTAATGTAGAACTAAGTGAAGCAATAAAAAATATCATAATAAATTCTGGTTTTGAAGTGAATGCTGGTAAGACGACTCTTCGTAAAAAATCCGAGAGGCAACTTGTTACAGGGGTTGTAGTTAACAAAAAAACCAATATACCGAAGGAGTATATAAAGTCTATCCGTGCAGGACTTTATGCGTGGGAGAAGTTTGGCTTGGACGCTGCTGAGGAATATTGGAAGAAAGAAATAGAAAGATCTAATAAATTTGATGATCAACCGCCACAAATGAGATTGGTAATACGCGGTAAAATAATCCATGTTGGTCATGTAAAAGGATATACCGATGCAACTTTCCTAACGCTTGTTAAGCGATTACAAACACTTGATAGCGAATTTAAAATTGATGAGCAGAAATTTCGGCGAGAGATAACCGACGAAATTCATATTTATACTGAAGGTGTGACAGATACAAAACATTTCCAAGCGGCGCTGAATGCATTTCAAAATCGTGGTGAATTCCTTGACTTGAAAATAATATTCAAAAACTCAAGCAAGCCTGGAAGCGCAAATCTTAAAACGCTGTGTGAAAACCTGCGAGAAACATCACAAAAACATCTCACTTTATGCATCTTTGATAGAGATGAAAGAAACATAGTAAATGAAATGAGTGGTTCTCCGGGTAATTACAGAGATCACGGTAATAACGTATTTAGTCTAATTATCCCTATTCCTGAATTTAGAAAGGGGAATGACTCAATATGTATTGAGCATCTGTATCAAGACTCGTTACTTTTTACTTGTGATAGCGAGGGAAGACGTTTGTATTTTAAGGATGAGTTCGATAACCTTAATTGTCATAAAACTGATCCTAATCTCTTCTGCCGGATTAACAAGAGCTCTCTTGTGTATGATGATAATGTGATTAATATCTCAGAGAGGAAAAATGTAGCATTGCCTAAAAACAAATTTGCAGATTATGTTTGCAGCGGTCAACCACCTTTTAATAATGTCGATTATAGTGGTTTTCATGAGGTTTTCATACAAATACTTGAAATAGCCTCTACGTATAATAAGTAGGTTTTTAATGATAAATGAACAATGGATAAGTAACAGGGAAGAATACTTTTAATTAAACTGTTTTCATTGTTTGTTCTATTAGTAAATAAGAAAGCACCATTAAGATGCTTTCTTCAAAATTATTGGGAGGCATTATTCACTCAAATGACGCAGCGATAATTTCTCCGGTGTTAGCGTTGAAAATACAAAAGTATTGGAGTGGCGTTAATATTCCTAAACTGTTTATCGCTTTAGCCTGTTGACCGAAGATTTGTATGGTTCGTTTGGTCTGGTCATGCCAAAGATATTTTTCAAAAATCTGTTGAGATGCGTTTTTCAGCCATATATGGTGAAATTCTGCTTTTTCATCAATTGCCTGCTTGCACTTTCTTACGGGGTTATAGTGCGCTTTCGCATAACATTCAGGGCTGTTATTTGAACATTGGACGTTCTGCTTAGTTAACGTCTGTTCCGCTCCTATAGCGGAAAAAGCGCTTACGCCAAGCATCATGGTGAGAGTTGCAAGAACGCCCCATGATATAGCACGTAGCGTGTTAATTTGCCGTTTCGACGTAACGTGAGCGACTACATTGTAACTGACCCAACCAAGCACGGCCCCCATTGCCATCGGTAATAAAAAGTATGATCCCGTCATGATTCCCTCGTTTTCCAAATCACATCTACCTGATAGAGATTGCTGGCTTAGCCCAGCCGATAATGATCATCATACTGACTAGATTTAAAATGTCACCATTGGTGATCATTTCGAATCTAATTGGGCGAAAGGATGAAAGGTGTTGATGATGGTGATGGTGCTCACAAAGGAGGTCTTTAGATTCAAAATGTCTCAATTGGAGCGTGGCCTTGTAGAGGTCAAACTTGCACATTCAGGGCATGAAGAAATCTTTAAGAATCCTGTTTGGACAACGAGTAAAAGAGTTGCGTATCGCTACCGGAATGAGCCAGGAAGCTTTTGCTGATTTATGCGGATTTGCGAGAAGCTATCTGAGTAGAATTGAACGTGGTGGCTCTAATGCGTCTCTTGATGCGATTGAGGTGCTGGCTGAGGCTTTAAGTGTTGAGCCTTGGCAGTTGTTAACGTTCGACTCATCCGAAGATAACGATCCGGAACTGTTGGTTCCATATGCTGCCGATGGTTCGTGCTTTCATCCCGGACTGGCAAGCACTCGCGATGGTTCTTTTGGCGTTGGTGATAAAGCGGCTCAGAAGCGTTTTGACTCATTTTCCGAAGCACTGGAGTATCTACGTAGCATGGAGACGGCAAAATGGCGTAGGCCCAATGCCAGTGGCAACTGGGGTATAGTTTCAGCAGTGCGGTGGGATAAACTGAAATAACTGTCTTTTTTTAAAAGGAATATTTTTATTATGGCTGGATTAAGGGTCTTTGTTTCCTCTACTTGCTATGATTTATCGCTTCTACGTTCGCAATTAAGAATTTTTATACAAAATCTTGGTTATGAACCTATGATGAGTGATTATAGTGATCTTCTCTATGACCCAAGACAGCATACTCATACTAGTTGTATTGATGAGGTTTCTTCCGCCGATGTTGTTGTTCTGATTATTGGGTCCCGTTTTGGTGGGAAAGTAGTTCCAGAAGCTTTAACAAAAGTAGATTTTGATTCTCTTCAAGAGCCTGGGAAAACAATAGAGTTTTTAAAAAAGAAAGAGAATATATCGATAACTCAGTTGGAAATTTTAAAAGCAATTGAGTCTGGGATTCCTATATTCACTTTTGTTGACAATGCAGTATGGCATGATCACTCTTTGTATGAGAGGAATAAAGATAAGGGTATCATTAAAGATATAATATTCCCATCCATTGAAAAAAATGAAACCGCAGTTTTTGTTTTTGAATTTATTAATTTCCTAAGGCAGAGAGCAAAAGGAAATAGCTTATTCCCATTTTCGAAAACTCAAGATATTGAAGAAACATTACGCAAACAATGGTCTTTCTTATTTCAACGGTTGATTCATGAGCAAAGAAGGAAAGCCATTGAAATTAAAAAGATTGATAGTCTTACAGAACAGTTCGAAGATTTGAAAACCGCAATTTTAACTTCAATTGGCTCTAGTAACGAGAGAGAAGTTGCTAGAGGTGTAGTCAAATATAGACGATTAATTGATTTTATGAAGGCATTGAGAATCGGAGATGATCAAATTTTTATCCGTTGTAAAGACTCATGGGATGTGCTTCTTAAAAATCATGCCGGTATAGAGAGAGTTGTTGATATAAGTAATTTATCACCAGAGCTAATTCAAAGCATTAAGGAAAGCTCATCTTATCATATGCGGGGGCGGACGTTCTTAATTAAAGCTGATGAAACTTACTTTGAGTTACGTTTTCCGATTGAATATATTAATAATCTTTCATTGGACTGGGAAGCATTTATTAAGTTGTCTGAAGATGTTAGAGCTATTATATTTGATGCGTTGGGTGATATGAGAACACCCTTAGGCTTCATTAGATATATAAAAGAACCTTTTGGTAAGAAAACATCCGAATGGCAAGAAAACGGTGAATTGCTATCCGATAACGAGAGTTGATTTAGTTATAAATAATTTACAATGCCCTGTTTTTTTAAATAGGGCTAAAAGTAGGTGCGTTTCAGAGGTGTTATGGTTGCATTTTCTCCTTGATAAAGACAATTCAAATCTCTTAAAAACTATTAATAACATAAAGTTAATTTAACCATAGAAGAGTTGATTGATTATTCATAAGTCCTTTCGAAATATGAAAGCAGTTGCATTACCGGCTAGTGTTAAAGCGAACAGTAGTAAATGACCAGTGAGATCGAAACATTGACGGAAACTACGCATTTCCTAAAACCGTGATGCGTTTGCATGTAGTGAGTATTCCCTTGTAGAAAACAAAACATTTAATGGGAATAGTTCCGTTCACGTTGAAAAATCAGTTCTACATATCATCAAGAGTCTCATCTGGTTTAGAGCCGCTGCCTTTAGAAGTAAGCACTACTTCGATTGTAGCATCTACTACAAATCCATCCTACAATCGAACCCCACAAACTCATGCGGTTACGCGGGGTTCGGTAATGCGAAGGTCGTAGGTTCGACTCCTATTATCGGCACCATCCTCAATTCACACACGATTAATCCCACGCTTTGCGCGGCCAGGGACGGATTAAAGATCTAATGGATGCCTTGCCACCGGACGAGCGACAAAAAGCATTAGAACATCTACTGGCAGCCAAAGAGAGCCACTGAACGGTTCGCCGGGAGTAACTTAAAATTTTCCCGGCTTCGGTTCATTAAATTTCAGCTGCTTAAGAAAAAATGTATATAAGAATCAGTTTGTTAACTTTTAAGTGTGCCGTTAGTTATCATGAATAATCTCACTTAAAATTTTATATCTCTTTACTATCAATAGATTAACTAAATTGATGACGATTTTGGAGTAAAGCAAAACTGAAAAACCTGAAATTCCTTTCACTCTTTTCAGTTCCCTGCTCGCTGTATATCCCCAGTTGTGGCGCGGTCTGGCGCTATCATTTGTAAAAAATCCCAACTGAAAAATTTTTGCGATCTGAAAACCGCAGGCGGGTGCGGTGTAGTGCGATTTTGGTCAGGGAAGTATTTTTTGTCAGTATGACGCATTGCATGCTTTTAATGTGTTGGTAAAAAATCAATGTCAGTCAGTAACTATGGTGATATGTCACTTGAAAAATGTTGTAGAATAAAACTACCATTTTCATGATAAAACAATAACGTTTGAGTAGGCGGGGGTTGCATGCTGGTTAGGGAGCACTATCTTGAAACTAAAAAGCTTCTCAATAATATTAAGCCAAGAGTAGTTGGTCGATGGTTATTGAATGATGGCTATTTTCCAGAGGAATACGTTTTACCCCCTAGCTTCAAAGCCGGAGGGATTAAACTAAATCGAGAGCCGTATTTTGATAATCTTAATAATCTCAAAGAGAAAGAGATTGTTAATGTATCGTATCCTAAAACATCACTCACTCATCGTATTTTTGGTATACAGCATCCCAAGTTTTATCATGATATGGTTTACTGGCTTGTCAAAGATTGGCAGTTAGTAGTAAACCATCTTTTTAATGATGAAACTAAAATTTTCACATACAGCTTGCCTATTCCTGTTACTAAAACTGAGGGGTTGTCTCTGTCACCCATACGTTCTGGGAGGATGATATATGAGTGGATTGAGATGGCTGAAAGGGATCTGATTGTTGATGCAGTAAACTATAGTTACTTAGTTAGAACTGATATTACCAATTTTTATGCCTCAATATACACTCACAGCATTCCTTGGGCATTACATGACAAAAATATGTCACGTAATGATAAAGAATACACTCTGTTAGGTAACAAGCTTGATAGATTGCTACAATATTCAAATGATAAAAAAACAAATGGTATATCAGTAGGGTCTGCTCTAAGTGATTTGATTGCGGAAATAATTCTTGCCAAAGTAGATACAGATGTATCATTAAAGCTCAAGGATATCGACTTTGTTGGTGTTAGATTTAAAGATGATTATCGAATTCTCTGCAATAGTGAATCTGATGCAAAGAAAGTATTAAAAAATATTTCTGATGAATTGAATAAATACAACTTAAATATCAATGAGTCCAAAACAAAAATAAATAAGCTACCGAATGGGCTTTACAGAGAGCATTCTAAAAAGTACTACCCGTATTCATTGTCAGGAGCAGAGTCTTTTTCATTCAGAGAGTTTGAGCTAGCGGCACTCAAGGCGTTGGATATTCATTATGAGTATCCTGGCACAAGTATACTAAATAAGTTTATTTCTGAATTAACTAAAAAAGATAGATTGAAGATTATTTTCTCCAAAGATAAGGCCAAGCAACTCAAGGAAATCAAAAAATTAATAAGCCTGCTTTTCATGATAAAAAGAGAGTCTGAAAAAGTAATGGGGAATGTTCTTGCTATTATCGACCTTATTTTTCTAGAGCACAAAAAGTCACACCCTGAAATAAAAGACTTTATTAAAGGTATTGTTATCGATGATGTTAAGCGTTCTTCAGCAAAAGATTCTGTTTTCGATGTTCTTTGGTTGGTGTTTTTTACCAAGTTTAGGCAATTCGGAATGGGGGATGTATCTAAGTATGTTGATAGCGTGCTTATCAATGGCAATAAGTTTTATCAATGCCTTGTTAATAATAAACCCATTTTTATTGATGACAAGTACACATTATTTAAAAAACCTAAAGACCTTAATGAAATAATGTTGATTGAATATGTTGATTTATTTAAAAGGGATTGAACAATGCATGGCGATGAGAATTATAAAAAATGGGCGAGAATATTAGAGCCAAAAGCATTAAAGGAAAGAGTTATTTCTTATTCCTTTTTTATTGCATCCTTTGAGCTTCTAAAAGAAATTGTAATTGGAAAATTAGAGCGTTTTTACTTAAGTTTTGGAAACGAAGATGAATTCGTAGACTACAGGGAAAAAGTCTTAAATAGAAATAAAAGTAGACTTTATGCATCGATAAGCTGGTTGACGGAACATAACGCTTTAGAACAGTGTGATATCGAAACATTTGAACGCCTAAAAAAAATCAGGAATAAACTTTCTCATGAAATGTTTGATTTAATTCCTGAGGCTGATTTACTTAATGTAACTGATGAGATTAATACAATAATTTCTCTCACACGAAAGATTGAGTTATGGTGGTTTTATAATCTCGATATGGCCATTGACCCAGATAGCTATCCCGCAGATCTGGATCTTGATGAAGTGATGCCTATGACCGTACTTCTCTTACAAGTCATGCGCGAAGTTGCGTTAGGAGATGAGCAGGCTGCTCACAATATGTTTGTCGAGTTTACCCGCAACTACAAGAGAGACCATACTTGATCATAATGCCCCTAAGCAGTAACCAATTGGGGGCATTTATGGGGGCATTTATGGGGGCATTTTAAAGATGCGAAAATTAAAAAAAACAATAAAAACAATGCGTTAAAATTGTGTTTTATTCCTATTATCCTTTTAAAATTGCCTTCGGCGTATCAGCTATTTAGCCCCTCCGACAGCTCCGGCAAACCATCACACATCTCCTGCAACTCATTAAACATCCTTGCCACATGGAAACCATCGCACACCGAGTGATGTACCTGTACCGCCATAGGCAACAACACTTTTCCATCCTGTTCGTAGTATTTTCCAAACGTGAACATAGGGGAAAAGAAGTTCTTCATGTGCGCAATGTTCATCGTAAAGTTCGTAAACGTTACCCAGGGAATAGACGATACGAAAAAGACATTTTCCCGGGACTCTTCTTTCGGCCAGTAAGAAAGGTTATTTCCATAGCGGGAGACGTCTTCTGCATAGGTGTTCTGGAAGTGATGAATATTGCCGTCGAAATGGCTCCACAATGACGAAAAGGTCTCTGTTTCAGAGTGGAAAATGGTATAGCTCGGATGAATTTCATTCCATATGACAAGCTCATTATCCTTCATGGCCATACGGAATTCCGGATGCCGGTTCATGATTTTAGAGAGGAGGAAAATAATCGTCGGGTAAAACTTCCAGCCGACCTCTTTGATATGTTTTCGCAGCGTGGTGATGTCGATCAGAACCGTTTGGTTAATTGTACACTCAGCAAATGACTGGAATACTTCAAAATGCTCCTTCCTGGCCCAACGAGATAAATCAACAGGCGTATATTCTGGGGCTGTTTTCTTCATTGTTTAACCTTTGATTATCAATCGACTAAAGGGTTTTAGGCCAGAAAAAGCCGCGCAACCATTTCAACCGTATCTAATCTTCCTGTCAATCTCAGCCTGTGGTTTTCCGAACAGATATCCCTGGACGAGATCGCAGCCAAGCGCCTGAAGACGTTCAAGCTGCGCTTCGGTTTCAACACCTTCTGCAATGACCCTCATATTGAGGCTCTTCGCCATGCCGGTTATCAATTTAACGATATTAAGGGCATCATCCTGCGTGGATATCGGGTTCACAAAGGATTTGTCGATTTTAATTTTATCAAAATTCAGTTCACTCAGCCGTGAGAGCGACGAATAACCCGTCCCGAAATCATCGATTGAAATTCTTACACCCAGCGTTCTCAGCTTTTTGAGAATAGTGATCGGCGTGTTGCTGTCGCTGAAGAGCGATGACTCCGTAACCTCTAATTCAAGACGGTTCGCCGGAAGTCCTGTCTCCTTCAGGATGGACTGTACCATTGCCGTAAAGGATTTCGTGCCCAGCTGAACGGGTGAGACGTTCACAGAGATCCTTGCCGGAACCGCCCAGGAAACCGCTTCCCGGCAGGCAAGCTCCAGCACGGTTTTGCCGATCTGGTTGATCATCCCCGTTTTTTCAGCGACGGAAATAAAGTAATCGGGTGACAGTATCCCCTTCACCGGGTGTATCCAGCGAATAAGCGCTTCATAGCCGTAAATTTCATTGCTGAATGAATCGACAATAGGCTGGTAATAAACAACGAATTCATGGTTATCGATCGCCAGTGCCATATCATGTTCAAGGGTTCTGCTTTCCTGCAACTTTTGCAGCATCCACTGACGGAAGACTTTTATCTGCTGTGAGCCCTCTTTTTTGGCTTCGTAGAGCGCCAGATCGGCAAATTTATAAAGGTAGTCAGAGCGCCGTTCATTATCAGATAAAACGATACCCACACAGGTGGCGATTTTTATCAGCTGGTTATTAATCGTATAGGGCTGGCTGATATGTTCGCTGATTTCTTTGGCACGCGAAACGGCGGCAGCTTCAGTGAGGCCACTGGACAAAAGGGCGAACTCGTCTCCGCCCAAACGGTAAAACGTATCAGTGGCGCTGCTCATTGAGGTGAGGCGTCTGGATACCTGATTCAACAGCAAATCTCCGGCATCATGGCCATAGGTATCGTTGACCTCTTTGAAGCGGTCTAAATCAAATAACATCACCGTGACGGGGATATGGTTTTTATCTGCCTGAAGATTAATTTTGTTGAGATCGTCCCAGAAGAAAAGGCGGTTTTTCATGCCGGTGAGGGAGTCATGATAAACATCATATTCCAGCTTCGAGTTCTGAATTTGCAGCGTTTCTTTTGATATTTGCAGTTCGTCAGCAAGGCTTTTAACCTGCATGTGCGCTTTGAGAATGTTTTTATTCTGGTAGATCATTAAGAAACCCAGAATAAAGCTTAATATCACCAGTAATAATGAAAGTACCGAATAAATATAATACAGGATTTGTATTTTATGGTTGGATTCATTAACCGTGTTAATATCTTTCGTCAATGCCGTTGCAGAAAGCTGGCTCAGCGGCGCATCAAGGTCATGCATATTTGTCAGGTATGCCTGTAGTTCTGGGTGGCTCATTTTTTCAAGATGGCTATCCAGATAGGCCAGTATTTTCTCTAAGCGCAAAGCGAGCTCCTGATGCGCTTTATCACTGTCAATATAGCGACCTAAATCACCCCCTTTCATTAAATCGCTCTGGCTGAGCATAATTTCAAGACGCATGCGGACCTGGTCTATCGTAACGTCATCGGTATCGGTTGCGTATAGACCAAGCCATGATTCAAAACGGTAATACTCTGATACCAGTTGTGCCACGGACCAGGACTCAGTGTATTGAGTCAGTTTTTGCAATTCCTGCTGGCGATCGTAAACAAGGAATGCAATATATCCTGTCGTGATAAAAAGAGAAAAAATGATACCAACCAGTATCCTGTTCATTATGTTCTCCTGAACGACTACTCAATCTTCATTTTGCTAACCTGCCATGCTGATCGTGAGTAATAAATCTGATTATTCAACTCAGGAAGACTGTCATAGGGGTATACAATGAACGATGGGCCTTTATCGCGGATGCGCATATATTCGCCATTGACCTTTAAGGCAAGTATGGCGTTGTATTTTTTAAAGTCACTGAGAGGGATCACGGTAGAGTAATCATTGAGCGCAATAACATTAACGTTAGTTCCCTTCGCACCCACATACTCCATGAGTTTGTTCATTGGAACACCCTCAAACTTCGTACGACCATTATACCAGGGAGATGTCGTCTCGAAACTCACTACTCCGAGTTTTTCAAGGCTGGCGAGATCAAACACTGCTTTTCCATTTTCATTGGTATTTTCTATATTACCGTAAATCGTTAAAATGGGTTTACCAACTGGTTTTGGCAGGTCGCCAGCCCAGGTTACACTTTGTACGAGACAGCATAACAGCAGTAGGGTTAATCGCATTTTGACCTCCACCTTTTGAACATAAGTATAAGAATTATAATTTAGATATCACACGAGTTTATATATTTTGTTGAGGAGTAAGGGGTTTTATCGTTTTTGTTGATATAAACCCATTTTAATCAATGGGTTAGGTGTTGCGGGTGACAGGGTGTTTGATACTAGAGCGACGCTTAACTTTTTGATAAAAGCTAAAATTGCGGGCATAAATGCTCTTCTGTTTAAAAAATAATCGCTTTAATTGATGGATATTAACTTCCGCGACAATTTTAGGATGTCCTTGGCTTTTTGGGGCGCGAATCTGGAGACTAAATACGCACCCCGGTTGTGTCCGTTGTTTCAGGATGACGACGATAAGCGAGAACACGACCATTCTGATGGTGCGTGTCCCATATCGCTTGCCTTACTTCATGTCATCCTGGATGGCTGACGCCGACTTCCCCCCTTTCGCCATGCTGGAAAACACTGCGTCCCGGTAGATCCACGCATGAACGAGTGCGGCAGAGATATGGACCAGCACCACAGCAAAAAGCAACTTTGCCAGAAGGCTATGGGCGTCGTGACACCAGGCATACAGTGCTGGACTGTTCGGGGCAATCGCCGGCAGGTTGACGCCACTAAACATCACAATCGGCAGCCCGGCTGCCGACAGTTGCGCCCAGCCCAGCAGCGGCATTGCCAGCATTAACCCATACAGCATCCAGTGTGATGCCTTTGCTGCAAGCACCTGCCAGACGGGCAAATCAGCAGGAAGTGGGGGCGTCCGGCTGAGGAGCCGGTTGACCAGACGCACCAGTGCCAGCAGTAAAATGGCGACACCCAGCGGCCGGTGCAGGTCGATTAACCAAATCCGGTGATGTAACGACGTCATCATTGCGGCACCGATGAAAAGCATGGCCAGGATCATCACCGCCATCAGCCAATGCAGGCTTCGCGCCAGGATATTGAAATGCTGCGGCGCGTGCTCTCGCATATCTTTATTCGAGCTCATTTTACCTCCTGCTTTTGCACAGCTTCGGTGGCCTTGCCGTAGCCGATTTCCCGCTCACGGCGACTGAAAGAGTGGGAATAGGCAGCGGAACGGGCGTTTAAGATGGGATCATCAGACACTGCAACGCCTGCAGGAACAATCGAAGGGTCAAAGTTAACGTCGCGGCACGCGCCCTCGGATTGTGCTTCGACACGCATCACTTCCAGCGTGCCGGCAACCATCTGTTTGCGATCGTCCGGCCATGGCTGGGAAGGGTCATCCACCGGATCGCCCCGCTGTGCGAGCTGCAAAACGTAATCCCAATAGAGTGGCTTCTGCGCCAGGCGCTGACGCAGGTTTTCGAACAGGAAGTTGTCATCGGCTTTCTGTCGTTGTTCATCGCTCAGAGAAAGGAAAGGCTCGTGCGGACGCATCATCCAGCGAACGGCCTGGCGATCTCCCTGCGAGTTCACAAGATAAAAGGCGTTAATGCTGTAAAACGTCGCGCCCGCGAAGCTGCCGGGCGCGGGTTTTTGTGCCGCCCATTTAAGGTATTTCTCCGCCTCCGGGTACGCTTTCAAAAAGTCTGCGAGACGCTGTGGATCCGGTTTGCCAGTGGCTGCATCGACAGCCGTGGCTTTTCGCAAGGCCAGAAAACCTTCCGGACTGTGCGTGGCGAAGAAAGGCTCGTTGTTCATCGCCATTCGCCATTGCTGCTTGTCATCTGTCTTCAGCAGCAGCGCCATGCTCAGGGTTTTGGTCGTACTATCCGGGGCATGGGGATCGCCAGTACCAATAGAGAATCGGCCCACCACGGGCACTTCCTGCTGTGAGAAGAGGCGGGAGGTTGAAAGAGAATTTGCCGAGCCGTTTGGCGTAAAGGTGCCAGCAAAGCAGATGCCTTTTCCATGCGCGCGGCGAAAACCCGGCGGGAAGGGTTTCGGTGTTTCACCCACCAGTGCCTGGCTGACCGTGCGTGAACCAAGCCAGCCCGCCGTCCATGCAAAAGCAAATGCCAGCGTACCGGCGACAACGGCGATCGATGCCAGCGCGCCCCAGGTTTTTTTGGATCTCAAATCCAGTTTCGACATAGACGTTTTTCCATAACAAAATATCTTCACATGTCATGCACAACGTATTGCGCGTGACATGTGTTAATACAGTGGCGAATATGGTTTGAGTATAAAAATTAAGGGGCGTAAAGAAAGAATATCACGAAAAGTTTAAACCTTTTCGCCGTCACAAAGGAGGGCTACTTATCACAACGGTAATTGTGGCAGGACAGGTTCTTACTGAGAAATAGTGACGAAATATGTAATTTAAAGTTTTCTATTTCTCAAGCGAGAACGTGTAAGGTTTGTTGTTCCTGACGAATTAGATTCATTGATGTAAATCAGATTATCTCTTTCATTCGCCGCTTATCGTGTGCACACCCCTCCTTAAAACGAATCAAAAAATGAAAAAAAGACCATTCTTGATGGTGCTTTGCGCTGTGTGCTGCTTTTTTGTTGCGGACATCGCTATGGCAAAAAACAGTTCAGTTTCCAGTGAACAGGTTAAAGAGAACGTTATTGCAGAGTCGATCGCATCTTATCCCGGAGTATGCGCCTGTCCTTTTAACCGGGCCAGAAACGGAAGCGCCTGCGGCAGACGCAGCGCATGGAGTAAAGCGGGAGGCTATGCTCCCATTTGTTATAAAAATGAAGTTACGGATGAGATGGTAAAGCAGTGGCGTGAAAATAATAGCTAACCCGCCTCCAGCATCCCAAAGCTCACAATCCGCGCGCGGCCCAGCTCTTTCGCCCGGTACAAGGCCACATCCGCGGCGCGCAGCAGGTTGTCAGTCTGGGCATGTTGCGGGTAGCTGGCAATGCCAATCGACACATCCACCGGCCCAATCTCGGTCAGCCCGTAGCGAAGCGACAGCTCATGCACGCTATTGTAAATCTTCTGCGCGCAGGCGTGCGCCTCTGGTTCATCGGCACCGGGAAGCAGGACCAGAAACTCCTCGCCCCCGTAGCGGAATGCGAGTCCGTTGTCATGGGCGGCACGCTGGACAATTGACGCCACGCTTTTAATCACCTGATCGCCCGCTTCATGGCCGAAGCGGTCATTGATGCTCTTGAAGTGATCGATGTCGATCATCATGCAGCTTAACGGCTCGCCGGTGCGCATCGCCTGTGCCGTTTGGGTTTGCAGCGTATCTTCCAGATGATGACGATTACGCAGGCCGGTGAGCGGGTCGAACAAGGCTTTTTCCAGCAGCGCGTCGCGCAGACGCTGGTTGGCCAGCGCCAGACCGAGCGCTTCGGCCATCAGTTCCAGATAGGCGCGGGATGGGGCGTTGTCCGCCGTAATATTCTGGAATGAGAGCAGGCCAATGGCCTCGCCCTGGGCGATAAGCGGCACGCACAGCGAGCTTTCAGCTTGCGATGCCGGAAGATGGTAGCAGGCGATATCCGGCTCACCGTTTACCGGGGGGTGGCTCTGCCCGCGGCGCACGGCCCAGCACTCGTCAGGGTGGAAGCTCGTCTCTTCACCAACCGGTGAAAGCCAGTGTGCGACGCAGCGCATCTGCCATGGCTCCCGGTCAAGGACGTAAAGTCGCCCCGCGATCCCCGGCGCGATATTAGGCGCAAACAGCTCCGCCACGTTAATCACATCGTTAAAGTTCTCACACCCCTGCAGCCGCTGGGTCATGCGCGCCAGCAGCTCGCGGATGGCCCAGTCGGCATCGCGCTCTTTTTCCAGACGCTGTCGCGCCAGGCCGTTTTCGCGGAAGATGCGGATGGCCTGGGCCATGTCGCCAATCTCATCAATCTGGTTGAAATTGGGCGTTTCAACCGCGTAATCCTGGGATGCCAGGCGGTGCACCACGTCGCTCAGGCGCACCACGGGACGCAGCACGCGGCGCTTTAATATAAAGCCGAGAACAAACAGGAACAGCAGGGCGGTCAGGCCGACCATCAGCTCAGAGGCCGTACGCAGCGCTTTCGATTTTTTTGTCGCCTCCTGAACGGAGGCAATGACGCGTTTGTCGAGTATCTGACGGAAGTGATCGAGCTGGTTCTGCGCGCGCTCCAGCTCCTGTTCATAGGGCATACCGTAGAGCAGGGCAACGGCTTCTGCGTCTTCGCCTCGCTCAAGGCTGGAAAGGGCGGTTTGCTGTTCGTCCTGCAGCTCATCGACGATCTTTATTCCTTCATGCAGCAGGGCCAGTTCTTCATCCGATGCGCCGTTATCCTGCAACTTTTCCAGCCGAAGCTCGATGCTCTTCAGGCTGTTTTCCGCCTGGTTATATTCCTTGAGAACCTGAGGATCTTTTTTAATGACGTACAGCCGTGCTAAATCAGACTGGGCCCAGATATCGGTTTCGATATCTTCCGTGAGCTGATCAAATTTCTGCCGTTGTTCAACGGCCTGACGCTCGAGGGTATCCGCACTGGATGCCATCAGCATGATGATGCCGGAGGCGATGGTCAGGCAGACCGTGGCACCGTAGGCCCAGTTTGTTATCGTCGCGATTCGCACCTGATGATCCTTTTACGACATGAGTAGGATGGCGTTCTTTCAAATTATAGAAAACGTTTGATTTAAGGCGAAAAAAAAGGCGGCACAGCGCCGCCTGGTGTGGTCTATATCGTCACATCCTCACAATTCTGGAGGATTTTTTCCTTCTTCGATGAAGTCGGGGTCCAGCTCTTCGGCGTTACCTTCGTGATCGCGCCCTGAGAAGAGATTCCAGCAGGCGATAAACAGCGCGGCAATGAGCGGCCCAATCACAAAGCCGTTAATGCCGTACAGCTCCATGCCGCCGAGGGTGGAGATCAGAATCAGGTAGTCCGGCATTTTGGTGTCTTTCCCGACCAGCAGCGGGCGCAGGATATTGTCCACCAGCCCGACGATAATCACGAAGAAGCCGACAATAAACAGCCCTTGCCAAAGCTGATGGGTGGCGAAAAGGAAGATGGCGGCGGGCACCCAGACAATCGCCGAGCCGATGGCGGGCACCAGCGAGAGGAAGGCCATCAGCGCCCCCCAGAGCACGCTGCCGTCAATACCGGCAATAGCAAACGCAATCCCGCCGAGGATGCCCTGAACCACCGCTACCGCCGCCGTTCCTTTTACCGTGGCTCGCGACACGCCGACGAATTTGGCGAACAGGTGTTGCTTGGCGAAATCAGACAGCGGCAAGGAGTCGAGGATTTGGCGCACCAGATACGGGCCGTCTTTCAGCAGGAAGAACAGCAGGTAAAGCATGATGCCGAAGCTAATCGCAAAGCCAAACGTGCCCTTGCCAATCAGGAACGCGCTGCCGGCGAGATATTGCCCGCCCTGCAGGGCGACATCAGAGAGTTTTTTCTGGATCTGCGCCGCGTTGGTCAGGTTGTGATCCGCCAGGAAGCCGCTGGCCCAGTCAGGCAGATGGTTAAATATGCTCGCCACCACTTCCGGGAACTGGGTGTTGTTCTCCTGAAGCTTCGTGTAAACCACGTTCAGCTCAATGGCGAGCGAGGAGAGGATCACCATCAACGGAATAAAAACGATCAGGCAGATAATGCCAATGGTCAACAGCGAGGCGAGCCCGTTGCGATCCCCCAGCGCGGCGCGCAGCCTGTTTTTTACCGGATTGAAGATGACGGTCAGAATGGCGGCCCACAGTATCGCGGAGAAGTAGGGCGACAGTATGTCGAAGAAGGCCCAGGTGACGAGGGCGAGAATAAAAATGAAGAAACCTTTGGTCAGTCCGTTAAAGCGCATCAGTCAGTCCTGTTACTTAGAAACTGTGTCGACTATAGAACTGATTGTGAGAATTACCAACCCTGTACCGGGTAGCGGCTGCGCCTTACCCGTCCTGCGGGCAGTGTCGCGGTATGATTCCGCTCTTCACGTATACCACTTTCGACTGACCGAAGATCGCCTTTTCCCGCACCATGCTGTAAGTATCTGCTTGCGGAGGTGCTTATGGCCTGGCGTCCGATTCTCTATGTGATCCTCACTACCCACCCCAGACTCAGCGCGAGGCGTGCCCGTTTGCGTCTGGTCATCTAGCTTTTTATTAACAATCGCGGTATAACACACCTTCTTTGGATGTTTAGATGTCCATACGTATAGAAGGTAATATGCAAACACAACAAGAAAATGGGCAGCTTAAGCGCACCATGAAAACACGCCACCTGATTATGCTCTCGCTGGGTGGTGTGATTGGGACAGGGTTATTCTTCAATACCGGATACATCATTTCAACGACCGGGGCGGCGGGCACGCTGCTGGCGTACCTGATAGGCGCGCTGGTGGTCTGGCTGGTGATGCAGTGTCTGGGCGAGCTTTCCGTGGCGATGCCGGAAACCGGCGCGTTCCACGTCTATGCTGCCCGCTATCTTGGCCCGGCGACGGGCTACACCGTGGCGTGGCTCTACTGGCTCACCTGGACGGTGGCGCTCGGCTCCAGCTTCACCGCCGCGGGGTTCTGCATGCAGTACTGGTTCCCGCAGGTGCCCGTCTGGGCCTGGTGCGTGGTCTTCTGCGTGGTGATTTTTGGCCTGAACGTCATCTCTACGCGCTTCTTTGCGGAAGGCGAGTTCTGGTTCTCCCTGGTGAAAGTCATCACCATCATCGCCTTTATTATTCTTGGCGGGGCGGCGGTCTTTGGCTTTATCCCGATGCAGGACGGTTCCCCCGCACCGGGCTTAAGCAACATCACCGCCGAAGGCTGGTTCCCGCACGGCGGCCTGCCGATCCTGATGACCATGGTGGCGGTGAACTTTGCCTTCTCCGGGACGGAGCTCATCGGTATCGCGGCGGGCGAAACGGAAAATCCGCACAAGGTGATTCCGGTTGCGATCCGCACCACCATTGCGCGCCTGATTATCTTCTTTATCGGCACCGTGTTTGTGCTGGCGGCGCTGATCCCGATGCAGCAGGCGGGCGTGGAAAAGAGCCCGTTCGTGCTGGTGTTTGAAAAGGTTGGTATTCCTTACGCGGCAGACATCGTTAACTTCGTGATCCTGACGGCGATCCTCTCGGCGGCGAACTCGGGCCTGTACGCTTCCGGGCGCATGCTGTGGTCGCTGTCGAATGAGAAAACGCTGCCGCGCTGCTTTGCCCGCGTGAACAAAAACGGCGTGCCGCTGACGGCGCTCTCGGTTTCTATGCTCGGCGGCGTGCTGGCGCTGTTCTCAAGCGTCGTGGCCCCGGACACGGTGTTTGTCGCGCTCTCGGCGATTTCTGGCTTTGCGGTGGTGGCGGTGTGGATCAGCATCTGCGCGTCGCACTTCGTTTTCCGTCGCCGTCATCTGCAGTCCGGCCAGCCGCTCTCTGCGCTGCAGTACCGCGCGCCGTGGTATCCGCTGGTGCCGGTGCTCGGTTTTATCCTCTGCGTGGTGGCCTGTGTCGGCCTGTGGTTTGACCCAAGCCAGCGCATTGCCCTTTATTGCGGGCTTCCGTTTGTCGCCCTGTGTTATGGTGCGTACTACCTGACCCGAAATATGACATCGCAGGAGCCTGAACATGTCGCAGAATAACCCGCTTACCGCCATCCTTGAAAAACAGCCGTTTGTGGTGCTGGATGGCGCGATGGCGACGGAGCTGGAAGCGCGCGGCTGTAACCTGGCAGACAGCCTCTGGTCAGCCAAAGTGCTGGTGGAAAACCCGGAACTCATTCGCGAAGTGCATCTCGATTACTACCGGGCGGGCGCGCAGGTGGCGATCACCGCCAGCTATCAGGCCACGCCTGCGGGCTTTGCGGCGCGCGGTCTGGACGAAGCGCAGTCCCGCGCGCTGATCGGTAAAAGTGTGGAGCTGGCGCGTAAGGCGCGCGAAGCGTATCTGGCTGAAAACCCGCACGCGGGCACGCTGCTGGTGGCGGGATCCGTTGGGCCGTATGGCGCGTATCTGGCGGATGGCTCAGAGTATCGCGGCGACTACGTGCGCAGCGCCGGGGAGTTTACTGCCTTCCACCGCCCGCGCGTGGAAGCGCTGCTGGATGCGGGCGCTGACCTGCTGGCCTGCGAAACGCTGCCTTCGTTTGTGGAGATCAAGGCGCTGGCGGCGCTTCTGGCCGGGTACCCCCGCGCCCGGGCGTGGTTCTCCTTTACCCTGCGCGACAGCGAACACCTGAGCGACGGCACGCCGCTGCGCGAGGTGGTCAGCGCGCTGGCAAACTCTCCGCAGATTGTCGCGCTGGGCATTAACTGCATCGCCCTGGAAAACACTACGGCGGCGCTGAAGCATCTGCAAAGCCTGACGTCGCTGCCGCTGGTGGTCTATCCGAACTCGGGCGAGCATTATGACGCGGTAACCAAAACCTGGCACCACCACGGCGAAGCGTGCGAGACGCTGGTAGGGTATCTGCCGCAGTGGCTTGAGGCTGGGGCTAGGCTGATTGGCGGATGCTGTCGGACCACGCCGAAAGACATTGCTGAGCTGAACGCGCAGCGCTGATGCCCTCACCCTGACCCTCTCCCACGGGGAGAGGGGAAAAAAACAACCGCACAAAATCAACTATCCTTTCCCGCTTTTTATCTAAAAACGAATCGTTATGAGCGATTCATTTTTATTCCTTTATCAAAATTCCCGCGCCGGAAATACTGCCCTCATAACAACAAGGGGAGCAGACATTATGGCAATTTCATCGCGAATCACACTTCTCGGCGCACTGGCGCTGTGGGCATTTCAGGCGCAGGCGGTGGACGTCACCGTCGCGTATCAAACTTCTGCGGAACCGGCGAAAGTCGCGCAGGCGGACAACACCTTTGCCAAAGAGAGCGGCGCGAAAGTCGACTGGCGTAAGTTCGACAGCGGGGCGTCCGTTGTGCGTGCGCTAGCCTCCGGCGACGTGCAGATCGGCAATATCGGCTCCAGCCCGCTGGCGGTTGCGGCCAGCCAGCAGGTGCCGATCGAGGTTTTCCTGCTCGCCTCGCAGCTCGGTAACTCTGAAGCGCTGGTGGTGAAGAAAAACATCACCAAACCCGAAGATCTGATCGGCAAACGCATCGCCGTGCCGTTTATCTCCACCACCCACTACAGCCTGCTGGCGGCGCTCAAACACTGGGGCATCAAGCCGGGTCAGGTACAAATCATCAACCTGCAGCCGCCGGCGATTATCGCCGCCTGGCAGCGCGGGGATATTGACGGGGCTTACGTCTGGGCTCCGGCAGTGAACGAACTGGAAAAAGACGGCACCGTGCTGACCGACTCTGAAAAAGTGGGCCAGTGGGGCGCGCCAACCCTCGACGTGTGGGTCGTGCGCAAGGACTTTGCCGAGAAACATCCTGAGGTGGTGAAAGCCTTCGCCAAAAGCGCGATTGACGCCCAGCAGCCGTATATCAGCAACCCGGATGAATGGCTGAAGCAGCCCGCCAACCTGGAAAAACTCTCCCGCCTGAGCGGCGTGCCGGAAGCGGACGTGCCGGGGCTGGTGAAAGGCAATACCTATCTGACGCCCGCGCAGCAGGTGCAGCAGCTGACCGGGCCGGTGAACAAAGCGATTGTGGATACCGCCACCTTCCTGAAAGAGCAGGGCAAAGTGCCTGCGGTAGCGGCGGATTATAGCCAGTACGTGACCGATCGTTTTGTGAAATAAGGAGTTCGCCATGCTGAATATTACGAACCTGTACGCCGATTACGGTGGTAAGCCCGCGCTGGAGGACATCAACCTGACGCTGGACAGCGGTGAGCTGCTGGTGGTGCTGGGCCCGTCCGGGTGCGGAAAAACCACGCTGCTGAATCTGATCGCCGGGTTTGTCCCTTATCAGCATGGCACCATCCAACTGGAAGGCAAAAAGGTGGAAGGCCCGGGCGCCGAGCGCGGCGTGGTCTTCCAGAACGAAGGGTTGCTTCCCTGGCGCAACGTGCAGGAAAATGTGGCGTTTGGGCTACAGCTTGCGGGCATCAACCGCGAACAGCGGCTGGAAACGGCGCGGGCGATGCTGAAAAAAGTGGGGCTGGAAGGGGCGGAAAAACGCTTTATCTGGCAGCTTTCCGGCGGCCAGCGGCAGCGCGTCGGTATTGCCCGCGCGCTGGCCGCGAATCCGCAGCTGTTGCTGCTGGACGAGCCGTTCGGGGCGCTGGATGCCTTCACCCGCGAGCAGATGCAAACCCTGCTGCTGCGCCTGTGGCACGAGACGGGCAAGCAGGTGCTGTTGATTACCCACGATATCGAAGAGGCGGTGTTTATGGCGACGGAGCTGGTGCTGCTCTCGCCGGGACCGGGCCGCGTGCTGGAGCGTTTGCCGCTGGAATTCGCCCGCCGCTACGTCGCGGGAGAGCCCGTGCGCAGCATCAAATCCGATCCGCTGTTTATCGAACAGCGTGAATACGTTTTAAGCCGCGTGTTTGAACAACGGGAGGCTTTCTCATGAGCATCGTCTTCAGTGAAAAAACGCGCCGCACGCGTCTGGCGCTGCGCTGGCCTTTCTCGCGCCAAATCACGTTGAGCGTCGGTACGCTGCTGGTACTGCTGGCGGTGTGGTGGGCGGTTGCTGCCCAGCAGTGGGTCAGCCCGTTGTTTCTGCCGCCGCCGGGCCAGGTGCTGGCCAAACTCATTACCATCGCCGGGCCGCAGGGCTTTATGGATGCCACGCTCTGGCAGCATCTTGGAGCCAGTCTGGCGCGTATTCTGGTGGCGCTGCTGGCAGCGGTAATTATCGGGATACCGGTCGGGATCGCGATGGGCTTAAGCCCGACGGTGCGCGGTATTCTCGATCCGCTGATTGAGCTTTACCGCCCGGTGCCGCCGCTGGCCTATCTGCCGCTGATGGTTATCTGGTTTGGCATCGGTGAAACGTCAAAAATCCTGCTGATTTATCTGGCGATTTTCGCCCCGGTTGCCATGTCGGCGCTGGCGGGCGTGAAGAGCGCCCAGCAGGTGCGGATCCGCGCGGCGCAGTCGCTGGGGGCCAGCCGCACGCAGGTGCTGCTGTTCGTGATTTTACCGGGCGCGCTGCCGGAAATTTTAACCGGGCTGCGCATCGGCCTCGGCGTGGGCTGGTCCACGCTGGTGGCGGCAGAGCTGATTGCGGCCACGCGCGGCCTTGGGTTTATGGTGCAGTCGGCGGGAGAGTTCCTGGCGACTGACGTGGTGCTGGCAGGGATCGCGGTGATCGCCGCGATCGCCTTCGGATTAGAACTGGGGCTGCGCGCGTTACAGCGCCGCCTTACGCCCTGGCATGGAGAAATACAATGAGTGAACGTCTGACTATTACCCCGCTGGGGCCGTACATTGGCGCGCAGGTGTCGGGCCTGGATGTGACCCGTCCGCTGAGCGATAACCAGTTCGAGCAGCTGTACCACGCGGTGCTGCGTCATCAGGTTGTTTTCCTGCGCGAACAGGCGATCACCCCGCAGCAGCAACGCGCGCTGGCCCTGCGCTTTGGCGATCTGCATATCCACCCTGTCTATCCGCATGCGGAGGGGGTGGAGGAGATTATCGTTCTGGATACCCACAACGATAACCCGCCGGACAACGACAACTGGCATACCGATGTGACCTTTATCGAGACGCCGCCCGCCGGGGCGATTCTGGCGGCGAAGCTGCTGCCGGAAACCGGGGGGGATACGCTGTGGACCAGCGGGATTGCGGCGTATGAGGCGCTCTCCGCGCCGTTCCGGACGCTGCTGAGCGGGCTGCGGGCGGAGCACGACTTCAAAAAATCGTTCCAGGAGTACAAGTACCGCAAAACGGAAGAGGAGCATCAGCGCTGGCAGGAGGCGGTTGCGAAACATCCTCCGCTGCTGCACCCGGTGGTGCGGACCCATCCGGTCACCGGCAAGCAGGCGCTGTTCGTGAACGAAGGGTTCACGACGCGCATTGTGGATGTGACGGAGAAAGAGAGCGAGGCGCTGTTAAGCTTCCTCTTCGCGCATATCACCAGGCCGGAGTTTCAGGTGCGCTGGCGCTGGCAGGAGAATGACCTGGCGATCTGGGATAACCGCGTGACGCAGCACTACGCCAATGCGGACTATCTTCCGCAGCGCCGGATTATGCAGCGGGCGACGATCCTGGGGGATAAACCGTTCTACCGTGCGCCTTGATCCCCTCACCCTAACCCTCTCCCCAAAGGGGCGAGGGGACTGCCCGGTGCGGTTTTCACCCTCTCCCTGTTAGGGAGAGGGCTGGGGTGAGGGTATTAAATGCGCCTCAATATACCGCTGATACCGGTTCGCCTTCAGGTAACACAAATCCACCAGCACCAGTCCGTCGACGCAGTCGTTAAACGCCGGGTCGCTGCCAAAATCAATAAACTGCACGCCGCCGGGTTCACACAGCTCGGAATACTGCTTGTAGAGCGGCGGAATGCCGCAGCCCAGATTGCCGAGCAGGGATTTGAGCTTTGTCAGATCGTCCACGTAATCCACGCCGCCAAACTGCGCGAGCACGTCCGGCAGCGATGCGGGATACGGCTGACGTGACGCGGCCAGCGGATGCGTTGCCGGGAACCACAGGCGGTAAAAGGCCACCAGCAGATCCCGCGCGGCAGGCGGTAAGCCGCCGGAAATGGAGACCGGGCCAAACAGGTAGCGGTAGTTCGGATAACGCGCCAGGTAGGCCCCAATGCCGGACCATAAATAGTCCAGGCCACGGCGTCCCCAGTAGCGCGGCTGAATAAAGCTGCGCCCCAGCTCAATACCGTGCTCCAGCACGTCCTGCATTTTGTCGTCGTAGTGGAACAGGCTATAGCTGTACAACCCTTCCAGACCGCGACGTTCAACCTGTCTGGCGGTCGGCATAAAGCGATACGCGCCGACGATCTCCAGCTCCTCATCATCCCACAGGATCAGGTGCAGATAATCATCATCGTAGCAGTCGGTGTCACGGCGTTTGCCGCTCCCCTCCTCGACCGCGCGAAAGGCAATCTCGCGCAGGCGGCCAAGCTCGCGCAGCAGCGGAGCGTCTTCCTGACCGTTGCGCTGCCAAAGATAGATGGTTTTACCGTCGCTGGTATTGCCCAGACATTCGGCCTGCGCCAGCGCGCGTTTCAGGGTGGCCCGGTCTTCCGGACGGGCAATGGCGCACTGGGTTTTAAAGACGCCAGGCAATCCCTTGCCAAGACGCATCACGTGCTGACGGCACTGTTCGGCCATCTCACGCGACGAAAGGGTGGCGCTGTGCCAGTGATGCCAGGCAATCTGCTGGCCGATTTTAATCGGCAGCTGGCTGTGGCGGCGGCGGAACATCTGCTGCATCAGCAACAGCATCGACAGCGTCGGGGAGACCAGCGTGCTGGCATAGAAGAGCAGGCTGTTATGCGCCTGAATATGCACCGGCAGCAGCGGGGCGCGCAGCTTGCTGGCGAGTTTGATAAAGCCAGAGTGCCACTTTTTGTCGCGAATGCCTTTGCGCGTGGGGCGGGAAACTTCTCCGGCCGGGAAGAAGATCAGCACGCCTGCGTTTTGCAGATGCTGTTCCATCTGCACCAGGGACGATTTCGCCGTCCTGCCGCCCATATTGTCCACCGGAATAAACAGCGAGCTGAGGGGCTCAAGGTGGGTCAGCATCCGGTTGGTCACGACTTTAACGTCGCGTCGCACGCGGGAGACGGCGTACATCAGCGCCAGGCCGTCCAGCGTACCCGTCGGGTGGTTGGCAATAATGACCAGCGGGCCATGTTCGGGGATTTGTTCAAGATCGCGGGCGGAAACGGTGCAGAGAATATCAAGGTGTTCCAGAACTTGCTCCACCATATCCAGTCCTTTCAGGTGGCGGTGTGCTGCGGCAAATTGCTGAAATTCGTCTTCGTAAAACAGTCTTTTTAACAGACTTTTTTGCCAGGGTGCAGGCCTCGCCTGAGGCCAAAGATCGTCGAGAACGCTATCGAGGCTAAACATGGTTACTCCTCCTGCCGTCTTGCGAAGACAGTAGAAGGCGCAGATGTCGGTTGTATTGCAGTTTGGTGAAGATTAGAGCAGGCCGGGTAAGGTGAAGCCGCTACCCGGCGCTAGAGCGGATTAACGCAGAATTTTCTTCTCGGCCAGATCCAGCGCGAAGTAGCTGAAGATCAGATCCGCGCCTGCGCGTTTGATGGCGCCGAGGCTTTCGAGGACCACTTTCTCTTCGTCAATCGCACCGGCCAGCGCGGCGAATTTGATCATCGCGTACTCGCCGCTGACCTGGTAAGCGCCCAATGGCAGCTCGGTGCGCTCGCGGATGTCGCGCAGGATATCGAGATACGCGCCCGCTGGTTTCACCATCAGGCAGTCTGCGCCCTGGGCTTCGTCGAGCAGGGATTCGCGAATCGCTTCCCGACGGTTCAGCGGGTTCATCTGATAGGTTTTACGATCGCCCTTCAGCGCCGTACCGGCCGCTTCGCGGAACGGGCCGTAGAAGGAGGAGGCAAATTTGGTGGAGTAAGACATGATTGCGGTGTCGGTAAAGCCCGCCGCGTCCAGCGCCTGACGGATCGCCTGAACCTGTCCGTCCATTGCGGCAGAGGGCGCGATGAAGTCCGCACCCGCAGCGGCAGCCACGACCGCCTGTTTGCCGAGGTTCAGCAGGGTGGCATCGTTATCGACACCGTGATCGCACAGCACGCCGCAGTGGCCGTGAGAGGTATATTCGCAGAAGCAGGTGTCTGACATTACCACCATTTCCGGCACGGTCTCTTTGCAGATGCGCGACATGCGGGCAACGAGGCCATCTTCTTTCCACGCGTCGCTGCCGGTGGCATCGGTATGGTGAGAGATGCCGAAGGTCATCACCGAGCGGATCCCCGCGTTGGCGATGCGTTCAATCTCACGCGCCAGATATTTCTCCGGAATGCGCATTACGCCCGGCATGGCTTCGATGGCTTTGTAGTCATCGATCTCTTCTTCGACAAAAATCGGCAACACCAGATCGTTTAAGGTCAGGGTTGTCTCTTCAAACATAGCGCGCAGTGCAGGTGACTTGCGCAGGCGGCGGGGACGTGCAATTAAATCGGTCATGGTATGCCTGATGTTTGTGGAACAAAGAAGGCTAGTGTACCTCAAAGTGAAGACAGGTGTTTTGGTAAAAATGGGCATTTTATTTTTGTAAAATGTGATGGGTCTGACTTTCTGGCATCAATATATAATGCAGGGCAGTATAACGCCGAAATGGAGATGAGTTATTCATATTGTTTTTATATTAAATAGAAAACATCATTGAAAATGATTCATTATATATTTTTATATGTGTCTTATTGTTGTGTCTGTATTTTAATGCTTTGTTTTTATAATATTTATCTGTAGTGACAGATGCTTTCTCGGTTTTGATGTGTTATTAGTCTGGATACGGACTTAATGGAAACATTCATTGAACCTTTTCGAAATGAAAATGCATAATTCCCTCCGCAATTAAACATTGCAAAATCATTGATGGACAAACTTGCTTACGTCCCTGAGGAGGGATGACCCAATGCAAACATGGAAAAAGAAACTCGTTGTATCTCAACTTGCATTAGCCTGCACCCTGGCTATCGCTTCTCAGGCAAATGCGAAGGATATTTCCGGTACGACATATAATACATTCGGATACGATAATACCGCTTCCACCCCCTGGTATTATGGCTATGCCGACTGGGATTACTCAGGCGCTACCCATGACGGTGATATTTATCCGGTGATTAATAAAAGCACCGTGAATGGTGTTATTTCAACATACTATCTGGATGATGGCATCAATGGTCGGGCGAATGCGTTAAGCATTTCCAACAGCACCATTAATGGCATGATTACCTCTAAGTGTATGACCTCCTCGTGTGCTGAAGGCCTGGATACCGATGGCACCAACCATTCTCAATACGATCGTTTTAGCCTGACCGTAGATAATTCCACCATTAACGATACCTATGAGCATTATGCGTATGATGTCGTGAATGGGGAAAATACGGAAAGACACTATCTGGACACGTATAATCTGGGTAATGCGATCACCCTGGATGTAGAGTCCGATATTGTTATCCAGAATAATTCCCACATTGCCGGTATTACCCTGACGCAGGGTTATCAGGAGTCGGATAACACTCCTTACGACGGTGTTGAAGGCGTAGCCAACAGCAGCAAAGTATTTACCGACACGCTGGTGGTGAAAGACTCCGTTCTGACCTCAGGCGCGTACCGCGATCTGGGGACCAGCGGGTTCTACGGTCAAACCGCGAAGCCGAGCGACTACGGTGAAACGAATGCCACGGCAGCAGATGATGCGGCGCTGATCGTTGCCGCTAGCGCGTCTGATAACGCGATGCAGACCACTGCCACGTTCGATCATTCCACCGTTACTGGCGATATTCTGTTCTCCAGCACCTTCGACAACAACTTCTATCCGAACGGAGATCCGGCAACGGATACGAGTGCAGACGGTGTCTATAACCCAACCACCAACGGCTGGGATGGCACCGATAAGCTGGATGTCACCCTGACCAACGGCAGCAAATGGGTCGGTGCAGCACAGTCCAGCGTCGAGGCTATCGGCCCAGCGCAGATGTATGGCCTGGGCTACAGCAACGTAGACTGGAGTAGCTTATCCCCTAACAGCATTTGGCCGGATTCCATTTATGACAGCAACGGACACGTTACGGGTGAAGCGGTATATCAGAGCGGGCTGTTTAACATCGCGCTGGATAACGGCTCTGAGTGGGATACCCGCAAGCTTTCAAACATCGACACGCTGACGGTAAACAACCAGTCTCAGGTTAACGTTGAAGACTCTGATCTGCTGGCGGACTCCATCACCCTGACCAATGCTTCATCAATGAATATTGGAGACAGCGGTGCTGTGGCGACCGACCATCTGTATCTGGACAGCTATAGCCGTGCGGCACTGACGGAAGAAACGTCCCAACTGTATGCCAACACCATCACCGTGGATAACGGTGCTGAGCTGGCGCTGGGGCTGGGTCAGGTTGATACGCATAATATGGAACTGACCGATGGCGGGGTGCTGAACGTTGCCAGTCGTGATTACGTCCTGAACAGCGATCTGAACAACGCACGCTATATCACTAACGATAAGTACAATGCCGATTACGACTATGGTGTTGTGGCGATTAACTCAGATGGCCATCTGTCAGTTAACGGTGATGTTGCAGGTAACTACCAGGTGCGCATCGACGATGCGACCGGTGCCGGTTCCGTTGCCGATTACAAAAACAAAGAGATTATTCGCGTCTATGACAATAACGCGGATACCACAGCCAGCTTTACTGCCGCAAACAAAGCCGATTTAGGTGCTTACACCTATCAGGCGCAGCAGCAGGGTGACGCCGTTGTCCTTCAGCAGAAAGAGCTGACCGACTCTGCCAACATGGCGCTGAGCATCCCATCTGCCAATACCAATATCTGGAATCTGCAGCAGGATACCGTCGGCACGCGTCTGACCAACAGCCGTCACGGCCTGACGGATAACGGCGGGGCGTGGGTGAGCTACTTCGGTGGCAACTTCGACGGTGACAATAGCGTTATCAGCTACGATCAGGACGTGAGCGGTATTATGGTGGGTCTGGACACCCAGATTGACGGTAATAACGCGAAGTGGATCGTCGGTGGTGCGGCAGGTTTCGCGAAGGGTGATATCAGCGATCGTACCGGTCAGGTCGATCAGGATAGCCAGACAGCGATGATCTATGCGTCAGCGAAGTTCATGAACGATCTGTTCCTCGACAGCTCCCTGAGCTACACCCGCTTCAACAGCGATCTCTCTGCCAACATGAGCAACGGTAAGTATGTTGACGGCAATACCACGAATGATGCTGTTGGTTTTGGGCTGAAGCTGGGCTATGACTGGAAACCAAACCTCTCTGGCTACGTTACGCCATATGCAGCCGTATCTGGCCTGTTCCAGTCTGGCGATGATTATCGTCTGAGCAATGACATGCGCGTAGATGGACAATCATACGATAGCCTGCGTTATGAACTCGGTGTTGATACGGGGTACACCTTCAACTACGGCGGCGAACAGGCTCTGACGCCTTACTTCAAACTGGCCTACGTCTATGACGATGCCGATAACAATGCCGATATTAACGGTGACAGCATTGATAACGGCGTGAAAGGCTCCGCTGTGCGGGTAGGGCTGGGCACCCAGTTTAGCTTCACGAAGAACTTCAGTGCGTACACCGATGCCACTTATCTGGGCGGCGGCGACGTTGATCAGAACTGGGGCGCAAATCTGGGCGTGAAATATACCTGGTAATGAATAAAAGCGGGGGAGTGGTTATCTCCCCCGCTTTTTATAGAAGCAATAAAAATAATATTGGACCGACAAATACGGATGACTTGAGGTCTGCATGAACGTTAATGCGAAACCGCTTTCTGAATTACGCCGGCTCGAACAGTATTTAACAGCGGCCAGTACCCCTTTTACATGTGCGCCCCAGCAATTAATTACGTCAGGGGAATGGAATGAGCCTTGTACGATCGTATTACAAACCGGCGTTATTGAGGTTTATCGAACTTCTGATGAATTGCTGGTGGGGATTGCGACTGCCCCTTTTATATTCGGGCTGTCTACGGTGGTGATTAATCACTCTCACGAATACAGGGTGATTGCTAAAACGGCCTGTACCGGTTTTTATTTGCCCACGGAAACCACCCGTCAACTCATCCAGCAGTATTCACTCTGGAAAGAGGCCTTCTGCTGGTTATCCTGGATAACTTACATTCTCGAGAAACGCGATAAGCAGCTGGTGGGAAATAATTCCTATCACCAGATCCGCTCGATGCTGCTGAATATGGCGGAATGGGATGAAACGCTGCGTTCAAAAATCGGTGTGATGAATCATATTCAACAGAGCACACGAATTTCACGTTCCGTTGTTGCCGAGGTGCTTGCCGCCCTGAGGCAGGGAAACTATATCAACATGAGCCGGGGCAAGCTGGTCAGCATCAACCGCTTGCCCACGGAATATTAGATTAGTTAGACGCGGTGAGAACCTGGGCTTTATTGGCGCTCAGTTCAGCCACTAAGTTATTAATCCCGTCACTCATATTGACGAAACGCGTATGCGGGGAGCGGGTGACCACCACAAATGCGCCCACGTTTGACTGCGGGATCATGGCCATATAGGTGATGAATCCACCGCCGCCTCCTGTTTTCTGAATAATACCCGGACGGCCATTTTTCGGTGCCATATAGACCCAGCCCATACCGAGCGCGTCGGCTTTACCCGGCACGTCCATCCCGATGACGCGTTGCAGCTGAGTGCGCTGATAAATCAGGGTCTGCATGCGATCGGCCTGGCTGCTGCGTGCGTAGAAATCTGAGGAAAGGAACTGTTGCATCCAGCGCATCATGTCGCCAGGCGTGGAATAGACCCCGCCGCTGCCCACGGCCGCCAGCGTATTATTACAGGGGCTAGCGCCTTTCTCCGCCACCATCAGGCGACGGCACTGATCCGGAGATGGGGTAAAGGTGGTGTCTTTCATACCCAGCGGACGGGTTATCTGCTCTTCAAACAGCTGCGTGTAGGGTTTGCCAGCCGCCGTTGAAAGGGCGTCCGCCAGCAGGTCAAAGGCCAGGTTTGAATAAGAGGCCTGCGAACCCGGCGCCGCCTTCAGCGTGGCGGTACTCAGGTAGCTCCAGCGCTGGTCGCGCGTTGGCCAGACAAATACGTCACGGTGCGCCGCCCCGCCTGGCTGCTCACGCGGCAGGGCGCTGGTGTGGGTGGCAAGGTTCACAAGCCGAATCGGCGTACCCTGATAGGTTGGAACCCGGGCGCCTGGAGGTGCGTATTTGCTGAGCGGGTCGTCGAGTTTTACCACGCCCTGATCGAGCAATTTCACCAGCATTTCGCTGGTCATCAGCTTGGTTAAGGACGCGATGCGGATAACGGAATCCAGCTGCGGGTGAACGTTATTTCCTGGGCGCGTCTCGCCAAAGCTGCGGAATACACGCTGGTTACCGTCGATGACGACCATCGCCATCCCGGTCGCACCGCTGCCGTAATAGATAAGGTTCGCGTAGCGGTCGGCAATATCTGAAGCTAAAACGGGCGCCGTCAGCGGTTGGGCTGCCTGGGCGGTAGAAAAGCTCACCGCACACAGCGCGGCAAAAGAGAGCAGACAACGTTTCAACGAAAAGCATCCATGAAGTGAATGAAGAAAGTAATGGGTATTTATACTACTAATCGGTACCGCGCAATGCCCCGAATTGCATAACGATAGCGAGAAAAACGTAACCATGGGTAAATATGAACAATTTACTTACGAGCCATCTCCCATTTTGTGACATCGGGCTTATGATAGGCACCAGTGTCACTCAATCTTACGGAGAACGGTATGTCTGAGAAGCGTGTGGTTATGGTTGTCGATATGCAGAACGGGGTATTTGAAACCCCTCGTCATCAGCGCGAAAAATGTGTCTCTCTGATCAACCAGCTTACGCAGGCAGCCGACAAGGTCATTTTTATTCAGCATACCGAGGCAGGGGGCCTGGAAGAGGGAAGTGAAGGGTTTGCGCTACTGCCTGAACTCCATCAGCCAGCTGACGCGCTATATGTGACCAAAACCGCCTGTGATGCCTTCTATAACACCGTGCTTGAGGCGCTGCTGCGTGAGCAGGGCATTCGCGAGTTTGTCATCTGCGGCTGCGCCACCGATTACTGCGTCGATGCGACGATCAAGAACGGCGTCAGCCGGGGTTATCACATCACCGTGGCGGAAGATGCCCATACTACCGCCAATCGCCCGGCGGCAGATGCGCGGATCCTGATTAACCACCACAACGACGTCTGGCGTAACTTCATCGCGCCGGCGAATCCTCTCGCGGTGAAACGCACCGAAACAATTCTCGAAAACTGGAAAGCGAACTAATAATCAACCCTCGGGTCTGACCTTTTTGCCTGAGTCGGGAGGCTGGCCTGGGCAGGTTTTTCGTGTGGTAACGTGTTGTGCACAGCAACAGCCATAACAACAAGAAGGAAGCATTATGTTTAAGTCTTTTTTCCCAAAGCCGGGGCCTTTTTTCCTGTCGGCATTTATTTGGGCACTCATCGCTGTCATTTTCTGGCAGGCGGGCGGCGGCGCATGGCTGACGCGCATCACGGGAGCAACGGGCGAGGTGCCGATTAGCGCGGCGCGCTTCTGGTCGCTCAGCTATCTACTGTTTTACGCCTACTACACGGTGTGCGTAGGGCTGTTTGCCCTGTTCTGGTTTATGTATTCTCCGCACCGCTGGCAGTACTGGTCTATCCTCGGCACATCGCTAATTATCTTTGTCACCTGGTTCCTCGTGGAGGTGGGCGTGGCGGTTAACGCCTGGTATGCGCCGTTCTACGATCTGATCCAGACCGCGCTGAGCTCTCCGCATAAGGTGACCATCAACCAGTTCTATCATGAAGTCGGCGTCTTCCTCGGTATCGCCCTTATTGCGGTGATTATCGGCGTGATGAACAACTTCTTCGTCAGCCACTACGTTTTCCGCTGGCGTACCGCGATGAACGAACATTATATGGCGCACTGGCAGCACCTGCGCCATATCGAAGGTGCCGCACAGCGTGTGCAGGAAGACACCATGCGTTTTGCCTCCACCCTTGAAGACATGGGCGTCAGCTTTATCAACGCCATCATGACGCTAATCGCCTTCCTGCCGGTGCTGGTGACGCTCTCGGCGCACGTGCCGGATCTGCCGATTGTCGGCCATATTCCTTATGGTCTGGTGATTGCCGCGATCGTCTGGTCGCTGATGGGCACGGGCCTGCTGGCGGTGGTGGGGATCAAACTGCCGGGCCTGGAGTTTAAAAATCAACGCGTGGAAGCCGCTTACCGTAAAGAACTGGTTTACGGCGAAGATGACGCCAACCGCGCCTCGCCGCCAACCGTCCGCGAGCTGTTTGGCGCCGTGCGTCGTAACTACTTCCGACTCTACTTCCACTATATGTATTTCAACATTGCCCGTATTTTGTATCTGCAGGTGGATAACGTTTTCGGTTTGTTCCTGCTGTTCCCGTCGATTGTTGCGGGTACGATTACGCTCGGTCTGATGACGCAGATCACCAACGTTTTCGGTCAGGTTCGCGGGTCGTTCCAGTACCTGATCAGCTCCTGGACCACCCTGGTAGAACTGATGTCCATCTACAAACGTCTGCGCAGTTTTGAACGTGAGCTGGACGATCGTGACCTGCAGGAAGTCACCAACACATTTAGCTAATACAGGAAGTTGCTATGTCTTTTGCCGTACCGCGCGCGTTACCGTTGTCCTTGCTGGCCGCTCTTGTGCTGGCAGGCTGTGCCGAAAAAGGGGCCGCTCCGCTCAAAAAGGGGGAGAAGCCCGTCGATGTGGCGAGCGTTGTGCGGCAGAAAATGCCCGCCAGCGTGAAGGATCGCAACGCGTGGGCAGATGCGCTGGCAAAAACCTTTGAAAGCCAAAAGATCGCGCCGACCGAGGAGAATATCTGCTCGGTGCTGGCGGTGGCGCAGCAGGAGTCGATGTACCAGTCAGACCCGGTGGTGCCGGGTCTGAACAAAATTGCCTGGAAAGAGATCGACCGCCGCGCGGAATCCATGCATATCCCGGTTTTCCTCGTGCATACCGCGCTTAAAATCACCTCGCCGAACGGCAAAAGCTACAGCGAACGGCTGGACGCGGTGAAAACCGAAAAACAGCTCAGCGCCATCTTTGATGATTTCATCAGTATGGTCCCGATGGGGCAGAAGCTGTTTGGCTCACTGAACCCGGTACATACCGGTGGCCCGATGCAGGTGAGCATTGCGTTCGCGGAGAAGCATACCGACGGCTACCCGTGGAAAATCGACGGTACGGTACGCCAGGAGGTCTTCTCCCTGCGCGGTGGGCTATGGTTCGGCACGTATCATCTGCTGAACTATCCGGCGAACTACAATGAGCCGCTGTACCGCTTTGGCGACTTTAACGCGGGCTGGTATGCCAGCCGTAATGCGGCATTCCAGAGTGCGGTCAGCCGCGCAAGCGGCGTTAAGCTGGCGCTGGACGGCGATCTCATCGCTTACGGCAGCAGCGAGGCGGGAAGCACCGAGCTGGCAGTACGGAAATTATCGACCACGCTTGGCTTGAGCAACAGCGACATTCGCCGTCAGCTTGAGAAAGGCGACAGCCTGGCCTTTGAGAAAACGGATCTGTACAACAAGGTGTTTGCGCTTGCGGAGCAGAAAAGCGGGAAAACGTTACCGAGGGCGATCCTGCCGGGGATCCAGCTGGAAAGCCCGAAGATCACCCGTAACCTGACCACCGCATGGTTCGCAAAACGCGTGGACGATCGCCGGGCGCGCTGTATGGGGCTTTAACGGCGACGGCGAAAGCGCAACACTAACGCCACAACGCCCAGAATCATACATCCCGCGAGGAAGGGGATCAGGCCGAACAGGGTGCTGACGCCAAAGCCAATCTCAACTCGCGGGCGTCCGTTATCCTGCACCTGCATCAGGTGTTCATAAACGCCCGGCGCATGGACCAGCATATTGAGCAGCTGTGAGCCGGCCCAGAAGCAGAACAGGACAAACAGGGCATAAGCGATATTACCCGCCGTGGAGGTTTTTGGTTTGCCGCCAAAAATCGGTTTCGACAATGTAAAGTCAGCCATGTTGACCTCCCGTGGTATCACTCTGTTTTAATACGCGTCTTACGGGGTGAGTTTGACAGGTCATCGCATTTGTCAATATCAGAATCGTGGTAATTTACGCGCCGGAATCCTCCTGGATTGTCGATTTCTGCAGCACATCACAATTTCATCACTTAAGTGAAATTGCGTCGCGTTTCAGAATTTCCGTATCTGCCACAGACCTGGCCGTAAAACTGTGAGAGGATGTCTTTTTTTCCTGCCGGAGTTGTTATGAAGCTCACGTCCAAACTACGCCGTGACTGGCACTATTACGCCTTTGCTATCGGACTGATCTTTATTCTTAATGGTGTCGTGGGCTTGTTGGGGTTTGAAGCAAAAGGATGGCAAACCTATGCCGTCGGGCTGGTGACCTGGGTGATAAGTTTCTGGCTGGCGGGGCTGATTATCCGCCGTCGTCCTGAAGAGACGACAGCGGATGAGGCGAAGGGCGTCGATTAACCGTTTACGGAACTTTTAAGCGCGCTGTCGGCGGCGTGACGCTCCAGCGCCAGTTCTATCAGGCGGGTGATCAGTTCCGGGTAGCTCAGGCCGCTGGCCTGCCACAGTTTCGGATACATGCTGATGTTTGTGAACCCCGGCAGCGTGTTGATTTCATTGATCACCACTTCGTTTTCCGGCGTCAGGAACACATCCACGCGCGCCATGCCCCAGCAGCCGAGCGTCTGATAAGCGCGAATGGCGATCGCCCGGATCTTATCGTTAATCGCCGGATCGATATCCGCAGGAACGACAACCTGCGCGCCTTTGTCATCAATGTATTTGGTGTCGTACGAGTAGAAGTCGCTGTTTAAGACCACTTCGCCGCAGGTGCTCGCCTGTGGGAAATCGTTGCCCAGCACGGCGCACTCAATTTCACGGCCTTTGATGCCCTGCTCAACCACCACTTTATGGTCGAACTCAAACGCCAGACGGACAGCCTGCGTGAACTCTGCTTCGCTGGTGACTTTGCTGACGCCCACGGAGGAGCCCTGGTTTGCAGGCTTCACAAACAGCGGCAGACCCAGTTCTCCGCTAATTTGCGCGAAGCTGTGCTTGTCGCGGTTGGCGCGGGTGAGGGTCACGAATGGCGCAATATTCAGCCCGGCATCGCGCAGCAGGCGTTTGGTGACGTCTTTGTCCATGCACGCGGCAGAGCCGAGGACGTCCGAGCCGACGAACGGCAGGTTGGCCATGCGCAGCATTCCCTGCAGGGAACCATCTTCGCCCAGGGTGCCGTGAACGATAGGGAAGACAACGTCGATCTGGGCGAGTGCCTGCGCGTTGCCGGCGTCGATGAGCTGCCCCTTCACGACGCCGGGTACGGTGGCGACGCTCACTTCCGAAGGATTAAGGGCGATGTGCGCCGGATCGTGAGCATTCAGCAGATACTGGCTGGCATCGTTAACGTGCCACTGGCCCTGTTTATCAATGCCCAGCAGCACGACGTCGAAACGGCTTTTATCGATCGCATCGACGATATTTTTGGCCGATTGCAATGACACTTCGTGCTCCGCTGATTTTCCCCCAAAGACAATACCTACGCGCTGCTTAGCCATCTCACTCTCTTCCAGTCTGACGAAAAGCCAATAACATACCACGATGCCCGGCGGGTTTCGCGGCCTTCTGCCATAATGTTTTGGGGAATGTTGAGGGGGGAGAGTGAAAGGAAAAACGCTGCTGACCGTATTCATCATTGTGGCCGTTGCAACGGTGGGTTACCGCTGGTTGCCGCCTTACTACAACCCTTTCATGCCGCTGACGCTTGACGACCCGCCGGGCCGTATCACCCAGTATAAGCTCCGGCGCTTAACTCCCGAGGCGTGCGCGACGCTGCTTTCGCAGGCTGACCAAAGAGATCTTATCCGCACCCAGCCGGTGGCCGACAGCGGCGGCGCGTGCCCGCTTAACAACGTCGTGCGCGTGCGTGATTTCGGCCCGGTCGGCCTGAACAGCAGCTTTCTTGCCAGCTGTCCGCTGGCGCTCAGCTCTGCGCTGTTTATCAGCCAGCAGGCCCGGCCGCTGACAAAACGCTATACGGGCAGCGATCTGGCGCGTATCGATCATCTCGGCAGCTTTGCCTGCCGCAACATTTACCACCGCCCTGACGCGCGACGCAGTGAGCATGCCACGGCGGAGGCGCTGGATATCGCCGCCTTTCGGCTGGCGAACGGGGAGCGCATCACGGTACTGAACGGCTGGAAGGAAGCAACAACGCAGCCATGGCTGAAGGCCATGCTGGCGGCAAGCTGCGGCTACTACGGGAACGGCCTGGGGCCGGAGTATAACGCGGCGCATGCCAACCATTTTCATCTGGGAATGCGCGGTTTCGGACTCTGTCGGTGAAGCATAATATTCCGCCAGAAAATGGATGAATTGTGACTTATTTCACAAATATGATGACTGGGAAGATAAAACACCAAAGTCAGTCGGGCCGCATCTCTGGTGCGACGTCAAAACGCGTAACTTGCTAATCTGTAGGCGAATTCGCCTAAAAATGAAGACTATTTCTTTATGGAATCCTGGAAAGTTAATCTCATCTCGGTCTGGTTCGGCTGCTTCTTTACCGGGCTGGCCATTAGCCAGATCCTGCCGTTCCTGCCGCTGTACGTCTCGCAGCTGGGGGTGACCTCGCATGAAGCGCTCTCCATGTGGTCCGGCCTGACGTTCAGCGTCACGTTTCTGGTCTCCGCCATTGTGTCACCGATGTGGGGCAGCCTGGCGGATCGGAAAGGCCGAAAACTGATGCTGCTGCGCGCCTCGCTCGGGATGGCGATTGCCATTCTGCTGCAGGCCTTCGCCACCAACGTCTGGCAGCTGTTTTTCCTGCGCGCGGTGATGGGGCTGACGTCCGGGTACATTCCGAATGCCATGGCGCTGGTCGCCTCTCAGGTGCCGCGCGAGCGTAGCGGCTGGGCGCTGAGTACGCTCTCCACGGCCCAGATAAGCGGCGTCATCGGCGGTCCGCTGCTGGGCGGTTTTCTGGCGGATCACGTCGGGCTGCGCGCGGTATTTATCATCACCGCGATCCTGCTGGTGGTCAGTTTTCTGGTCACGCTCTTTCTTATCAAAGAGGGAGGCCGCCCGGTTATCAGTAAATCTGAACGCCTGAGCGGCAAGGCCGTCTTCGCCTCGCTGCCCTATCCGGGACTGATGATCAGCCTGTTTGTGACCACTATGGTTATCCAGCTTTGTAACGGTTCGGTCGGTCCGATTCTGGCGCTGTTTATCAAGTCGATGGAGCCGGAAAGTACAAATATCGCTTTTCTGAGCGGCATGATTGCCGCCGTGCCGGGCGTATCCGCTCTGATTTCCGCGCCGCGTCTGGGAAAACTGGGTGACAGGATCGGCACGGCGCGCATCCTGATGGCGACGCTGATCTTTGCGGTCGTGCTCTTCTTCGCGATGTCGTTTGTCACCTCTCCGCTTCAGCTTGGCGTATTGCGATTCCTGCTCGGGTTTGCTGATGGTGCAATGTTGCCTGCGGTGCAGACCCTGCTGGTTAAATATTCCAGCGACCAGGTGACGGGGCGTATTTTTGGATATAACCAGTCATTTATGTATCTGGGGAATGTTGCCGGTCCGCTTATTGGCGCATCTGTTTCCGCGATGGCCGGTTTTCGTTGGGTATTTGCGGCCACGGCGATTGTCGTTTTAATCAATATTATCCAGCTGGCTATTGCGCTGCGTCGCCGCAGACAAATGGCGGAAGCGAAATCGGCGAGATAATCGTTTCGTTGATGTATTATATATTCTTATGGTAGCCGCATTTTTATATAACAAAATGCGGCGCTTCTTTATAAAAAAACGTTTCGCTCACCGCGGCGGTCCTTTATTTTCATTCCTGCATCACTTTTGCATACCATAATAAATTTCTTCTCTTTGCATTATGGATTCAGAATGCTAACTTCAGACAAAACTGAAAAAGGAACTGGCACGATGAAAAATCTCATTGCTGAATTGCTGGTCAAGCTGGCACAAAAGGAAGAGGAGTCAAAAGAGCTGGTAGCCCAGGTCGAAGCGCTGGAAATTGTGGTCACCGCGCTGCTGCGACAAATGGCGAAAACCGATCAACAGGCGTTGATTGAGAGCGTGGAAGGCGCGCTGGACAGCGTCAGGCCTGAATCGCAGGTTCCGGTTGAGGATGCCGAGATGCTCCACCAGTACGTAAAGAAGCTGTTAAGGCATCCGCGCAGCTAAACCGTCACAGGACGTAACGACGTGTCATAGAATTGTCATGCAGGATGCCTATAGTCGCTCTGTTTTTATTTTTATGTATTTGTACATGGAGAAAATAAATTGAAACAGAGCGCACTTTTCATCGCATTACTTCCCCTGTTAATTACCCCTGCCATTTATGCCGATACTGCCCAAACCAGCGTGCTGGATAATCGCGCGGCAAAAGGGGATATCACCCAGCCTGGCGGCGCACGCCGTTTATCAGAAGATCAAACTGCCGCTATTCGCGCTTCGCTGAATGATAAGGCGGCGAAAAATATTATTCTGCTTATTGGCGATGGAATGGGGGATTCCGAAATCACGGCGGCGCGAAATTATGCCGAGGGTGCGGGCGGCTTTTTTAAAGGCATCGACGCATTACCGCTGACCGGACAATATACCCATTACGCGCTGGATAAAAAAACCGGTAAACCGGATTACGTCACGGACTCCGCGGCCTCTGCTACGGCGTGGTCCACCGGCGTGAAAACCTATAATGGCGCGCTGGGTGTGGATATTCACGAAAAAGATCATCAAACCCTTCTTGAGATGGCAAAAGCGGCGGGCCTGGCGACCGGCAACGTCTCCACCGCTGAACTTCAGGATGCAACGCCCGCGGCGCTGGTGGCGCACGTGACCTCGCGTAAATGCTACGGTCCGTCAGTGACCAGCGAAAAATGCCCGACGAACGCGCTGGAAAAAGGCGGCAAAGGCTCGATTACGGAACAGCTGCTGAACGCGCGTCCTGACGTGACCCTCGGCGGCGGCGCGAAAACCTTCGCAGAAACCGCAACGGCGGGCGAGTGGCAGGGCAAAACGCTGCGCGAGCAGGCGCAGGCCCGCGGCTATCAGCTGGTGAGTGATGCAAATTCGCTGGCAGCCATCACCGAGGCGAACCAGGACAAGCCGCTGCTGGGGCTATTCTCTGACGGCAACATGCCTGTGCGCTGGGAAGGACCAAAAGCCTCTTATCACGGCAATATCGATAAACCTGCCGTAACCTGTACGCCTAACCCGAAACGCACGGACAGCGTACCGACGCTGGCGGCGATGACCGATAAAGCCATCTCTCTGCTGAGCAAGAGCGAAAAAGGGTTCTTCCTGCAGGTTGAGGGCGCGTCGATTGATAAGCAGGATCATGCGGCGAATCCGTGCGGCCAGATTGGCGAAACCGTCGATCTGGACGAAGCGGTGCAGAAGGCGCTTGAGTTCGCGAAAAAAGACGGCAACACCCTGGTGATCGTCACCGCGGACCATGCCCATGCCAGCCAGATCATTCCGGCAGATACCAAAGCCCCAGGCCTGACGCAGGCGCTGAATACCAAAGATGGCGCCGTTATGGTGTTGAGCTACGGCAACTCTGAGGAAGAGTCCATGGAGCACACCGGCACCCAGCTGCGCATTGCAGCCTACGGTCCGCACACGGCAAATGTGGTAGGCCTGACCGATCAAACGGATCTGTTCTACACCATGAAGGCGGCGCTGGGTTTTAAATGATAAAATCCCGGCGGAAATCACATCTGTCGGCTGGTTTTTTTCCTGTCACGAACCAGACTTACAGGGAATGTTCACAAAAGGATGGTGCAATGAAAACAACATTACTGGTTACTCTGCTCTCCGGCCTGTTCCTGGTCGCATCGGCGAACGCGGAAGAGAAGACGCTAACGCCGCAACAACAGCGTATGACCACCTGTAATCAACAGGCGACGTCGCAGAGTCTGAAGGGAGACGCCCGCAAGACCTACATGAGCGACTGCCTTAAAAATGGCGCCGCGAAGCCGGCTGAAAAAAGCCTGACGCCGCAGCAGCAAAAAATGCGCGAGTGTAATGCGAAAGCGACCGAACAGTCCCTGAAGGGGGACGACCGCAGCAAGTTCATGAGCGCGTGCCTGAAGAAAAAAGTGTAGTTCAAACGGGTGAGCGGCTTCGGCGGCTCACCCGAAATTTCATACTTTCCCCGCAGACCCCCTCTCTATAATTTGGGAAAATGTTTCAGAATATTCCCAAAAATGATGAATGATGAAACGTATTACAACAAAAAGCGCATTCGGGAAGAGTGGAATTTAACCCTTTCTCAGGATGACCCTCACCGCGCCGGCATTCAGTTTGCCCGGCGAGTTCGGCTGGCGCGCGCCGTCGGGCTGGCGGCGATGTTTTTCCCCGTTGCGGGGATGCTGGTCACCCATTTTTTACCCGGTGGCTGGTGGCTTTTACTGGTGGGGTGGGCGTTCGTCTGGCCCCATTTTGCCTGGCAGCTGTCCTGCCGCGCCGCTTCACCTCATCAGCAGGAAATTTTCAATCTTAAAATCGATGCCATTATCGCCGGGCTCTGGATAGGCGTGATGGGGATGAATGCATTACCCACCGCAGCGCTGGTGATGATGGTGGGGATGAATATGATGGGTTCCGGCGGCTGTCGTCTGTTTATCCCGGGGATCGCGTTGACGCTGCTCTCCGCGCTGGTGACCCTGCCACTCGTCGGGAAAGTGGCCGTCTTCAACCCCGACCTCGTGGAGTGGGGCTTAACGTTACCCGTGCTCGTGCTGTATCCCATGCTGTTTGCCTGGCTCAGCCACCGAACCGCCGTCAGGCTTGCGGAACATAAGCAGCGGCTGGAAATGATGAGCACCCGCGACGGGATGACCGGGGTCTTTAACCGTCGGCACTGGGAAATGCTGCTGCGAAATGAATTTGAGCATTGTCGGCGCGACCTCAGCACCGCCACGATATTGCTGATTGATATCGACCACTTTAAAAACATCAACGACACCTGGGGGCACGACGTGGGCGACGAGGCGATCATTGCTATTACGCGTCAGCTCCAGCGGTCGGTACGGTCAGGCGATGCGATCGGTCGGTTTGGCGGGGATGAGTTTGCGGTGATCATGTCGCAGACCGCGGCGGAAAGCGCCATCGCCGTGATGTCGCGACTGCATGAGCGGCTGGAAAAACTGACGTTACCGTGCGCGCCAAAAGAAGCGCTGCGCATCAGCGTAGGCGTTGCCCCCTGGGGGCCGCAGTTTGGACATTATCGGGAATGGCTGAAGGCGGCGGACGTGGCGCTGTACAGGGCGAAAAATGCCGGGCGCGGCCGCACCGAAGTGGCTGCCTGACGCCCGGTCAGAAATCAGGATTTACTCAGCTTCTCTGATTTTTCCATGCATTTTGCCATCGCTTCAATGACGGCCGAGCGGAATCCGCGCTCTTCCAGCACCCGCACCGCTTCGATGGTGGTACCGCCCGGGGAGCAGACCATATCTTTCAGTTCACCCGGGTGTTTGCCGGTTTCCAGCACCATTTTGGCGGAGCCCATGACGGCCTGCGCGGCGAACTTATACGCCTGCGCGCGCGGCATTCCGCCAAGCACGGCGGCGTCGGCCATCGCTTCTAAAAACATGAACACATAGGCAGGGGCTGAGCCACTCACGCCGACCACCGGATGGATCATCGATTCGGCAATCACTTCTGCCTCACCGAAGCAGCGGAAAATATTCAGCACGTCGGCCACTTCTTCTGTGGTCACCAGCGCGTTAGGCGTGACGGAGGTCATTCCGGCATTGACCAGCGAGGGGGTATTGGGCATGGCGCGGACGATTTTACGATCGTGACCCAGCGCGCGCGCCAGCTGATCGAGCGTGACGCCTGCGGCAATCGACACGACCAGCGTCTCTTTATTCAGGCTGGAGGTGATATCGCTCAGCACTTTGATCATGATGTTTGGCTTGACGGCGCCAAAGACGATATCGGCGACCTGGGCGACTTCCTGCGCGCTTTCGGCGGCGTTGATCCCATATTGATCGCGCAACTCGGCGACTTTGTCCGGTGACGGGGTATAGACCCAAATCTGACCCGGCAGCACCTGCCCGCTGGCGATCAGACCGCCCAGGATGGCTTTGCCCATGTTACCGCAGCCGATAAACCCGATTTTCTTGTCCATCACGATTCTCCGTCATTATGCGTTGTTTTCTCTGATTGATAGCTTAACAACGAAATGCAGGCGACAATAGTCGGCAGACTCATTATGGGGAGACAATATGGCGATTTGGGTTGATGCGGACGCGTGTCCGAACGTGATTAAAGAGATTTTATTTCGCGCCGCCGAGCGCGTTCAGATGCCGCTGACGCTGGTGGCGAACCAGAATATTCGCGTACCGCCTTCGCGGTTCATCCGCTCCTTGCGCGTGCCGGCCGGGTTCGACGTGGCGGATAACGAAATTGTTCGCCTGTGCAGCGTGGAGGATCTGGTGATCACGGCGGATATTCCGCTGGCTGCCGAAGTGCTGGAGAAAGGGGCGGCGGCGCTCAATCCGCGCGGGGAGCGTTACTCGCCTTCGACCATTCGGGAAAAGCTCACCATGCGCGATTTTATGGATACGATGCGGGCCAGCGGCGTGCAGACCGGTGGACCGGACAGCCTGTCCCAGCGCGATCGCCAGCAGTTCGCTGCCGAGCTGGATAAATGGCTGCTGGAAGTGAAGCGCCGCACAGCGTAATGATAATTATTGTCAATTTGTGGTACAGTGTGGCCTCCACAGGGTTGTCATCCCGTACCGCTTTGCAGTAAAGTAATCGCAACATCTTCTGCAATTATTTCTTTACACTCTTCAGCCATTCGGCATCAAGGGGAACACCTGGCATGACCCAACCCATCTTTTTAGTTGGCCCCCGCGGCTGTGGGAAAACCACCGTTGGCCTGGAGCTGGCACGCGTGTGTCATCGCCAGTTTGTTGATACCGACCACTGGCTGCAAACCGAGGCCGGAAAAACCATCGCCGAGATTGTTGAGCAAGAGGGATGGGAGAGCTTTCGCGCGCGCGAAACCGCCGCGCTGAAAGCGGTCACGACCCCGTCTGCCGTGATCGCGACCGGCGGAGGCATCGTTCTGGCGGAGTGCAATCGCCACTTTATGCGCGAAAAGGGGATTGTGATTTATCTCAGCGCGCCGGTGTCGGCCCTGGTTGGGCGTCTGGAAGCCTTTCCGGAAGAGGGGCAACGTCCCGCGCTGACCTCCAGGCCGCTCAGCGAAGAGGTGAGCGAAGTGCTGGCCGAACGCGATGCGCTATACCGCGAAGCGGCTCACCACGTGGTGGATGCGTCAGCCTCTCCCGAAGACGTTGTGATTCAGATTATTACCGCCCTGCGTTTGGCTTGTGCCAGCTAACCGGCGTCTATACTTATAGCTCAGACATAAAAAAAGGATGAGCTATGCCAACCAGACCTCCCTATCCGCGTGAAGCACGTATTGTTACCGTTGAAAAAGGCCAGACGGGTCATACCGTGACCTGGTATCAACTGCGTGCCGATCACCCCAAGCCGGACTCGCTGATCAGTGAACACGAGACTGAACAGGAAGCGCTGGATGCGAAACGGCGCTATGAAGATCCCGATAAAACCTGACCCTTTTCCTAAACGTTCCAGTATCGTGCCTGAATCACACTTTTTACTCATCGGGAAAGTTAAGCAGGAGTTAATATTTAGTTATTACAAATAACTTCGGTATCGGCAGGCGATCTTTACATTTCGATGTCGGGATCACCTGCTACGCTTGGTGCTGTTTTGTTGAAAAAATGAACTGTGCAGCGTAGTGAGCCTGTACCTGTGTGCACGATGTTGGAGTAATGGAAGGCGATCAAGATGAAGGCAACGTTGGCGATCCTCACCATTGGTGTGGTCCCTGTAAGCGAAGTGTTACCGCTCTTAACCGAGCATGTATCTGAACAACAGATAACGCATCTTAGCCTGCTGGGGAAGATGAGTCGGGAAGAGGTCATGGAAGACTACGCTGTCGAGGCGGGGGAGGATCCCCTGGCGACGTTATTAAGCGACGGTAAACTGGCGCACGTTTCGCGTCAGAAAATCGAGCGCTCGCTGCAGGGCGTAATAGAAGTGCTCGATAATCAAGGTTATGACGTTATTTTGCTGATGAGCACCGCGCCCATTAAGGGGCTTACGGCGCGTAATGCGATTTTGCTTGAGCCGATGCGGATCATTCCACCGCTGGTGGCCTCCATCGTGGATGGTCACCAGGTGGGGGTGATTGTGCCCATTGAGGAGCTCATGGATAACCAGGAAGCAAAATGGCACGTGCTGGAAAAAATGCCCTTGTATGCGCTGGCAAATCCGTTCTGGGACAGTGAGGCAAAACTTATTGCTGCCGGGAAGGAACTGCTTGAGAGAGGAGCAGATGTCTTGATTCTGGACTGCCTCGGTTTCCATCAGCACCATCGTGATCTGCTGCAAAAAGCGCTGGATGTGCCCGTGCTGTTATCCAACGTTCTGATGGCTCGCCTGGCCTCGGAACTTCTCATGTAATGATTTTGCGTGACAGGTGATGAGCATGGCCCCTATAGTGAATTTTTATCTATAAATATAAGGGCCAGTTCATGCTTCAAAGTAACGAATACTTTTCCGGTAAAGTGAAATCCATTGGTTTTACCAGCAGCAGCACTGGCCGCGCCAGTGTCGGCGTTATGGCGGAAGGGGAATACACCTTTGGCACGGCGGAAGCTGAAGAAATGACGGTCGTCAGCGGTGCGCTGAACGTCTTACTGCCGGGTGAAACGGAATGGAAAGTTTACGCTGCCGGGCAAGTTTTCAACGTCCCTGGCCACAGCGAGTTCCATTTGCAGGTCGCTGAACCTACCTCTTATCTGTGCCGCTATCTGAAATAAAAAATAAGCCGGGTGGCGCTAACGCTTACCCGGCCTGCGTTTTGCCTCTTATCTCTGCGCTTCGCCGCCGAGACCTTCCACCAGATTCTGAATCAACGCGGCCAGCTCGCCGGTCATCAGGATGAAGTCCGCGTCAAAGCGCTGGGCGTAATCTTCCCTGTCGATATCTTCGTTCTGATCGCGCAGCTCGTCGCAGAATTTCAGACGCTTCACGGAGCCGTCGTCGCACATCACGAACTGAATGCGCTGCTGCCAGTCGAGCGCCAGTTTAGTGACCACTTTACCCGCTTCGATGTGGACGGCGATCTCGTCGCTCACCAGATCCTGCTTCTTCGCGCGGATCACGCCGCCATCTTCCAGCAGGGCTTTCAGCTCGGCTTCATCAAGGATCTGGAAACCCTGAGCCGCAGCGCCGCTGCGTACCCATTCGGTCAGCGTCAGCTCGATCGGCGTTTCCAGCGCCAGCGGAACGACCGGTAAAGATCCGATGCTTTTACGCAGCAGGGCCAGCGTATCTTCTGCTTTCTTGGCGCTGGCGCAGTCCACCATGATCAGCCCGTTGACGGTGTCGATCCACATCATGGTCTGGCTGAAGCGGCTGAAGGCGCGCGGCAGCAGCGAGTGCAGCACTTCGTCTTTCAGCGAATCTTTCTCGGTCTTTTTCAGCTTGCGGCCCTGTTCGGCTTCCAGCTTGAAAATTTTCGCTTCGAGCGCCTGCTTAACCACCGGCGTCGGCAGGATTTTCTCTTCTTTACGGGCGCAGACGATGATTTGACCCGTGCTGCTGGCGTGGGTCAGTGCATCGCTTTGTGAACCCATTGGCGGAACCCAGCCGGTTTTCGCCATATCCTGGCTACCGCAAGGGGAAAAGGTATAAGCGGCTAACTGTTTTTCCATCTCTTCTGCACGCAGCGAAACGTCGCGGCTGAGACGGTAAACCATCAAATTTTTGAACCACAGCATGATAATTTCCACGGCCTTGTCGTTAAATCAGCGGGCATGATAACGAATTGTCGCATCGCTTGCATTGCTAATCGGGAAGCGTGCTTCTACTCTGTTGATAATCAAAATAATGAGGAGAGTCTTGTGCGTATTGGGATCGATTTGGGCGGCACCAAAACAGAAGTTATCGCACTGAGCGAGCAGGGGGAGCAGCTGTTCCGCCACCGTCTGCCGACGCCGCGCGATGATTATCACCAGACTATCGAGACGATTGCCAGCCTGGTTGAGATGGCAGAGCAGGCGACAGGGCAAACCGGCAGCGTCGGGATGGGGATCCCGGGGTCGATCTCGCCGTATACCGGGGTGGTTAAAAATGCCAACTCCACCTGGCTCAACGGTCAGCCGTTTGATAAAGATTTGAGCCAACGTCTGAACCGGGAAGTGCGTCTGGCTAACGACGCCAACTGCCTGGCGGTCTCTGAGGCCATCGACGGCGCGGCGGCCGGTGCTCAGACCGTGTTTGCCGTGATTATCGGTACCGGCTGCGGAGCGGGCGTGGCGTTCGGCGGGCGCGCCCATATCGGCGGTAACGGCACCGCGGGCGAGTGGGGACACAACCCGCTGCCGTGGATGGATGAAGACGAGCTTAAATACCGCGCTGAGGTGCCGTGCTACTGCGGAAAGCAGGGCTGTATTGAGACGTTTATCTCCGGCACCGGTTTTGCGACCGACTACCACCGTCTGAGCGGCCAGCCGCTCAGGGGCAACGAAATCATGCGTCTGGTCGAAGAACAGGATCCGGTCGCCGATCTGGCCCTTAGCCGCTACGAAATGCGGCTGGCGAAATCCCTGGCGCACGTGGTGAATATTCTCGATCCGGACGTGATTGTGCTCGGCGGCGGCATGAGCAACGTCGACCGGCTGTACGCCACGGTACCGAATCTGGTGAAACAGTGGGTGTTTGGCGGCGAGTGTGAAACCCCGATCCGCAAAGCTGTCCACGGTGACTCCAGCGGCGTGCGCGGCGCGGCGTGGCTGTGGCCGGAATAAAAGCAAATAATGTTTATTCCCTCTCCCTGTGGGAGAGGGTCAGGGTGAGGGCACCAGACCGCACCCTCCCCCCATTTATTCCACCGCAAATTCCTTATCCAGCCTGCTATAACCCAGCCCGTTAATTTTCTTCACCTTGATCTGCACCGGAATGCGCTCTTTCATCGCCTCAACGTGGCTGATCACGCCGATGGTTTTCCCGGTGGCGTTCAGCGCGTCGAGCGCATCCAGCGCGGTATCCAGCGTTTCACTGTCGAGCGTGCCGAACCCCTCATCCAGGAACAGGGAATCGATTCGCGTTTTATGGCTCACCAGATCGGAAAGGGCCAGCGCCAGCGCCAGGCTGACCAGGAAGCTCTCGCCGCCCGAGAGCGTGCGGGTATCGCGAACCGCATCCGCCTGCCAGGTATCGACCACTTCCAGCTCCAGCGCGTCGCTGGCCTTGCGCTGCAGCAGATAGCGGCCGTGCAGACGGTTAAGCTGCTGGTTAGCAAGCCAGACGAGATTGTCCAGCGTTAGCCCCTGCGCGAATTTACGGAACTTGTCGCCGGTGCTGGAGCCGATCAGCGCGTTCAGATAACCCCAGTCGTCCGCCTGGCGCGCGGCCTCTTCAATTTGCTGCATCAACGCCAGCTGGTGCTGACGGTTATCGCTGTCCTGCTTAAGCTGCTGGCGGATCTCGCCCTGATGCGTGGTGTTCTCGCGAAGCCGTTGCGCCAGCTGCTGCAGCTGGCTTTGCAGCGCAGGAGCATCGGCGTTGAGCCCTTCCGGCCGCAGCGCCAGATGAGCCTGCAGCTGCTGGTTAGCCTGGCCGGAAAGGGCTGCGGCCTGCTGTATCTGGCTTTCCAGCGACTGCTTCAGCTGTTCGAGGCGACGAATAGCGTCGTCATCCAGCAGCGCGGCGAGGAACGCGTCCCGATCGGCAAAGCAGCTCGCTGCGAGCGCCGCGGTGAACTGCGTCTGCGACTGCTGCAGGCGCTCTTGCTCCAGCTTTTCCTGCTGCTGCTGCGCGCTGAGCTGGCTTTGTAGCGACACGCATTCATCGTGAACGTCGCGCCAGCCGTCAGGAATGGCCGGTTCGGCCTCTTCGCCGTTCGTTTCCGGAAGCGTGTCGAGCAGCGGCTTCAGCGCGTTTATGCGTTCCAGAAGCACGCCGTGCTGCGTTTGTTTCTCCTGCCACTGCGCGAATTCCGCTTCGCGGGCGTGCAGCCAGGCGGCTTCATTGCCGTCTTCAGGTACGTTAAGCGATAGCGAGAGCAGGGTGTTTTCCAGCGCCTGGCGCGCGGCCGTCAGCTGCTGCTGATACTGTCGCTCCAGCACTTCCTGCTCGTTTAGCTGGTTTTGCAGGGTCAGACGCTGGCTCAACTGATAAAGCTGGCGCTCGTACTGTTCCTGCTCGTTCATCCATGGCGTGATATCTTCCTGAATATTCAACGCGATGTTCAGGGAAGCGCAGGCCTCCATCCACTCTTTAGTGAGCGCTTGCTCTTCCTGAGAGAGAGTCTGCGCTTCGTCTGACTCGCGCTGGATCTGCTGCGTCAGGGCATTAACCTGTCCCAGCACCAGCAGCCCTTCCTCTTTAAGGGCGGCGACCTCTTTTTCCAGGACATCGCGGCGGCGCTGGTTATCCGTCAGCTCAAGCGACTGGTATTGCGCAACGGCGGGGTGTTCGCTGGAGCCGCACAGCGGACAGGGTTTGCCGGCCTCAAGCCGGGAACGATAGCTTTCCAGGTCTTTAATCGTCGCTTCGCGTTCGCAGAGGGCTTTAAGATCCAGAAAGTGCTGGTGTTTCTCTTTGTACTGCTGGCGACGCAGCGTCAGCGTTTCATTGAGTTTGTTTTGATCGGCCTGGGCCTTCTGCACGCTTTCACCGCTCTGGCGCAGGCGCTTTTGCAGCGGCTGATAGCGGGCATGCAGCGACGTCAGCCGCTGGCGCAGCGTGCGTGACCGGGACTGCTGCTCCATGGCCGCGCTGACCTCATCCGCCGTCAGCGTCAGCGCATTTTCCGGCATCTCAGCCAGCCTGTTGCGTAATTCACCCATCCGCGCAGCAAGCGAGGCTAACTGCGTTTTGTCGCGGTTAAGCTGTGAGAACTGGGCACGCCAGCCGGCAATTTCCTGCCCCAGCAGGCGATAGCGCTCGTGCTCCGCCAGCCACTGCGCCAGCGCCGTCAGTTCGGTCTGAAGCTGCTCATGATTACGCTGGGCGGTATGACGGATCCGCGCGCGCAGCGCGGTTTTGGCTTGTAAGCGAGTATTTACTTCAATAATTCGCTGCTGGGTTTGCGTCAGGCGCGCGGTTTGCTCCTGCTGGTGCTCCCAAAGCGGTCGAAGCTGGGCGGCGGGCAGAGCAAGCTGGAGCTTTGCCAGCTCTGGCGCAGCGTTCGTCAGCGCCTGTTGCGCCTGCTGCTGCATCGCGGTGACGCGCTGTTGCTCAAGCACGAGCTCATCATGGCGCGTAAGCCACTGAAAATCTTTCTGCTGGCTTTGCTGCTGAACCAGCAGGGTTTTCTCTTCGTCAGTAAGCGCCTGCAAACTTTGCTGCAACTGCTGCTGTTGCTCTTCGCTCAACAGCACGACGCCCGCCGCCTGCGCCTCGCACTTTTCAAGCACGCTGCGGGCGGCTTTGTGTTTCTCAAACACCATGGCGGAAATCTGTCCGTAGATCTCGGTGCCGGTCAGCTCTTCCAGCAGCTCGGCGCGATCGCTCGGCCTGGCATTAAGGAAGGCGGCAAACTGCCCCTGTGAGAGCAGCATCGAGCGGGTGAAGCGGCCATAGTCCAGCCCGGTGAGCGCAGCGGTTTGCTCCAGTTTATCCGTCACTTTGTCGGCCAGGATTTTGCCATCTTCGCAGCGCGCCAGCTCCACGCGCGGCGCCTGCAGGTTTCCGTCCGGCTGGTTGCGCGCGCGGTTCTGGCTCCAGAATGCGCGATAGGCGGTGCCTTTTACCTCGAACTCCACTTCCGCCAGGCACTCGGCGGTGTCGCGCGTCATCAGGTCGTTTTGCGCCTGAGAGACCTTCTGCAGGCGCGGCGTTTCGTGATAAAGCGCCAGACAGATGGCGTCGAGCAGGGTGGTTTTACCTGCCCCGGTCGCGCCGGTAATGGCAAACAGCCCGTTGCTGGCAAACGGCTCCGCGGTAAAGTCAATTTTCCACTCGCCCTTCAGGGAGTTGAGATTTTTCAGGCGCAGGCTCAAAATTTTCATGCGTTTTCTTCCTCATCATTGAGCGCATGCAGGGTATGGCTGAACAGTTCGCTGAGTCTTGCGCGCTTCGCGTCGTCAATTTCCTCCTGCGAGAGCCTGCGTTCAAACACCTCTTCAACCCGAAGCTCACTGAGCGTTTCACGTTGAGCGCTTAACAGAATTTTCTCGCGCTGCTCGCGGCTGCGGCGTACCAGTAAGACTTCGACGGGTAAATCTTCCGTCAGCGCCTGAATTTTACGCTGCATATCGTGCAGGTAGTCGTTGGTGGTGATTTCGATATCCAGCCAGACGGGCGGGTTAAGCGCTGTTCCGCGCCACTGCTCAAGCTGGGCGGTAATGGCGTCAAGATCGCCCTTCAGCACCGCCAGCGGCTGGGTGACCGGGACCTCCAGCGTCTCGACGGCGTGAAGTTTTCCCTCGGAGAAGCTCACCAGATGGACGGACTTGGCTTTGCCCGTTTCGTCAAAGCTGAGCGAAAGAGGCGAGCCGCAGTAGCGGATGTGCTCGCTGCCGCCGACGATCTGCGCCCGGTGAATATGTCCGAGCGCAATGTAGTCGGCTGGCGGGAAGTTCTGCGCCGGAAAGGCATCCAGCGTGCCGATATAGATGTCACGTACGGCGTCACTTTTACTGGCTCCGACGGTGGTGAGATGGCCGGTCGCAATCACCGGAATCGGCTGGTCGCCGCGCAGGGCGCAGGCATCGGCGTGCTGCTGGTGATAATAGTCGGTGATGGCCTGTAATAGATGCTGCTGCTTTTCCGCACCCGACAGCCCCGCCTGGCTTTGCACGATGTCCCGCGGACGCAAAAACGGAATAGGGCACAGCACCGCCCCCGGCGTGCCGTCGCGTTTTTTCAGGAGCTGCGGGGCGTGCCCGGCGCTGGCGACGACGGTGGTATTGAGAAATGCCAGGATGTCACGAGATTCATTGAGGGTCGCGACGGAATCATGGTTGCCGGCGACAATCACCAGATGACAGCCGGTTTGCTGCAAATTCACCACGAAGCGGTTGTACAGTTCACGCGCATAGCTGGGGGGCGAGCCGGTATCAAAGATGTCACCCGCCACAATAATCGCGTCCACCTCGTGCGTCCGGGCCGTTTCCAGCAGCCAGTTCAGGAAGGCTTCATGTTCAGCCGCACGGCTTTTGCTGTAAAAATTTTGACCCAGATGCCAGTCCGAGGTGTGAAGTATGCGCATAGCAGATCCGTGGCAAAAAGAGAAAGCAGGATTATAAACGTTCAGAGACGGGAAAATAACCGCTGTAATAAAACAACGGTTTGCCCGTTATCGTGGTACTGTTTTTCATAAATCTGTCATAAATCTGACGCATAATGGCGCCGAATTACAAACTTGTAACTTAAATAAGATAAGACAGGGCAAAGTATGGCGAGACGTATTCTGGTCGTAGAAGATGAAGCTCCAATTCGTGAAATGGTGTGCTTCGTGCTCGAGCAAAACGGCTTCCAGCCGGTTGAAGCGGAAGATTATGACAGCGCAGTGAACCAGCTGAATGAACCCTGGCCCGATCTGATTCTGCTGGACTGGATGTTGCCCGGCGGCTCCGGACTGCAGTTTATCAAACACCTGAAGCGTGAAGCGCTGACCCGCGACATCCCGGTTGTGATGCTCACGGCGCGCGGAGAAGAAGAGGATCGCGTGCGCGGTCTGGAGACCGGCGCGGACGATTACATTACTAAACCGTTCTCCCCAAAAGAGCTGGTTGCCCGCATTAAAGCCGTGATGCGCCGTATTTCGCCGATGGCGGTGGAAGAGGTGATTGAGATGCAGGGGCTGAGCCTTGACCCCACCTCACACCGCGTCATGACCGGTGAAAATCCCCTCGACATGGGGCCTACCGAATTTAAACTCCTGCACTTCTTTATGACTCACCCGGAACGCGTTTACAGCCGCGAGCAGTTGCTGAATAACGTCTGGGGAACTAACGTGTATGTCGAAGACCGGACGGTTGACGTACATATTCGCCGCCTGCGAAAAGCACTGGAACTGAGCGGCCACGATCGCATGGTGCAGACGGTCCGCGGCACGGGTTATCGTTTTTCTACCCGTTTCTGAACAATGACAGGAGTGTGACGCGTGCTGGAACGTCTGTCATGGAAAAGGCTCGTCTTTGAACTGATCTTATGCTGTATTCCGGCCTTCCTTCTGGGGGCCTTTCTTGGACACCTGCCGTGGTTTCTGCTGGCGTCGGTCACCGGGCTGCTGATCTGGCATTTCTGGAACCTGCTGCGCCTCTCCTGGTGGCTGTGGGTTGACCGAAGTATGACGCCGCCGCCGGGAAGCGGCAGCTGGGAGCCGCTGCTGTACGGTCTGCATCAGATGCAGATGCGTAATAAAAAGCGTCGCCGCGAGCTGGGAAGCCTGATTAAGCGTTTTCGCAGCGGTGCAGAGTCGCTGCCGGATGCCGTTATTCTGACGACCGAAGAAGGGACAATCTTCTGGTGTAACGGCCTTGCGCAACAGCTGCTGGGCCTGCGCTGGCCCGACGACAATGGCCAGAATATCCTCAACCTTCTGCGTTATCCCGAATTTACGCTGTATCTGAAAAAGCGTGATTTTACCCGCCCGCACAATCTGAAGCTCAATAATGGTCGTCATCTGGAAATCCGCGTGATGCCCTACAGCGATAAGCAGTGGCTGATGGTGGCGCGCGATGTCACCCAGATGCACCAGCTGGAAGGGGCGCGTCGCAACTTCTTCGCCAACGTCAGTCACGAACTGCGTACCCCGCTGACCGTGCTTCAGGGCTACCTGGAGATGATGCAGGAGCAAACGCTTGAAGGCGCGCCGCGTGAAAAAGCGCTGCACACCATGCGCGAGCAAACGCACCGGATGGAAGGGCTGGTGAAGCAGTTGCTGACGCTCTCGAAGATTGAAGCGGCGCCGTCGCTCGCGCTAAATGACACCATTGATGTGCCGATGATGCTGCGGGTCGTTGAGCGTGAAGCGCAGACGTTAAGCCACAAAAAGCATCACCTGACTTTTGAGGTCGACAATACGCTGAAGGTGCTGGGCAGCGAAGATGAACTGCGGAGCGCCATTTCCAACCTGGTGTATAACGCGGTGAATCATACGCCGGAGGGGACGAATATCGTGGTGCGCTGGCACCATGCCCCAACGGGGGCTGAGTTTAGCGTGGAAGACAACGGGCCGGGGATCGCGCCTGAGCATATTCCGCGTCTGACCGAGCGCTTTTACCGTGTGGATAAAGCGCGATCCCGGCAAACAGGCGGAAGCGGCCTGGGGCTGGCAATTGTGAAACACGCGGTGAATCACCATGAAAGCCGTCTCGATATTCAGAGTACGCTGGGTAAAGGAACCCGCTTCAGTTTCGTTATTCCGGAACGATTAATTGCCAAAAAGATCGCCTGACGGCAGGCGTGTCATTTTACCTTTCCACGGGTCAGCGTCTGCTGGCCCGTTTGCTTTGCAGTCAAGCGAAACGCGGATGAATTTTATACGGCTGACTGTTTTTTGTTCGCATGATTAGCCATGGGTTTTTCTTATAAATAGCGTATTGTTCTGACGTGTATTTTCATGCTGGCATATTGTTCTGGTTTTACGATCCCACCTTGCCTTTAAACGTTATAAGCGTTTAAATTGCGCCCCAGATACTGTCAGACCGACTGTATTTGCGTGGTAAATCGAAAAACTATTCTTCTCCACGCCAGGACGGGAGCATTTCCCGCTGAAATTGAGCAAATTTTCGGCTGTATCGTCCCGTCAGGGATATCGAAAATCTCAATGTTTTCAACACCACATCCACAGGCAGTAAGGTTTTATGACCCATCACTTAAAATCGCGTGACATCATCGCGCTGGGCTTTATGACATTTGCGCTGTTCGTTGGCGCAGGCAACATCATTTTCCCTCCAATGGTTGGCTTACAGGCGGGTGAACACGTCTGGACCGCCGCGTTTGGTTTCCTGATTACTGCCGTGGGTCTGCCGGTTCTGACCGTCGTCGCGCTGGCGAAAGTCGGCGGCGGTGTGGATAGCCTCAGCACCCCGATTGGCAAAGTGGCGGGCGTTCTGCTGGCAACCGTCTGCTATCTGGCCGTTGGCCCGCTGTTTGCGACCCCGCGTACGGCGACCGTGTCCTTCGAAGTGGGTATTGCTCCCCTGACCGGCGACGGTGCGATGCCGCTGTTTATCTACAGCCTGATCTACTTCGCAATCGTGATTCTGGTTTCCCTCTATCCGGGAAAACTGCTGGATACCGTGGGTAACTTCCTGGCTCCGCTGAAAATTGTGGCGCTGATTGTTCTGGCGGTTGCGGCCATCGTCTGGCCAGCGGGCCCGATTAGCGACGCGATGGACGCCTATAAAAATGCCGCGTTCTCTAACGGCTTTGTGAACGGCTACCTGACGATGGATACGCTGGGCGCGATGGTGTTTGGTATCGTTATCGTTAACGCCGCGCGTTCCCGCGGTGTGACCGAAGCGCGTCTGCTGACCCGCTATACCATCTGGGCTGGCCTGATGGCCGGTGTGGGGCTGACGCTGCTGTATCTGGCGCTGTTCCGTCTGGGTTCCGACAGCGCCATGCTGGTCGATCAGAACGCCAACGGTGCGGCTATCCTGCACGCCTACGTTCAGCACACCTTCGGCGGTGCGGGCAGTATGCTGCTGGCAGCGCTCATCTTCCTGGCGTGTCTGGTGACGGCGGTTGGCCTGACCTGCGCCTGCGCAGAGTTCTTTGCACAGTATCTGCCGCTCTCTTACCGCACCCTGGTGTTTATCCTCGGTATCTTCTCCATGGCGGTGTCCAACCTCGGTCTGAGCCACCTGATTCAGGTCTCTATTCCGGTGCTGACGGCGATTTACCCGCCGTGTATCGTGCTGGTGGTGCTGAGCTTTACTCGCCCGTGGTGGAACAACTCTTCACGAATTATTGCGCCAGCCATGTTTATCAGCCTGATTTTTGGTATCCTTGACGGGATTAAAGCATCAGCTTTCGCGCACATACTGCCGGCATGGACACAGCGTCTGCCGCTGTCCGAGCAGGGTCTGGCCTGGCTGATGCCTACCGTTGTTGCACTGGTTCTGGCGATTATCTGGGACCGTGCTGCAGGGCGTCAGGTCGCATCGAACGCTCATTAATCAACGGCAACAAACTGTTTAACCACGGGGCTTAAGGCCCCGTGGTTTTTTGTTTTTTTCGTGTTGAATGGCAAGATTTAAATGGAAAGCACTAACAAACTTAAACGTGGATTGAGCACGCGCCACATCCGCTTTATGGCGCTGGGCTCTGCTATCGGCACCGGTCTTTTTTATGGCTCGGCAGATGCCATCAAAATGGCCGGTCCCAGCGTTCTGCTGGCGTACATCATCGGCGGCGTGGCGGCGTATATCATCATGCGCGCCCTCGGCGAAATGTCGGTTCACAACCCGTCCGCCAGCTCCTTCTCCCGCTACGCGCAGGAAAACCTCGGCCCGCTGGCCGGGTTTATCACCGGCTGGACCTACTGCTTTGAAATCCTGATTGTGGCGATTGCCGACGTGACGGCGTTTGGCATCTATATGGGCGTCTGGTTCCCGGCGGTGCCGCACTGGATTTGGGTGCTGAGCGTGGTGCTGATCATTTGCGCCGTCAACCTGATGAGCGTGAAGGTGTTCGGCGAGCTCGAATTCTGGTTCTCCTTCTTCAAGGTCGCCACCATCATCATCATGATCGTGGCCGGTTTCGGCATCATCATCTGGGGAATCGGCAACGGCGGGCAGCCGACCGGTATTCACAACCTCTGGAGCAACGGGGGCTTCTTCAGTAACGGCTGGCTCGGAATGGTCATGTCGCTGCAGATGGTGATGTTCGCCTACGGCGGCATCGAGATTATCGGTATCACCGCCGGGGAAGCGAAAGATCCGGAGAAATCCATTCCGCGCGCCATCAACTCGGTGCCGATGCGTATTCTGGTGTTCTACGTGGGCACGTTGTTCGTGATTATGTCCATCTACCCGTGGAATCAGGTCGGCACCAACGGTAGCCCGTTTGTTCTGACCTTCCAGCATATGGGAATTGCCTTTGCGGCCAGCATTCTGAACTTTGTGGTGCTCACCGCGTCACTCTCCGCGATCAACAGTGACGTCTTTGGCGTGGGCCGTATGCTGCACGGCATGGCGGAGCAGGGCAGTGCGCCGAAGGTGTTCGCCAAAACCTCACGCCGCGGCACGCCGTGGGTAACCGTTGTGGTGATGACCGTAGCGCTGCTGTTCTCGGTTTACCTGAACTACATCATGCCGGAGAACGTCTTCCTGGTGATCGCATCGCTGGCGACCTTCGCGACGGTGTGGGTGTGGATTATGATCCTGCTGTCGCAGATTGCGTTCCGCCGTCGTCTGTCGCCGGATGAGGCGAAAGCGCTGAAGTTCAAAGTACCGGGCGGCGTTGCGACGACCGTCGTCGGGCTGATCTTCCTGGTGTTTATCATTGGCCTGATTGGCTACCATCCGGATACCCGCATTTCCCTGTACGTGGGCTGCGCGTGGATCGTCCTGCTGCTGGTGGGCTGGATGTTTAAATGCCGCCGTGACCGTCAGCTGGCGGAAGCGCAGTAATATCCTTTTCCCCTCTCCCCTTGGGAGAGGGAATTTTGCCTCATCCTCCTTTCTCCTCCCCCAATAATCCCGAACGTGATGAGCTATCCTTAACCACCCTGTGGCAAGGTGACGTCAATTTCATCAGAGGGGATTCGTGATGTTAAACGCCTGGCACCTTCCGGTTGCCCCATTTGTTAAGCAAAACAAAGACAACCTTGTGATTACGCTCTGGCTGGCGGGGGAAAATCAGCCTGAACGCGTGACGCTCCGCGCCGAAATAGATAACGAAGAGACCGGCCTGAAAATGCACAAGCTGCGCAGCCAGCCGCAGCCGGGAATCACGGCGTGGCGGGCGAATATCGACCTGAATACTGGGCAGCCGCGCCGCCGTTACAGCTTTAAGCTTTTGTGGAATAACCGCCAGCTGTGGTTTACCCCGCAGGGGTTTAGCCGTTTCCCGCCCGCACGGCTGGAGCAGTTTGCGGTCGATTACCCGGATAACGGCCCGCAGTGGGTTAACGATCAGGTGTTTTACCAGATTTTCCCGGACCGTTTTGCGCGCAGCGAAAAGCGTACTGCGCAGCAGGATAAGGTTTATTACCACCACGCGGCGGGTCACGACGTCATTATGAAAGCGTGGAATGACCCGGTGACGGCGCAGGCTGGCGGCTCGACGTTTTACGGCGGCGATCTCGACGGCATCAGCGAAAAGCTGCCGTACCTGAAAAAGCTCGGCGTGACGGCGCTGTATCTCAACCCGGTGTTTAAAGCCCCGAGCGTGCACAAATACGATACCGAAGATTATCGCCACGTTGACGAACAGTTTGGCGGTGACGAGGCGCTGCTGCGCCTGCGAAAGAACACTCAAAACGAAGGCATGCGCCTGATTCTGGATGGCGTGTTCAACCACAGTGGAGATTCGCACGCCTGGTTTGACCGCCATAACCAGTCGATGGGCGGGGCGTGTCATAACCCGGAATCGCCGCAGCGCGACTGGTACAGCTTTAACGAGGAGGGCCGCGCGCTGGACTGGCTGGGCTACGCGAGCCTGCCGAAGCTGGATTTCCAGTCGCCAACGCTCGTGAATGAAATCTACGGCGGCGAAGACAGCATCGTCCGTCACTGGCTGAAGGCGCCGTGGAATATGGACGGCTGGCGGCTGGACGTGGTGCATATGCTCGGTGAAGCCGGCGGGGCGCGGAATAACCTTCAGCACGTCGCCGGGATTACGCGCTCGGCGAAAGCGGCCCAGCCGGAGGCGTTCGTCTTTGGCGAGCACTTTGGCGACGCGCGCCAGTGGCTGCAGAACGATGCGGAAGATGCGGCGATGAACTATCGCGGCTTTACCTTACCGCTGTGGGGATTCCTCGCTAACACCGACATCTCCTACGATCCGAATCATATCGACGCTGAAACCTGCATGGCGTGGATGGAGAACTATCGCGCCGGTCTGTCCCATCAGCAGCAGCTGCGGATGTTCAACCAGCTCGATAGCCACGATACCGCCCGCTTTAAATCCCTGCTTGGCAAGGATGTGGCGCGTCTGCCGCTGGCGGTGACCTGGCTCTTCACCTGGCCGGGCGTGCCGTGCATCTATTATGGAGACGAAGTGGGGCTGGACGGCAACAACGATCCGTTCTGCCGTAAAACCTTCCCGTGGGAGCCAGAGAAGCAGGACAAGGTGCTGTTCAGCCTGTATCAGCGGCTGGCGAAGCTGCGTAAGCAGAGTCTCGCCCTGCGCTACGGCGGCTGCCAGGTGGTATACGCCCACGATAACGTGGTGGTGTTTGCTCGCGTCTATAACCAGCAGCGCGTGCTGGTGGCGATTAACCGGGGCGAGGCCTGCGAAGTGGTGCTGGATGATTCACCGCTGCTAAAGGTGGCTGCGTGGAAGAATAAAGAGGGCAAGGCGACGATACAGGACGGCGTGCTGGCGCTGCCTGCGGTATCCGCGACGATCTGGTTCGGCAGTTAAGACCTGTTAATGTTTCCACCTTTTAAGATGGCGCAAATGCAACTATTTGTGTCAATCTTAACGGATCGTTTACGGTGAAGGTGGAAACATGGACGAGCTTTACATCCTTGGCTGTTTGTTCCTGGTTTTTGCGCTGGTGGTTGCGCCCGTGCTTGCGGTTATCGGCTTTAACCGAAGTACGGCGGCGCGACAGGAGATCGCCCGGCTACGCCAGCGCATTGAGGCGCTTGAGCAGCGCGACGTACCTGAAAGCGCGCCGGAGCCCGTGCAGCCTACCGCGCCAGTGGTTGAAGATGCTCCCGCGCCTGTCGACCCCTGGCGTTCCGATACTCCCGCAGCCGTGGCAGAACCCGCTCCGGCCCCGACGCCTGCGGCAAAACAGCCTTCTGCCTTTGGCGGCATCCTGACGTCGCTGGTGCGCTGGTTTATGCAGGGTAATCCGCTGGCGAAGCTTGGGATCCTGCTGCTCTTCCTCGGTCTTTCATTCCTGCTGCGCTATACCGTGGAACATTCCCTGTTCCCGCTTGAGCTACGCCTCGTGGCAACGGCGCTCTTTGCCATCGTGCTTCTGGCGGTCGGGTGGCGGCTGCGGCATAAGCAGCGTGTCTATGCGCTGATCCTCCAGGGCGGGGCGACCGGCGTGCTCTACCTGACGGTGTTTGGCGCATTCCGGCTCTGGCAAATGCTGCCGATGACGCTGGCCTTTGCGCTGCTGGTGGTGATTTGCGCGGCGAGCGTTGGGCTGGCGGTGCTGCAGAAGGCGCTGAGCCTGGCCATGCTGGCGAGCCTCGGCGGGTATCTTGCGCCGCTGCTGTTGTCCACCGGGGGCGGCAGCTTTGTGGCGCTGTTCTCATTCTATCTCCTGCTTTCCATCGGGATTCTCGCTATCAGCATCTGGCAGCACTGGCGCGAGCTGAACCTGCTCGGGCTGCTGTTTACGTTCGGCGTGGGCGGCCTGTGGGGGCTGAATGACTACCAGCCTGAAGACTATTGGATCTGCCAGCTGTTCCTGA